>Ga0099793_10000446_pt1 | contig 11083 bp, 7 predicted proteins | sample Rivendell_Oct201_9_FD_77319 | JGI IMG/M metagenome (GOLD analysis project Ga0099793, IMG submission 77319) | Vadose zone soil and rhizosphere microbial communities from the Eel River Critical Zone Observatory, Northern California to study diel... | ecosystem: Environmental > Terrestrial > Soil >...
TATACCTCGTCACCCTCGACTGCCATTTCCCGGCTTGACCTTGCTTGTCAGAATGCAGCACAGTTTGACATGCAGCACAGTTTGACAGCGGGGCGGGTAGCGCAGAAAAATTGCTGCATTGAGTCAGACCTCTCAATTTGACCGAAAGGAGGGCGAGATGAAAGCCACGCCTTCCCTGCTGGTACTGGCCGGAGCGGTTCTATTGGCAACGGCACGAACGCCAAGACCGAAGTGTGCCGAGGAGCCGAGTGGCTCGCGCAGGCTAAAGATTGTGGAAACAGTCGCGCTGCGGAGGAATGAAAGTGGGTCTACCCTTCCACCCGAGAAGTGCGATGGAGAGGGTAACGTGTACGTGCGCTTTTATCACGCATCGTCGACGCTGAAAGAGCCTGTGTACAAGTTTGATCAGAAAGGTGAGCAACGGGGGAAATACTCCGTTGCTTCTAATTCGGAATTTCAGACTCGGGGTGCCGGGGTACTGGATTTCGCCATTGGCAAGCACGGCGAGGTCTACCAACTGGCGATCAGTGAAAAAGGAGCCTACATAATCCGCCACAATACGGATGGCAGGATAAAATCGAAAGCCAAGCTGGATACAGATTTCTTTCCCCACCATTTCGCAGTATTTGACTCCGGCCAGTTCTTGATCACTGGCGTGGGCTTTGAAAGCGCGGCAAATCTTGAGCCGCACTCGATCTACACGGCGATCTTCGACGAACGCGGAAGGCTCTCAAAGAAGATAATCCTGCCGGAAGACAAAATCTACGAGGACGCTGCTGATCGCGGTGATGCGGAGTCCATGGAGGTGGGCGGAGGTGGCGGAGGAAACTACGCGGTTGAATGGGGTCAGGTGACTCGTGGGTCAGATGGCAACCTCTACGTGGTGCGCTGGACGAACCCGGCGAAAGTCTATGCCATCGCTTCCTCTGGAGAAGTCGTCCGATCCTTTGAGGTAAAACCCGATTGGGACGGCCGAAAGCCGGATGGCGCGTACATACACGATGGCCGATTGGCGCTTCTGTATGCGGCCCGGCAAGATGATCGGCGATCAATGATCAAGGTTGTCGCGATAGACGGCGGCGAAGTCGAAGCTGCTTACGACATCTCAGGAGTGGGCACCCTAGCCTGCTACGGGGAGCCTGAGCGATTCACGCTGTTCGCAGGGCAGCGCCTCGTTTTTGCGGAGCCGCAACACTCGACACAAGCGGACAAGTGAGAGGAATGGCCTCAATCTCCCAGCGTCGGTCGCCAATCCGTCCGCTGTTGAAGTGATCCGAAGCTGGGTTCGTGAGTCGAGTTGACGGATCGGCCCTAAACCCCGTCTCGCTGGCACCAAGGGGGGTCGTCTCTCCCGCCAGCACTCGTCGCCCTCGTCCACACATCCCTCCACTCCCCCGGCGGTACTTGGTAGCCTGCCTCAGAGTTGCTACCATCCTGAACGGAGTGGAGTGTAAAGAGGAAGGTCGATTCTGCCGCGTGAACATCAAACAGATCGTCAAGAACAACAGTGCGAGGTTTTCGTTCTATCGTGCTGGATACATGTACTACGAAGTAAGAGTCGATGGCCAAGCATATCGATTTCCGGTCAGCTTGGAAGACCTCGGCACGGCCACTCTGCTTGCGGAGCATAAGGCCATCACATTGATGCGCTACATTCGCAAGGCACTGGAAGACCACACGTTTGTAAAAGCCTAGTTGATCCGAGACCTTGAAATCCCACCGACAGACGATGGAATCTGAGCATCGGAGCGAATCCCGTCCGCAGTTGCGTCAATCCGATGCTGGCTCGTTGGAATCAGGGCAGTGGTGCAGTTTGAAATCTACCGGGCTATGAATCGGGCCTAGCCTGTGGGAAACTGTTGGCATGGCAACAAAACGTACAAAGGCTGATAAAGAGCAGCGGCAGGCCGATCAATTGGAGAAGAAGTCAGAGCGTCGTCCTGAACAGGGAACAAGCAAAAGAAAAGTACGCAAGGACTTCAGCCGGGCCGCTTAGTCCGACGTCGAATCCCGCCCAAGAAAACCGCAGGAGAAAGTCTCCGAAGCTACTGGCGGACGTGTTACGGTAAGCTCATCCCCGGTTTCTCGATGTGCGCGGAACCGGACACCTCGGGGTGGCCGGTGGGGGAGGGGACTTGCCCGGACTCAGTGCCCTGGACAAGCTGCAGCTGTCACGTTGTCCTTTCTGGCAAGTATCGCCAGCCTATCGGCTCTTATAGTTGAACGTCACCTTCGTTTCTTCATCGAGCACCAGTGCTCGGGCAAACTCGAATGAAGTGCCTGTTCGCGGCACGTCAATCGCGACCGGCAGCACTCCGGCCACCCGACGCTGCAGGTTCATCACGTTCGCGGAAGCGGTATTCATGGCTTGTTTTTTCGCGCTGCTCTCGAGCCGTTCCAGTTGTGGGAAATTGCGCCCGTTTAAGGGAACATTCACGGCCTGCGCCATGATTTCCACGGTTTCTGTCGCAGACCCCACACGCAATGTACTCACGTATTCCGCCGGCCTGCTGGCGTCGTAGTTGAGTTGCTGAACCAGAGTCTTGAACCCGTTGGCATCGACCCGGAGTTTGCCCTCCCCGGAAGGGAAGTTCGAAACGACCCAATTGCCACCCGCATCGGTAACTGCTTTCATCGTGAGACCGTTTGCCACACTCGTAAGCGACACCTGCGCGCCGGCAATGGCGGCACCAGACGCGTCCACCACTGCGCCACCCACCTGTCCCGGAAATCGCTCACGGTAGCGGTCTCCAGAACCCGCGAAGACCGCGCCCCCAGTGCCTGCACCTAAGCCCGTGAAGCCGGCGACCATCTCCTCCCGGGACGCCACTGGCCAAAGGCCCGCCGAGATCACGTCACCGCCAAAGTCTTTCACCTGGTAGCGTTCCGGCAGAAACAACTCCCAATGCAGGATGCTGATCGGGATGTCCATGCTTGGCAGAGACAGCTCCGAGCCGCCCTTCTTGGCAAATGGTACGCCCGAGTGCATGAAAACGAAGGAGACTTCGTACGAGCCGGCAGGCCGGAACCCAGGCCTCAGCAACGGCACACGGCTGCCGTCCGGACCCTGTACGGGCTTCACTTTTTCGCCTCCTACATCCGCTGACAGAATGCTCGCGCCCGAGGGTAGCGCCACCTTGAGAAATGGCTGCGCCTGGTTCTTGATCATCAGCTTGATTTCCGTGAGCGTTTTTCCTTCGGAGGTCACCAGCGTGGTAACGACGGCGCTCTCGGCCACCGCGGCCAGCAAGCTGCTGTCGGGAAAGCGAGTCCACTCCAGCGCAAGAGTGGGCTGTTCGTTGGGCTGCCTATGAAAACGAAATGCGGCTTGCAGCGAAGAGTGCGCCAAAGAACGAAGGTAATTGCTGGTCTCCTTGACGTCCATGCGCTTGAGACCGCCCCCTTCTGTGGCGGTGAGCTCCATCGTGCCCGTTCCTTCCACCAGCACTTCTCCGGTTTCCCGTTGGGCATTCTCGAAAGTCAGGAAGGGTGCGCTGGCCTTGGAATCACTGATCGAACGTTCCATGGAGATCAGGAACTGATAACGCTGGCTCCGGGCGCTCACCTTCAAAACCAGTGCACCGCCGCGCTCCTCGGTGGATTCGAGCGTGGCTCCCGTGACGCCCGTTACCTCGTAACCCGCCGGTACCTCAACTGCAAATTCTGACGGCTCGCCCTGTACGACCGTTATGTCCGCCAGCGCGGCCACACGCAATTCCGACTCACTCACCGACAGCAGGGTCTTCACGTCCGAGAGAAAGCGCACCTCCTTGGGCGCCTTTTGGGTATCGGTCCCGCGCGTTGCCCACCAGATGTTCGCAGACTGTCCGGGCACCAACGTCGCCTCGACCGTCGTGTTGCCATTCTGGGAGCTTCGACTGGTGATCAGGCCGGGACTGATATTGACCCAGGTATGCTCGCCCGGAACGATCATGCTAAGTTGTGCGCTCCCCGAGGCCGGCGCCAGCAAACTAAACGACGCCCTTCCCTCCTCGATGCGAAGTGGCAAGCCGGTGTTCAGAGTGATCGAGAAATCCGATGGCCCACTCAAGACCGCGAACTGGGTGCCATTGTCCTGCTGCAGCGGCACTGCTTTGTTATCCTGCCGCGCGTCCAGGATCGTCATGTCCTTGAGCAAGGGCACTTTGGTTACGCCTTTCTTGAATACCTCTCCTTCCAACCGCACGCTCCCTAGCACTGCTTCGTTCTCGACCCGAAACTTCAATTCTGCGCACTGAATCGAGTAGTTCTGGGGTGGAACCTCCGGCCTCTTGGCCGGCTTGCCCGCCAGTTCCAGCAGTTTGTTATATTCATCGAGCGGCAGCGTGACGTCGCCCGAATCTGGCAGGGGCAAGCCGCTCTTCGGTTGCGCCATTGCGACCGCCGAAAGAATCAGCACGAAAACAAACAGAGTGTTTTTCATCGCGACCCCGCCTTTTTGTCTCGCTGGTAGTTGAGATCAGCCGCCGGAAACTGGCCTTCGCTGGTGAGCTCGGAGACCAGATAAGCCGAGGGACCAAGCGCCGGAAAATCAATTGCGATGGGAAGAATGCCCGTGACTCTTCCTGCCGTCGACTGCGCCCGGAATTTGTCGATCAATGCCTGAGTGGATTCTTCTTCCTTGTGGTCCCTGAGCTCCTTGTGCAGAGCTCCCATTTCTGCTCCATTGACCGGAGAATCCGCAGTCGATGGGGGCGGCAGAGGTGGCGGACTGAACGCGGGTGAGGTTGGGCCTGCGTAAGCCTCTGTTCGGAACGAACCGGGTTCCGCCGTTACGCGAAACAGGGGTGGGTAATACAAAAGGAGTCCGGTTCGTGATACCGGCAAATCCAGCGCAGGCAGGGCAAGCCGCGTCTTGCCCTTATCGTCCCACGCGGTTCCGCGAAGCAGGTATACAACTTCAACAACGAAGGGGGGCGCATCTTCGCCGCCTCGCGCCTTCTCCAGGGGGAGCAGCAAACTGCCATCCGGCCATTGCCCCGGCCGCACCGGTTTCCGAGACACCGAAGCGCTCCACACCACGCCGCCTGCCGGCAGAGTGATTTTCATGAAGTTTCGCTGATTGTTCCGCACGGCATAGCGCGCCTGCACCAGCGTCTTCCCTTCCTTGCTCATGAGAACCTGGTAACGCGCTTCCTCGATGTTGGCCATCAAGACTGCCTGCTGCGTGTACCGTGCCACGTTGACCGTGAGAGCACGGACTGTCGAGGGTTCCCCAGAGCGAAAGCGAAAAGCTGCCAGCGAGGGCGATTGCCGGCTGGCGACGGTCTCGCTCAGGTCGCTCGCATCCGCCTGTTCCAGTCCTTGCGTCTTCAGATCCTTGATTTCCCCCGCCCCAAGGACTTCGACCGCCAGCCCGCCCGTGTCCCGCTCGGTTTTCAGAAGGCGCAGAACAGGAATGCTGACTTGACCGTCGCGTGCGAGACGTGTTTCTCCATAGATGACAAACTTGGCGCTCTGCTGCACCGGTTCAAGGAATGTCACGACCAGTTCGCCACCCAACACCTGCCAGTCCGATACCATCGCGCCCAATACCTGGTTGACCGTAACGGTCTCGGGAAGCTGGAGCCGGACGTCACTCGCCACGCCCTGCACGATATCCACGCTCACTTCAGCGTAAATCGAAGTCGAGTCCTCTCCCAGGCTGACCAATTCGGTGAGCGAACCGCGCGATCGCAAAGGCTGAGTCGTTCGGTGGTCTTCGGTCTTGCGGCGCCACGTGAAGGTGAGCGGCTCGTTACCTTGCCCGTACGCCACCCACCTGCTGTTGGCGGTTGCCTCGGACTTCTCCGAAAGGAGTCCGCCTGCTACCTGGACGTCGACGCCCTGCCGCGGGAGGTCCACCGAAGCTCGGGTCACTCCTGAGTTCGCTGCCGGCAATGTGATACTTTCAGTTCCCGCCGCGGAGGTGACCGGCAAGACGATATCGAGAACGAGCACCGACCGCCCTTGATGCGACAGAACTGCATTCAGCGGGGCGCTAGCTTTGCTTGCAGAACTCGGCACCAGAGACACCAGCTTGTTATCCAGCCGCGCCTCTCGCACCAGGAGCCCTGCCGGAATCGGAACACTCACCCATCCGCTCTTCAGCACGTCGACCGTGAGTTCTACGCGGCCTTTCGCCAAGTCTCCGCTGATATGCACGGCGTAGTCGATCCGCGTGAGTGTTGCCTGCACCGGAGATGTTTCCGGTTCTGCTTCCGCGGGATACGCTTGGCTGTGAAGTGTTCGATACTCTGCAACCGGAATGACGACCCACCCGGGTGAGCGCGCCTCCTGCGCCAACGACGACGCAGCGATCAAAACCGCCGTACAGAGCCCGAGCAGTTCGAGTCGCAATTTTTTGCACTGCCGAAATGTTTGTTCACGCAACGATTTCATGGGCGCCTCATTTCTGGACCTCAGAATTGACTCCAACCGGTCCCCGGCAGGCCATCTCTGCAAGCCAGGGACCCTCTCAATGGAACGCAGGTCCCTCGCAAAGGTTGCACTCCCAGTGTGCGAACACCGTGGAAACCGGGGATTCCGTGCCCCACGGAAGAACCGGGGAATCACGCCGCCCCTTAGAAGGCTCGCTCCCAAAATGCCATTTGACATTTGAAAGTCCTGGTACTAGAGTGCCTCGCAATTTGTCCTAACCGGATTCATGAGGGGGACAGCATGTACAAGTACGAGCCGAGCGACAGGATTCTCAAGGAACACCAGTTTCTGGCGATTCAAAAAGCGATAGCGCAGATTGCAGATGCTTCGAAAGAGCTCAGTAAAGGCGTCAGTGCTCTCGAAGACGCGTATCGGGGCTGCTGCATTCACGCACCGGCACCGGATCCAGCACCACGCCCAAGCCCGCAGAAGGTCCCGGACAAACGCGCTTCCTGAGAACGCCGGTAAAGTAGTTCTCTCACCTCTCTCATTGGTCAGGAGAGCGCGCAGTGTTGTGTGCTATTGGGACGGACCACAGCTGGCGGTCAGTAACTATCGCACCCGCGTTACAATTACCGCCACCCCCGTGATGGTTCTGTTGCTGAGCCTTCTGAATGACTGGTTGTCGACTGCGGAAATAACGCGACGGCTCCCTCAATTCAAGGACCAAAACGTTCTTAGGGCGCTTCGCAAATTGTTGCGGCACGGTGTTCTGGTGCAGAAAAACACCGCCGCGGCGCTGCAGGATGAAGCCCTTCAGAAATCATGGTCGCCGTGGCTGCCGCATGCCGGCTTCTTTCACTTTGGCACCAAGGATGTGCGCTACGAATCCCGGCCAAGGCAACTCCTGAAAATTCAGAAACAGCTTCTAGAGGCTAGCCCCCAGCCACCTTTTTATAAAGCATATCGCGGCAGCGCCAGGATCCGCCTGCAACGGCCCCAGCCCGAGCCGGGATTCGCTCAGGTCCTCATGCAACGCCGTACCCGGCGAGAGTTTTCCCAAAAGGAGCTGTCGTTTGAGGCGTTGTCGAAACTCCTCTTTTATACCTGGGGCGTAACCGGCTTTTTGGAGATCCCGGTTTTGGGCCGCCTACCTCTGAAGACCAGTCCCTCGGCGGGAGCGCGTCATCCGGTTGAGGCCTATCTGCTCGGCATGCGAATTGAAGGGCTAGAACCGGGCCTCTATCACTATGGCGCGCGGGCTCACTGTCTCGAACGACTGCGGATGATGCGCAATGTTCCGGACAAGGCCGGTCAGTTCTGCGTAGGCCAGCGCTGGGCAAGGGAAGCAGCTGCTTTGTTTATCATGACGGCCGTCTTCCCGCGTGCAATGTGGAAGTATCCGACTTCTCGGGCCTACCGCACCGTTTTGTTGGATGCAGGCCACGTATGCCAAACATTCTGCCTGGTGGCTACGTGGCTTGGACTGGCAGCTTTCTGTACCATGGCTTTGAGAGATTCCCTCATCGAAAGGGAACTCGGGATCGACGGTGTTGCCGAATCGGTAATTTACATCGCCGGAGTCGGAACGCCGGTTCTCGATACCGCTGCTGCCAGACGCCGCAACCTCACCTTGGCGTCGCTGTAGATCCTCGAGTTACCTTCTGGATGCGACCACCAGGTCAAGAATTGCTCAAGGTGTGTGCGGGCCTCGTTGGCTTGGCCCATCCCATCGTAGAGAACGCCCAAGCGATAGTGTATCTTGATCAACTCATGGTGTGCGGGAGAATCATAGCTTTGGCTTCTCTCCGCCGCTCGACCTAGGACTCTCTCGTAGGCATCGATAGCTTCCCTTGGCCGCCGCGCAGCATCGTTTGCCTCGGCAAGGATCTGCAAAGCCAGAGTAGATTCTTCGAAGGCCACGGCATGTTTGGCGGCTTCTACCGCTGCATTTGGATTGCTGTCCAGGAGAGCCAGCCGGGCGCCTAGCATCTGGCGGAAGGACTGCAGGGTTCGGACGTTATTCTCTTTGATGAAGCCATCCAGACGAGCGCAGGTTTGCGCGACCTCAGGCCGCAAGTTCGCACTTGTGTAGAACAAACCTGCTAGGAAGAGCAGCTCGGGGTCACTCTCACCTTGGTCGAGTTCATGATCACTCCACGATGGACCACCAGCAGATCCCAGGGAGCTGGTTACCATCAAGATCTGTTTTTTGCTTGCCGCGAAGGAGTTTCCTAAGCGTCGATCCACTGCGATTCCGGCGTCGAGCTGCCGTTTCGCCTCGCTATAGTGCCCCGTGGATAGGGAAATATCGGCAAGAGCAGACCTTCCTCGTGACTCTGCGTCATCGCCGAGCTCAACCATATGTTCAAAAATGCGGCGCGCTTCGGACAGCTGATTGTTCAAAAGGTAGGCCCATCCGACATTCTCCAAACCGCGGATATTCCTTGGGTCCTTTCTCACAACCCCTTCTGCCGTAATGAGAGCATCGCTAATTTTGCCCTTCAACAGGTAGATTTCTGCGAGATTGTTCTCTGGACCCGCCGCGGGCTCCAATTGCAGAGCTACCTTGGTTTCCGCAAGGGCAGAATCAAAGTTCCGCTTCTCCATAAAGCATTGCGCCAGGTTCAAGCTGGGCGCCGAATCTCGCGGGCGCAATTCTTTGAGGCGCTGGTAGTAAACGATTGCCTGGTCGAAATCGCGACGCAGAAAATTGTAGTCGCCTAGTATCTTTTGCCTTTCCTGCTCGGTGACGTGGTCGATGAGGGGCAGGGCTTTCTTAAGTTCTTCTTCCGCTCGTGCCCGATTCCCCTGATGAAGATACGCGATCCCCAAATATTCACGCGCCATCGCAAACGAGGGATCCAGTCTGACTGCTTCATCAAAATAGACTCTCGCATCCTGCACCGATCCCGCATAGAGCCAGTGTTTTCCGAGCGAGAAACTGTGAATCGCCTCGAGGGAAGAGGACGTTACCTCGGCCACGGGAATCGAAGCCCGGGCGATTTGTCGTTTGGATTCCCCCAGGGCATTGCGCAAGTGTTTGGAAATCCTGTCCAGAGCTGCCGGCAACTCTCCTGCATCTCCCACGACATCTTCGGTACTTGCCAAACTCTGGCCCTCCGGGCTTATGGCATGCGCGGTTACCACGTACCGGCTCCCCAGTTTCGTGATCGACCCGAGAATGACCGCGTTCAACGCTTCTCGCTGGCAAATTTCCCGACCCGTGGCCTCATCGATGGAACCGGTGGGCGCACGTTGCATCAGCCTCAAAACTTCGGCCGTTCGGCTCAATGAAAAAACGGAAATGTAACCTGATTGTTCCAAATTAACCGTGAGCAACTCGGAGATGGTGTTATCGAAAACTCTTTCGTCCGTACGATTCTTAAAATCGCCCATGAGCACAACCTGGTGCTTTCGGGGCATAATCCTCGAGTACCAAACAACCGGACCAAGCGAGGCGAACAGGGTGGCGATTCCGACGATGAAAAGGACGAGTCTCAGGGAAGAAGTTCTTCGCTCCGCTAGGTGTCCTTTGGTTGGCACCTCATCAGGAACGCTGGTCGGCAATGCCAATCGCCGGAGATCGACAGCCAGTTCCTTGGCAGACTGGTAGCGATTATCGGGGTCCTTCTCCAGGCATTTCAGGATTGTGTCTTGCAGCCTGAGTGACACTGCGGAATTGAATGGCGCCAGCGGTGGAGGCAGTTTGTTCAGGATGTCGTCGATCAGCGTCGCCGAGAATCTCGCCTCGAAAGGTCGATGTCCGGTTGTCATCTCATACAGAACCGTTCCCATGGAATAGATGTCGCTGCGGGAGTCGGCGGGGTGACCACGCAGCTGTTCCGGGGACATGTAAGGTAGTGTCCCGGCAATTTTTGAGACGTCGGGCACACTCACCGTGGTCATTGTCCCACTGATCCGGAGCAGCTTTGCCAAACCAAAATCGAGCAGCTTCACTTGCCGATTTGTGGTGACCATGATGTTGCTGGGCTTGAGGTCGCAGTGGATGATCCCGTGCTCGTGGGCATCCTCCAGGGCCTGGGCAATCTGGATGCCCAGAGCCAGGGCGTCTTTCTCTGGCAACGCTGCTTTCGCGAGTTTGTCCGCAAGTGTGACTCCTTGGACGTACTCCATTACCAGGAAATCGAGGGCGTCCTGAGTATCGAAGTCAAACACTGTAGCAATGTTGGGATGGTTCAGCTTGGACAGAGTCAGCGCCTCGCGTCGGAACCTCCTGCGAGCCGTTTCATCGGCAAATCCATCAGTCGGAAGGAGCTTCAGGGCAACATCCCGATCCAACCGTTCATCATGGGCGCGATAGACCACGCCCATCCCCCCCGCGCCAATCTTCTCCAGAATGCGGTAATGGCCGAGCATTTCGCCGATGCGCGATGTGGACCCTGACATTTGAGAGAATGTTAGGCTGGTTGCTATTTGCGGTCAATCTCGGCGGGCCATCTCCGCGGGCCGTGCAGACTGTGAACAACCCCGTTCTGTGATTTGCAGAAGCTGGGTTGGCAGTGAAGTTGGCCGCGCAGAACGCCCTCATGCTCCCGCTGGCACGATTGCACCACCTGCCGAACATGAGAGCCCGCTGCAGGACGTCGCGGCCGCGGCCGTTGAGGCCACCCTTGCGACGTTACCACCCACGAAGCAACTTCCGATGGTGGTCCCGACCCCGTGGTCGGAAAGGATTGTCATTCCAGTCATCCGGAATTGA
>Ga0099793_10000450_pt1 | contig 11061 bp, 7 predicted proteins | sample Rivendell_Oct201_9_FD_77319 | JGI IMG/M metagenome (GOLD analysis project Ga0099793, IMG submission 77319) | Vadose zone soil and rhizosphere microbial communities from the Eel River Critical Zone Observatory, Northern California to study diel... | ecosystem: Environmental > Terrestrial > Soil >...
GCCGCCGTTGAGAATATTCATCATCGGGACCGGCAGGACTTTCGCATCCGGTCCTCCCAGGTACCGATAGAGCGGCGTCCCCAGAACTCCCGCAGCCGCTTTTGCAACGGCAAGCGAGACGCCCAATATCGCATTCGCCCCCAGTGTCGACTTGTTCGGCGTCCCATCGAGCTCGATCATCAGTCGATCGACGCCCACCTGATCAGTTGCTTCGAATCCGATTATTTCCTCGGCGATTTTGTCGTTGACGTTTTCGACGGCGTTCAGAACCCCTTTGCCGTCGTAGCGCATTTTGTCGCCGTCGCGAAGCTCGACGGCTTCGTGTTCCCCTGTTGAGGCGCCGCTGGGAACCGATGCGCGACCGACCGTGCCGGACTCGAGCACGACCTCGACCTCCACAGTCGGATTCCCCCGGGAGTCCAGGATCTCCCGTGCGTACACATCCGCGATAACTGCTGAGTTCTTACTCATGGGAATAGGCTCGAAAAGTGCCTGAATATCAGCAAAACTAAGGCGAAATGCAATGACAATAACGGGCCCACCGGGTACCGGGCGGTGATCTTGACTCTACGTTCTCCTCTTTATCTCTTCGAAGACCTCCTGCACGCTCAAGAGCTTCATGCACTCCATGTAACCATCGCCCTCCCGGTTGCAGAAATCAAGATGGCAGGGGTGGCACGGAACGTCCTTTCGGAGCGCAACATGTCCCGCAGACAGATCATAGTAGGGCGGCGTATACGGGAACCAGATGTTCTCTTCACCGGGGCCGAAGATGCCGACCGTCTTGGTGCCCACGGCCGCGGCGATGTGCATCGGCCCGCTGTCATTTGCGACATAAACGCGCAAGCGAGAGAGTATCGCCGCAAGCTGGCGTAAAGGCAGGACGTTTAGAAAGACGGCATTTCCAACAGCCCGGCGGGAGATTTTCTCCACAACCTCGCGGTCATTCGGTCCCTGCGTTACCACGACCTGGGCACCCAACTTCGCGTTCAACAGGTCGATCAGATCGGCAAAGCGCTCGGCCGGCCATATCTTTGCGGGCCATGTTGCGCCCGGATGAAGGCCGATGACCTTCTTTTCGGGGTCTATATTCTGCCACCGCAGATAGATCGCCGCCTCACGTTTCTCATCCTCGGTGAGGACAATCTTCGTCCGCCAGTGTGCCGGCTTCACGCCGAGAGGTTCGACGTACTGATAATGATATTCGATTGCTGTTTTTGGCCGGCCGTCGTCACGGATCTGATGAGTGTACAGTCTGCCGCGCCCCCTCACTTCCTTCCCGATGCGCATCGGGGCGCCGCTCGCCCAGGCGAGCAGCGCCGTGCGGGGGTTGGAAAATAGATCGATGAACACATCGAACCTTCCTTTGCGAAGCCGACGGATCACGCGGAATTGTTCCAAAATTCCCGGCTTGTCGAAATCGAACGCAATCAGTTCATCAAGATCGGGGTTGTGTTCAAGAAGCGACACTGCGCCCCGCTCCGCCAGGTAGGCGATGTGGGCGTGTGGAAACGTCTCCCGGAGCGCATGGACGACCGGGGTCGTCAGGACGACGTCGCCGATGAATTTCATACGGGAGATCAGAATGCGTTCGATCTTTTGCATGGCAGAAAATAGCGAACCGGACTCCGAGATGCAATGAGCCGCGTGTGAGGTTTTGCGGCGAGCGGAAAGCGCGAGTGGCTTCGACTATGGAGTTGCTTCCAGGAATTTCCCTCCATCCTTCTCAAACCAACCGCACCGGTCGATCCAATCATCGATCCTCTGGGCGGAAGCCGCATTGCTAATAAAATTCAATGCTTGCCAGAAATGGGCGCGCGCCTTCTCGAAATTCTTAAGGCGGAACTGGGCTTCGCCGATCATCCGCTCCGTGCGTGCGTTCAGGATCGCGGAGGATAATTTTCCCGCGACCGGTTCCAGAAGCTCGACCGATTTTTCAAACATCCTCATCCGAAGATAAAGTCCTCCTTCCAGATAGGAAACGACGGGATTGGCCGATCGCCGCCTAAGGCCGTTGAGGAGTTGAAGCGAAACTGAATCGTTCGGGGATCCAACAAAGAACTCGCGCAATGAACCGCGCAGCTCAGGATCGTCAAGTACCGCGATCCGGACTGCGGCAGCTTCATCGAGGGGTTCAGAGAGGTCGAGCGCGAGGACCTCCTGATAGGCATTCTTCGCGCCGGCAACGTCGCCCTTATGCCAGAGGGCGTCTCCGTATAGCAGATTTAAATTGAGAAGTCCGGTCCGGTGGAGAGAATCGATCACGGGAGAATTAAGGAGCTGCACGACCGTGTCGTACCGGCCGGCAGTATATGCGGAGCGCACAAGCCCCGCATACGACTCCGAGTTCCAGCTCGTGCGGAGCCCCTCAGAGAAATCCTCCATCGCAGCCGCCGGGTCATGCATCGCAAGCTTGCGGTAGCCTTGCTCATTATGCTTAGCGACTTCTCTTGCGCATTGCCTGGCGAAAATGGAGGGCCGCTTGAAGTAGAACTCCACGTGAGGGCGCCACGACTCCGGAACTTCGATGCGGTCCAAGTAGCGCTGCCATTCATCGATCAACCCGTCGAAAGATTTCCCGTAGACTACTGATGGAGATTTTCCACCATAAAGGGCCCGGAACAAGACAATCCCGTATCGATCGATCAGGTACTTGCAGTACGATCCCATGAGGACGTAACTCACCGCCGGAGCCTTTAAGGCAAATCCGACCGGGTTGATCAGGCTTCGGGGATCGGCTATCACATCGAACTTTTTGGCCGCAGCGGCATACTCATCGAGCGTGCGATTGCCGAAGTCGGTGCCCACAGCCGTCGCGAATCCCTCCACGATTCCGGCGTGATAGTGGATCTTGATCACAGGGAGTCCGAACTCCCCCGCCAGAACGTGAACGAGTTCGTGCTTGAGCGTGCTCTCGAGTGAACTCTTATCCAGGTGGATCTCGCGCCGCCAGGGCTTTGCGATGTTCGTCATGTTCGTTCCGATCAGCCGTTGTTTGGTGTCGCCATCGGGGTAGACATACGAAGCGACTTTCCCGCGGAAGTGAACCTGAAGCGCCGCTTCCACCTGTCCGAATCGGAACTCATGCAGCGCCGCGACCCATCGGATCTCCGACGGGGAGTATGACTCCCTGGAATAGTGGATCAGGAAGTGATCGGTGGAATAGCTCGACCCGAGCGTCTGCTCAAGATAGCCCTGCGAGGTTTCAAACCCCAGCCGATCCCGCAGCATCCATGCAAGAGCGCATATGAGACAAAGAACCGCGATCCAGCCGTGCAACCGCCGCCGGGTCAGAAGAGCGGAAAACCCGGAGAGTCTGCTCATCAATGTTCCCGTGGTGAGTCCGTTTATCACGATGAATTGTGAAAGGGACAAAAGCAATAATCCGGTTAGAACTGTAACGAGCCGGAAGAGAAGCAGTCCCGGTGTAATCGTCAGCACTTCGTCGTGGGAGAAGCCGGGAAAAAAACCGTAGATAAGATCGTAAGAATAGATTTGCGGAGAAAAATATCCGATGTAAAGCGGATAGAGGAACACCAGCACGATGACAAGCCAGTATGCGCGCTGCGGGCGCGGGAACAACAGCCGGCAAAAGAGGGCGAGTCCGACGCACCAGAAAGCGGCGATGCCGGGGATCAGCGCATAGAAAAGCAGTCCCTCTATATAGGAGCAGTTCCTGACGAAGAACACGTTCGCCGTCGCGACGATGACCGGTAGAAGCAGGATTAACCCGCTCTGCCGCAAGGCCGCCCGCGCGGCATGCTGAAATTCCTGGAGATTAGATGGAACCGGGAGACGCGAGCGGAATGTCCTCATCGCCGGTATTCCGCAGAACCAGGGCACGACCAAAGCAATCACAAGAGAGAATTCGTACCCAAGATAATTGAGGAGGGGAAGCTGAATCACCGCGACGGAAAAGATGAGAAGTATCGCGCCGGATACCAGATAGGCTTTCTCCAACCGAATCATTCAGGGACCCTGATCACGAAGCAGCTCCTGTTCCTTCTCATGCTGGCCGGTGCGGGCGTAAAGGATCCTCAGGAGCTGCAGGATCTCCGGAGGGGGTTTAGCGTACTTCATCCCTTCTTCGATGTGGCTGATCGATTGCAGGTCTTCGCCGCGCAGGCCGTAGATCATGCCAAGCCCGAAGTGGGCCGATGCAGACTGCGGACTCAACGAAAGAGCAAGCCGATAGTGCCGCTCGGCATCTGCGGTAGCTCCGGTTCTTGCATAGAGCGCAGCAAGTTCCTGATGCAGGAGAAAGGAATTGGGGACTGCAATGAGGCCCTCCTGAAAGATCGCAACCGCGCTATCGGGCATATTGAGACGAACGAATAACTCCGCCGCCTCGGCATAGCGGTTCGGATTCGATGGATTCAAGGCGATCATTTTCCTGCAGATTCCTGCGGCGTCCTGATATCGACCTGCGAGAAAATATGTCTGTCTCAATTTAGAGTAGGCGGTCATGTCGCCGGGTCTGCGATCGAGGTAACGAATGAGCAGCTCTATCGTCCTCTCATACTGGCCACGGTCAAAGTAGTAGCCTGCGAGATTAAAATAGCTTCTCGGTTCCTGCGGAGCTTTCGCAATCGCGTCCGTCCACAGTGTCTCGCTGTCTTTCCAAACCGGGAGGCGCTCAAATGATACGATGCCTAGGATGAGAATCACTGTCGCGGATACGATGACGAAAATTTTTCTCCCTCCCGTGTCCCGCCATGCGGGATCGTGCGGAATCGTCCCGCCCCGTGTCCCGCCTTGCGGGATTCCTTGTCCCGCCGTGCGGGACCGAGCCGCGATCATTCCGCAGACACGGTAGACCCCCTGGCATCCCGCGAGCGCCAACCCTGCGAGTGGAACATACAGGCGGTGCTCCAGGACCGGGACGGCGAGTGGAAAAATGTTGAGCACAGGGAGAAGCCCGACGGCAAACCAGAGAAGACCGAAACAGATAACCGGATCGCGCCTCCACGACACCCATATCGCCGCCGCCACCAGCGGAGGAACGAGAAAAGCCGCAAAGTTCCAGGGTGGCTGGAACCAGAAAAGCGACGCGCGCGGATGGACGACGCTAAGCCCAGTCGGGAAAAGGAGAAGACGGAAGTGTTCGGCCGATGTCGCCGGCATCTCGAAGAACCGCTGGAGGAGCGGGGTGCCGCCGTAGAGCCGTTCCGCGCCAATAAGCTCTCCAATTACTGTCAGGCGGACGAAGAGGTACAGAATCAGCGCAGCGGCAGGGAGTATAAATCGCGAGAGGTAGCCGGCTTTGAACAAAGTCCGCCAGGACACTTTCCCCACGCAGAGATCGTACAACGGCAACAGCAGGATGCAAAACGCGGCCGCTTCTTTCGTGAAGAGCGCGAGCGTGAAAAAGAGAGCGCTCAATACTAAATATCCTCTCCGGTGGACAGAGCTCTCCCCGGAGCGGATGAAGCAGAAGACCATCAGGAGGATCCATAAGCCGAGCAGTATGTCGTTGCGCCCGGAAATCCATGCGACCGCTTCGGTCTGGATGGGATGGAGCGCAAACAGGAGGCTTGTCATCAGAGCAACGGCCGATTCCCGCGTCACGTGAAGCGCGAGAAAATACAGAACGAGCGCCGCCGCCGCATGGAGCAAAACATTCACCAGGTGGAATCCGAACGGGTTGAGACCCCAGAGGCGGTAATCTATGATGAAGCTCACCAGAAGAAGCGGCCGGTAATATGCGCTCTCGGCCCGGTGCGTCGAAAAAACGTGCGTCGTAAACGAAGCCGCCAGATTCCGGAGATTGCCAAGGTAATCGGTGTTCTGGCTGATGAGATCGTAGTCGTCGTACGAGAGGAAGTCAAATCGCACCGCCTGACTATACACGGCGCAAATGACAACGACGATGATCAGCGGGTAGACCGCCCGCGCCAGAATGGGCCGCGGAGGGAGCGGCACGGCGACGGTGCCGGGTACAGCGTCCTCGTGCATCAGGGGCTTGTGGATGCCGAATTCCTGGGAAGGAAGAGCGGCGAGCGTATCATCATCGCCCGATGGAGCATGAGCTGGCCAAGAACTCCCAGCGTCTGCAATCCATACGTGACGCTGCGCCTCATGTTGATTGAGGAGGCTGTCTCGTGGTACCGGATGGGCACGGGGATGTCCGCGATCCGGAATCCGAACGCAACGCACTGCATGAGCATCTGGCTGTCGAATACGAAATCGTCGGAATTCCGTTCCCACGGAATTGTTTGGAGGACCTCCTTCGTGTAGGCGCGGAAGCCGGTGTGCCATTCAGACAAATTCATTCCGGTGCTCAAATTCTGAATAAGCGTGAGCGCCCGGTTGGCAAAGTACTTCGCGAGCGGCATGCCCCCTTCGATCGCCTCCCTCCGGGTGCGGATTCGGGAGCCGAGCATCACATCGAAGTACCCGTCGTGCAGGAAGCCCACAAAGTAGGGCGTCAGGCGGCTGTCGTACTGGTAGTCGGGGTGGATCATCACAACGATGTCGGCTCCGCGTTCGAGGGCGAGGCGGTAGCACGTTTTCTGATTCGCCCCGTATCCGAGGTTCCGTTCATGCCGGACGACAACGAGACCGAGGCGGGCCGCGATTGCAGCGGTTTCATCGGTGCTGCCGTCATCCACGAGAATGATCTCGTCGACCACGCCCGGCGGGATATCGCGGACTGTGGGCTCGAGAGTTTTCCCTGCATTGAGGGCGGGCATGACGGCGACAATCTTCATTTCGGGCGGGGACGGGATCAGAATTCCTGACCCGAAATTCTTTTGATGGATGCGCCGAGAGATTGGAGTTTCTTCTCGATCCGTTCGTAGCCCCGGTCAAGATGGTATACGCGCAGCACCTCCGTTCTGCCTTCGGCGACAAGGCCGGCGAGAACGAGGCTCGCAGAGGCGCGCAGGTCTGTGGACATAACCTTCGTGCCGGTCAAAGTTTTCACGCCCCTCACGAGAGCCGCATTCTTGTTCAGATCGATATCGGCTCCAAGGCGGATCAATTCCGGAACATGCTTGAACCGATCGAAATAGATTGAATCCACGACGACGGAAGATCCCTTCGCAATCGACATGAGCGTGATCCACTGGGCCTGCATATCGGTCGGAAAGCCCGGATAAACCGCGGTGGTAACGTCGACCGCTTTTATGGTGCGCGGAGCCTTGATTTTTATCCAGTTATCGCCCAGCTCGATGACTGCTCCGGTCGCTTCGAGCTTCCCGAGAACCGCGCTCAGGTGATCGGGCTTGCAGTTTTCGAGTTTCATTGTTCCGCCGGCGAGCGCGGCGGCGATCAAGAAGGTACCCGCCTCGATCCGGTCAGGGATCATTCGTTCATCCACCGGGTGCAGCGTATCCACCCCCTCAATCTCGATCCGCGAAGTTCCAATGCCGTCGATTCGCGCTCCCATCTTGGTCAGGAACACCGCGAGGGCTGTGATCTCCGGCTCGACGGCCGCATTTTCAATCAAACTCGTGCCTCGCGCCAGAACAGCCGCCATCATAATGTTTCCGGTTGCACCGACGCTCGAGATATCGAAGCTGATCTTTGCCGCCTTGAGGCGCTTCGATTTCGCGATGATGTATCCCCGGTCGATCTGCACGTTCGCGCCGAGTTTCTTGACGCCGTCGACGTGCAGGTTGACGGGGCGCGGTCCCCACGCGCAGCCGCCGGGCAGGGAGACTCTTGCATGGCCGTATCGGGCGACGAGCGGGCCGAGTACGTAGATCGAGGCACGCATTTTTTTTACATGTTCATACGGCGCTTCGAACTTATTGACGCGGAATGTATTGACATCGAGCGTGTTCTTATCCTTCGTGACGTCGACTCCCATCGAAAGAAGGAGCTTGCTCATCGTCGTGACATCGCGCAGATCCGGGACGTTTGTGAACCGGTACTTACCGCTGGCGAGCAATGTCGCGGGCATCAGGGCCAGCGCCTCGTTCTTTGAGCCGCCGATCGTGACCGTGCCTTTCAGGCGTTTCCCGCCCGAGATTACAAATTTATCCACTGGTTTTCATTGTTGTTCGCCTCGCCAATATACATCAAACAGCCCCGAAAAGCAATGAAACGGCAGTTTTTAGGCACACCGGTGATCCTTGACAATGGCACCAGAAATTTTTTTATTTTAGTTCGCTATATTGTTCGGCTAAAACAAACCCGGGGAATTGAAACGATGGCGCGCATCATTCGAGGGGGACTGATCCAGACGACGCTCGCGGGCTCCACGGAGCAGCCGATCGAGGCGATCAAGAAAGGAATGATCGATAAACATGTCCGGATGATCGATGAAGCCGGGAAAAAAGGGGTCCAGGCGCTGTGCCTGCAGGAGTTATTTTACGGTCCCTATTTCTGCGCCGAACAAAAGACGAAATGGTATTCGATGGTCGAGAAAATCCCCGACGGGCCGACAACGAAGCTTATGCAGGATCTCGCCCGGAAGTATTCCATGGTCATCGTGGTCCCGATTTATGAAATGGAAATCACGGGCGTCTATTATAACACCGCCGCGGTCATCGACGCCGACGGCAAATACCTCGGGAAGTACCGGAAGACTCATATCCCCCAGGTGGATCCCGGGTTCTGGGAAAAGTTCTATTTCAAACCGGGGAATCTTGGATACCCGGTCTTCAAAACCGCTTACGCCGATATTGGAGTCTACATCTGCTACGACCGCCATTTTCCCGAAGGAGCGCGGATTCTCGGTCTGCGGGGGGCGGAAATCCTCTTTAATCCATCGGCGACGGTGGCGGGCCTCTCGGAGTATCTGTGGGAGCTCGAACAGCCGGCGCACGCTGTTGCAAACGGCTACTTCGTCGGCGCGATCAATCGCGTCGGGTTTGAGGCGCCATGGAACATCGGCGAATTCTATGGCAAAAGCTATTTCTGCAACCCCCGGGGGAAGCTCGTCGCACAGGCAAGCCGCGACAAGGACGAGCTTCTGTTGGCGGATCTGAACCTTGACGAAATCGCGGAGGTCCGGAACGTCTGGCAATTCTACCGCGACCGGCGGCCGGAGATTTACAAGGAAATGACGGAGCTGCTGCCGTGAAGGTTGACGTATGAACAAGACAGCCCTCGATAATCGCAGCGTCTCCGAGATCACTGCCGCCCTGAACTACGGGACCTGGCGCTTTCAGAAGAACTGGAAACCGCTCGAGATCGTCGACGCGGAGAATTGTCACTTCACCGACGCGTCGGGAAAGAAGTACCTCGACTTCTCCTCGCAGCTCATGTGCGTCACGCTCGGTCACAAGAACCGGGCGGTCATCAAGGCAATTGAAGAGCAGGCACGGACTCTGCCCTACATCGCCCCCGGATTTGCCACGGCTGTGCGCGCAGAGTTGAGCAGCCTGTTGTTGGAGGTGCTCCCCCGCGGCCTCGAAAAATTCTTTTATGCGACATCGGGGACCGAGGCGAATGAGGCGGCGCTCAAGATCGCCCGGATGTTCACCGGGAGAACAAAAATCATTGCGCGGTACCGCTCCTACCACGGATCGACGATGGGCTCGATTGCCGCGACCGGAGACCCTCGCCGCTGGGCGATGGAGCCCGCGGGAAAAATTCCGGGCGTGATCTTTGCGCCCGAGGTTCATTGTTACAAGTGCCCCCTGAATCACCATTACCCCGAGTGTGAAATCGCGTGCGTCGAATACATCGACCACATGATCCGGAACGAAGGCGATGTCGCCGCAGTGCTCGTCGAACCGGTTGTGGGAACGAACGGTGTTCTCATCCCGCCGAAAGAGTACATGCCGCGCCTCAGGCAAATCTGCGACGAGCACAAGATCCTCCTCATCGCCGATGAGGTGATGAGCGGCTGGGGGCGGACCGGAAAATGGTTCGCCGTCGATCATTGGAACGTGCGGCCGGATATTCTGACGACTGCCAAGGGCATTACGACGGCCTATATGCCGCTCGGGCTCTGCGCCACTACGAAAAAAATCGGAGATTATTTCGACGACCACTACTTTGCGCACGGCCATACCTACGAAGCACACCCTCTCACGCTCGCACCCGCGGTCGCGGCCATCCGGGAATACCGCCGGCTGAATCTGATAGAGCGTTCCGTCGAGATGGGTTCGTACCTGGGCGAGAAGCTGCTCGAGCTCAAACCGAAACACCGGTCGATCGGCGATATCCGGGGGATCGGGCTCTTCTGGGCAGTCGATTTGGTGAGAAATCAACAGACGAAGGAGCCGTTCAATTCGTATGCGGACAAGGTGGGTGGGGCTCCCTTGCTGGTCGACAAGATCGCGGCTGAAATGATGAAGAACGGGGTTTTTATCCAGGCATGGGTGAGCCACTTCGTGATCGCCCCTCCTCTCATTATAACGAAGGAAGAGATCGATACCGGAGTGAAGGCGCTGGACGCAGCACTCTCGATCGCAGACCAAGCATTGACTAATTAACCAATTCCATCACAACAGAAGGATATTCGAATGAAAGCATTTCTATGGTTGGCCCTCCTCACCACGGCGGCGGGAGCGTTATTCACCGCCTCCGGACAGGTGACGAATCTGAAGGTGAATGGCGTCACCTCAAGCTTTTCTATGACCTCCGGCGATACGGTCCGGTGGACGTATGACCTCCCGGTCGGAGCCACGGCCTTCGGCGAACTATGGTACGACGTCAATGGAAACGGCGCAATCGATCCGGGGACCGATGTCGCCCGGTTTCTCTTCACGCAGACTGACGGCGATACGAACGGCAACGGCGGCCCGCCTGATCTGGATGGATTGGTGAACGGGCACGTGTTATTTTATCAGCGGGTCGGGCTATCACCGGGCAAATACGTGTTCAAAGTGACCGAGAACTCCGTCGGCCAGAGTGTTGCAGGAACCATTTTGGCGCTCTCCTCTCCGGCACACACGATATCGGGAACCGTCACGCCGCCCGCCGGGAAGAGCGCACAGTATATCAACGTTGTCGTGAACCGCAGCGGCCAGTTCGGCGATCCAAATTTCTGGGATGCCTTTACAAATGTGAGCGGAAACTATTCGATCCAGATGACCGCCGACACGGCGGGAAATCCCTGGAGTGTCCGCATCGAAGTCAACCCATACCCGCCCGCGGCCATCA
>Ga0099793_10000455_pt1 | contig 11024 bp, 7 predicted proteins | sample Rivendell_Oct201_9_FD_77319 | JGI IMG/M metagenome (GOLD analysis project Ga0099793, IMG submission 77319) | Vadose zone soil and rhizosphere microbial communities from the Eel River Critical Zone Observatory, Northern California to study diel... | ecosystem: Environmental > Terrestrial > Soil >...
GGAGCCGGTCACCGGCGAGGCGGTACTGCGCGCTGCCGTAGAGCGTCGTATAGCCGAGCGTCATCTCTCCGCCCGACGACCCAAGCCCTGTGACAAACTTGCTCGAATTGACCGTGATGCTCAGCGAAGTCTGGAGTGGAATCTCGAACGTCGAGCTCGTGCTGAGGGAGACGGTGGTATTGCGCGTATCGAGATGTTTCACCGTATTGTCATTCCTCACCGATGTGCCGATGCCCAGGTTGGCGCTGTGGCGCGCACCGAACGTGAATTCCTTCCCGAGTTGAATGAGAACGCGGTTCGTCTGATCATCGACGGCATAGAGCGTGTCCGAGAGGTTCCGGTCGTTCACGTTTGAGGCAAAAAGGTAGGCCACCGTGACATTGGGAAAGTCGGTCCGTGGAAAACAGGACACTCCGATATTGGCGGTCGTGCCCGTCGTCGTCGCGGCCTTTGTGTTCGCGGTATTGTCCTGGAGCCGTTCGAATCCCCCCGAGAGAAAAACTCTGTTCTCCATCAGCCGCACGCGGTCGGAAATGTTATAACCCACAACATCCGTGCGGAGAAACGGCTGACCGAACGATTCGAAACTCTCTCCGTGACGGATATAACTGAACCGGATGGAGTTATCGAAGTAGTTCAGATTCAATCCTCCTTCGTAGGCGAGCGTTTGAAGCTTTTTCAGCGACAGCGGGACGAGATTTGAGTTGACGGTGATGAATCGGGAGACAAGATCCCTTATCTGTCGAAAGTTGGTCCGGTCGTCGTCGCTGTAGGTGGGGGGTTTAAATGTCGAATCGATATCCGCATCGGTGAATGTCCCATGACTGATGTCGCGGTTCGTCGCGCTGATCGCCGCCTGGCCGTTGATTTCGACGTTGTGCCGGTCGAATGCGAGCGTCAAATCGCTCCCGATGACCAGGTTCTCTTCCGGCCTCGTTCCGTACCGGATCGAGTTCACGTCGTCGGCCGACTTCAGGTACGTGAAGCCGATGTGCGCGTTCTCCCTGCCGAAGCTCGGATGGACGATCGTGATTTCGCGGTTGAACGTTCCGCTTCTCAATTGCGCCCAACGATCTGTGCCGGGATCGTACAGCACGTAGTGCCCGGTCGAATCCCTTCCCTGCTCTGCGGTAAGACTGTCGCCGGGAAATGTCTTAACCGTGTCGCTCTCGATCCGCCGCAGAATATCGCCGTGCGCCACATCCAGGTTGAATGCGCCGAGCATGAGACTTCCATTGAGACCGCGCACGCGCTTTCCGCTCATGATCAACTCGGGAAACGTCGACGGGTAGCTGTCGCCGTATCCGATCCGGGCCCAGGGTGATTGGGCGCCGAGGTAGAATCGATTCTGGGGCTGGCGCCGGTCGGATTCTTCGTTCGTGGCATAGAGCTTCCCGTCGAAGCGAAATTCCTGGTATGTGCCGTTCGCATTCAGCGTCGCGCGGTTGTACGGCGTGACGTCGCCGGCAATATTTTCATTCCGGGTTTCAAGCACGGCGCCGTAATGGTACTGCCAGGGTGAGGGGGCCTCGACATAATTCCCCGCTTCTAAAACGCCGAAGTTCCAGACCCGGTCGGTAACGGTTTTCCCCTGCCTGTCGACGAGCTCCACGCGTGCGACATGATTCCCGGCCCCGAGCGGAATAGACAGATTCTCCGGCCTGAGCACATACAGCAGGTCCGTGACGATGGTTTTCCCCGAGACATCCAGCCCGTCAAGGTACACTCTCGTCGCCTTCGGGTCGAGCGTTGAATCGGCCGGGGAAACGACGAACGAGATCAGGACGTCTTCCCTCCGGAGACGCTCGTTCGGCTCGGGGCTTAAAATAGTAATCTGGGCGTTCTCGCCCGATTCTGTTCCCTGGAGATCCACCCGCAAGGGATGTTCCTGGGCATTTTCGAGAGGGTAAGTTTCGGCTGTGGGGGCGTTCCGAAGATAGAGGATGATATAATATTCGATGAACGGCGGAACGAGCTCTGTCGCCGGGATTGAGGCGGTCGCGGTGTGACCCTCGAGAGCCATCTCTGCCCGCTTATAGTCGTGCTGCCCGAACTGGCGGAAGGCGATCTCTACCCTGTCGAGATCGGCCGTGTTGGAGAATTCAACCTGGATGGTGAGGGGGTTGCCCGGTGTGAAGGTCCCGATGTCGATCTTGCTGACCCTTCCGGAGACCTGGCCGTGAACGATTGCGGCCCGTCCAAGGAGTGCGGCTGAAATGAGTATAACGTTGATGCAAAAACGTCGAGAACGAATCACTCGTGGACCCTCGTCACGATTGAATGCTCTTAAATTCGCAGGGGAGCGGACACCCTTGTTACTGCTTGTACTTGAGCTTCAGCTCTTTCTTGTTGCCCTGCTTATCACGAAGCTCCAGCTTGAGTTCGTTCAGCGTCCCGCCCGTAGCCAGCCGGTCTGCTTCGGCGAGCTCTTTTGTCGTAGCACGCCGCGAAGAGATCGTGCCGTCCTGACTCGAGATCCCGATGTTTCCGGCGGCGACGTCGACTTCCCTGTTCGAGACGTTGTTTCCGAACCTGACCGTTCCCTCGGTGACAATCAGCGTATCGGATCCATCACCCCCGCTTAACATCCCTCGCGTTCCGCGGATTGACGCGACGGCCGTCGGGGAAGTCAGGCGGAACTGTTCATCCTTCTGTTTTCGGAATTCAAAACCGAAGCCGCCCTTCCACAGTTTTATGAATTTTGTGAATTTGCCCTCAACCGTTGACGTGTCGACGGTCAGCACCGATTGCTCTCTCAGCCGGACGATGCTCCGGTCCATGAATTTGATAAGGGCCAGCGAATTCTTGTCCGTTCGAACCTTGTCGCCGGTCGTGAGCGGGTCGCCTTTGGACGCTATCGCCCAATCGGTTGCCGAATGGGATTGCTTTGTGACCTCCGGGATGACCTTCAGGATCATCGCGAGAGGGCCCCTGCCTGGAGTAAAGCCGGCAGCAGCGGCGGCGAGCAACAGAGCCGTCGACACGCCTGCGATTTTCAATATGTACCGAGTTCGGGTTTTTGTCCTGATCATCTTCACATCCTCCGTCATTCAAAGCTCAACTCGATTGAATCGCTCAGATCCCTCAACTGGATCAGCAGATCCAGGAGCTGGCTCGCGCTCAGCTTCGAGTCATTCAACGACATATTCGAGGTGAGACGGTATCCTCCCGACCGGATCTGTTGGAAGACAGCGTGATGCTTGCTGCCGAGAATCTCCTCAAGCTGAGTGAGCAGCGCATCGTCAACCGCCCCCAACGAGCCCGATCCCTGCAGCGATCCCGAAACGCTAAACAACCCGATCGGGCTCGCAACATCGATGTCTAATCCACCCGCCGTGCGGACCTTGCTGACGACGGTCCAGACGTACGTCTTCCCGTCTTCCAGGGGCCTGCCTCCGGAGTACAGGAACGAGTTCCGGCCGGAGAGATCGACCTCCAGCATGGGCGGCTTGCGCGAAATTGCATCTTCCCTCGTTTGTTCCGGGCTTTTCTCTGCGACCGTCAGCACCGCTCTGTAACCGTCCTGGAAGAATTCAAAGAGCGGGAACGTGTTCGTCGTCTCACCGTCGCGAGGCGACCTGAGCTCGACCCGTGTAGGATTTTGCAGGAGAAGCTCGATTTGATCGTTGACTGTCGTCGCGCAACCCAGTTCCTTCAGTTCGATATGAAAATTGTACGAGCCGGCGGGCATGTGGCCGGTCAAAAGGGCGATGTCCTCTATCTTGGTTTTCGCTTCCCGGCTGAAGCTGTACGTCTGCGTCTGAATATCGCCGCCGGGACCGAGGTTCAAATTCGTGATCGTCCTGCCTCCCGGAGGAACTGGAAACGCCTTCGTCGTAAGATCGAGGGCGCCGGGAAAATTGATCGATCCCTGGGCGAGCGTTATGTCCATGATCAGATGAAGCGATGCGTTTGCAGCGACTACTCCTCTATTGGTAAAGGTAACCGTGAACAGCAGGTTTGTCGAGTGAAAATTGGGAAAATCAAGGTCGGCGAGCGATAGCTGTTCTGCAGCCGTATGGCTTACCTGCATGGATAGTGAGCACGGCTGGCCCGACGCTTTGGCCGGGAACAAGATCAGGGCCATGCCAATCAATGAAGCCGGGATATCACGACGAAAACTGATCATAAATTCGAACTCCATTCCCTTTGCCGATGCAAAGTATACCGAATACAGTCAATTATAGCAATCTACTCTATAATATACCTGCAATTTACCGCCAAATTCAACGGGGGGTGTGTTTTCGATCACGCGACGTGATCAGAATCGGGAGAGATCGTTGTAAATGACGAATGCCATGAAGAGGAGCAGGAGAATGAAGCCCGCCTGCTGGATCACAAGTTTGACCCGGTGGGGAATTTCTCTGTTGAACGCCTTCTCGTACAGCATCATTGCCAGGTGTCCTCCGTCCAGGGCAGGAATCGGAAGGATGTTCAAGATCGCCAGGCTCATGCTGAGGACTGCCATGAATTCAAGAAATTGGACGACTCCATATTCGGCGCTGCGTGTGGCAAGCTGGGCGATCGCAATGGGGCCCCCGAAGGAGTCCCGTATGGACGCTTTCCCGGCTATGATCTTGCTGATTGTGAGGTAGAAGAGGTAGACAGACTGCCCGGTCTTGGCAATCCCCTCGGGCAAGGCCCCAAAAAAAGAGTAGTGTATGCGCTTCGTCGGGCCTTCATAGACCGGCTCGATGACGATCCCGATCCGGCCCTCGGTAGGGATGGTCGTTGTTCCCGAGAGAACCTCTCCGCCGCGTCTCCATCTTATAGTGACTGTCCGGCCGGCGCGCTCGCGGATCATGCTCGATACCTGCGGGTAGCCCACCGGCAGGGAGTCGAGGGTAACGAGAATGTCGCCCGGTCTCAGGCCCAGTTTTTGGGCTGGGAGCGAGGGCTCGACCGCCTTAACCTCCGCGCCCAGATGCGCCTCTACAATTCCGAAAGGCTTTTCGGACGATTCGCTCGGACTCCTTCTTGGGGCGACGAGCGACTGGCGATGGCCGTTCCGCTCAATGTCGAAACGGATGTCGTTGCCGAGATTTTCAATATAGAGGAGGTTCTCGACCTCCTCCCAGTTCGTTACCGGCTTGCCGTTGATGGAAAAAATCTTATCGCCGGGCAGGAAACCTGATTGTGACGCTGGGCTCCCCTCGGCAACATATCCGATCTCGGTCGTTTCCTTGGTGACCTTTCCATTGACATAACTGATCCCCCAGAAGATGGCAATGGCCAGGAACACGTTCATGACCACCCCTGCGCAAATGACAAGCATCTTCGCGCCGAGCGGTTTGGCGCGGAATTCCCACGGTTGTGGGGGATGCCGCAGGAAATCCGTGTCGAAGCTTTCGTCAATCATGCCGGCGATCTTCACGTAGCCGCCGATGGGGATCCAGGAGATGCAGTAATCCGTTTCTCCGATTTTAATGCCGAATGCGCGGGGAGGGAATCCGATGGAGAATCGGTCGACCCTCATGCCGGTCAGCTTGGCGGCGAGAAAATGACCGAGTTCATGAATGAAGATCAGCACGCCGAGCGTGATGGCCGTGTACATGATCATGTTCAGCACTTGCATGGAGTCCCCCTACACCCTTCTGCCCAGTCCAAGCGCAAATTCGCGGGCCGATCGGTCAGCCTCAAAGATGTCGTCCAGCGAAGGGGTATCCGTGATCGGCACATGCTGCAGCGATTCCCGGATCAGGCCCGGGATGCAGTCGAATCCGATCCTCTCCTGCAGAAAAAGATCCACGGCTATTTCGTTCGCGGCATTCAGAACGGCGGGCGCGGTACCGCCCCTCTTGATCGCCTCGTAAGCGAGGCCGAGGCACTCAAACTTTGTGAAGTCTGGTTTCAAAAATGTCATTTCCTTCAAATCGCTGAAATTTACACGCCCATAGACCGACGCGGCGCGTGCCGGATATGTCAGCGCGTATTGAATCGGAATCTTCATATCGGGCATCCCGAGCTGCGCCTTTACGGATCCGTCGACAAATTCCACCATCGAATGAATGATCGATTGTGGATGAATCAGCACCTCGATCTTGTCGGGGGGCAGGTGAAACAGCCAGTGGGCTTCGATGACCTCCAGCCCCTTATTCATCAGCGTGGCCGAATCGATCGAAATCTTGTTCCCCATGCTCCATTTCGGATGCCGCAGCGCCGCCTCGACCGTCACACGGGGGAACTCCGACTTCTGGAGGCCGAGAAAAGGACCTCCCGAGGCGGTGAGGATCAGCTTCGCGATGCTCGCCGGATCCTCGCCGCGGAGACACTGAAGGATCGCGCTGTGCTCGCTGTCGACTGGTATCAACGTTGCATGATGCTCTTTGATCATTCGCGTGATGATCTCGCCCGCGACCACGAGGGTCTCCTTGTTTGCCAGCGCGATCGTCTTTCCGCGCCTTATCGCCTGGAGAGTCGGCTTGAGACCGGCGAATCCCACCAGCGAGCTGATGACGATGTCGATATCGTCCCGATCGATTAACTCCTCGAGGCCCTGTTCTCCGGCATAAACGCTGAGAGAGCCATTCGTGACCCGTTTGAGGGCCGCCGCCGAAGATTTGTCCTGTACGGCGACTCCGCGGGGTCCGAATCTCTGAATCTGCTTCTGGAGAAGATCGATGTTCTGGTTGGTGCTGAGGTAAGCAACGCGGAACTCGTCCGGAAAGTTTGCAATGACCTCCAGACTGTTCCGGCCAATGGAGCCGGTGGAACCTAGTATGCAGATATTTTTCATCGGGGTCTATAAAACGACCTGCCCCGCGTGCGGCAGGGGCAGTCGAACGTCAAAAGGTAGCAAAATACGCGGAGGAAAACAAGCAGAATTCCCGTTGCGTCCTGCTTCGCGGGACCGACGGTCCGAGCTACTGCGGGGGGTCGAGCGGCCGGGCAACGATGATGCCGGTATATGAATGAAATTTTTTTACGTGCTCTTCAAGTGTCTCTTTGGTGACCTGGACCTGACCGTGGACATTCGGAGCATGCAAGTAAAGCAGCGAGCCGTCCGATGTGCGAATGGCGATCCCCGTGTGACTCACATCCAGCCCTTCAATATCTGTCGTAATGGCGATGATGTCGCCGCTGTGCACCCCGGCCTGGACCTCGGCGATGCGCGATTTGGGGATGTAATATAACACGCTGCTGTCAAGTCGCTCTTCGACCCGGCTGGTTCGCGCAAACGCCGAATCATCCGCCAAGCCGGCGTATGATGCGCGATGGGCAGTCATAAAATTAAGTTTCTTCTGAATGGCTGTTCCTCCCAGCTCCTTGGTGACGTTTTTTAGAATGCCCTTACGTTCATTGTCGGCGATCCAATCCGTGAAATAGTGCAGCCGGCTGGAGTAGCCGTCGATCACCCCTCTCCGATACCGCAGCGATTGAAGCTCGCGGCGGTAGTCATCGAACGTGAGCCGGTTCTCTTTGATGCACCGTGAAACCGCGAGGACGTTTTCGATAAATGTCACACAATCGAAGCCCCGCAAATTCACAACGAGGTGTTCCTTCCCCGGTTTATCGAGCGTGTGGGCCTCGTAGGGCTTTCCCGCAAACTGCTTTCCGATCGTCGTGACGATATCGCCGATCGGTTTCTTGATCAGGGCATGCTCGAAGGCGAACGAGAAGATCCGGTTGCAGATGGCTTTGTCCTGGGACTGGCTTTGGGCCGCTCCGCTGAAGAGAAAGGGGATTGCTATGACGAACTGAAGGGGTAACTCGCTCAGATGGGTTTTCCAACCTGTACGGAACTCTGCCGCTGGTCTCGCAGATAAATGAACTCATGGTTCTCAAAGGCGGGCAGGTTTAGAAATGGGCCGCAATTCTGATAATAGACTTCGCGAAAACCCAATTTGACCATCACTGCACGAAGATCCTCGTCGGTGATCGCCCATTGGAAAATGTTGTGAAAGTCTATCCAAGGTTTCTTGTATGTAGGGTGCAATTCATTAGCATGTGCGTATACGAATCTACAGATTTCCTCTCGAGCATGCGTTATCGCCAGGTACTCTCCGAGTGGCAAATGTGTGAGTCTTACCGAGGTCTTGCCCCGAACATATTGTTGGTTATAGATAACAATACATGAAGCCAGTGAGGAGTACCGAGCTAGAACCTGATCCCACGCGGGATTTGCTTGGTGTAGCAATACGTCGAAGAAATAAGCAACATCGACAGAACCAATTGACTTCATAATGTGCTCGGATGTGAAATCGCCCCGTATGACATGAAGATGTGGAGTGTGTGACAACCTTTCTTGGAGTCCGGAAGGATAATCTGTATCAACTAGAATGCCTTGGTCGAGAGGGTGCCTCCTCAGAGTGTAAAGTGAGTAGGCAGCGTTTACCTTCCAGACCCCACCCAGATCGACGAATGACTTTGCTGAAGGATATTCTGACTGGTATACGCGATCTAGTAACAGAAGCTTGTCGGAATCGACAAAGATGTTGTAGCCCAAGAAAAGACCACGAACACCGTGGGAAATCCTCCTCAGTCTAGGTGCGATGGCAAAATTCATCTTCTTCTGAGGAGTAAATTTGTGAATAACTCGATATGCTGTGGCGGCTATGGCAGCAAACTAGTCAAATCACGAACACCCTCAAAAGGGTGGTTCCGGTTCCTCGACCGGGGGCGGCAGGAAGGTTTCCAGATTCCGCGGAGCTCTCCGCTCGAATCCGGCATAGTCTTTCACGAATGTGAGCAGCGTGAAACCGGTGGGCCCATTCCGCTGCTTGCCGATGATAATCTCCGCAATACCCTCGGCATCCATGGTCGTCCCGTCGACGTCCTTGGTTTCTTTGATGTTGTACGTCTCCGGCCGATGCACGAAAATAACAACGTCTGCGTCCTGCTCCAATGCTCCCGAATTATGACTCACAATTCCATCCGCAAGCCAGGAGGCGGTTCCAGGAACGGTCAGGTCAAACACCTCTTCTTCTCCCGCTGGTTCTATGCCGACAATTCGGTCCCAGAAGAGGTCACTTACCGCAAAGTCTATTGAGCCAGAATTCCTCGGTAATTCGGTAATGCTCATTTGATTCCGTGCCGAAGTTCGGACGGGTTGCACCTCCGATCCGGACCTGCTTAGATAGGATGCGGACAGCTCGCTCAAACATATGCCATACTCAGTCGGCGGTGCTAGTATCACCGGGTCATCCAGCAGCCATGCCGCTCTCTGAGACTCAATTCCCGGAAGTTCCTTTGCTATAGCCAATTGATCTCCCACCCGCAGATCCTTCACCCCGCGCCAGCTTTTAATAGTATAGAGCCTGTGCCCATCGGTCGCTTTAATATATCTGCCGCTCGCCAGTCGTACCGCACTGACTCTCCTCCGGCCTACAGACCAAACGGCATCGGAGGATGCCCGCACGATTCGGCCCTCGCCGGACACACTCAAGACCTCAACCTGCTGCCCGACAAGATCCCGGATTGGGACACGCCGGCCATCTGAAAGAATCACAAGAGTATCTCCGGTGACACACTCGCGAAGATCGGCCAACACGGGTCTCTTATCCGATCGCGCCTCGAGCGCGCGATTCAACTGCGAGAGCGCCACGACCGGAATGTTCAGCTCCTTGGCAAGCGCCTTGAGCGACCGTGAAATCATTGAGATCTCCCGTTCCCGCGACTCGGCGGATTTCGGGCCCTGGACAAGCTGAAGGTAATCCACGACCACCAAACCGATCCCGTGTTCCGCCTTGAGCCGCCGCGCTTTTGCACGGAGCTCCAGGATGCTCAGCGCCGGCGTATCATCGATAAAAATCTTTGCTTCGGCAAGCCTGCCGACGTTCCGGCTGAGGTATTTCCAGTTCTCATCCGGTAATTTGCCGGTCCGGAGCTGATGGGCGTTGACCCTGGCCTCCGCCGAGAGCATTCGGATAATCAGCTGTTGTTCAGACATCTCGAGGCTGAAGATCGCGACGCTCGTCCGCTTCTCCGGGTGCAGCGCGGCGTTGCGGCAGATGGAGAGGGCCAGGGCGGTCTTCCCCTGACTCGGTCTGCCCGCTACGATGATGAGATCTGAGTTCTGGAAGCCGCCAGTCTTTTCATCGAGCAAGGGGAAGCCGCTGGGGACTCCCGTTACACCGCTGTGCTTGCCGTGAATCTCCTCGAGCATGGCGAACGTCTCATGCAGCGCACGGTTGATCGGAGTGAATGTTTTCTTCAACCTCCGCTCGGAAATCTGAAAAATCGCCGCTTCCGCCTCGTCGAGCAGGTCGAGAGCGTCTTCGGTGTCATTGTATGCCCGTGATGCCACCGATGTCGACGCGGAAATGAGGCTCCGCATCAGGGCCTTCTCCAGAACAATGCGGGCATGATAGTCGACGTTTGCAGAGCTCGTCATGTTCATGGTCAGTTCGGTGACGTACGCAGGATCCTCGACGGGATTGAGCTGACCCCTCCGCCGGAGCTCTTCCACCACCGTCACCGCATCGATCGCCTCTCCCTTCTCAAACAGACTGACCATCGATTGAAAAAGCTTTTGATTCGTGGGATTGTAAAAACTGGTCGGGTCGAGCAGCTCCAATGCTTTCGGAGCCGCCTCCTTATCGATCAGCATGGCGCCGAGCACCGCTTTTTCGACATCGACCGCCTGTGGTGGAACCCGTCCCTGAGATGCGGAAGATTCAACCGGCGCGTGAATATCAAGTATCGTGTTTGCCATCAGGTCAGCTTTTCTTGCTTCGATTGTTCATACAGCCCCATGAAGAGTTTCATATCTTCCCACGCGGGGCGCTTCCAGCCCGGGTTGCGGAGAAGGGCCGCAGGATGGTAGGTGACGATGAGCGTCGACCCCTTGAAGGTGTGCGTGCGGCTCCTCAAGGCGGTCAGGCTTTCGTTCGTCTGAAGCAGCCATTGGGCCGAGATTCTCCCCAGGCAGATGATGAACTTCGGGCGGATCAGTTCGATTTGCTTCAGGAGATACGGCGAGCACGTTTCCATCTCCGAGGTTTCAGGATCGCGGTTATTGGGCGGGCGGCATTTCAGGATGTTGCAGATGTAGACCTCTTCCCGCTTCATCCCGATCGCTTCGA
>Ga0099793_10000457_pt1 | contig 11012 bp, 11 predicted proteins | sample Rivendell_Oct201_9_FD_77319 | JGI IMG/M metagenome (GOLD analysis project Ga0099793, IMG submission 77319) | Vadose zone soil and rhizosphere microbial communities from the Eel River Critical Zone Observatory, Northern California to study diel... | ecosystem: Environmental > Terrestrial > Soil...
CGGAGGTGCCGAGAAGAGCAAGAGAGTAATCATTCGGCTCAGCCAGGTCGGTGACAACAACAAGGTACCGGCCCGCGCCAAGCTCACGCCGGACCAGATGAAGGCGTTCAAAGCCGGGGAACTGTACGTCAACGTGCACAGCGCCGACAACAAGGGCGGCGAGATCCGTGCTCAACTGAAGTGAGCGGGGCGGGCAGCAGCCGTACCAGCGTGCGGCTGCTGTCAGGATGAAGCGGGTGGCTTAGCGCGCGTCGCGGGCATCAAGCCGGCGAGCACAGCGCATCGACCGAGTAGGTCATGCTCTCGTAGGACGGCAGGTTGGTCTGCAGCCAGCCGGCATCCAGCCGAAGGTGGCGAAGCAGCTCGGGATCGGCTTCGCCGAGCGGACTGACTTTAGGTGCGCTCAGCTCGCCCGCATCGGCCGCGGTCGCTGCCAGGTTCAATACGGCGCCCAGCAGGGAAAATTGCCCGGCGTGCAACGGATCCGGGGCGTGCCGGAACGCGTCGACCAGCGGCCCCGGCAGGCTCCAGCGGCGCGCCAGCTCCGCGGTGACCTGTGGGTGGCAGCAGCCGATCTTCTGGCGCTCGACGCTCATCCGTAGTCCCGGACGGCTGCACTCGGCCTCGACCGCGGCCACCATGTGCGGAAGCTCCATCGCCATCAGGATCTGGCCCGAGCGCAGCAGCAAGCCGGCCATATAAGCGCTGTCGGAGTCGAAGCCCAGCTTGCGCCCCAGCCAGCGCGAGTAGCCCCCGGTGGCCACGCAGTGCCGCCAGAACTTCAGCCGGTCGAAGCCCGGCGTGCGCGGGAAGGCGCCGATCATGCAAGCCGACAGCACCAGGTTGCGCAGCGTCTCCAGCCCCAGCAGCACCGAGGCCTGGCGCAGGTTGGTCACGTTGCCGCTGACCCCGTAGTGCGCCGAGTTGGCCTGTTTCAGGATCTTGACCGACAGCGACTGGTCGCGCTCGGCCAGCTCGACGATCTGGCGCAGGTCGACCTTCTCTTTCTCGAAGCTGTCGATCAGGCGACGCGCCACCTCGGGCATCGTCGGCAGAGCGGTGCCCGGGGCGAAGAATCGGTCGGTGGCCCCCATGCAGTGGTCTCCGCGGTCCGAACCGGCACAAAGCGCGGGCCGGCCAATATCGCATTCGACAATAGCCGGAACGCGGGCCGGAGAAGCCCGGATTTGCAGTGCGATGGTCCCGGTTGCGCGGAGCGGGCGAGCCTCAAGTTTTCGACGCTCGATCCGCATCCCCTTTGGCGCGGAAGGCAGCCGCCACCGCGAGCAGTACCAGGGCCAGCCCCAGCGCCGGAATGTCGCCGTGCTTCACGTACGGCGTGTGACCCTTGAAGCCGGAGATCTCGCCGCGCAGCGTGGCGATCAGGTTGAACGGCAGTTGCGCCACCACGACGCCGTGCGGATCGATGATTGCCGTGGCGCCCGTGTTGGTCGCGCGCAGCAGCGGCAGGCCGGTCTCGAGCGCGCGCATCCGGGCGATCTGCAGGTGCTGCGGCAGCGCGATCGAATCGTCGAACCACGCCAGGTTCGACAGGTTCAGCAGCATCGTGGGCTCGCGCGCCGGGTCGCGCCACGCGGCGATGATCTCGTCGCCGAACAGGTCCTCGAAGCAGATATTCACCGCGATCCGCTGGCCCGCCAGTTGCATCGGAGGCTGATAGGGGGGGCCGCGCTGCTGATCCCCGATCGGGATGTTCATCAGGTCGACGAACCAGCGGAAGCCGAACGGGATGAATTCGCCGAACGGCACCAGGTGCCGCTTGCTGTAGCGCTGCGGCGCATCGTGATCCTGCAGCCCGAGGGCGCTGTTGAAGTACTGGTAACGGGGCTCCTCCAGGAAAACGCCGAAGATCAGCGCCGCGTGCCGCTGGCTCGGAAAGTCCAGCAGGGCCTCGCGCGCGTCCGCGGGAAGGTCGCCAAGCGGAAGCGGAAAAGCCGACTCCGGCAGCACGACCAGGTCGGCGTGCAGTGCGGGCGGATCCGGCATCAGCGCGAAGTAGCGCTGTATTGCGAGCTCGGTTCCACCCTCGCCGAACTTCAAGTCCTGCGGGATGTTGCCCTGGATCAGCTTGACGTGCAGCGGCTGGCCGACCGGGTGCGTCCACTCCACCCCGCGCAGCAGCTGGCCGCCCGCGACCAGCAGCAGGGCCACCGCTAACGCGGCGATCCGGGTCGCAAGCGACGCATCGGACCGCCGCTGCAGCACAGTGGCGGCAGCGCCGGCGATCACCGCCGCGATCAGGCACAGACCGTATACGCCGACCACCGGCGCGTAACCGGCCAGGGTCCCATCGGTGTGCGCGTACCCGCTGGCGATCCAGGGAAGGCCGGTCAAGATGGTGCCGCGCAGCCACTCGGACAGACACCAGGCGCCCGGCCAGGCGAGCAGCAGCCGCAGCGCAGAGCGACGCGTTGCCCGGTGCGCGGCGCCCGCCGCCAGCGCCGGAAACACGGCCAGCAGGGCGGCCAGCGCGAATGTGGCGAGCGCCGCGATCCAGGACGGCATGTCGCCGTGCACGTGCATGCTGATGTAGACCCAGCTCACGCCGATGCTGAACCAACCCAGGCCGAACGCGTATCCGATCAGGGCGGCGCGTTGCCAGGACGGCTGCCACTGCGCCAGCGCGATCAGCGTGGCCAGTGCCGCCAGCTGCAGTGCCGGCAGGTTGAACGGGGCAAACGACAGCGCGTGAGCGCCGCCGGCGAGCAACGCCAGAAGCGGCGCCAGGATCGGCGTCAATCGTGCGGTCGCACGTCCGCAGTTTCGAATTCGCTGATCACGGTCTTGGGCACGCGCGTGACCAGGAACAGGTGCGGCTGGCGCGGATCGGCGCGCAACACCTCGAAGCGAAAGCCCTCGATTTCGGTCGAGTCGCCGCGCCTGGGTACGCGGCCGAACGCATCGGTGACCAGGCCCCCGACGGTGTCGAAGTCCTCGTTCGGAAAGTGCGTGCCGAATTGCTCGTTGAACTGCTCGATCTGGGTGAGCCCCTTCACGCGGAAGCGGTTGTCGGCTTCCGCGATGATGTTGCCTTCCTGCTCCTCGAAATCGTATTCGTCCTCGATGTCACCGACGATCTGCTCCAGCACGTCTTCGATCGTGATCAGTCCCGCCACGCCGCCGTATTCATCGACCACGATCGCGATGTGATTGCGATTGGCGCGGAAGTCGCGCAGCAGGATGTTCAAGGGCTTGGACTCCGGAATGAAGACCGCCGGACGCAGCATCGCGCGCACATCGAAATCCTGTTCGGCGTAGTAGCGCAGCAGGTCCTTGGCGAGCAGGATGCCGATCACGTGGTCGCGGTTGCCCTCGAACACCGGGAAGCGCGAATGCGCCGTTTCGATCACGTGCGGAATCCACTGCTCGACCGGCACCTCGATGTCGATCACGTCCATCTGCGCGCGCGGCACCATCAGGTCGCGCGCGCGCAGCTCGGAAACCTGCAGTACGCCCTCGATCATCGAAAGGGCATCGGCGTCCAGCAGGTCGCGCTCGTGCGCTTCGGACAGCAGCTGCAGCAGCTGCTCCCGGTTCTCGGGTTCTCGGAAGATGAACGCCGTCAGGCGTTCGATCAGGCTTTTGTGCCGGTGGGCGGCCGAGTTGCGCGAAGGCGAGGGATCCGACATGTAGTGCGGACGAATCACTCCGTCCGGCGGTTACGTCAGGTCCAGGATAGCGGATGCAGGCGTGCGCCGTCATGTCCGATCGCACGGTTCCGCCGGCGAACAACGGCATTCGGCGCAAATACGGCTCCCGCGGCGTGAGCCGGCGCTCGCTTACTCATAAGGATTCGGGATCCTCAGGCGCGCCAGGTGACCCACTTCGCGCGCCTGCATCCGCCGCGCGTCGGCCGCGCGCACGTGGTCATAGCCCTGCGCGTGCAGCACGCCGTGGATCACCAGGTGCGCCAGGTGCGCGCGCAGCGCCTTGCGCTGTTGCGCGGCCTCGGCCCGCGCCACCCCGACGCACACGACGACGTCGGCTACGACCACGGGCGAGTCCTGGTAGCAGAACGTCAGCACGTTGGTCGGGTAGTCGCGCTGGCGGTAGGTGTGGTTCAGGCGTCGCGCGGTGCGCGCGTCGGCCAGCACCAGCGTGATCCGGGCGCTGCGTTCGAGCGCCGAGCGGATCCAGCGGGCCAGCGTGCTGCGCGAGGGGATCGAGCGGAAGCGGTCGGTGCCGATGATCGAGATGCGCGATGGCCCCCTCACCCCCGGCCCCTCTCCCGCAAGCCGGAGAGGGGAGGAACCTGAAGATGGGCGGCGCTCGATCGCCCCTCGCCCGCGTAGCGGGACAGGGGAGGGGGTGAGGGCCCTGCTCACCGGCGGTGGCCGCGCGCCGGTGGCGGCTCGAGTTTTTCGGCGCGCTCGTAGGCCTCGACGATCCGGGCCACCAGCGGATGGCGGACCACGTCTGCGGCTGTGAAGTACGTGAAGGCGATGCCGCGCACGTCGCGCAGGATGTGCTGCGATTCGATCAGCCCGCTGGCGGCCTCGCGCGGAAGATCGATCTGCGTCACGTCGCCGGTCACGACCGCCTTGGAACCGAACCCGATCCGCGTCAGGAACATCTTCATCTGTTCCGGGGTCGTGTTCTGCGCCTCGTCCAGGATCACGAACGACTGGTTCAGAGTGCGGCCGCGCATGTAGGCGAGCGGCGCGATCTCGATCGTCTGCCGCTCCAGCAAACGCTGCGTGCGATCGAAGCCCAGCAGATCGAACAGCGCGTCGTAAAGGGGCCGCAGGTACGGGTCGACCTTCTGCGCCAGGTCGCCCGGCAGGAAACCCAGCCGCTCGCCCGCTTCCACCGCCGGCCGCGTCAGCACGATCCGCTGCACCGCGGAGCGCTCCAGCGCATCGACCGCGCAGGCCACGGCCAGGTACGTCTTGCCGGTTCCGGCCGGCCCGATGCCGAAGCTGATGTCGTGCGAGATGATCGCTTGCAGGTAGTCGCGCTGGCGTGGCGTGCGCCCGTGCAGGTCGCGCCGGCGCGTGTGCAACTCCACCGCATCGGTGCCTTCCCCCGCGACGGGCTCCGGCGCGGACGCGCGGTCGCGCTGCTCGACCAGTCGCAATTGCACTTCCTCGGTGGTCAGGGGCTTTTGCGCATGCGCCAGCAGGTATTCGAGCACCTGCACCGCGCGCTGGGCAGGCTCGGGCGCCCCCTCGACGCGAAAGCGGTGACCGCGGCGCTGGATCGTGATCTCCAGCTCGTTTTCGATCTGCCGCAGGTTCTCGTCCAGGGCCCCGGTCACGTGCGCCAGGGTCTCGTTGTCCCCGTCGTAGACGAAGGTCAACGCGCTGCGGTTACGCGTTGCGCGCGCGGCCGTGCTCACGCAGCGATCGGCCCGTCGCGCTCGGCCGTGGCCGGGGCGCGCTCGCCGCGCAGGCTGTGCGAAAGCGCCTGCAGGATACGCACGTCGACGAATTGTCCGACCAGGGTCGCGGGCGCCGGGAAGTTCACGATCCGGTTGTTCGACGTGCGCCCGGTGAGTTCGTTCGGATCGCGCTTGGACCTGCCCTCCGCCAGAACCGGCTCGGTGCGGCCCACCATCGAGGCGCCGATCGCCTGGCTGCTCGCTTCGAGCGCGTGTTGCAGGCGATGCAGGCGATCGAGCTTGACCTCGCGCGGGGTCGGATCCGGCAGTTCAGCCGCCGGCGTTCCGGGGCGCGGGCTGTAGAGGAACGAAAAGCTGGAGTCGAATTGCAACTCCCCGGCCAGGCGCAGCGTCCGCTCGAAGTCGGCCTCGCTCTCGCCGGGGAAGCCGACGATGAAGTCAGAGGTCACCGAGACCGCGGGGCGCGCCGCGCCCAGCCGGCGCACGATCGATTAGTACTCGAGCAGCGTGTAGCCGCGCTTCATCGCCGCCAGCACCCGGTCCGATCCCGACTGCAGCGGCAGGTGCACGTGCCCGGCCAGCTGCGGCAGGCGCCGGTGGGCCTCGATCAGGCGCGGCGTGAATTCCTTCGGATGCGAGGTCGTGTAGCGGATACGGCCGATGCCCGGGATCTGCGACACGCACTCGAGCAGCATCGCGAAATCGACCGCCTCGCCGCCGCCCTCCAGGCCCCGGTAGGCGTTGACGTTCTGCCCCAGCAGCGTGACCTCGCGCACGCCCTGCGCGGCGAGGTCGGCAACCTCGGTCAGCACGTCCTCGAGCGGACGCGATACCTCTTCGCCGCGCGTGTACGGCACCACGCAGAAGGTGCAGTACTTGCTGCAGCCTTCCATGATCGATACGAACGCGGTGACGCCCTCGACCCGCGGCAGCGGCAGGGCATCGAACTTCTCGATCTCGGGGAACGAGATGTCGACCTGCGGCCGGCCGCTGGCGCGCCGCTGCTCGATCATCGCCGGCAGCCGGTGCAGCGTTTGCGGTCCGAACACGAGGTCGACGAAGGGCGCCCGTTCGATGATCCGGGCCCCCTCCTGGCTGGCCACGCAGCCGCCTACGCCGATCAGCAGGTGCGGCCGCCTGCGCTTCAGATGCCGGACCCGCCCCAGATCGGAGAAGACCTTCTCCTGCGCCTTCTCGCGCACCGAGCACGTGTTGAAAAGAATCAGATCGGCCTCCTCGGGCGAGTCGGTGACCGCCATCGCGTGCGAGGCCCCGAGCACGTCGGCCATCCTGGCCGAGTCGTACTCGTTCATCTGGCATCCGAACGTGCGGATGAAGACCTTCTTCTCGCTCACTGCAGCAATCCGGCCGGGGGCGGGCAAAGCAGGGGGTGCAATTTTAGCGGTCCCCTCGATAACGGGTCCGGACGTCGACCGGCGGCTTTATATTTCAGGATGTCGGCCAGACGCTATTAAGTGATCGAGCGACAGAGTTCGCTTAGAATCCAAATTAGCTGGCCAGCGACGTCATCATGCCCGGATTAGCTGCTGAGCGACAGGACGATCTGATCATCACGCGCGGCGCCCCGTCGGCCGTCGCAAGGTCGGCTCAGCGACGCTGCGTCGCAGGCGAGCTGGCACGACTGGCGCCGGGATTGTATGTCAGCGACCGTGATCCCCAGGCGCAGGCTGCACTCGTGCGCGAACACTGGGTCCGTATCCTGGGAGAGCTGGTCCCCGGCGCAGTCGTATCTTATCGAAGCGCCTACGGAGCAGCTCCGGCCGAGGGCGTGCTGATCCTGAGCCACCCGAGCCGCTTTAACCGGACGATCCGCCTGCCCGGCCTGCGTGTGGCGCTGGTCAAGGGGCCGGGCGCTTTGCCGGGCGATGCGCCGCTCGGCCATGGCGCGCTTCACCTGGCCTCGATGCAACGGATGCTGCTCGAGAATCTGACGCGACCGCGCGGCGCCGACGGGCGCTCGCGGGGCGAAGCAGCGGTGAGGCAGCGCCTGGAGCAGATCCTGGCGGCCGGGGACGGGGCGCTGGCGCTTGACCGGGTGCGCAGCGTGGCGCGCAGCCTGGCCGCAGCGCTGAACATGAGCCGGGAGCTGGTTCGGCTGGAACACCTGATCGACGAGCTGCTCTCGCCCCCGGAGGATTCCGGGAGCGCGGACGCTGCTGCCGGCACGGGTGCTGGCGAAGCCGATCCGGACTGCGTCGCGATGCTGCAGGCGCTTGCGCACCGCCTCAGGCGGCAGCGCTGGCCGCGCTGGGAGGCCGTCGCCACCGGGCAGCCTGACCGCGCCCATCAGGCACTGCTCGAGGCTTGGTTCGAGTGTTTCGATGCGGCGCCTGTGCCGGCGATCCGGCAGGCGTGTGCCGATGTGCTCGCCGGAAAGGTCGGCCTTGCCAGCGACGCCCCGATGCGCGAGCTGCTGAGCGTCTTCAAACTGGCCGCGAGCTCGCCCCTGTCCGATTCGGTGCCCCCGTTCGGCGACGGGTTCGCCCAGGGCATGAGAGCCCGGCATGCGCTGTTGATGCGGCTGGTCGAACCCATGCGGGCCGGCCGCTTCCGCACCCGCGACCCATCGGCGCCGGCGGCCGCGCCCGTGCCGGGACGGATCGAGCCGGAACGGATCGAGGGCACATTGGCGGCCGGCTCGAAGCTGGCGATCGAGGTGCCCGAAGGACTGGCCCGGGCGATCTTCTATTCGATTCTGCTGCGCAGGGTCCAGCCCTTCGATCGCGGCAGCGACAAGCTGGCGCACCTGCTGATGAACGCCGAGCTTTCCAGCGTGGGCGAGGCCAGGATCGTCGTTCCGACCCGCATGCGCGAGCACCTGCAGATCGCCGGCGAGCGACTGCTGCGCCAGGGCGATCCGGAACGCTACATCCGGCTGCTGGTGGCGCTGCAGCGCTGGAGCGCCGCGCTCGATTTTTCCGACCTGAACCGGCTGCTCACCCGGCTCGCGGCAATGCGCGCCTTCGACCGGGCACGGGCGCCGCCTGTTACGCCGCCGCCCTGACCAGGGCTGCGGCCACCGCTTCGAGCGCGGCGCGCTGAGTCGGATCGACCAGGCCCCCGTCGGCGTCGAATGCCTGGTGCGCGCGGGGGATCACCACTTGCTGCGGAATCACGACCATGCCCAGGTAACCGAGCAGGTCGCGCAGATGAATCAGAGCGCGCAGGCCGCCAAAGGCCCCCGGCGACGATCCGACCAGCGCCGCCGGCTTATCGGCGAAGATCGCCAGCCCGGAGCGGGTCGGGTTCGCGCGATCGACGCGCGAGCACCAATCCAGCGTATTCACGAGTAACGGCGTCATCGACCCGTTGTACTCGGGGCTTGCGATCAACAGCGCGTCGTGCTCCGCGATCAGAGCCTGCAGGCGCCGGGTGGCTTCCGGAACGCCCTCCCGCGCCTCCAGATCGGCGTGGTAAAGCGGCATCTCGAACAGCGCCAGATCGATCAGTGTGCCTGCGCCGGCCGCCCGATCGATCGCGGCCAGCGCCGCAGCGGCCAGGCGCTTGGACAGCGCTTGACTGCGGGCGCTGCCAGGGACGATCAGGACGCGAGGCGGCGCCATCGATGCGGAGCCGGGCTACAGCTTGATCCTGAAATCCAGAAATCCCGTCCGTTCGGCGATCTGCCGGTACAGTGCGATGGCGGTCAAGTTCGTCTCGTGGGTCAGCCAGTAGATCTGGCCGCAGCCGGCGCTTCGCGCCGCCTGAGCGGCAAACTCGATCAGCCGGCGGGCGATGCCGTGGCGCCGCTGCGCCGGTGCCACGAAAAGGTCGTTCAGGTAGCAGTCATCCCGGGCCGACCAGGTGCTGCGGTGATGCAGCCAGTGCGCCAGCCCCACGGCCTGGCCGTGCTGCCAGGCCATCGCGCCGAAGATCGGCTCGGATCGATCGAGCAGCCGCGCCCAGGTCACAAGGGTGGTCGGCTCGGTCAGTTCGATCCGGTAGAACGCCTGATAGGCCTGCCACAGGGGCAGCCAGGCCTCGAAGTCACCCTCGGCAACGCAGCGCAGCTCGACCGTATCGCCGGATGTCACCGCGCGCTCCGTTTCACAGGGGCGCAACGCGCGCCGGCGACCGTGCTTTCCGTCAGGGCTTGAACATCAGCTCAATGGTCGTATCGACCGGACGGCCCGGCGGGTCGAACCTCCAGCCGGACAGTGCGCGCTTGACTTCGTCGTCGAATATCCGGGGCGGGTCTGCTTTCACGATATCGACCTGTTCCACGGATCCTTCCGCGTTGACCCAGATGCGCGCCAGGACCTGGCCCCGGAGAATTTTGGCGCGCAGCGCGCGCCCTGGGAATGCCGGCGCGTCGTGCCGGCGCGGGTGCAGTGCAACCGGCTCGCTCCGCGGCGGCGCCGCAGGCGCCAGCGCGGCGAGTTGCTCGGCGGTTGGGTTAGCGACGTCGCCCGCCGGGGTGTGCAGCGCGGAGGCGGGCCCGGCGCCGGCAGCCGGCGCGGCAGCGCTGAGCTGCGCCGCAGGGGCGGGCGGCGCAACGTTGGCCGGCGATGGTGCCGGGCTTGCAGGCGCCTGCGGCGCCGGCCGAGGCGGCGGCACGGTCTCGGCCGCCGCCACCACCACGGGGCGCGGCGAGGGGGCAGGGGGCCGCACCGGCGCCGGCGAGCCGGCGTCGGACGGCGCCGCGGAGCCGGCGCTGGGCGGCTGCGCGGCCTCGGGCGTCGAACTGGCTTCGGTGGCCGGCGCGGGCACCGGCCGCTCGACCGGGTGGCGGCCCTGCGGGGCCGGCTCGGTGGCTGCACTCGGTGGTGCGACCGGCCTGGGCGGCGTCACCGTGATCGCGGGAAGGCCCGACAGCGGCAGCTCCCTGATCGTATCCGGGGGCGTGGACCCGGTTTGCTCGTCGGACGCGAGCGTTATGGCTACGGGGGCCGCGTCGCTCTGACCCGCGGCGGCGACGATCTGATCGGCCTTGCGATCGGGGCTCGCAGCGAACCAGTATCCGCCGGCGCTGGCCCCCGCCACCAGCACCAGTGCGACCCAGCCCAGTGCGGGCAGGCGCAGCTTCGACTCGGGCGGTAGGGGCGGCAAAATGTCGGCGAGCTTCGCCGGGTAGTTGGCGCTCGGGATCGACTGCGTGGTCAGCCCAGGGTCGTCGGGATCGACCATCCGGGCAAAGCCGTTCGCCTCGAGCTCGGAGACGATGTGCTCGACCAGATCGGCGCCGAACAGGTCGGCCAGCTCGGCCAGCGTGCGCTGGCCGTCGAGCAGAATCAGCACGCGACGGGCGGCGGGCGAAAGGGCTCCGCCATGGGTTGCGGCCAGCTCGGTCGTGCCGCGCCCCGTCTTGCGGTACACGAGCGATTTATCCATCCGGTCAAGCAGCATAGCGGGTCGACCTCGCGCCGCGCCCGGTCTTGCGGTGCACGAGGGAGTCATCCATCCGGGCAAGCAGCATAGTGGGTCGACCTCGCGCCGTCGACTGCGTGTGAACGCGTATGCGCCGGGCGCCCGCTCAACGCCCCGGCTACCGTGTCAATCTGGTGGCGGATCAGGGACTCGAACCCCGGACCAAAGGATTATGATTCCTCTGCTCTAACCAGCTGAGCTAATTCGCCAAAAGGGCGCAAATTATAGGCGATGCGACGCCTTGCCGTCAAAGCGGGCTACG
>Ga0099793_10000458_pt1 | contig 11003 bp, 8 predicted proteins | sample Rivendell_Oct201_9_FD_77319 | JGI IMG/M metagenome (GOLD analysis project Ga0099793, IMG submission 77319) | Vadose zone soil and rhizosphere microbial communities from the Eel River Critical Zone Observatory, Northern California to study diel... | ecosystem: Environmental > Terrestrial > Soil >...
GCAAGGAAGTCCGCGCGTTCCTAGGCCGGCAGGCGAGCGCGAACGCACCGATCGAGAGCGCCATGATCAGGAGCTCCGCTCTAGCTGACATCACGGGCGCCGAGCCAAGCGCGAGGAATGCCCAGGCGATCATCCCCAGCAGGACGGCGGCGACGGTCATTTGATCGTGCCGTCCGGCATCCGGATCCGCGTGCGGCCGCGGTTATGTATGTCTACGATCCGCTCGGGCCCGCGGCCGATCGGCTTCGACAGGAACCAGAAAATGCCGATGATCGCCGCTGTTCCGACGGCGTTCACCGCCACGAGAAGCGCCGCGATATCGAGCCAGTCGAGCCAGGTCACTTCGGCCACTCGCTCACGGCTTCAACGACGGCGGCGTGCTGCTGCCCAAGGCAGTCTGAACATCGCGCAGCAAGGTCGAGAGCTCGAGGCGCTGACGTGCGGCGGCCGGAATCTGGCGCAGAAAGGCGAGGCGGCGGGATCGGCATGTGCGGCTTGTGCATGAACGCTTGGGGCATCGCCGCGCAAACACTTGGACCCGCCGATTCCCGAGCTAAGTGGTGCACGCCGCGATGCAATGGCGTCGTGGGCGCTGTTCACCGATGCCGTGGAAGGATTGGCCGTGCGGTGGCTCGCCAATGAGGTCGCGACGTATTCGGAGCCTACGGTCCGCATCCGTTGAGCGTGCTGCCCGACGTCGTGCCCGCCGGAGTGCAGGCAGAAACCGTCGTGAACGGGGTCTGCGACTGGAGGATCATCTCGATCAGCGAGCCGCCTCCCACGCCCGCAAAGACGGTGGCGCCCGCCCCCAGCGTGTTGGTCGTGCTTGCGATGTCTGATACCTGAACGCCAAGCTGCACCTGGTAGACGCCCGACGCCAGTGCGCCGTTCACGAGGAAATTGAAGGAATGCGCCGACGTCGTGCTAAGCAGCAGCTCGATCGTTTCCGGGCTGGTGCACGTGACCACGCCCGTCGTCAAGTTGGTGGTGCAATTCAGGCCCGCCAGGGTGGCGGACAGCGTCTGCAGACGCTCATCGAAAGTCACCGTGCTGGGGACGATCGGTGCCGCCGGGGTGCTGCTGACGACGTTGCAATACTGGTCAAGGCACTGGTAGATCTTAGGCGTGACGATGATGCTGCCCTGGGCCGAGGACGTGGACTTGCTGCCGCCGCTCGAGGCCACCGTCGTGTCCGTCAGGATGCTGGTCTCGAGCGAACCCATCAGGATCACGTTCTTGTTGGCCGCGCTCGGAACTTTGATGTTGCCGTACAGCACCTTTGCGCCTCCGCCCTGCGCGGTGCAGGAGCTCGCCGTTGTCGCGTTGGCCGTCACCGAGCAGACAACCGTCGGAATCAGGTAGGCATTGGCGAACGAGCCGCCGCCCGAACCCGATGACTGGGCCACCGCCGCCGTACTGAGCAGCGAAGCCATCGCCGCCACCACCACCACTTGCTTCATCAGTCGTCTCCTGCGATTCGCATCGAATCCGTCCGCGCAGAATCCATTTCTGCACCAAGGGCAAACTACACGGTGCGGCGGCGCGCTTCAATCGACTCGACAGCCGACGCCATTCGATATGTCGCCCTTACAGCCGATCCCTCTTGATGTTTCAACCCTCTGGCTAACGACGTTGACGCACGCCCGGAACAGAAGAGGCCGCCCCGAAACTTCGAGGCGGCCTCCCGCGTGTCTCGTGCTGCGCGCCGTGCGCCAGCCTGATTCTAGATGCAGCCGGGGAACTTGAAGGAGGCGATGCGGGTGCTCCAGTTGAAGCTGCCCGACGCCTTCTCGTACTCGTTGGTATAGAAGAACGTGCAGTCGTCGCCGGGGTCTATCGCCAGAGCGCTGTAATCGCCCCAGCGGTGCAGGTTACGGGTCTGCGAACCCGAGCCCGCGAGGAGCGACGTCTCAGCCTGCATGGTCCCGAATGCGTCGCCCGGCGTGCGGCCAGTGAAGCGGATGCTCGGGAAAGTGCTCCTGCTTGAGACGCTGTAACCGACGGCGATGTCACCAACCTTGTCCATGGCGATGCTGCCCATCCAGCGCGAATCGCTGTCGGGCGAGAAGGTGCCCTGCTGGACGAGCGCGGGAGTGCCGTTAGTGAGATTGCCGATCTGATACCAGCGGACCCCGACGACCTGATTGTGCTTGCTACCGCTCACCTTGACCGAATGGTTGACGACCGCGGTCTCGGCTGCGGAGGCGCTCGTGCCGTTACGATAAGCGAATCGGTACATCAGCCGATCGGCAAGCGAGTCGAGTTGGGTCGAGGTGCCCGGCTGCGCGATACAGGTGCCACCACCGCAGGCCGGCGTAAAGGCGGCCACCGGCAAGTTGAAGGGCCCCGTGAGCGTGGTGTTCGCGACAGTGGTCCAGTCAACATGGAATCGCCACAGGTTGAGCGAGTTGCTGCCGAAATTGATGAATGGCGCCGGCGCTCCGGAAGGCGGCGCCGTCGCGCCGTCGAGATCGCCGGGGAGCACGCCGCTGAAGCTATTGCTCAGCTGGAAGCACTGCTGCGTGGCCGCCGCGCCAGCGAGCATCGACGCGCGGTCGTAGGCACACAGCTTGGAACCGGCGAACGTCCTGCCGTTATTGAAGATGTTGAAGGTGATGTAATACGCGTCGGGCCAGACGCCGAGCTTGGGGTAGTCCAGGAACTGGATGGTGCCGTAGTTGAACGCATACAGATTGTAGGCCCCCGTCGCGTCCGACGTCTGCGAGACGGCTACGCACTGCAAATAAGGCGTCGTGGACACCGAGAACTGCGTCAGGATCCAGCGGCCGGCGGCCTTGTCGTACTGCGCGATGGGGTCGCCGTCGTTGTTGGTCGCGCAGCCCCCGCCCAGTGTCTGGAACAGGGAATTGCCGGCCACCGGGCCTTTGATCAGCGCGCCGGTCGCCTTGTCGAAGACGGCGAACGATTCGTTCACCCATTGCACCACCTGGGTGGCGCCGACCGCAAGGTTCGGGTCGGGCGGCGCGGCGTTCGGTGCGAAGCCGTAATCGCCGTTTCCTACGCCGGCAACGTTCAGTAACAGGCTCGTGCTCACGCTCGGCCCGGGCGTGGACTGGAGCACCGGATCGGCCTGCTCCTGTCCCGGCGCCAGCGGCAAGGCGAAGATGGACTTCTCGCGTTTCTGCTCGATGCCTGGCGAGGCGAGCGGCAAGTCGCGCACCGGCGGCGAGACGGCGTGCGACGCCTGACCGACCTCGAACCCGGTGACGGCGTTAGCTGGAAAGCCGGACTGGCTCTGGGCCCCGCCCCACGCGACGAGCAGCGTGGCGGCCAAAAGGCCTCGCTCGATTGTTCCAATAGGGTTCGGTGTTGCCATACTGGCCTCCCTGAAGGTTCGCACTTTCTGTCGCCTGGGCCATCCGGCTTGAGAATCAGAGTCAACCTGTAACGCTCGCCGGGTCGACGGACTCACTGGACCAAGCGAACCTTATCCCGGTGTTTTGAGTATGGAAATCGCACCAGGTGCATCCGTTCGAGTGAAATCGACAGATAATTGCGGGACCCGGAAGATCCATCCGTTCGGGTATACCCCTGGCGCTTGAGTCAATGGCAATGGTGATGATCGAAAATCTGAAATCTGGACGGTTTGCCGCTAACTACGCAACTGATAGTTGACTGACGGATAACTGATGAATAACTGATGTTCACCTGCACGAGGCCGCTGATAAAGAAACTCCTGCTGGCGCGCCTCATACGTGCGTTGTTCGATTGCTAGCGGTTCAGGCATGGTGGTCGAAGGGTGGGGGAAAAGAAAATCGCCAAAATCGACGATCGGAACGAGCGGTCTATAAATACATTTTTTTTCAGCTACTTGGCGGAGAGGGTGGGATTCGAACCCACGGTACGGTAAAACCGTACACCGGATTTCGAATCCGGCGCATTCGACCACTCTGCCACCTCTCCGCGGCGGGCGCGCAGTTTAACAAACCCGACCGCCCTACCCTGGTCGCAGCTCGCTGATCCCTGCCATGTACGGGCGCAGCACCGCCGGGATCCCGACCGAACCGTCGGCGCGCTGGTTGTTCTCCAGCAGAGCGACCAGCGCGCGGCCCACGGCCAGGCCGGATCCGTTCAGCGTGTGCACCAGCTCGTTGCGACCCTGCGCGTTGCGAAAGCGCGCCTGCATCCGGCGCGCCTGGAACGCTTCGCAGTTCGAGCACGACGAGATTTCCCGGTACGCCTGCTGCGCCGGCAGCCACACCTCCACGTCGTACGTCTTGGCCGAGGCGAATCCGAGGTCGCCGGTGCACAGCACCAGCACCCGGTGCGGCAGCTCGAGCTTGCGCAGGATGTTCTCCGCGTGCCCGACGATCTCGTCGAGCGCCTCGTACGAATGTGCCGGATGCGCGATCTGCACCATCTCGACCTTGTCGAACTGGTGCTGCCGGATCATTCCGCGCGTGTCCTTGCCGTAGGAGCCTGCCTCCGACCGGAAGCACGGCGTATGCGCGGTCAGGCGCAGCGGCAGGTCGTCCTCGCGCAGAATCTGGTCGCGCACGAAGTTCGTCAGCGACACTTCGGAGGTCGGGATCAGATACATCGGCTCGCTGCTGCCTTCGTGCCCGCCTTTGCGGGCGGCAAACAGATCCTGCTCGAACTTGGGCAGCTGCCCGGTTCCGGTCAGCGTGGCGGCGTTGACGATGTACGGCGTGTAGCACTCGGTGTAGCCGTGCTCGGCCGTCTGCACGTCCAGCATGAACTGGGCAAGCGCCCGGTGCAGACGGGCCAGCGCGCCCTTCAGCACGACAAAACGTGCGCCGGACAGCTTGGCCGCCGTCTCGAAGTCCATCCCGAGCGCGGCACCCAGGTCTACATGGTCCTTCACCGCGAACTCGAAGCGAGGCGGACTGCCCCAGCGGCGCACCTCGACGTTGTCGTCCGGAGAGCTTCCGACCGGCACCGACTCGTGCGGCAAATTGGGGGTTTCCGTCAGGATCTGCTGCAGCCGCGCCTGCACGTCGGCCAGACGCTGCTCGAGGTGCTTGAGCTGGTCCGGGATCTGCGCCACCTCGGCCATCAGTGCCGAGGCATCCTCTCCGCGCGACTTCAGCTGCCCGACCTGCTTGGATAAGGCGTTGCGCCGCGCCTGCAGGTCCTCGGTGCGCGTCTGCACCGACTTGCGATCGGCTTCCAGAGCCTCCAGAGCGCCCACATCCAGCTCGAAACCGCGCTGGCGCAGGCGCGCGGCCACGCCGGCAAGATCCTTCCTGAGAAGCGCTACATCAAGCATCTTCTTTTCCGCTCGCGTCGCTCACCTGGTTCAGGCGCCGCAGCTCTTCGATCCGCTGCGCGATCTTCGCCTCCAGTCCGCGGTCGGTCGGACGATACCAGCCGGGCGACCGCACGCCCTCGGGCAGATAGGTTTCGCCGGCCGCGAAAGCGTCCGGCTCGTCGTGCGCGTAGCGGTAGTTGCGGCCGTAACCCAGGTCCTTCATCAAGCGCGTGGGCGCATTGCGCAGATGCAGCGGAACGGGCCGCGTGCCGTCGTGCGCGACGAACTCGCGCACCTGGCCGAACGCCGCGTAGACCGCGTTCGACTTGGGCGCGACCGCCAGGTACACGATCGCCTGCGCCAGCGCCAGCTCGCCTTCGGGCGAGCCGAGCCGCTCGTACGCCTGCGCGGCCTCCAGCGCCATGGTCAGCGCGCGCGGATCGGCCAGGCCAACGTCCTCCGAGGCCATCCGGATCGCGCGCCGCGCGATGTACAGCGGGTCGGTGCCGCCGTCGAGCATCCGCACCATCCAGTACAGCGCCGCATCCGGGTCCGAGCCGCGCACCGCCTTGTGCAGGGCCGAGATCTGGTCGTAGAAGTTCTCGCCACCCTTGTCGAAGCGGCGCAGTGTCGCCGGCAGCGTGGCGCGCAGGAACGGCACGTCGATCGCGCTGCCCGATCGCGCGGCCGCATCGCACACGACTTCCAGCGCATTCAGAAGCCGGCGCGCATCGCCGTCGGCCAGCTCGATCAGCATCTGGCGCGCTCCCGCATCGATCGCCACCTCGTTCAGATAATCGCGCCGCGCGCGCTCCAGCAACTCGCCCAGCTCCTCGCCTGTCAATGGCTCCAGCACGTACACCGAGGCCCTGGACAGCAGCGCGCCGACCACTTCGAATGACGGGTTCTCGGTGGTGGCGCCGACGAACACGAACAGGCCCGACTCCACGTGCGGCAGGAACGCATCCTGCTGCGCCTTGTTGAAGCGGTGCACCTCGTCGACGAACACCACGGTCGGCCGTCCGCTGCGCGCCAGCGTCGCCTGCGCCCGTTCCACCGCGTCGCGGATGTCCTTCACGCCGCCCAGCACCGCCGAAATCGCGATGAATTCCAGTCCGAACGCGTCGGCCATCAGCCGGGCCAGCGTGGTCTTGCCCACGCCCGGCGGCCCCCACAGGATCATCGAGTGCGGATGGCGCGACTCGAACGCGATGCGCAACGGCTTGCCGGGCCCCAGCAGGTGGGACTGGCCGATCACGTCCTCGAAACGGTGCGGCCGCATCCGCTCGGCCAGCGGGGCGGCAGCGCCCGGCCCGCTGGCCGGCCGCGCGCTTTCGAACAGGTCGTTCACTGGTCTTCCAGCACGTCCGCCCCTTTGGGTGGATCGAAATGAAAGCGGGCCGGATCGATCCTCTGGTTGCGCTGCAGCCCGGAGAAGCGCAGCTCCGTGGTCTGTCCGAAACTGTCGGCCAGCTCCATCGCCACCGGCAGCCCGTCGCGAAAGCCGATCCGGATCCGCGCGAACGAGGAATCCTGCGACTTGGGCGTTGCCAGGATCCACTCCAGGCCGTCGCGCTCGCCGTCACTGCTCACCTGGAAGTCGCGCTCGAACTCGTTGGAGCCGAACAGGATCGAGGCCGGCGAGGCGGGAATCGCGCCCTTGAGCTTCTTGATCGTGACCTGGTTCAAGTCCGGGTCGTACACGGTCAGCCTGGAGCCGTCGCTGACGATCGTCTGCTGATAAGGGTTGGTGTAAATCCAGCGGAAACGGCCGGGACGGGCGAACTCGAAGCTCCCTTGCCTTCGCTGGCGACCGTGCGAGGCCGGGCCTTTACCGGAGGAGGTTTCCGAGAAGTCGCCGCGCGCGCTCTGCGTCTGCGTCAGGAAATCGCGCAACTGCTGCAGCGAATCGGCCCACGCCACCGGCAGGCTGCAAGCCAGCAGCAGCACGAGCAACAAACCAGGCTTGCCCGCCTTCGCGCGCTGCGCTTCGGAGGGCTTGTCCTCCGAAGCGGCGAAGCCGCGAAGCAGGATCACGCCTCGCCCCGTGCCGGCACCAGGATCTCGCGGTTCCCGTTGGATTGCATTGCGGACACCAGGCCGGCGCGCTCCATGTCCTCCAGCAGGCGCGCAGCGCGGTTGTAGCCGATCCGAAGATGCCGCTGCACCAGGGAAATCGAGGCGCGCCGGTTGCGCACGACGATCTCCACCGCCTGGTCGTACAGCGGATCGGCCTCGCCGGTCGGAGCGCCGCCCGGCTCGCCCGCGCCGGGCAACTCGTCCGGCGCATCCAGCACGCCCTCGACATAGTTCGGCGTGCCCAGCGACTTGAGCCACTCGACGACGCGGTGCACCTCGGCGTCGGACACGAAAGCGCCGTGCACCCGGGTCGGAAAGCCCGCCCCGGCCGGCATGTACAGCATGTCGCCCTGCCCCAGCAGCGCCTCGGCCCCCATCTGGTCCAGGATCGTGCGCGAATCAACGCGGCTGGAGACCTGGAACGAAATGCGGGTCGGAATGTTGGCCTTGATCAGACCGGTGATCACGTCCACCGACGGGCGCTGGGTGGCCAGGATCAGGTGCATGCCGGCCGCGCGCGCCTTTTGCGCGATCCGCGCGATCAGCTCTTCGACCTTCTTGCCGGTGACCATCATCAGGTCGGCCAGCTCGTCGATCACCACCACGATCACCGGCAGCTGCTCCAGGGGCGCGGCCGTGAACGGATCGAGCGCGAACGGATCGACGATCGGCGCGCCGCGCGAGCGCGCTTCGGCGATCTTCTGGTTGTAGCCGCTCAGGCTGCGCACGCCCAGCCGGCTCATCAGCCGGTAGCGCCGGTCCATTTCGCCCACGCACCAGTTCAGCGCGTGACCCGCCTCGCGCATGTCGGTGACGACCGGCGCGATCAGGTGCGGAATGTCCCCGTAGGTGGACAGCTCGAGCATCTTCGGATCGATCATCAGCAGCCGCACCTGCGACGGGTCCGACTTGTACAGGATCGACAGGATCATCGCGTTGACGCCCACCGATTTGCCCGATCCGGTCGTGCCGGCCACCAGCAGGTGCGGCATCCGCGCCAGGTCGACCACGATCGGCTTGCCCGAGATGTCCTTGCCCAAGCCCAGCGTGACCGGCGAGTGACTCTCGCCGTACACGGCCGAGCCCAGGATTTCCGACAGCCGCACGACCTGTCGGCGCGGGTTGGGCAGCTCCAGTCCCATCAGGTTCTTGCCCGGGATCGTCTCGACCACGCGGATCGACACCAGCGACAACGCGCGCGCCAGATCCTTGGCCAGATTCACGATCTGGCTGCCCTTGACCCCGGTGGCCGGCTCGACTTCGTAGCGGGTGATGACCGGACCGGGATAGGCGGCGATGACGCTGACGTCGACCCCGAAGTCTTTCAGCTTGCGTTCGATCAGCCGCGAGTTGAACTCCAGCGTGTCGGCCGAGATGGCCTCGACCGCGGGATCGTGCTCGTCCAGAAGATCCAGCGGCGGCAACCTGCTGGTGGAAAGTTCCGAGAACAGCGGCACCTGCCGTTCCTTCTGGCGCCGCTCCGAGGGCGGCGGATGCGCACTTTGCCGCTCGATGTGAACGGGCGGGGCTTCCACCAGCCGCACGCGCTCATGCGCCAGGGTCGCCTCGCGCTCGGCCACCGCCGCCTCGCCGATCGAGCGGTCGATCTTGGCCTCGCGCATCCGGCGCACGCGGCCGGACACCGCCTCGAACGCGCTGCCGATCGCCTCGGCCAGCCCGAGCCAGGAGAATCCGAAGTGCAGGCTGGCCGCCAGCGCACTCAGCGCCAGCAGCACGACCGTGGCGCCGGTGAAGCCGAACGCGTGCGTGGCGTACGGAGCGATCAGGTCGCCCAGCGCTCCGCCGGCAGATCCCGGCAGCGTCGCGTCCAGGCTGTGCAGGCGCAGCGTGGCGAGAGCGGCGAAGGCCGCCACCAGCCCCAGCAGCGCCAGCGCGCGCAGCCAGCGTGCCACCCCGTCACGATGTCCTTCGGCCGCAGCGGGCCTACGATGCACGAACAGGTGCCGCCAGAACCGAGCCGACCACGCGAGCGCCGCCAGTACCCACAGGTAGGCCGAATAGCCAAAGGCAACCAGCATCGAGTCCGCCACCCACGCGCCGACTCTGCCGGCCAGGTTCTGCACCTGCGGCACGCTGACCGAATTCGAAAAACCCGGATCCTCGCGCCGGTAGGACACCAGCGCCACGGCCAACGCAACCGCGATCAGCGTGCCGGCGATCCAGCCCGCTTCTGCCAGCAGGCGGGCCCCCCGACCGCCCGCCGACCAGGAGCGCGCCGCGCCCGCCTTCGCGCCGCGACTGCGTTCGCCCTCGGGTCTACGGCCTTGCGCCGACTCGCCGTTCACGTTGCGCGACTCCTTGCGCATCGACATCGCGTAATTATAGGTATCGGTGGAAGGTGGATCTCCTGTCCGTCCCCAAAGACAGCGCCATCGGCTTGTCGTCCGGCTTCGTACACGCTGTCCGGCTTTCGGCTAGCGTGCTGCGGGCGACGTATGTTGTTCGAATGCCGCATCGCGGCGATTGCCCTGATACCCCCAATGCACGAAGCTCCTTTACTACAGGTAACCCGGTAGTTCGGTTGGGGAGGACGAAGGAATGCAAGTCGCGATTGCGCTTACTCGTGAGAAGGAATTACGGTTATTGGAGCAGGCAGTGATCCGGGCCGAGAACGAGGGCCTGCAAGTGCTGCTGCGCGATCCGGAGTCGCGCGTCCTGTCCTGCGCGCTGTGCGGCGCCGAAAGCGACCATCCTTCGATGATCCGGCACCAGGCCGCCTGCTCGTATTCACCGGCGCATAATTCACCGACACATCATTGGTCGACGCATAGGTAAGCGCAGCGGGCGGGCCGTCGGGCCCGCCTTTTGCGGCAAATATCCCGAAACCCCATAATCGCGGCAGGTGCGCGGCCGTGCCCGCGCCCCCATATTGGCAAAACGAGGCCTGCCGCAGATGACCCACCCAAAGACGCACCCCGCACGCCACTCGCGCGTGCTGATCCTCGGATCCGGACCGGCCGGCTACACGGCCGCCGTCTATGCGGCGCGCGCCAACCTGGCCCCGCGACTGATCACCGGTCTGGCACAGGGCGGCCAGCTGACGACCACGACGGACGTCGACAACTGGCCGGCCGATGCCGACGGGGTGCAGGGCCCGGAGCTGATGGAACGGTTCGACCGGCATGCGCAGCGCTTCAATACCGACATCGTGATCGATCAGGTCTACGAAGTCGATCTGAGCAAGCGGCCGTTCCACCTGGTGGGCGACATCGGCGCGTACACGTGCGACGCATTGATCATTGCCACCGGCGCCTCGGCCAAGTACCTGGGGCTGCCGTCCGAGCGCACCTTCATGGGAAGGGGCGTATCCGGCTGCGCGACCTGTGACGGATTCTTCTTCCGCGGTCAGGATGTGTGCGTGGTCGGCGGCGGCAACACCGCGGTCGAGGAGGCCCTGTACCTGGCCAATCTCGCGAGCCGGGTGCACCTGATCCACCGGCGCGACCGCTTCCGGGCCGAGCCGATCCTGGTCGACAAGCTGAAGGCCCGCGAGGCCGAAGGCAAGGTCGCGCTGCGCCTGTGGCACGAACTGGACGAGGTTCTGGGCGACGCGGGCGGCGTGACGGGTGTGCGCGTCCGCGACACGCGCACCGCAGCGCCCTCGCACATCGATGTTCAGGGCTGCTTCATCGCGATCGGGCACCAGCCCAATACCGAGATCTTCGCGGGC
>Ga0099793_10000459_pt1 | contig 10974 bp, 13 predicted proteins | sample Rivendell_Oct201_9_FD_77319 | JGI IMG/M metagenome (GOLD analysis project Ga0099793, IMG submission 77319) | Vadose zone soil and rhizosphere microbial communities from the Eel River Critical Zone Observatory, Northern California to study diel... | ecosystem: Environmental > Terrestrial > Soil...
ACGCTAACTCCGACAGCGTCCCACTCGTCGCCATCAGCGCACAGGGAGGCTTGAACCGGATCTACAAAGAATCCCACCAGATAGTAGATCTCGTCAGCATGTTCAAGCCCGTCACAAAGTGGGCTGAGCTAATCCCGAGACCAGAGGCCGTACCTGAGATGGTTCGGAAGGCGTTCAAGCTTGCGCAGACCGAACGTCCTGGCGCCGTCTATCTCGCCCTCCCCGAGGACGTCGAAAAAATGCCCGTATCCCCCGGGGATCGTCCGCTCGAGATCAACGTAGTCCGCGATACCTCCCCCTCGCCTATTCAGATATCTCGAGCCGCAAAAGTCCTAGAAACCGCAAAGAAACCTGTTGTTCTGGCGGGACATGGTGCCGTGCGTAATCATGCTAGCGAATCGCTGATTCGTTTCTCAGATCGTTTGCACATACCAGTCGCGACCACGTTCATGGGCAAAGGCGTCTTTCCCGACAACCATCCCAACGCGCTAGGTACGATAGGATTCATGGTCCACGACTACGCCAATTTCGGCTTCGACCAAGCAGATGTTATTCTGTGTGTGGGGTACGATATGCAAGAGTTCGACCCGGCAAAGATCAATCCTAACGGGGACAAGCAGATCATTCACATCCATCGCTATCCCGCCCAAGTTGACGCCCACTATCACCTTGCCGTTGGGATCCAAGGCGACATTTCAGAATCACTCGACGCCCTAGCCAGCGAGACTAAACTCAGTCCGGCAATGAATTCGACAGGTCAGAAGATCCGCCACCTGTTACACGAAGAGCTTGAGATGGGAAGAAACGACAACTCCTATCCGATCAAACCCCAGCGAATCGTCGCGGATATCCGAGCAGCCATGGGCGAGAAGGACATAGTGCTCGTTGATACAGGCGCGGTGAAGATGTGGATGGCACGGCTATACCCGACCTACCAACCGAATACTTGCATCGTCTCCAACGGACTATCGACAATGGCCTTCGCGCTGCCTGGAGCGATTGCTGCGAAGCTTGCCTTTCCTGACCGTAGAGTTCTCGCAGTTGCAGGGGACGCTGGTTTCTTGATGAACTCGATGGAGCTCGAGACTGCTGTGAGAGAGAAGATACAGGTTGTAGTACTAGTCTGGGTGGACGGGTCCTATGGCATGATCAAGTGGGAAATGGACTTGGAGCTCGGACACCACTCGCATGTTGACTTTGGCAACCCGGACTTTGTCAAGTTCGCTGAGAGCTTCGGCGCCAAAGGCTACTTGATAACGCGAGCAGGAGATCTACTTCCCACACTGAAGCGCGCGTTTGCCGATAATCACGTCTCGGTCATTGCCTGTCCAGTCGACTATTCACAGAATGCGGCGCTAACGAACAAGCTCGGAAAACTTACAGAACCCATGTAACAACCGCAAAGCCATCTCTATCCATCGTGAGCTGGGCGCAAGGGTCTTAGCTATCCCAAGAATAATTGCTTGAGCGATTATCACATCTGGTTCTTGTCTTGAAAGAGAAAAAGTTCAAGCATCTTGAGACTAAGCTGATTCATTCCGGTGAGCCGGAACCTAGGGTTCAGGGGGCTGTTAGTATGCCGATTTTCCAGACGGCGATGTTCGAGACCCGCAAGGAAGAGGGATACCATGATATTCAGTATATTCGTTTGAACAACACGCCGAATGCTCAGGCGCTCCACGAGAAGCTTGCCGCGATCGAAGGCGCAGAAGACGCTCTCGTAGCATCGAGTGGAATGGCCGCAATCTCTACGACACTACTCACCTTTCTTCACAACGGGGATCACCTTCTCGTCCAGAACTGCCTGTATGGGGGGACCCACGACCTTGTCACGAAAGACCTCCGCACGTTCGGCATATCCTATGATTTCATCGATGGCAACGACCCGGAATCCTGGGAGAAAAAACGCCGACCCAACACGAAAGCGATCTATGTCGAGACCATGACGAATCCGATGCTGGAAGTGGCCGATCACAAGGCCATTGTCAAGTTCGCCAAGAAACATGGCCTCGTATCTATGATCGACAACACCTTCGCGAGCCCCATAAACTTCCGTCCCATCGAGCATGGATTCGACCTCTCACTCCACAGTGGAACGAAATATCTTAACGGACACTCCGATATTGTCGCGGGCGCGGTCATTGGAAGCTCGGAGCTAATCAGCAAAGTCAAGCATCGGCTAGACCATCTGGGTGGTAGTTTGGACCCGCACGCGTGTTTCTTGTTGCACCGAGGAATGAAGACACTTGCTTTGCGTATGAAACAGCACAACGAGAGCGCCCTCAAGATCGCGAGATTTTTGGAGGAGCATAACGCGGTTGCCAACGTCAACTATCCAGGGCTCATGAGCCATCCACAGCACAACCGGGCTGGGCAGTTGTTTGACGGGTTCAGCGGCATGCTAAGCTTCGAACCCAAAGGGGGCAAGACCGCGGCAGAACAATTCATGAAAAATGTCTCTATCCCGATCATCACGGTGAGCCTCGGGGGAGTCGAAAGCCTACTCACTAGACCAGCGGCCACCTCACACTCTGGAATGTCCTCGGAAGATAGGAAGAAGCTCGGGATCACTGACGGACTAATTCGAGTATCGGTTGGAGTCGAGGCGACAGACGACTTGATTGAAGATTTCGGGAAAGCGTTTGAGGCAATTCGGACCGTAGCCAACATTCCCTGAGAGTCCGGATGACCGATCACATTTCTGTTTCAGATAGGCGTTTCAAATCTTCGCCCGTAATCTGCATGACTCGCCAATGCTCTCGGAACCGAGCCCCTAGCTTCTGATACACTTCTATCGCAGTCGTGTTCCAGTTGAGCACTTCCCATCTCATCCCGTAACAATGCTCCACGATCGCGATCTGTGCGAGATGAACCATGAGGGCCTTGCCGATGCCTTTGCCTCGGAACTGTGGCCTGACAAAGAGATCTTCTAGGAAGAGTTCCTGCCTGCCCTGCCACGTGGAGTAGTGGTGGAAAAAGAACGCCATTCCAGCCGGGTTGCCGTCCGACTCTGCAATGATCACCCTGAACTTGGGATTCGCTGCGAAGCCATCTCTACGCAAGTCGTCTTCTGTGGCTCGAACCGCATTGGGTTCCCGCTCATACTCCGCCAACTCGCGTATGAAAGACAGAATCAAAGGAACGTCTTCAACACTTGCCTCGCGAATTTTCAGCATGGTTCAAGCTCCCGATATTGTCTGCTGGACCCGCTTTTGATCGCTTGATGGAATAATCTCGACCTGTCCATTTGGAAAGGCTTTGTCGAAAGCCCGATGCTGAAGGTGCCAATCTAGAAAGACGGCGAGGGCAGCGACCTCACTCATCGGCTGATTTGTTACCGAAACATTCCAATCTGCGAGCTTGAAGACTTCTCCAGGCATCTTCTCCGACCCCACCACAACAAGAATATCTCCGTCAGTCTGATTGATTTCCTGAATGATATCAGGAAGTCTCAGTCCATAGGCGGTCAGATGGACAATTTTTCCACCCTTCTCGCTCCAATCTCGAATCGTTTTTCTCCATGGTTTTCCGGATTCGATCGAAAACTCTCCGCCGAATCTCCTGGCTACTTCCCTGATAGTAGCTTCAACAGTCTTATCTTCCCTATCCGCTATTACGACACCGTCAGCTCCGAGCGCACGTGCTGTGAGACAGACGTGGGTTGTAACCCTCGAATCCCTATAGACCCGGTGCCCCATTCGGAGCACAATAACCTGTCCCATATCTCGACCCGGTCGTTTTAGGCTAATAGATTAAATTGGAGAAGCACACAGTATAGGGTGTTAACGAGGGATTCTTGAGAGTATGGGGTCTAATCATGATGATCTTGCACGACTGGCAAGCTTCTTCGGCGGGCAAGAAGCGCTCAGTGTAGTCCAAGCGCTATCAGACGCCGGGACAACGACCGACGATATCATTGCAGTCAATGCAAACGTCAAGCTGAACGCGGCCCGGAGAGTCCTCTACAAGCTCTACAACCACGCCCTGGTCACTGTTGTCCGGAGCCGGGACGAGAAGACGGGCTGGTTCATCTATCACTGGAAGCTGCAACCAGACCAGCTAGACGCGTTCGTCCGAAGCAGAAAGAAGAAGGCTCTGGAAAAGATGCGAACACGTCTAGAATACGAGAAGGGCCACAGCTTCTTCATGTGCAAAGGCTGCCTCACAGTCAGAGTAACCTTCGAAGAAGCCATGGAGTCTGCTTTCCGCTGCAGTAGCTGCAACGGCCAACTAATCAGTGAAGACAATTCTCGAACAGTCCAGGTACTTGAGGATCTATCGCGAAAGCTAGAGTCAGAACTCCAGGAACGACCCGCAGCGTTCCACCCTGATAAGGTCTGATTTTCCGGGGCAACTGCAAGTGGTGGAGGAGTGGCAGGTCGCCACCCTCGCTGAGAAAATCCCGCCGCAAGCTCTCAAGCAAGGCTCACAGATAATTGGAAAGATTCTGGCCGCGCGGGCCAAGGGCCTCAAGATGGAGTCGGACTTTAGCCTCCAAGGACAATGGCTCCAGATCCGGGCCAAAGGCGAAGATGCAGACGCATTTCTCAACCTGCTCAGACGAGATCAAGGCGAAGCTCCCGTCTCACGCGCGAACTTAGAAAAGTGGGACGCCGTCAAAGGGTTCGTCGCAGGTGCAGGTCGAATAGGTTACGGCGTCTACATCGACATTGGAATTCAGGACCCGGCTCCAAAAGATGCTCTCTATCCGCTCCACCGGATGCGAGCGCAATTGGCCGATGGAGAAGCTAAATCGGCTAGAGAAATTCTAGACAGTAATGCACTCGTCGATTATGTGCCGCTAAGGATGACTGTGACGGAATTTCAAGGGGAGAATATCTCCGTCGAAATGGAAGACGAGGCCAGAGACCGTATTGTTTCGTGGAGAAAGTATCCGTTTGATAGGGTAATAGTGGTTGGAGCGGACAAGACGCAAGCGGAGAACGCCGTCAGAGCGTCAGGGCTTCAAAGCGACATCGTAGAAGTCGAGAGCCTGTCTCTGTTTGTCCAGTCCTTAGTGTGTAAGATTGGCACGGACGCGCCGGGAGTAATCGCGAAGATTGGAGGCAGACTCAGAGGAATGGGCTTGAAATCCTACAGAACCCCTACCAAGGTGTAGACGCGTCACAGCGAATTCTCATCTATCGGGTTGCCGAGCATCGATGTTTCTAGGGCGTCGTAAGTTGTCTCAGCGGTTTCGCGAGTCTTGCGAGCCTTTTCTCCGCGCCTATCGGGCTTAGGTGCCAAACCGAAACCTTCCGGAGCAATCGGGATCTACTGAAGATAATAAGCCGTTTCACTTGGAGGGCCGAGGCCAGAAACGAAGAACTGTCGGGTCGTTCTTCAATCGAAGCTTTACTCTTCAGATCCAGTCAGGAATGATTCTGCTGTTGTTCGTGGTTTCGATGATGGTTCCAATATAGCGGTCGCTGTACTTTTGCCGGCCATCTCCATGGGTCCCAAGACCTGCAGCCACGTCAATGATCAGAAGGATGAAAGCGATCTTCGAAATGTTCCTGACGAACGAGGACCATAGATCTAGGCGTTTACCGTCCAGTCTTGCGACTCTCAAGCCCATCAGCTCCTTTCCAATCGTCTTCTCGAACATCGCTTCAACGAGGACAAAGTAGGCAAGTATGATCAATGGTGCGATTCCGCCCAACCAGAACCCCCAGAACCATGCAAAGGGAAACGTTTGTCCAAAGAAGATCGCAGGAAACGCGGGAAGCGCGACAGCAAGTACGAGAACATACACTGCAACCGATACGATCGCGACATCCACTATGTAGGCGATGACGCGTTTCGCCCAGTGGTCCTGGAATCCCTTGTCGTCTTTCAGACGATCGAAGCCTGTTTGCGCACCGGAAACCATCGTCGGGGAGGGTTTGGCAGCTGCTCCACAGCTATGGCAGAAGGAGGAGTTCTCGTAGAGTTGAGCACCGCACTTCCAACAGTAAGCCATTTTTCGTAGTCACAAATAGAACGCGCGTTCTTCTATATCACTGTAGGGTTTGTGAGAACGGCTTCAACCTGGCTATGAGAGTGCATGTGTTTCAATGAGGGCTCGAAACTTGCTGTTCTTCGTCATTTCGTCAGCGATCGTCTCGTCTTCTTTGCCATCGCGGTTCCAGACAATATACCGTCTCTCTCCACCACGAGAAAGTTTCGCTATGAAATAGGGCATGTAGAACAGTATCCCATCCAAAAGCTCTAGCCTATCGAGATCAAGCTTGGGTGGGAGCTGTAGCCCGTCGGCAAACATCTTCCACCGCAACAACTTCGTCTTTCTCAGGTACTCAATATTCTCTTTCAGACTCTCTCTCGCTGGACTCTCCTTAGGGAGAGCTTCATACTGTTTCGACCTCTCTTCTGACTGCACCTCATAATCTCTCAAGAGATTCTTCAACTCGGCCAGCTGCTCGCTCACCAAAACGGTCGAGTCAACACCATTAACGATAGATGCAGAGTCCTCCTCCATATCGGCAAGCATCGGGATCATGGCAGCCAGCCTGGGGTCGAAGCCGAAGTTCGCTTCTCGCAAGGCCAAGATCGTTGACCGGCCTTCACTGATCACCATCTGTTTTGATACAAGGCCCTTTTCCGCTGGAAAACGGTAGGTGAAGTCGAGATAGGGCAGGAAGATCGTTTTGGCGAAGACGATTTTTTCTTCTGTTCCGCCTAGGAGGCCCTTCTTCGCCCGTTTTCTATCGGTGTCGCGCAGGAAGACCTCCTCCGGTATTGCGAGGGGAACAGCCCTAATTGTCATCTTTTCAGGAGCCGCTCCCTCTTCCAATCTCTTTATTTCTAAGCCCAAAGGCGGGCAGATGTTCACATTGTAACTGAAGATATCTCGGAGAATGTCTATTGTGCTGGAGTCAGAGAAGGAGGCATTGGGGCCGGCGGCGTGGGTGGCCCCCAGACCTGCTGCGGAGGCATCTGCGGCGAGACCTGTTCTGGAATTGAGAAGAAGGCTACTACCTGAAGGATTGCAGCAATGAAGAGTATCACAACACCAACAGCAACGATCAGAGTTGCGGCGCCAATGAGGAACAGAAGACCTGTGGTCCGAAACATGTCCACTCTCAATTTCATGGCGATAGTATCGTAGCTTCTCTTGAGGAAAATCGTCGAGATCAGTATGCAGACCCATAGTATGACGACCGCCAATATTATGAAGCCGATTGCAGCGAAAAATCCGGAAGGAAGAGTCGTTGTTCCTGGATTGAAGCCGCGGAAAGCGCTGATGAATGACGCGGCAGCGGCGAAGACGACCACGGCGGCAATGACTGGTCCTATGATCGCTAAGATGACAGAATACATCATGTTGTTAAAGATGGGTTGGTCTCCCAAGGTGTCAGCTATGTTCTTCACCGCGATCAGCATCAACACAAGCCCTACTATGAGTAGGACGATGCCGGAGCTGTACGGTGCCCAAAACAGTAATCCCGAAAGTAAGGCAAGTATGGACCCTATTCCGCCAAGCGTCTTTGCCTGCCCTAGAGAAGCCATGCGAGCCAGAACGGTTTCAGAGTAGATAATGCTTTACGAGAATCGCCGATCATTGGGCAGACGCGGTCAAGCCTGCGAAAAACGGCTGATTTCGTGGAGGATGCGGCGCGCGAAAATAGACCACCCCCGGGGGTCCCTATGAAAAAGAATGTTTGGAACATCACAGAAAGAATAGTCACGGAAGAAGAAGGTTTGCAATAAGAGAAAGCTACAGGAAAGAGAGGTTTTAATGGTCATGCTTTGCAAAAGTCTTGCTACTTGTTTTCAGGCTCTCTATGCCTAACGAGTGCGATGTCGCCTAGGGTTAGCTCTCTCGGCCCAACCTGCTTGACGGGAACAGAGGAAATCTCAAGCTCTTCTCTGGGCGCGAGGAGTTTGACACGTAATATGTGCTCGAGTTCCTTGGTAAGCCGCATTGTGGGCATGATCTTCCCCAGCTCTATCTTCTGTATTACAGTAAGTTTCTCTTTCGCCTTGAAGGCGAGATCCGTCTGCGACATGCGTAGTTTCTCCCGGGCGTCCTTCACAATCCGGGGATAGTCCTCGACTAGATCCGAGTCTTCGACGGCTTTCGGTAGGCTCTCTATTGGAGTTCGAGTATGTGATGGCACGGAACCGAGCCGGGCTGCTCTAAGTCTTCTGTCGGGAAAACCGGGAAGCTCCTTGCCCAGACTCGAACACGATTGGCAGACGATCAGGGTTGCGCCTTCGACAAGGGACCGGCCGGGCTTACCGACTATCTCGTTCCCGCAAACCTCGCAGTACAATGGCTGTTACAAGACCTCGCGGCGAGAAACAGTAGAAATAGGCTCGGACCCGGCTTAATTAGCTATCGGAAGAAAAATGCCCCTCCAACCGGTGAAACCCCAGCTTCACGAGCTACGAAGGATTAGAGCGGTCGCCGCCTATCAGTTCGGCAGAGGAGCTGAGAGGGCCTTTCCCACGTCAATACTAATTGTTCGATCTCCGAACACGCACAGAATACGCCACGTGTACAATGACGGGAAATTGCTGGCCACCTATCGTCCCAAGGACGGGCTTCTGGCTTTGACGGTGAATGGAGGCCTTGCGCTAAAGCAGGTGTTCAAGGCTCCAAAGCTTCGAGTCAAGGTTACCCCTGGAGTGGAGTCGTTCATCAGAAAAGGTGGAAACGTATTCGCTAAACACGTGATAGGGGTGGACCCTGAGCTACGGCCTGAAGAGGAGGTTCTGGTTGTGGATAAGAAGGACCGGTTGCTGGCTGTCGGGAGATCCTTCTTCAACGCGATAGAAATGCAGAGCTTCAAGATTGGGATAGCGGTGAAGGTTCGGCATGGAGCTGCCGATTCTGAATAGGCTTAACAATTACTGGACTGGGTGGAGGAGAGTGATTTCCCGATGATGCGTCGAGGAAAGGTCAACCCACGCGAAGCAAACAGAATGATGCAACGAATGGGCATGCAAGTCCAACAACTAGACGACGTTACAAAGGTCATCATGGAATCCCCGACTAGGAGAATCGTTATCGACAACCCTGAAGTCGCCACTGTCACAGTACAGGGACAGACCATCTACCAGGTCGGAGGAGGAACTATGCGGGAGGAGGGAATAGGCGGAGGTTCTGATGAGGATGCAAAACTCGTCGCCTCGCAGGCAGGAGTATCTATTGAACAAGCGACAAACGCGCTGCGGCAATCGAACGGTGACTTGGCACAGGCCATCATCATGCTCAAACAGAAACGCATCCCCTGATCTGTCTAGATGACAATTCAAGCGACACTGTGCTTCATCCTTCACGATAACAGAGTTCTCTTACTGAAGAAGAACCCCGGCCTCTTCGGGGCCGGCAAATGGAACGCGCCAGGCGGAAAACTACAACCCAAAGAAACCCCTGAACACTGTGCTGCGAGAGAAGTCTACGAGGAGACAGGTCTAAAGGTCCAGCCGAGAAAAGTTGGAACTCTCGTATTTTTCAAGTACGACAAACGTCAGGACCCTGACTGGATAGCACACGTATTCTTGACGAACGAATTTCACGGGGCAATCAATGAGAGCAAGGAGGGAATTCTCCGATGGTTTCCAGTCGACCATCCTCCATTTGACGAGATGTGGGAAGACGACAGGTACTGGTATAGACACGCGGTCGAGGGCAGGAGCTTTCGTGGAGATTTCTATTTCAGAGGAGATTTCGAGAAGCTAATTGATCACAGGATCGAGCTTCTCTAGCCCGGTTGACTATTAAGGAGACGAGGATGGGAGAGAACAGCGTAGGAGACATCAGTATTGCAGCTAGTCGAATGTGTTCCCAACTTCAGTGAAGGCCGGAGGAAAGAGGTCATCGACTCCATTGCTGGCGCGATAAGAAAAACGCCTGGAGTCATGCTTCTCGATGTGGAATCCAACCCTGATCACAACCGGTCCGTGATAAGTTTCGTGGGCGAGCCTGGACCTGTGAAAGAGGCTGCCTTAGCTGCTAGCCAAAAAGCGATCGAGCTAATCGATCTACGGCATCACAAAGGGGAGCATCCACGGATGGGTGCTGTTGATGTTGTTCCCTTCGTACCATTATCCGGCGTGACGATGGAGAATTGCGTTTCTCTAGCCCGGTCGTTCGGGCTAGAGTTCGCTGAGAAATTCCACGTGCCTGTCTTCCTCTATGAGGAGGCTGCCACAACTCCAGAACGAAGGAACCTCGCTGACGTCCGTAAGGGAGAGTTTGAAGGGCTCCGGGATAAGATTGGCAACGACCCTGCGAAGAGGCCGGACTTTGGTCCCGAGAAGATTCATCCTACTGCGGGAGCGACGGCTGTTGGAGCCCGAGAGATTCTGATAGCCTACAACGTCAACCTTGGAACGAAGGACCTAGATATCGCGAAGAAGATCGCGCATCAATTACGGGCGAAGGATGGGGGCCTCGCGTTCGTGAAGGCTCTCGGGTTTGAGCTGAAAGAGCGAGGGATAGTTCAGGTGTCGATGAACCTGACAAATTATCACAAAAGCCAGTTGTTCAAAGCCTACGAGCTCGTCAAGCTCTTCGCCGATCGGTACGGGGTCCCAGTTGTCGGAAGCGAGATCGTTGGACTCGCACCGATGGATTCTCTTGTCGATTCAGCAGAGTTCTATCTCCGACTTGAGACTTTCAGCCGAGACCAGGTCCTAGAGAGGAAGCTCTTCGCGCCGAGGCCTTCAACATTGACCGACCAGAGTTTGGCAATGTTCAGCGAAGAGGTCGCTTCCAAGAAAGCAACCCCTGGAGGCGGAAGTGTCTCCGCGTACATGGCAGCGCTTGCAGCGGGTCTCGTCTCCATGGTTGCTCGAATAACACTGGGAAACAAAGAGACACCGCCCGGCACGGAGAAGCTCAACGAGGTGGTGAAGGAGGGCGAGGCTCTTCGCCAGAAACTTCTACGCCTTGTCGTCGAGGACACTGAAGCCTTTGACTTGGTGATGAAAGCGTTCAAGCTCCCGAAGGATCAGCCTGAGGCT
>Ga0099793_10000465_pt1 | contig 10940 bp, 9 predicted proteins | sample Rivendell_Oct201_9_FD_77319 | JGI IMG/M metagenome (GOLD analysis project Ga0099793, IMG submission 77319) | Vadose zone soil and rhizosphere microbial communities from the Eel River Critical Zone Observatory, Northern California to study diel... | ecosystem: Environmental > Terrestrial > Soil >...
GCTCGTCGATTTCGCGATCCAGGCCAAGGGAACGAAGATGCGTGAAGCGCTCGATCTGTGGTGGAAGAAAGCCGAAGGAAAAGCCTGCATCGACTACGGGCTTCACATGATCGTGACGGATTTGCCGGATGCTCATCTCGAGGACATGAATGACATGGTCCGGAGCGGGGTCTCCAGTTTCAAGCTCTTCATGGCATACCCCGGGGTGCTGATGGTTGACGACGGGACCATATTCAAGGCAATGAGGAAGACCGCCGAAAACGGCGGGCTCATCTGCATGCACGCAGAAAACGGGAGCGCCATCGATGTGATCGTAAAAAGAGCGGTTGCCGAGGGAAAGCGAGCTCCAATCTATCATGCTCTCACGCGGCCGACAACCGCCGAAGCCGAGGCGGTGAACCGGGCCATCGCTCTGGCGGAAATGGCGGGAGTGCCGGTGTACATCGTTCATCTTTCCTGCCACGATGCTCTCCAGCGTGTGGCGGAAGCCCGCGACAGGGGACTGCTCACCTACGCAGAAACTTGCCCGCAGTATCTCTTTCTTTCTATCGAAGACCTTGAACGCCCCAATTTCGAAGGAGCGAAGTACGTATTTACGCCCCCTCTGCGGGAGAAATGGCACCAGGACAAACTCTGGGACGGCCTCAAGACGAATAATCTGCAGGTGGTCTCGACCGATCATTGCCCGTTCTGTTTCAAAGAGCAGAAAGAGATGGGAAGGGATGATTTTACCAAGATCCCCAACGGCGGCCCGGGCATCGAGAACCGGCTGCAGCTCTTGTTCGAGGGCGGCGTCAACAAGAAACGGATCTCGCTGAACCGCTGGGTTGAAATCACCTCGACAACACCGGCGAAAATGTTCGGCCTCTATCCCCGCAAAGGGTCGATCGCCGTCGGAAGCGATGCTGATATCGTCATATGGGATCCGAACGCCGAGCACGTCATCTCGGCGAAGACGCACCACATGCGTGTTGACTACTCCATGTTTGAGGGGTTCAAGGTCAAAGGGAACGCCGAGACGGTTCTCTCCCGCGGGGTAGTGATTATCGATTATGGCACATGGCGAGGGAGGGCCGGCCGGGGCCAGTTTCTCAAACGCGATGCATTTGCGGGCGCCTGGAGGTAAAAGCGTGTTGCAGAGCGATCAGCTCGACCCGGTAGAGCGCTTTATCCCGCTCGAAAACCACAACTCTCATCTCTGATCAGGAGGATTGCCATGACCCGCTTCTTACCGCAGATACTTCTTCTTTTGTTCGTAGCGTCGGCCTTTTCTCAAGTCCGACCCGTCCATACGTTTTCCATCGTCGCCCGCGACTCCGTCACCGGCGAGCTTGGGGTCGCGGTGCAGTCGCACTGGTTCTCGGTAGGCCCGCTCGTCCCGTGGGCGGAAGCCGGGGTAGGCGCAGTCGCGACGCAGTCATTCGTCGATCCGGCCTACGGACCGCTCGGGCTCGAACTGATGCGGGCGGGGAAGACTGCGCGCCAGGCGCTGGACGGAATCCTTGCGTCCGATCCGGGCGAGGCAGTACGGCAGGTCGCCATGGTCGATGCGCGCGGCAACGTCGCGGCTCACACCGGGAAGAAGTGCATCCCGGCTGCCGGGCACATCGAGGGAGAACAGTTCACGGTCGAAGCAAATCTGATGTTGAACGACAAGGTCTGGCCCGCGATGGCCAGGGCGTATCGCGATACGAAAAGCGACCTGGCCGACCGGATGCTGGCCGCACTCGATGCGGCTCAATCGGTGGGGGGAGACATCCGGGGAAAACAATCCGCCGCCATTCTGATTGTAAGCGGGAAATCCTCCGGCAGGCCCTGGACGGACCGGACCATGGATTTGCGGGTTGAAGACAATCCCGAACCGCTGAAAGAACTCCGGCGGCTCGTCAACGTCCACCGGGCATACCAGCGCGAGAACAACGGAGACCTGGCAGTCGAAAAAAATGATGTGGCCGGTGCGCTGCGCGAGTACGGGGCCGCCGAGCAGATGATGCCGGATAATCTCGAAATGAAATACTGGCACGCCGTTGCGCTGGTGAACGTCGGAAAGCTGGATGAGTCGCTGCCTATTTTCAAAGCGGTCTTTCAGGCGGACCCAAATTGGGTCGAGCTCACGGGGCGGCTTCCGAAGATCGATCTACTGAAAGTCGACGACGCGGGGCTGAAGAGGATACTTTCTGCCGCACCGCGATCGAAGTAGGCGTATAATTCACAAATCCTTAAACATCTTTAGAGAGCACCTGCCATGAAAAAAACGTATCGCATCTCACCGGGAACGGGAGTGGTTAGAACGCTCCTGCTTGCTTTGTTGATCGCTGGAATTGTCTCTTGTTCAAACAACTCGGCGTCATTGCAGACGAAAATCGATTCGCTTCAAGCTGAACTCAAAAAAGTTACCGATGAAAGGGCGATGATTGAAGCACATCTGATACGTTTTGATTCGCTCGACTTTGACGTTTACAGTCATGCTCAGTGGGACTTATTAGGAGTAAGCCATGACGACAATATCATTGTTACCTATCCCGACGGACATCAGACCACCGACATCAAAGCACACATTGAAGAACTAAAACCCATGTTTGTGTTTGCCCCGGACACACGAATTGTTGAGCATCCCATCAGATTCGGTTCGGGCGATTGGACTTGTGTAACAGGCTACATCCTCGGAACATTTTCCAAGCCCATGCCTGTTGGTAACGGCAAAACAATTCCAGCAACCGGCAAAACATTCAAACTGCCCATGTGCACCGTCGGACATTGGAAGAACGGTAAAATGATTGCAGAAAATCTCTACTGGGATAACCAGACGTTTATGAAGCAGATAGGACTGGCGAAATGATTCATCGACTCTACCCACGGCACTCCATTTTTTGAAAGGGATTGTTGTGGTCGTTCCATTGTTTTTGCCGCCGGAAAATTGATTGTTCGATAGCGGCAAAAACATCGGCGTGGTTTGTGCGCATGATCGTTGAAGGCGGGCGGGGTTTCTGATGCAGAATCGCTTTCTCCCGGTCGCGCTTGTGTTTTCCGCCTTGCTCGCCGTCATTCATCTCCTCGCATTATTCTTCCCGTCTGCCCTTAACTGGGGATTTCATTTCCTCGCGTTTCTCCCGCCGTTCGTTGCGTTTCTGTATGTCCTCGCGACAGTAGCGGGCTGCTTCGGTGCACTGAGCGGCCGTGCCGAACGCTGGGTCGCCTCCGCATCGGATTTTCTATTGAAAAGGCCGCTTCAGTTTCTCTCTTTGATCCTTACTCTCTTTGTCGTTTCGGCCGCCGCGTTTCGCATCTCGGCGCCCCTCCTCGGCGACAGTTTTTATCTCGTGAGAAACTATTCTGAATCGCTGCGGGGGGTCGCCCCGCTCTACGCCCGGAATGAACCTCTGGCCACATACTACTTCGCTCTCCTCCTCAACGCCCGTCATGTCTCGACCTTCGGCGGGTTCATGACGACATTCTTCGTCGCCGATCTGTTGCTCGGGATCGGATTCATCGTCAATGCATTTGTTGTCCTCCGCAAGGTTCTTTCCGACTCGAGGTGTCAACTTCTGGCGCTCCTGTTAGTCCTGGTTGTGCCATATATGCAGGTGTTTTTCGGTTACGTGGAGACCTATTCAGTCGTTCTCTTCACTCTATCGTTGTATATCCTGGCCTGCGTCCTCAATCTCAAAGCAAAGGCACCCTTTCCCCTCGTCCCCCTGTCGTTCCTGCTGCTTGCGCTCGTACACTACTTGTCGATTCTGACGCTGCCGTCGCTGCTCTACGTCGCGTACCGGGAATACCGGCATCGGGGATTGCGCCCGCTTCTCATCGGGTTCGGAGGGGCCGCGGCCGTCTTCCTTGCGCTGCTCGTCGGTGTGAACTTCGACGTCTCTCAGTTTTCCTCTGCCGTTCCTCACCACCATTATCTCTCGATCTCCACGCCGCAAGACGCGGCGGACGCGGAGAGTCAGGCATACACCCTGATTTCGCCCTTCCATGCGGTGGACCTCGCAAATTATCTTGTTCTCATGTCGCCGGGCGTCTTTCTCCTTCTGATCTTCGCCGCCGTGCGAGACAAACTCTCCGTACCCGGTTCCCCCGTTCAGCGGCTGCTCCTGCTTGCGGCGGCGCCTGTTTTCTCATTTTTGTTAATAGTGAAATTCGATCTCGGTGCGGCGAAGGACTGGGACGTCTTCGCTCCGTACTTTTTCCTGCCGGCCCTTCTGGCCGGAATTTCTTTTCTCGACCGGCCTCAGCCCGCTTCCATGAAAATTGCCTCACTCGTCATTGTCATTTCCGCTCTCAACTCGCTCGTGTACGTCGATCTGAACTCGACAAAGGAGGCGAGCATCCGCCGATATCTGAGCCTCAGCGACCCGCGAACGTTTTCACACCTGTCGCAGTACGCGTTTTCCCTCCATCTCTCCCAATACTACCACCAGGTGCAAAATAGACCGGGAGCCGTTGATGTCTGGAAACGCTTCATTGCGTCGGACCCATCCGACGGGCGGGGCTACCGGAATCTTATCACGAACCTGGGAATGGAGATTGATCTGTCCCGCGCTCCCGAGCATGCCGTCCCGGCTCTCATCCGCGGGCAGATCCGGGATACGTATGAGCGGTGGCTCATCGCCGATTCCACGAATGATGCGCTCAAAACGGAATTCACACGATTTTGCATCGATGCCGGGAACGAATCGTTCAATGATGGGCGCCCCGACGACGCACGATCGTACTACTCCCTGGCGATCAAGGCCCAGCCCGATAACGCGAATGCGTATAACAATCTTGGAAGCGTCTACGCGCAGGAAGGAAAGCGCGATCGGGCCGTCGAATTGTACCGGAAGGCGCTCGGCCTCAGGCCCGAATATCCGGAGGCACTTATTAATCTCGGTAATCTCTACGCCGAGCTGGGAGATTCCGCACGGTCGAGGGAGCTTCTGGCCCGCGCTTCCCGTCTCATGAAAGCGGAACCTCAACAGCTTTCCGCCGACACCACCGGCGGCAGGCGAAACCACCAATAACCGGCGTTGTCTCCTCGTACGAACGAGGGGGTCAATGAAGATCTCGCTCTGCTGAAGCCGCCGCCTTGCCGGAGAAGTGAGAAAGTCCTATATTCATCCTCCGGCGCTGACGATTTTTGTAACGGCGCCGATCATACCGCACCGAGAACACTGAACGATGACATCATCGGAACCCGCCGGGCTGGTCGACTTCAATTTAGGCCAGCTGGGCAACAGCCCGCTCATCAACGCCGACATCGCACCGACAACAATCGCCCAGCGCACATGGGGAACGTACAACATCGCGGCGCTTTGGATTGGGATGTCGGTCTGCATCCCGACCTACATGCTGGCCAGCGGATTGATAGCCGGGAGTATGAACTGGTGGCAAGCGATCGGCACCATCGCGATAGCGAATGTGATCGTCCTGATACCGATGATACTGAACGCACACGCGGGGACGAAGTACGGAATCCCCTTTCCGGTGCTTGCCCGCGCCTCGTTCGGCACCCTTGGTTCGAATATTCCCGCACTCCTGCGCGCGATCGTAGCCTGCGGCTGGTTCGGCATTCAGACCTGGATCGGCGGGCAGGCGATCAATGCCATGCTCGTCGTCCTGATTCCGCAATGGGGAGCGTTCGCCGGCGGCCCGTGGTTGAGTTTCGCGATATTCTGGGTAATGAATGTCTATTTTATCGTCAAAGGGACCGAATCGATCCGATGGCTCGAATCACTATCCGCCCCGTTTCTGATCGTGGTGGGCCTGGCCCTCTTGTGGTGGGCCTACGATCGCGGCGGCGGATGGGGGCCTATCCTTTCTCAGCCCAGCAAATTTCAATCGGCGGGTGAATTCTGGAGATTTTTCATGCCGGCGCTCACCGGCATGGTCGGGTTCTGGGCGACGTTGTCGCTGAACATCCCCGACTTCTCCCGGTACGCCAGGAGCCAGCGCGCACAGATCATGGGACAGGCGATCGGCCTTCCTCCGACTATGGCCCTCTATTCTTTCATCGGCGTGGCCGTCACTTCGGCGACGATTGTCATCTTCGGCGAAGCGATCTGGGATCCGGTCGCGCTTCTCGCCCGTTTTAACAACCCCGTCATCATCGTTCTTTCGATGGTCTCCCTGCTCGTGGCGACGCTGACGACAAATATCGCGGCAAACGTCGTCTCGCCGGCGAATGATTTGGCAAACCTTATGCCGCGAAGGATCTCGTTCAAGACCGGGGGGCTCATCACCGCGTTCATCGGCATCGCCATGATGCCGTGGAAACTCCTGTCGGATTACGGGACGTATATCTTCGGTTGGCTGATCGGCTATTCGAGTTTTCTCGGTCCGATTGCGGGCGTTCTGATTGCGGATTACTTTCTCCTCCGGAAAAAGCGCCTCAATGTGCGGGATCTTTATCTTCGCGGCGGGGAGTATGAATACACCAGGGGATTCAACTGGAGGGCAATCGCCGCGCTCGCGGCCGGAGTTCTCGTGGCGCTGATCGGCCTCGTCGTGTCCGACCTCCGCTTCCTCTATGACTACGCCTGGTTTGTAGGCTTCGCGGCGGCGTTTGCAGCGTATTTGCTGATCATGAAAAAATCCCGGCACGAGCAGGCGGCACCCGCCCACCCGCCCGACGCGCGATCCGGGGGAGGCTAAACAAAATTGATCAACTGCGGGAATCGATGAAGGGAAAGATCTTCGTTGCGGTTGCCGGTAATATCGGCTCGGGAAAATCCTCCCTGACGCGGCTTCTCAGCGGGCATTACGGATGGAAAGCGTTGTATGAGTCGGTCGAGGACAACCCCTACCTGGCCGACTTTTACGTCGATATGAACCGGTGGTCGTTCAACCTCCAGGTTTATTTCCTCTCGAAACGATTCAAAGATCATAAGAAGATCGTCGAGGGGACGGAGAGCGTCATCCAGGACCGGTCGATTTACGAAGATGCGGAAATCTTCGCCAAGAACCTCCATTTAATCGACAAGATGGACGACCGGGACTACACGAATTACCGGGAATTGTACGGAGTGATGATGGAGTACTTGCAGCCGCCCGATCTGCTGATTTTTCTAGATGCGCGGATTGAGACACTCCTGAAGCAGATTGCAAAACGGGGACGGGAGTACGAACAGAGCATCCCCCGCTCGTATCTCGAACAACTTAACGGCCATTACCACGAGTGGATCAAGAGCTACCGCCTCGGCCCGCTCCTCATCGTGCCCTCCGATGAAGTGGATTTTGTCCAGGAGCGGGGGGACTTCAACCGGATGCGGCTACTAATAGAGGGGAAACTGTTGGAGCTCGGGTACCGGTCCGCAGAGCGCGCGACACCCCTCCTTTAGCCGTCGAAACAAAAGCCCCCCTACCAGTTCCCCACGTTTTCCCGGCGATCTTCTGCCTCGACTGCTGCTTCCCCATCGGCGCTTTCATCGCTGATCCAGTCGGCCACCGCCCAGCGGAGCAAGACACAATAGAGGTAAAACATACCAAGGGGGAGAAAGAGGACGACGGTATGCAATTGCGGAATGTTGAACGGCACAAACGTAAGCCCGACGGGCAATCCGACCATCACGGCGAGCAGGACAAGCCACCCACGTTTTCCCAGCCCGTACAGCACATAGATCATGTACGGGACAAAAATGACCGCGATGAACGTGAGGACCGCGAGTATCCACTGGGGAGGATAGACAAACGCGGCCCCATAAATAAAAAGTGTCAGCCGGTGGTACGAGAGCCAGTGGTACAATCTCCTGACCCGCAGGTCGGGTATCGGGGACGCAGGCTTATTAGTTTGGCCGATCACGGGTTTGTTGGGCTCGGCCGGTAAATAATAGTCTCCCTCCCTGCGCGCGACACACTACCGCTGCGCGGCCAGCAGCCGGGAATAGGCTCGCGGGTTTTTTAAAAGGCTCCGGGCAGCTTTCAACTGGGTGTCGCTCACGAGCGATGTCTCGATCCTTCCGTGTTCCCCTTTGTACCGGCTCATGATCTCAATCTTCAACGCATTTGCGATATCTTCTTTGTCGCGGTCGAGGCTCTTTGACTTCTCCTCTTCGAACTTTTTCTTCAGCTTGTCGAGCTCGTCCAGAACGGGGGCGCTGTATTGAAGCTTGCGGGCGGTCTCGCTCAGATCTCCGAGCTTCCGCTCTCCCTCATCCTGAAATGTAAATTTCTGATCACGAAGAAACGATCGGAACTGATTGGTAAGGGTGTCGGCGTTGAAGGAGGCCGCCGGTTCCTTATGGTCGGCTGCATAGCGCGTGGCAAACTTGAAATACATCGACTTCCGGAGCAAATCGCTGTACACTTCGCTGCGGGCGGGTTCCGGAACCAGTGTATCCGGCTGAATCCCTCCGGACTCAAACTCCTTGCGGCCTTTCAGCGTCTTGAATTCGCGCCGGAGGCTGTCGGGCGTAATCGCAAACACCCCGTCCTTATTCTTATGCATGTAGTCGATTTCCTGTATGCATCTCCCGCTCGGCGTGTAGTATTTTGCGGTCGTAATCTTGAGCTGCGTATTATAAGAAAGCGGTGTGATCGTCTGGACGAGCCCTTTGCCGAAGGTGCGCGTGCCAAGGACGACTCCGCGATCCAGGTCCTGGATGGCGCCGGCCACAATTTCGCTTGCACTCGCGCTGTTGCGATTGACGAGGAGAACGACCGGAATATCGGGCAGCATCGGCTCTTCGGTCACGAAGAATTTTCGTTCCGATTCGGGTCTTCGGCCCCGGGTGCTCACCACCAGGCTTCCCTTCGCGGCAAATTTTTCGACGACATCGACGGCGACGTCCAGCAGCCCCCCGGGATTGTCGCGGAGATCGACGATCATACCCTTGAGCGGCCCCTTCAATTTTAAATCCTTGATCGCCAGCCGAAGCTCGTCCCCCGCCCCGCGGGCGAAGCGCTCGAGCCGGACGTAGCCGACGCCGTCATCGAGGAGGTCGGCATAGCTGACGTTGTGAAGCTGGATTTCTTCACGAACCAAAACAAAGTCCAACGGTTTCGTCTCTCCATCCCGTTCCACCTTGAGGCGAACCTCCGTGCCCGGCTCGCCCCGGGTCATCGAGCGAACCGCCTCGGGCTTGGAACCCACCACCGATTTGCCCTCAATCTCGAGAAGCCGGTCTCCCGGCTGAAGGCCCTGCCGCTGGGCAGAATAGCCTTCCATGAGCGTGATGACGGTAATATTCCCATCCCGGAGGCCGATCGTCACGCCGATCCCTCCGTATTTGCCGGTTGTGATCAGCTCAACTTCATCCCCCTCGCTTTCACTTATGAAATTGGTATACGGGTCGAGGGTGCTCAGCATGCCGTCGATGCCGGATTCCATAAATTTCTCCGGATCGACGTCATCGACATAATTCAAGGACACCTCCTTGTAGACACGGCCGAAGATATCGATGCTCTTATTGATCTTGAAAAAGTAATCCGAATCGGAAAGCCGAAAGGCCACGATGAATCCGCTGCCTGCGAGGACAATCCCCGAGATCATTAATGCAACAAAGCGGTTTCGGCTTGAAAGCCATCGTTTCATATCTTACTCCATGTTATTGAAAGCGTTGCGTGATGATGTTCCATATTTCTTCGTGGATAACCTCCGGCGGCCTCATACCGTCGACGGTGACGAATCGCGACGGCTCAGCCTTCGCGATTGCATGATAACCGCTGCGAACCCGGTCATAGAAATGATCGCCGGCCGACTCCATCCGGTCCTCGGCGAGGCCTGCGGCTTTTCTTCTCCGCTCGATTTCCGCAACCTCGATATCGACCAGGACCGTAAGGTCGGGCTTTGTCCCCGACGTCGCGATACGATTCACAGCAGCAATTTCCTGAAGATCCAGCCCGCGGCCGTATCCCTGATAGGCGGTCGTTGAGTCGAAAAACCTGTCGCAGACAATTGCTTTTCCGCTCTTCAGGGCCTTCAGGATAACCTCATTCACCAACTGGCACCGCGCCGCCGAGAAGAGAAACAGTTCTGTTTTCTGGGCGATATCGATGCGTGATTTTTCGAGCAGGATGGTGCGAATCTTCTCCGAGACGGCTGTCCCGCCCGGTTCCCGGAGAAACAGCGCTTCCTTTCCGGCCTTTTGAAAGCGCTTCACAAGGAGTTGTGCCTGGGTGGATTTGCCGGAGTAATCAACTCCCTCGAAGCTGATGAACATTTAACATAAATTAACCAAATTCCGCTAATTATTCAAATCATCGCCTTGCCTCTCGCTCGATTTTTCGCTATGTTAGCGGTGCCCGAAGCTGCTGAATCATGGGATGCCGAAGAAAAACATAAAGAAGCCGGCGAAGTCCCCCGGAGGAAAGCCGGCTTCCGAAGAGGACGACAAGCGTCGCGCTCAGGGTCGAGTTGACACGCGCAAAGAAGACTCCCGGCTCATCCATGAAGCCCTTCGCGGAAATCAGGCCGCCTACAAACGATTACTCCAGAAGTATCACGATCCGATTTTCAATCTTATCTACCGGATCGTTCACATCAGAGAACAAGTCGAGGACCTGACCCAGGAAACCTTCGTCAAGGCGTTCGCGTCGCTGAAGAATTTTAACGAAGCGTATGCATTCTCGACCTGGCTTTACAAGATTGCCACCAACAGCACCATCGATTACATCCGGAAGAAGAAGCTTGAAACCTTCTCGATCGACAAACCGATCGGGCTCGAGGAGAGCGACTACCGCTTCGAACTTCCCGATACGACCTATCAGCCCGATAAATCGATCATTCAACGCCAGCGCGCCAGGCTGATCGAGGAGGCCATTAACGCCCTGCCCGAAAAGTACAAGCGGGTGATCATCCTCCGCCATACCGAAGAACGCGATTACGCTGAAATCGCCCGCATCCTGCACCTCCCGATCGGAACGGTAAAAGCCCATATTTTCCGGGCACGCGAACTCCTGAATAAGTACCTGCGGGGCAAAATATCGCACTACTGAAACAATAGGGCGCGGATAGCCGTACA
>Ga0099793_10000468_pt1 | contig 10921 bp, 11 predicted proteins | sample Rivendell_Oct201_9_FD_77319 | JGI IMG/M metagenome (GOLD analysis project Ga0099793, IMG submission 77319) | Vadose zone soil and rhizosphere microbial communities from the Eel River Critical Zone Observatory, Northern California to study diel... | ecosystem: Environmental > Terrestrial > Soil...
CTGCTCGAGCCGCCACATCAGCTCGAGCGCGCCCTGTACCGACTCCTCGTCCTGGTACGGATGCAGGCCGGCAAAGCCGGGCAGCGCCGCGGCCACCTCGTTGGCGACCGGGTTGTACTTCATCGTGCAGCTGCCCAGCGGGTAGAAGTTCTCGCTGATCGAATAGTTGAGCGACGCCATGCGGCTGTAGTGCCGCATGATCTCGGGCTCGCTGAGCCGGGGCAGGCCGGGCGGCCTGGCCCGCAGCGCGTCGGGGGGCAGCACATCGGCCGGGGCCGGCCCGGTGACCTCGGCGTCCGGAAGTCGGGGCGGGTCGACGGCCGGTCGGCTCAGCTCGAAGCTGAGTGGCTCGCTCAAGACTCCAACGCCTCCACCAGCTCGTCGAGTGCCCGCGCGTCGTTGACCTCGGTGCAGGCGAACGTGACCACACCCTTCAGCTCGCGAAACCAGCGGTTGACGTCCAGGCCGCCCAGGATCCCTTTCCGGCCGAGCTTTCGCATCACCGCGGGTGCTTTGGGCACGCGGACCGGGAACTCGTTCAGGAACTGGCGTTCCGGGAACGCGAGCTCCCATCCGGGCAGCGCGGCCAGTCGCTCGGCGAGGTGGTGCGCCCGCTTGAAGCTCACCTCCGCGATGTGGCGCAGCCCGTAAGGGCCCATGTAGGTGAGGTAGACGGCAGCGGCCAGGGCGCACAGCGAGTGATTGGTGCAGATGTTGGAGGTCGCCCTCTCGCGGCGGATGTGCTGCTCTCGGGCCGCGAGGGCCAGTACGAAGCCCCGCCGGCCTGCGGCGTCGTACGCCGTGCCCACCAGGCGACCAGGCAGCTTGCGGACCAGGTCGCGCTTGCACGCGACGAAGCCGACGTGCGGCCCGCCGAAGCTCGGCGACAGCCCGAGCTGCTGGCCCTCGCCGACGGCGATATCGGCCTCGTACTCACCGGGCGGGGCCAGGATCGCGAGGCTGATGGGGTCGACGCACGCGATGGCGAGGGCGCCCGCATCGTGCGCCGCCGCTGTCAGCGCCCTGACGTCGACGAGCAGGCCGAGGAAGTCAGGCTGCTGGAAGATGACCGCGGCGGTCTTCTTGTTCGGCTCACCGTCCTTGCGAACCTTGATCCCGCGCCCCTCACCGAACGCTCGCAGCACCTGCACGTACTCCGGATGGACGTATCCAGAAACGATGACCTCGTTGCGCCCCGTGTGGATGTGGGCCATCATCGCCGCCTCGGCGACGGCCGTCGCGCCGTCGTAAAGGGAGGCATTGGCGACGTCGAGCCCGGTCAGCTCGGCGATCAGCGTCTGGAACTCGAAGATCGCCTGGAGCGTGCCCTGGCTGGCTTCGGGTTGGTAGGGGGTGTAGGCGGTGTAGAACTCGGGCTTGGAGGTCACGGCCGCCACCGCCGCCGGGATGAAACGGCGGTAGACGCCGCCGCCGCGAAACGTCAACCGGTCGGCAAACACCTTGTTCCGATTGGCCAGGGCCGAGATCTGGGCCATCGTCTCGAACTCGGACAGACCGTCCGGCAGCTGAAGCGATTCGAGCCGCAACGATTGCGGGATGTCGACCAGAAGGTCGTTCATCGACCCCACGCCGATCGTTTCGAGCATCGCCGACCGGTCCTCGGGAGAGTGGACGAGGTAGGGCAAGCTACTGCGCGGAGGCCTCGGTCAGCTTCTTGTAAGACGCCTCATCCAGAAGGTCGTCAGGCGGATCGCCGGCGAGCTCGAGCTTCAGGATCCAGCCTTCACCATACGGATCCGCGTTGATCAGCTCCGGCTTGGAGGCAAGCTTTTCGTTGACCTCGGTGATCCGTCCGGCCACCGGCGCGTAGAGGTCGCTGGCAGCCTTGACCGACTCGACGACGCCAAAAGTCTCTCGCGCCCCGAGCTTGCGCCCGGTGCTCGGCAGCTCGAGGAACACGACATCGCCGAGCTGCGATTGGGCGTAATCCGTGATCCCGATGGTGGCGTGCTTCCCGTCGACCGTGACCCATTCATGCGACCTTGTGTAGCGACGGTCAGCCATGCGACTCTCCTTCTCGCTGAATGCGCCTGCTCAAGACCTCGTCGGCGAGACCGCCGAGCGCGCCGAGCCCCGATAGAAAGGAAGCTTGACGATCTCGGCCGGAGCCTCCCTGCCCCGGACCTCGACCACGACCCTGTCTCCGACCCGAAATGTACCCGCTTCCACCATCGCGAGCGCGATCGGGTAGCCGAGGAAGAAGGAATGCGTGCCGCTCGTGACGGCACCGACGCGGCGGCCTTCTGACATCACCGCAGCTCCGTGGCGCGCGATGCTGCCTGGCTCCGTCCGGAGCCCGATCAGGGTCCGGCGGGGTCCCTGCGCCTTGATTTGCTTCAGCGCGTCGCTGCCGATGAAGTCGCCTTTGGTCAGCTTCACGGTCCAACCGAGCCCGGCCTCGTACGGGTTCACGGTCTCGTCCATATCGTTGCCGTAGAGGCGGAGCGCAGCCTCGAGTCTCGTCGCGTCGCGGGCGCCCAGGCCCGCGGGCAGGACTCCGGCGGACTTCCCGGCCTCGAGGATGGCGTCCCAGACATGGCCGAGCCGGTCGCTGGCGAGGAAGAGCTCGAAACCGTCCTCGCCTGTGTAGCCGGTGCGCGAGATGATCGCCTCGACGCCTGCAACCTTGCCGCGGCGGAATCCGAAGTACGGAATATCGTCGGTGTCCTCGTCGGCCGGCAGGACCTCGGACGCACGCGGGCCTTGAAGAGCGATGAGGCCGAGGTCGCTCGTGTGGTCTGCCAGCGTCACGTCGCTCGGTAGGTGATCCTTCATCCACCCGACATCCTTGTCTCGGTTGGATGCGTTGACGACGACGAGGAAGCGATCCTTCGACTCGCGATAGACGACCAGGTCGTCGATCGTGCCACCATCCTCTTGGCACATCTGGCTGTACACGGCATGCCCCGCTTCGACCGACGCGACATCGTTGGTGAGCAGTCGCTGCAGGTAAGCCTCGGCCCCGGCGCCCTCGATCCGCACCCGTCCCATGTGCGAGACGTCGAACAGACCGGCCGCCCTGCGGACGGCGAGGTGCTCATCGCGGATCGAGGTGTACTGCTGCGGCATCTCCCAACCGCCGAAGTCGACCATGCGCCCACCGAGCGCGACGTGACGGTCGTAGAGCGGCGTGCGCTTCAGGGTGCTATTCGCCGTCAACCGTGTCGTCGAAGTCGATGGCGTCGGGATCGATGAAGGCCAGAAGCTCCTCGTCGTGGCGGCGCCGCGCCTCGGCCACGACCTGGAGCCACATACCGAGTGCGCTCCACCGTCCACTCCAGCTTTTCGGCGATCTCACTTTCATTCGGGCCGCGTCGCAGCTCTCGCGCCAGCAAGAGCTCCGTGCGCTCGTAATCGCTGGCGGCCGCGACGAGCAGCTCGGCATCTCGCACGGCGGCGGTCTCGGCGGCGATGGCGGAGTCCATCTGGTCGCCGACTTTGCGGGCCGCAAACTTCGCGAAGTCAGGCTCGCCGCTGGTCGCAAAAGACCGCGCGGCCTCGACCAGGCCGATCGAGCCTTCCATGACCAGGTCTGGCACGGACAGCGCGCTGTCGTGGTGGGCCTCGGCGAGCCGGATCACCATGCCGAGGTTTGCCGCCACGAGCCGGTCGAGGCTGGCGCGGTCGCCGAGAGACGACTTCTCGAGCAACGCCTTCTCTTGGACGGGATCGAGCGGCGTTGTGGTTCGGACCTGTTGACGGAGGTCGCGCATGACCGCGTCGTCGTCGGCCGGCTGTGGCTGCGCCCCCATCGGGTCGATTCTACGCGGCGTCCGACGGGCCTCCTCCCGGACCGATGTTCCACGTTTTACATCGCGCCTTGCCATACTCGGAACATGCGCGCGCGGGTTGCGCTCCGCCTGGGATGGGCCGCCATCGCCGCCGCCGTGCTGCTACCCATCAACGCGGCCGCCTCGACGCCTCGCGTCGAAGAGGCGGACCTCAACGGCGACATCAACACCATCATGTCGTCGTACATCCAGTCCGCGGTCAACCGCGCCGAAGCCGACCACGCTGACGCTCTCCTCGTCGTGGTCAACACCCCCGGCGGGATCTCCAACTCGATGGACGAGATCGTGACGAGCCTACTGAACTCCAGGGTCCCGGTGGTCGTGTACGTGTATCCCAGCGGCGCGCGCGCCGCCTCGGCGGGGCTCTTCGTCGCCCAGGCGGCCGACGTCCTGGCGATGGCGCCCGGAACCAACATCGGGTCCGCTCACCCGATCCAGGCCACGGGCGAGAACCTCAGCGGCGACCTCGGCGCCAAGGTCCTGAACGACGCGGTCACCCGCGTCCGCAACCTGGCCGCCATGCACGGCCGCAACGCCGACTGGGCGGAGCAGGCCGTGCGCAACAGCGTGAACATCAACGCCGAGGAGGCGGTCAGGCTTCACGTCGCCGACCTCGAGGTGCCCGACATCAAGACGCTCCTGAACCAGCTCGACGGCCGCGAGTCGCCTCGCCCGAACGGAAGCGTCGTTTTCCACACCGCCGGCGCGATCGTCGACGACTTCCCGATGCCCTTCTGGCAGATTTTTCTGAACGCGCTGATCGACCCGACGATCGCGGCACTGCTGATCATCGTCGCCGGCTATGGCATCATCACCGAGCTTTCGAATCCCGGCCTCATCCTGCCGGGCGTCGTGGGCGGTCTCGCTGCGATCCTGGCCATCGTCTCGCTCGCCAACCTTCCGGTCAACATCGCGGGTGCGCTGCTGATGCTGCTGGCGCTCGTGCTCTTCATCGCCGACCTCAAGGCGCCGACGCACGGCTTCCTCAGCGTCGGGGGTGTCTTCGCCTTGCTGCTGGGCATGGCGTTCCTGATCAACACGGGGCCCATCGGCCTGGGTGTCAACCCGATCGTTTCGATCGCGGTGGCGGCGATCACGCTCGCGTTCTTCGCGTTCTTCATCCGCAAAGTGCTCGCCGCGCGCAGGCAGCCCGCCTTTGTCGGCGGCGACAGCATCGTCGGCGCCGTGGGCGAGGCGCGCGAGGAGCTGGCACCCGAAGGTCTAGTCTTTGTCTCAGGCGCGCTCTGGAAAGCCACCGCCGATTCGCCGATTCCGGCCGGCTCGGCCGTCCGCGTGGTCGGTCGTCAGGGTCTCGAGCTCCAGGTTGCACGCGAGAACGGTCAGGCGAAGGAGAAGAAATAGATGGACCCGTTTTCGATCGGGCTGATCGTCGTCATCCTCGTCATCGCCCTCATCGCCCTCTTCTCGAGCCTGCGCATCGCCGCCGAGTACGAACGCGGCGTCGTCTTCCGGCTGGGCCGCCTGATCCCCCTCAAAGGGCCCGGGCTTTTCTTCATCATCCCGTTCGGCGTCGACCGCCTGGTCAAGATCGACCTGCGAACGATCACGCTCGAGGTGCCGCCCCAGGAGATCATCACCAACGACAACGTGACCGCCAAGGTGAATGCGGTCATCTACTTCCAGGTCATCGACGCCCGGAAGGCGGTGACCCAGGTCCTCAACTACATCAACGCCACGTCGCAGATCTCCCAGACCACCTTGCGTGCCGCCCTCGGCCAGAGCACGCTGGACGAGCTGCTGGCCAACCGGGAAAAGATCAACCAGAACCTGCAGCGAATCATCGACGAGCAGACTGAGCCCTGGGGGATCAAGGTCGCCGTGGTCGAGATCAAGGACGTGGAGCTGCCGAGCACGATGCAGCGCGCGATGGCCAAGCAAGCCGAGGCCGAGCGCGAGAAGCGGGCCAAGATCATCAACGCAGACGGCGAGTTCCAGGCCTCGCAGACCCTGGCCAACGCCGCCCAGGTGATCTCATCCCAGCAGGGCGCGCTCCAGCTGCGGTTCCTGCAGACCATGGTCGAGATCGGGTCCGAGAAGAACACCACCGTGATCCTGCCGCTGCCGATCGAGCTGTTCAAACCGCTGATCGAGTTCGGCAAGGTCACCACCGACGGCTCGCCGTCGCCGCCCGTTCCCGACAAGAGCACCAGGTCAGGCTGACCGGCCACCTTCCCCTCGACGCCGCGACGGCGGTGGTCGAGCTGACGCCCCTGCCCCTGATCATCATGGCCAACGCGGCGGTGGGCAAGCGCTGGGCCGGCCTCGCTGCCGAGATCCTGTCCGGCGTCGCCGGCGGACTCGTCGCCCTCCTGGGCGCGGCCGACCTCACAGTCGCCAAGATCCTGACGCCGGCCACCAACCCCAACTTGCAGCTGGCGCTCGACCTGACGGTGATGGTGACCGGACTTGCCGCCGCGGCCATCGCCGCCCAGCCGGTCAGGCGCCGAGTGGCGCGTCTGCTGCCGATCGATGCCGACAACCCGGTGCACGCGCTTGCCCTGGCCCTGACGGTGATCCTGCTGGGCATCGACGTCGCCGTCATCGCGTTCACGGACGTCCTGGCGACCGCGCAGGCGCAGCCGCCACTCACCATCGCCGACCTCTTCTTCGACGAGACGCCATTCCTCGTCTTCGCGCTGGTCGGCGTTGGGCTCTTCATCCGCCGCGAGCTTCCGGACACCGCGGCACGGCTGGGCGTCGTCCTCCCAACGTGGTGGCAGATCGCGGTCGCGCTGGCCGCCGCCGGCGCGTTCTACTTCTTCGTCCAGCAGGTCGACGTAGCGAGCCATCGGTGGACGCCGGACCTGGCGCACAGGGTCGACGCCGCCACCAACCACATCTTCGGCCAGCTCGGTTGGCCGACCGGCACGCTTGCCGTGGCGCTGATTCCCGGCCTTTGCGAGGAGCTCCTGTTCAGGGGCGCGCTTCAGCCGCGCATCGGGTTGGTGCCGACCGCACTGCTTTTCACCTCCATCCACACCCAGTACGCCTTATCCCTTGACACTGCCGCCGTGCTGGTGATCGCGCTTGGGCTTGGCCTCTTGCGCAAATACACGAACACCACCACCTCGTGCACGTGCCACATCAGCTACAACCTGTTGGTTGGCATCGGTGTCGCGGGCGCTGCCGCGAACCTCGCCATCGCGGCCGAGCTGGCGTTGGTCGGCGTCTCGGCGTACGTCATCTGGTCCCGCCGGCGCGGCGCCCCCACACCAGTGGAGCCTTAACAATCTGGCTGGTTATCCTTTCCGGCCAGGTCTAGAATTCCGCTCAATGACCCCAGATGTAGGATCAGTGGCTGAAGCGAGACCCAACATCTTGGCCACATCGGTCCCACCGGTCGTGGCAGTGGTCAACCAGAAAGGCGGGGTGGGCAAGACGACCACGGCCATCAACCTGGCCGCGGCGATGGCCGAGGTCGGCCATCCGACCCTGCTTGTCGACCTCGATCCGCAGGCCAACTCCACCTCCGGTCTCGGGCTGGACCCGACCCGCGCCCGGCTCAACGTCTACCACCTGCTGACGGGCGAAGCGACGCTCGAACAGGTGGTGCAGCCGACTGGCGTGGTCGGCCTGACCCTGGTCCCTTCCCACATCGACCTGGCGGGCGGTGAGATTGAGCTCGCCGCGATGCCTGAACGCGAGGCCCTGCTTCGCAACGCGCTTGCGGCGCTTCCGCCAGGCGTCGAGTTGATGCTGATCGACTGCCCTCCGTCGCTTGGCCTGCTGACGCTCAACGCGCTCGTCGCCGCGACCAGCATGCTGATCCCGACGCAGTGCGAATACTTCGCGCTCGAAGGGCTGCGTCACCTGATGTACACGCACCAGCTGGTGCGCTCGCGCCTCAACCCCAAGCTGGCCATCGCGGGCATCGTGATGACGCAATTTGACGCACGCACGACGCTGGCCTGGGACGTGCTCGCGACCGTTCGTCGCACGCACCCCCACCACGTGTTGGAGACGTTGATCCCGCGCAACGTTCGCATCAGTGAAGCCCCCAGTCACGGCAAGTCCGTGATCGAATACGACCCCACATGTCGAGGCGCGGCCGCTTACCGCGCGCTCGCGAAGGAGCTGCTTGAACGATGAGCCAACCACGCCCACGAGGGCTCGGCCGCGGACTCGACGCGTTGATCCCCATGTCGAGGGAGGGCGAGGCGTTGGTGCCGCAGATGATCGCCGTCGACCAGATACGGCCTTCCCGCCAGCAGGTCCGCACGAGATTCGACGCCGAGCCGCTGGGCGAGCTGGCGGAGTCGATCCGGCTGCACGGCGTGCTCCAGCCGCTCCTCGTCCGACCGCTGGCCGACGGATATGAGCTGATCGCCGGCGAGCGCAGGTGGCGCGCCGCGCGGCTCGCCGGTCTCCAGACGGTGCCGGCGGTGGTGCGGAGCGACGCCGGCGACGATGGACAGCTGGTTCTAGGGCTCATCGAAAACCTGCAGCGCACCGACCTCGACCCGATCGAAGAGGCGCGCGGACTGCGCCGGCTGATCGAGGAGTACGGGCTCACCCACGAGGACGTCGCGGACCGTCTCGGCAAGCATCGCGTTTCCGTCACCCAGTCCCTCCGCCTGCTCGGTGGATGCGCCGCCGTGCAGTCCGCGGTCGCCTCGGCCGTGATCAGCGCGGGACACGCGCGCGCGCTCATCGCGCTCGAGGGCCAGGCCGCCCAAGAGCAAGGCCTGAAGGTGGTCATCGCGAAGCATCTGTCCGTCAGGCAGACGGAGAACTGGGTGAGGACCTATCGCCCGCGGCGACGTAGGCACGGCGACTCGTCCGCCGACCTCCGCGCGATCGCCGCCGACATCGAGTCGAGCCTCGGCGTGCCGATCAAGCTCACCGGAAGCCTCAGCCGCGGCAAGCTGGAGCTGCGCTATTCGAGTCGCGAAGAGCTCGAACGGGTCTGCGCTAAGCTCGTTTCCTAAAAACGCATGGCGGCCCACCACGAACAAGCGGCAGGCGCCGCCACGACCGAACATTCCTCAGGCTCTTCGCTGCTTCGCGAAGTCGCCGAGGTCGTCGTGCTCGCGGTCATCCTCTACGTCGGGATCAGCTTCGCGGTCCAGGCGGTCCACGTCGAAGGCCTTTCGATGTTCGCGACGCTGGACAACAACGATTACCTGATCGCGAACAAGATCGACTACAGGCTTCATGCACCGCAGCGCGGCGACATCATCATCCTCCGCCCTCCGACCAACAACTCGACCGACTTCATCAAGCGCGTCATCGCGCTCCCGGGCGAGAAGATCTTGATCCGCAGCGGCGTCGTCTACATCAATGGCCACCGGCTCGACGAGCCTTACCTGCCAGAGGCGTGGGTGAACGACAACAACTATCCGCGCAACGGAAGCGACGGTGAGGTGATTCCCGCGAACTCTTACTTCGTTATGGGCGACAACCGAAACCGTTCGCAGGATTCGCGCTTCTTCGGGCCGATCACTCGCGACCGCATCGACGGCAAAGCTTGGTTTCGAATCTGGCCGATCGACCACTTCGGCAATATCTACGGGCAGGTGCCGAGTCTCGAGACCGGCACCACGTTTGCGGGCTGGAGACAGCCGGCCGCGTAGGCCGGAGGGCGATCAGGCTCCGATCGCCAACCTGAAGGCGCTGTCGCGGGCGAATGGACCGATGACCGACATCTGCACCGGTCCGGTCAACATCTCGACGGCCACACGTTTGACATCAGCTGCGCTCACCGCGTCGACGAACGCGAGCTCTTCCTCGATCGTCTTGATCTGGCCGAGCAGCAGCTCCTGGTAGGTCAGCCAGAAAGCCACGCCGTTGGTCGTCTCCAGCTCCAGGCGCAGCCGGCCTTTCGTGAACTCCTTGGCGCGAGCCAGATCTTCCGCCGAAACCTCTGTCTCGCCCAGGCTGCGCAGCTCGGCCATCACCGCGTTGACCGCGTCCACCGCTTTGTTCGGATCGACCCCGATGTAGACGCCCAGGTAACCGGTGTCGCGGTGCTTCTGCGTGAAGCTGTGAACGTCGTAAGCCAGACCGAGTCGCTCGCGGATGTTCAAGAACAGGCGCGAGCTCATGCCTTCGCCGAGCACGGTGTTCAAGAGGTCGAGCGCATAGCGGTCGGGATCCATGTAGCTCAACGCACGGGCGCCGAGGCAGATGTGAGCCTGCTCGGTATCGCGGCGCCTGACCAGAACGCGCGGACCCTCGAGCGGCGACGGGGGCAAGGCAGGAAGTGCGCCATCGATGTCTGGCGGCATGGACAGGCCGCCGCTGACCACGGCCATGACTTCTGTCTCGTTGATCGAGCCCGCCGCACCGATCACGAGATTCGGCAGGCGGTAGTGCGCATCTGCGTATTCGAGAATTTCGTCGCGACTCAAACGGGAGACCGACTCCTGCGTCCCGGCGATGTCGCGGCCCAGCGGATGACCCGGCCAGATCAGCTCCTCGAACAGGTTCTGCACGTGATCCTGGGGTTGGTCCTGGTACATGCGCAGCTCTTCGAGGATGACCATTCGCTCCCGCTCGACGTCCGTCGGATCGAGCCTCGAGTTCGTAACGATGTCGAAAAGGACGTCGAAACCGAGGGCCATGTGCTCAGAAGGAACCCTGGCCCAGTAGGCCGTCAGCTCTTTGTCGGTCGACGCGTTGACGAACCCACCGACGCCTTCAATCGCATCCGCGATCTCTTTCGACGACGGCCGGCGCTTGGTGCCCTTGAAGAAGAGGTGCTCGATGAAGTGAGAGACGCCCGCCAGTCTTTCGTCCTCTAGCCGCGAGCCTCCGCCGAACATGAAAACGACGCTCGTCGAGTGGCGCTCCGGCATCGTCTCCGTGACCAGGCGCGCCCCTCCGGGCAAGGCTTGGACCCGGTGCGGGGCGCCCATAGGGAGGCCAAAGTATAAGAGCGCCTAGTTCGCGCCGCCCTCTCTTAACGCGCCGAGCGCCGCGTACAGCGTCATGGCGACGAAATCCGCCGGCATTCCATCCGACACCGCGTCGAGCGCTTCACCCAGGTAGCGACGCACGTTGGGCGCCTGGTCGACTTCGCCCAGCTCGAGGCAATCGCGGATGGCCTCTGCGATCTCGGTCGGTGTGATCTCCTCGTCGCCCGCCTC
>Ga0099793_10000469_pt1 | contig 10917 bp, 9 predicted proteins | sample Rivendell_Oct201_9_FD_77319 | JGI IMG/M metagenome (GOLD analysis project Ga0099793, IMG submission 77319) | Vadose zone soil and rhizosphere microbial communities from the Eel River Critical Zone Observatory, Northern California to study diel... | ecosystem: Environmental > Terrestrial > Soil >...
GCGTGCCAGGGAAGCGCCCCGGGCGTACGCGGACCCGCAAGACGCGAACCGATGGTGATGTCGGCGCGCCCCTCGGAAATCGGAGCAAGGAGAAGCGGAAGCTCACCAGGCCGATCGCTGTAGTCGCCGTCAAGGAATACGACAACATCGGGCGCGCTAGTGCAAGCGAGCCCGGTCAGGCAGGCCTGGCCATACCCGCGCCGCGGTTCGGTCACGACTCGGGCACCCATACGTGCCGCAATCTCAGGCGTCCCGTCTGTCGAGTTGTTGTCGACGACGATGACCTCGGTGACGAGAGGGGCGGGAAGATCACCCAGGACACGGCTGATGGCCTGCGCCTCGTTGCGGGTAGGAATGATGATTGAGACTCGCACTCAACCTCCGTTTGGTTACCACCAGAGAGCGCTTGGTCGCCTGCGCGCCAAAAAGGAATCAATACCCCACGTCCGGCCCGCGCCCCCTATGGCCAACGCAAGCGAGGCCAGTACGGGAACTAGCAGCTCCCATATCCACGCAGTTCCCCACTCCGAAACCCATAGACTGGCGAGGAACGCAAAAGCCACGAGGGCGGCCGGGCGCGTAAAAAGGCCGATCACCAGCAGCACTCCAAGGGAAATTTCCGTCAGTCCCTGAAGGGGTGCAGCTACAGATGCGTGACTCGCCGCGAGCTCCATCACGCTCTTCCATATAGTGGGGGCGTTACCGTTCTCAATGTAATCGCGAATGAGGGCCGCGTAACTTGCTGGCTTGTAGAGGCCTTTGCCCAGATTTTCGAAGAAAACCCAAACAAACATCGCGCCAATGGTCAGCCGTAGGATGACCAAAGCGATGCGCGTGTGCGGCTGCGGAGCTTCTTGGGTATTGTTGGCTGGTGCGGTGAGGCTCGTCGTCATGATTTTCTCTCCATCTCCCTAGGTCGGAATCTCTTTTCTTTTGTGCTGCGCAGCTACCTGGTCTTTTCCCTGGCTAGCGAAGCGTAATGCTAATCGCGGGCGATCACGATGGTGGTACACGCGCTTTCGCCCTTGGGCAGCTCGCGCGCCGGAGCCATGCGTACTTCCAGCTTTTCGGTTTTTCCCCGGACGATCGGGCAATACGAGTCCGGCTCGCGCAGGGCGTTTTGCAGGCGGCGGCGTCCCGCACACCCCCCGTGGCAAGACGCCAGGTACGCGCACGAACGGCAAACCTCTGGCGCGGTGCGCGCCTCCACGAAGGGGGAGGTTTCCACGACTTCCGAACCGAGCGAGACCAGCAGCGAAAGCGGCTCGCCGACGCCAGGCCAATAAACGCACGGCTGCGTGGTGGCGCGAGGCGTGACACGCACGGTGCTGACTCCGCAGCCGCCCGATCTTGCGGGCAGACCTGCCATGGCGCGAACCAGCGGCTCCCCAATGGCAATCACGTCGGTTTCTGCAAACAACGCGCGAAAGCCTTGCCAATATTCCTCGTACGTCAGAGCGTATAAGTCGGAGCGCACCGCTTGATAGACGTTGACGCGCAGCGGTGCCCCGTAGCGTTTAGCTACGCGCGCCACGTTGGCCAATCCTAGATAGTTGGCCTTCATCATTACGGCAATGAAAGTGACCGGAACTCCGAGTCGCACGCAACGCTCCGCCTGCTCGTGGATCAGCGCCCAATTTCCGGAGCCGCGCTGGGCGTCCTGTTTTGCTTCGCTGGAATAATCCAGGGAAAACTCGATATCGTGGAAAGCACGCAACTCCTCGTCGGTGAGCACCGCGACGCTGTGCCCATTCGAAGTGATGGTGAGCTTCACTGGCAGGGTTCGAAGGAACGCCAGGATTTCACGGAACTCCGGGTGCATTCCATTTTCACCCGTGCCGAGATTCACGGAACGGACTGGGAGGCTGGCCATCGCGGAGCGCACTTGCTCGAGGCTCAAGCGGTCAACGCGGGCTGGATCGCGGTAGCAGAACGAGCAGGATAGATTGCATTCGTTGGTTAAGCCCAGTCCGATGGCGAACCCCCGCGACGGCGCGAGACGGACCAACCCATGTTGCAAACTCGGTTGTGCGGACTGTTGACTCATTCTTGTATACCTTTACTGCTGCGCGCGCGTGTCCTTCCGGCAATTACTTGTGTATTCCGGGCGATGGTAGGGAATTGCATTTGCGCTCCCAGAACGAATGGATGAGCGGCATCGTTAGCGACGCGTTTGAACCGTGTTGTGTCTGGTATGTACATGTCAAGTGGCCACGGAAGGACGGAATACGCTATCGCCGATCCAATCGGAGACCATCACCAGCCCGTAAATAACGAGCAGCAGAGTACCTAACCTGGCATAGAAACCGAGTTGTACGTTGTTGTAGACGGCTTGTCCCAGCCCGCCGCCGCCTACGAGCCCGAGGATGGCTGAGACGCGGAGGTTCGTTTCCCAACGCACGACGGTGTAACTGGCCAGCATTCGCTTGGCTTGCGGCCAAAGTCCCCAGGATAAAACCTGAAATGGCCCGGCCCCGAGCGCGCGAAGCGCCTCTACTGGTTGGCGCCGTACTTCCTCCAGCGTTTCCGCATACAGCTTTCCCAAAACTCCTGCGGTATGCAGACCGATTGCTAAAGTGCCAGCAAACGGGCCAATACCGATAACCACGATACAGATCAATACCCAAACCAGATCGGGAATAGAACGCAACACGTTCAGCGCAAGGCGTGCCGCCCAGAAAATGCTCCAGCGCAGACCGCGGTTGGAGATAGATTGCACGTCAGGTGAGTCCGGCTGGGCGAGGACCAAACTCGAAGTCGCCGGAATTGCCAAAAGGCCGCCGATTGCGATTCCTATTATCGTACCCAAAATCGAAATCGCCAGCGTTTGCAGTACCAACGGCCCCAGGCCAAACACAAAATCTTTCGCAAAGTCTGGCGGAAACATCCCGCTGCAAAACCGCAACATGTTGCCGAGGACATGCGCGTCACCAAAATGCTCGCGAGTGAATCCCGCGAAATAAAAACTACCCGTCAATACCGCGGCCACAATGACATAGCGAGCCCGTCTCAGAGCTACCCTAAAACTTCCGTGCCTTGAGGCTGAATTTCCTTGCAGGAGCCTTGGATTTTCCGCTGGGCCTGCATTCGGCTGCAAACTTCGCCGTAAACGCCGGCTCAGCACATCGGTCGAGGCCAGCAACAGCACGAACGCCAGGATTAACGTCATGGCTTTCCCGTACTCAAATAGGCGCATGGAAAGGCTGATCTCGTACCCGATACCTCCAGCACCGACGAAGCCCAAAACCGAAGCGGCGCGGACACAGCACTCGAAAGAGTAAAGCGTGTAAGCCGTCACGGTCGGACGAGCCTGCGGCCAGATACCGCGCAGGAAGATCTGCCCGCGCGTTGCGCCGGTGGCCTGCAACGCCTCGAGCGGACGGGGATCCACATCGGCGAAAGCGTCGGCGTAGACCCGGCCCAACACGCCAGCGTAGGAGACAGCTAGAGCCAGCGTGCCGGCGAGAGAGCCCAGGCCCACTGCGGTTACGAACAACAGACCCCAGACCAGGTCCGGAATTGCCCGCAGGAACCCGAGAAACGCGAGCACCGCGCGGCTCGCGGCCGCTCGCAAAGTCGAACCCAGATTTCCTTCGTCGGCCGCGACCAGGATTCCGCGCCGCCACAAGATGGGCGTCGATAATGCCGCGAGCGGAATTGCAATCAGCACCGAAAGAAATGTTCCAGCGATCCCAGTTGCCAGCGTGGAGAGCAACGCCCGAGACACAATCCGCAAGAATCCAAACGAGAGGTCCGGAGGGAACAGGCCGCTCAACAACGTCCACAAAGCGCCAGCCGTGGAGCGCTGGAAAACAGTACTGAGCCGCACGCCGTCTATCTGCCAACAAATGACAAGCACAAAAATAGCGGCCACAAGCGCCGCGCCCCGGCGCGGCGTCCAGACACGGCCGCTCAAGAGTTGGTTATCGAGAGCAGCCGAATTCGCGTTGGAAACGGTCTTCATCCTGAACCCGCAGGGCCTCTCGTCCGTGCTTTCCGTAAAGGTCTTGCAGAACATCTTCGTGTACGGTGTTCGACGGCAAGTCGAAACGCATCCTGCCCTCGCCCAGACCGATGACCCGCGGAAAGTGTTCCAAAGCCAATTCAACTTTGTGAAGCGCCACGATGAGTGTCCGCTTGCCTTCCGAGCCAACCCGTACCAGTAAAGAAATAATCTCGTCGGCTAACGCGCGGTCGAGCGATGCTATCGGTTCATCCGCCAGGATTACTTCCGGCTTCTGCATAAGCACCCGCGCAATGGCCAAGCGTTGTTGCTGCCCGCCGGAAAGTTCGTCAGCTCGCGCGAGTCGCTTGTCCGCCAGGCCGACGAGTTCGAGCGCGTGCGTCGCCTCCTGCACATCGGTTGCCCCAGGACGGAAGATGCTGCGCACAGTTTGTGCCATCGACCAACGTCCCAGGCAGCCACAAAGCGTGTTTTGAAGGGACGTGAGGGAAGGGACGAGATTATGTTGCTGGTAGATCGTGCCGATGCGCCGTCGAGCACCACGCAATTCGGGGCTGGACATCCTGCCGAAATCGCATCCATCCACGCGAACCGACCCTCTGGTGGGTCGCAGGGTAGCGTTGAGCAGCCGGAATAGAGTAGTTTTGCCGGCGCCGGAGCTGCCTAAAACGGACAGATGCTCGCCTGCCGCCACAGCCAAAGAAACGCCATCGAGTGCGAGCGTGCTACGGTGGCCCACAAAAAAATCCTTACTGACGTTCTCGATCGAATAATTCACTTCAACAGTCCCGCGTCTTTTGCCGCTTGCCGTAGCGGCCCATAGCTGGAATCTTCAGCCTTTACATATTTGGAAGCACTCAATAGGTCCAGTATCGTCTTCTGCTCAGCGTTTCCTGAATCGAGAGCAAGCATGGCATCTGCAAACGCTTTGGCGGTGGCAGGATTGAGCCCTTTGCGCGCGGCCCAAACATAATCGAAGAACGGCGGGGTGGTATAGAATACCCTTACTTGGGATTCGCTCAACTTACCTTCCTTAATCATCCGCCCATAAACCAGTTCGTCCATGGCTCCAGCATCGACCTTCCCGTTGGCGACAGCCAGTGCAGTCGCGTCGTGCCCGCCGGTGTAAATGGCTTTGTCGATCACCGAGTGGTCCACGCCCTGTTGTTGCATGAAATATGCCGGCATTAAGTGACCAGAGGTCGAATTCACATCGCCGAAAGCGAAGCTGTGCCCTCGCAAGTCATTCAGCGAACGAATAGAGCTTTTCGGCTGGGTGATAAACAGGCTGTGAAAATTCTGGTCACGCTCGCGTTGAACCAAGGGCAAAGCCCCGGCGCGTGCGGAAGCTTGTACGAAGGTGAAGCCCCCAAAATAGGCGATGTCCACGCGGTCGTTGCTTACCGCTTCTACCACTGCGGCATAATTGGTCGGAACGGTCAGCTCCACTTTCGCTCCGGTCTTCATTTGCAGATAGTCGATGAAGGGTTGACTCTCACGGATAATTTTCCCTGGATCGGTCGTCGGGATCATGCTGAGGCGTAGTGTCGTGTGAGATTCGTTGTTCGTACGCGAGCACCCAGTCAACAGCACCAGCAGGACGGCAAGAATTGAATATGGGATAACGCCCTTTGGCCACATCGCCAGACCACTCCTCACTCTCATCGCCTGCCCTCCAAATCAAAATTCTGAACGCGTGGAAACAAGCTCTTCGATATACAAAGTCCAACAGGCTAGCCGGTCCGATACCTCGCCTCTAGCTCACGCTCCGCCTGTAGCCAGTCGTCCACATCCTGCCCGTGCGCGCAGCCGCGCTCGATGTGTATTTCGTAGGCTCGCTGTTGGATCTCCGCGGGACTCGGAGCATTTTGCGTTCGAGCTTTTTCAGCTTGGGCCACTTCCGGTCCTGTCGATTGGTTACTCCCGGTGGCACTCTTAGATTTCATAGGTTAACTCTTGCCTTCGATTTTGCCAACGATGGATCGATTGGTTTAACCTTCTTTTCCGTCTACTCGTGAAACTGACCATTCCAAGCCGCTATCTACTTCTGGGCGCGAAACCATGGGCGCGCGGATATCCAAGAACTGAACGAGGTCCTTTGAAAAGAGCAGGTCAAGTGTCCAGTCGAAGGCAACCCGCAGTTTCTTTTCGAATCGCGGCAGTTTGCTCAGGTAAATCGTGCGCCACAGCCACCACGCGCTAAACCCTGAAAAGTTGATTCCCAAGATGTTGGCGACGCCCGTTCGCCGGCCAATGGCGGCGAGCTGTCCAATCGTCGAAAAACGGAACGGTTTCTTTTCCCGCCCCCGAACAGATGCTGCGATGTTGTGCGCTACGATCTTGCCTTGCCGTAGTGCATGCTGCGCCGTAGGCGGATAGAACCCGCCGGTCCGCGGATCCAATGCAGCTGAACAATCCCCTAGAGCCCAAACACCAGGCAAATCGCGAACCTCAAGAGATTCCGTTACGAGCAGACGGCCGCGTTCCTTTGCACACGGTATCGATTCGAGCAGCGGATTTGCTGACGTTCCCGCAGTCCAAACGAGCGTGTTCGTGCGAATCGTGGTTCCATCGCTAAGCCGGACCTCCCCGCCAGAGAACCCTTCCACTTTTGTCTTCAAGCGAACTTCCACCTTGCGATCCATCAGCTTGCGCTGCGCGTAAGCTCCTAGCTTTTGGTCCAATTCTGGCAAGATGACCGGGCCAGAATGTACAAGGACGATCCGAAGCATGTCTTGGGTCAGCTTGTGGTAAGATCGCAGCGCACCGCGGACGAAATCGTTGATTCCAGCGATCGTCTCCACACCTGCGAAACCACCGCCAGCGACAACAAACGCTAGCAGAGGCTCTTTCAGTTTGCAGCAATCGCTGTCAGCTTCTTCCAGGTGAGCGATGAGATGATTTCTCAACCGCATGGCGTCGCCCAGCGACTTCATTGTCAGCGCGTTTTCTTTCAAACCAGGAAGCCCATAGTGATTGGTCACTGCACCGAGGCCGAGGACAAGGTAATCGAACTCCAGAGTGTGCTGATGGTGATCAAAGCCGTGGGAAACGACGACTTTTCTATGTTCGACATCGATCTGCAAGATTTCACCAGCAAAAAAATGGACATTCCGCAGCATCTTGCGCGCAGGATTCACGATCGTCGTGAGATCCAGGTCGCTGGCTGCAACTTCGTGAAGCATCGGCGTGAACAGAAAGAAGTTATCGCGATTGATGAGGGTGACCTCGACGGAGGCATCCCGAGCGAGAGTCTTCTCTAACTCCCTGGCGACGGCGAGACCTGCAAAACCGCCGCCAAGAATAAGGACCCGTTTTGGTAGGGTGCTGCCCATCAGTCGTTTCTCCCGACTCCCTAGGGTGATGAGTCGTCTCAGGTCGTCACTGGGTAGGGACTAATGCATCAGAATCGTCGATCTGCCTGTCGACATACAGAGATTGCGACCGTGCTTCCTCATCGGTTGAACAGTTCTGATTAGAATCTTCCCTCAAAAAGCCAAGCCTTTACGCTAGTGAGATCCGAACTCCCCGAGTTTTCCTTGCAAAGGGTGAGAGTCGGATCTCCCGGAAAGGTTTCAGGTGCCGGCCTTATTTCGATCATTCGAAGGGTCGTTGTACTGTTGGCGACCACCCAAGGGGACTTCCCATGTCACGAAAACGGGCGAAACCTCGCGTCGGACGGAATTTTGCCAGCTTAGTGAAACTTACAAACGGCATGGGAATCTAACTGCTGGAAAGTTCAACAATCTGTCCGTCGCCTGTACCATTGACCTATGAAACCAGTCGAACCAGTTCGTCTCACGGCATCGGTGAAGTCAGCCGGTTGAGCGTCCAAGCTAAGTCCGGCGGCGCTGGACTCAATCCTTGGACAATTGCCCAAGCAAGACGACCCGAACGTTCTAATCGGCTTTGACACTGCCGATGACGCCGGGGTGTACAAAATTTCGCCCGAACTTGCGTTGGTGCAGACTGTGGATTTTTTCACTCCCATCGTCGATGACCCTTACACCTTCGGACAGATTGCGGCGGTCAACGCCCTTAGTGACGTCTACGCCATGGGAGGCCGCCCCATCAGTTCGCTGGCCATGGTCTGCTTTCCTGATAAGAAAGATCTGGGGATTCTCGGACAAATCCTCGCCGGTGGCCTTTCAAAAATGATCGAAGCCGGATGCACCGTCATTGGCGGCCACAGTATTCGCGATGAGGAAATCAAGTTCGGATATGCAGTCACCGGTTCTGTTCATCCAGACAGAATTCTGGCAAATGGCGGAGCAAAAGCCGGGGATGTGCTCGTCCTTACGAAAGCTCTAGGCACGGGCGTCATCTCCACCGCTATCAAGCAGGGTAAGGCGGAACCAGCGTGGATCGAGGCTGCGGCAAAGTCCATGACCACTCTCAACAAGTTTGCTGCCGAGGCCGCGGCGGAACTAGGTGGGGATGTCCACGGCGCAACCGACATAACCGGCTTTGGCCTCATCGGTCACGCTCGCGAAGTCGCTTTGGCCAGCAACGTCAGTCTGCGAATTGATTCCGCAAAGATACCTTTGCTCGCTGGCGCTGTGGAAAGTGTGCGGGCAGGCTGTGTGCCTGCTGGCTTGAAAGCCAATCGCGAATTCGCTGAATGCGTGGTGGAATTCGGGCCAAAGGTGGACGAAATAACCAAGACCTTGCTTTTCGATCCGCAAACCGCCGGAGGATTGTTGCTTTCGATCTCGGCGAAGGCCTCGACACAGTTCCTTCGTGCTGTTCAGAACCGCGGAGGAGCTGCGATTTATGTGGGAGAGGTTTTACCCCGGACCGATCCGCTGATCATAATTGTGTGATCGCTCAACTATTCTCTGTTACTTCAAACCGTTATGACCGCACAGATGCCCGCTAGCGCGCAAGAACACTACGAGAATTTATTGGCGGACCACTACGAGTGGATGTTCGGGTTACCGTTTGAAGCCAAAGTCGCGGAACAAAAAACTATCTTGGACGAATTCCTCGGAAAGGACCTCGCTGCTGGCCTCGCCGTGGATCTTGGATGCGGCTCGGGGTTTCAGTCCGTTGCCTTGTCCGATCGCGGATATAAAGTACTCGCGATTGATACCAGTGAGAAGTTGCTCCGCCATCTTTCCGCTAGAGTTGGTTCGCGCAATATCGTCACGAAACACGCCGATTTGCGCGAACTCGATTCCCTGGTTAGTCCAGCCTCGGTGGAGATTGCGGTCTGTATGGGCGATACGCTGACTCACCTGTCCAGCCGGTCAGAGGTCTCCAATTTATTCCAGTCTGTCGCTCGTGCGCTTAAACCGGGAGGAAGGTTCGTGGCCACCTATCGAGATCTCGCGAGCGTCGAATTATTGAGTCTCGATCGCTTTATTCCCGTACGTAGCGACGACCGCCGCGCGATGACTTGTTTTCTCGAATACGAAACGGTCGAAACCGTCGTAGTCCACGATCTGATAAATCTTCGCGACGACGATGGCAATTGGACGCTGCACAAAAGCAGCTACAAGAAGCTTCGTCTTCCTGTCAAGTGGGTCATTGCTGAACTCTTAGCCTCCGGGTTATCGATTTCCGGGCGAAGCGAAGGCCGGATGGTCACAATCGCCGCAACTCGGAAAGCCTGATTACGATTAGCTCTCACACGCCTTGCCACACGCTCTCCTTCGGCCGCTCCAAGGACACTCTGGAAATTGCTTCCGGCAATACATCGGAATGGCGGTAAACCAGGGTTCTCAAGGGCGAATTCCAAGTTGTGATTACCGAGAATTCCGTCCGTATCTCAACCAGCATCCTTGGGGCACGCTAATCGCAGATCTCGTCGATGCACACTGGTTTTTTTGTTGGCAAGCACTTCGGAGTCTAAAGACTGGCAGTCTCTGTCTCGCCCAGTCGTCGGGTGCATCCAAGTGCAGGGAGTTCGTGTCGCGAAAGAATCCGGTTTTGGATCAGCAAAAGTTTGGTCGGGTAGACCAAGGAGAAGCGGCATTTCCGCTCAGCGAAGACAAACGTCGACGTAACCGGCTCAGTCCGGCTAAGCGGCGCGTCGCTGGTATCGGTGGTGTAATCCCCCGACCTGAGGAATCGCAACCACGCGCCCCTGTTCCAGCGGTTCGACTGCCCTGGGCTCCGGGGCGTCTTTGCCCAAGGCTAAATGCGTACGTGACCGCTGATAGTAGGCAAAATAGTTGCGAAGAGTTCGACGCAACGATCTCTCATTCCACACGATAACGTGGTCCAGGCACTCGCGTCGGATGGAGCCCACCAGTCGTTCCGCAAACGGATTTTGCCAGGGGGATCGCGGCGCAGTAAGCCCTCTTCTATTCCCATATCTCGGGTCAAGGCGGCGAAGTCTCTTCCGTAAATGGCATCTGGATCGCGCAGCACATATCGCGGCGCCTCGTCCCAGGGAAACGCTTCCCGCAGCCGCTGCATGGTCCACTCCTGCGTGGCGTGTTCCGTCACCCCGAAGTGCACCACCCGGCGTCGCTTATGCGATAGCACGACGAAGACGAACAGGACCCGGAAGGTCACCGTCGGCACGGTGAAAAAATCGATGGCCGCGGTCTGCGCCAAATGATTCGTCAGGAAGGTTCGCCAAGTCTGGGAAGGCGGTTTGCGGGGCCGAGGCAAATATCTGGCCACCGTGGATTGTGCCACCGCAATCCCCAACTTGAGCAGTTCTCCGTGAATGCGGGGTGCACCCCACAAGGGGTTGGCTTGGCTCATGCGCCGAATTAGATCACGAATGTGCGCCGCAACTTCTGGCCTTCCGGGAAGGCGGCGCGATTTCCTAGTCCAATGCCAGGCGAAAGCTCGGCGGTGCCAACGGAGGACCGTGGCGCGCTGAACCATCTGCAGACATCGCCGCCAACCGGACCAGAATCGGTACAACACAACCCACAAGAGCCGGTCGCAGCGGTGGAGGCGCAAGCGACGTGGCGCGTTCTTTTGGAAAACCGCAA
>Ga0099793_10000470_pt1 | contig 10902 bp, 8 predicted proteins | sample Rivendell_Oct201_9_FD_77319 | JGI IMG/M metagenome (GOLD analysis project Ga0099793, IMG submission 77319) | Vadose zone soil and rhizosphere microbial communities from the Eel River Critical Zone Observatory, Northern California to study diel... | ecosystem: Environmental > Terrestrial > Soil >...
GTCAGGTGCTCCGCCCCGGTGATCGTCTGTCCGTTTTCGCGTTCGATGAAAACGTCACGCAGATCGCATCGTTTTCCGATAACGTAGCCGAACTGCAAGCGGCCGTTCGCAGGATTCCGCCCGGCGCAGGCACTTCGATTTACGATGCAGTGCTTCTCGGTTCGCGCGCGCTGGAGCGCCGCGGGGATGAGCGGCGCCGCGTTATTATCCTGGTTACCGACGCCGGCGAAACTACCAGCCGCTCCGACTTCGACGCGGCTCGCAAGGAAGCCGTCCGCTCCAACGCGCTCCTTTACACTATCGTCATTCGCCCGGTGAAAAACGAAAACGGGCGCAACTCCGCCGGAGAACACGCTCTTGAAACCATGACCGACACCACCGGCGGCGCCATGTTCTTTCCCGACTCGCCCCAGGAGCTACCGGCTATCTTCGATCGCATCGACCGCGAGCTCCGCACCCAATATCTTCTGGCTTACTATCCCACGCCGCGCGGGCCCGCCAATACTTACCGCTCCATCCTTGTTACCGTCACGCCTTCTACTTACCAAGTCCGCCACCGCAAGTCCTACCTCACCGGCCCGCAATAATTGTTTCGCCTTGTAACGCCGAGTTTGGCTGACATCTTCGCCTTTAATTCTCAAAACCATCTATTTGCGCGGGGAAGAATTCGCAACCTGCGAGTCCAGTGTTTCCCGCACCTTTTGCAAGAGAGTCCTCTTCGTAAAAGGCTTTTGGACCAGCACGGTCCCCTGTGTCAGGACGCCGCGGTGAACGATGACGTCATCCGAATACCCGGACATGAACAGAACTTTCAGATCAGGGCGAAGCGAAACCATTTGATTCGCAAGTTCGCGGCCATCCAGCCGGGGCATGACTACGTCCGTAAGCAGAAGATCGATTCTGCTTTGCGCGTCCTTTGCGGTTTCCATGGCGTCTTCGGGCCCGGAGGATTCCAATACCGTGTATCCGGCGTCCTCCAGCAGTACGCACGTCAGCTCTCGCAGCGCCGGCTCGTCCTCTACTACCAGAATAGTCTCTGTACCCCTCGGAATTTCCTCCTCCGTCTTCTGTATCGGAGAGACGATTTCTTCGGTGCGCGGAAAATAAATCTTGAACGTCGTTCCGCGGCCAGGTTCGCTGTAAGGCATTATGTATCCATTGCTCTGCTTGACGATTCCGTAGACCATCGATAGCCCTAAACCAGTCCCTTTACCGGTCTCCTTCGTCGTGAAGAACGGCTCAAATATATGGGAAAGCGTCTCCGAATCCATTCCCGTGCCTGTGTCACTGATAGCCAGCATGACATGTGGCCCCGGCCTCGCACCCAAATGTTGGCGGCCATAGGTGTCGTCAAGTTCTACGTCGGCTGTCTCGATGACTAGTTTTCCCCCGCTGGGCATGGCGTCCCGCGAATTGACCGCCAGGTTCATAAGCACCTGGCTCAACTGCCCCGGATCCGCTTTCACGCGCCCCAGGTCGGGTTGCAGCCGCATCGCCAGCTCGATATCTTCGCCAATGACGCGGTGGAGCATCTTTTCAATTTCCATGACCGAAGCATTGAGGTCGATTACTGCTGGTTCGATGACCTGCTTGCGGCTGAAGGCAAGGAGCTGCATCGTCAGGGCCGCGGCGCGCTCGGCTGCATGCCGCGTTGCTTCCACGCTCTTCCGCAATCGGTCGTTTCCGTCTACTTGTTGGTCAAGGATGTCGCTGTGGCCAAGGATCACGCCTAAGAGATTGTTGAAATCGTGCGCTATTCCACCCGCCAGCCTGCCGATGGCTTCCATTTTCTGCGATTGGAAAAGCTGCCTTTCAAGACTCCGGCGCTCGGTTATGTCTTCCGCGAAAACCTCGAAATAAGCAGGCGAATCGTCTTTCTCCAAGACCGGATGCCCCGTCATTATGACAGTGATGATCTTCCCGTCTTTTCTTCGCCATTCGGCTTCAACATCCTGAAAATCCTGTTTTCGCCAATAGTCTCTGACCAGGCGCTGATGAGTTTCCGGATCGCGACAAATGTCTTTTTCTACATCGCACCGAATTAGCTCCTCTTCCGACTCGTAACCCAGCATTTTCACAAGGGCCGGGTTCACCTGGAGGAGCCGCCCATCCAAGGCGATGCGGTAAATTCCGTAGGGCGCATCATGTACCAATGAGCGAAAGTGGGCCTCCGACTCCTGGAGTTTCTCTTCGACTCGTTTTCGCCCGGTTATATCTCGAGCAATCGCGGAGGCGCCGACAATCATTCCTTCAGCGTCTTTCACGGGAGAAATAGTCACCGACACATTGATTCTCTGTCCCCCCTTTCGGACGCGCACGGTTTCATAGTGATGGATTCGCTCATCTCTGCTGAGCCTCTTTAAGATTTCTGGAACTTCGTCCCGTTGCTCATCCGGAACTAGAATACTTACCGGCTTACCCACCACTTCAATCGCCGAATAGCCATAGATTCTTTCCGCGCCGCCGTTCCAACTCACAATCTTTCCATCCAATGTCTTTCCCAAGATTGCATCGTCAGAAGATTCGACAATCGAGGCAAGTTGAGATAGTGCTTCTTCAGCGCGCTTGCGGTCGGTGATGTCGTGGGTAACGGAAAGCATGCATTGCTGCCCGCTCATTGTCACTCGTACGGCAGAAACCTGGCCGTAACGGACCTCGCCGGACTTAGTCCTGAATCGAAACTCTTCTCCTGTGACCTGGCCTTCTGCCTCCAGCTTCTGCAGCGTTGTCCGGTGCGGCTCCCGCTCCACCACAAATTCAGTTCCGCTGGCGTCTTTCCGAGCACCTCTTCGGCGCTGTAGCCGGTGAGACGCGTGAATCCTTCATTTACCTCCAGGTATCTCCGGTCGGGGAGACTCCGCAGGGTGATGGCGTCCGGACTCGAGTGCACCATCTTTGCGTATTTCTCTTCGGACTGACGGAGCAGGGCCTCAGATTGCTCTCGTTCTGAAATGTCGCGCACTATCCCCGTGAAAATGCGCCTCTTTCCGTGGACGTGCTCCCCTAAGGAAACCTCAAGAGGTATCTCCTTTCCAGTGCGGTGCAGCCCCGTCAGTTTCAGCACCGTCCACGAAATATGTTTCTTCCCCGTTTGCAGGTATCGCTCGACGCCCCTCCGATGCGTTTCGCGAAGGTAGTTGGGCATCAGCATCGTCAACTCGCGGCCCATCATCCCGGAAACCGGATACCCGAAAATCCTTTCCGCCGCTTTGTTGACGAACAGAATGGTGCTTCGTTCGTCTATGGTGGTGATGGCGTCCGTGGCCGTCTCGGCAACGACACGGAAGAGTTGAGCAGGCTGAAGAGAGTCCTTGTGGGAATCAACCGGTCTAGTGGTTTTCGGGTTCCTTGGTTTCGACATGGCTGTTTGTTCCCCTGGTCCCTGGTGCCGACGACAGTGCGCACGTGCGCAGCTAAGGGACGGGGCTCAACCACGAGAAACGGTTGATACGAATAAATGTAGCATAGAGATTCGTAGTTATATGTTTATCAGGCGCGAATTGCCGAAAAGTGAAATAAGCGAATCGTCCGGCGCGGAGCCAATCACTCTTCCTTGAAAGCGAGCCTGCCTTGTGCCCAGTGGTAAAGTGGAGGAAGCTCAGCAACCGGTAATTTCTTGCGGAGGCGCCGCCGTGCGCCCCAGCTTGGGAAAATGTCAAGGAATCGAAGGTTCGCTCAGTGCCCGACAACTATCTCGAAGCTGCCATCGAAATCGCCCAGGAAGCTGGCAAAATCCTCATCGAGGAATTGTCGCGCCCGCTCGATGTCCGCTACAAAGGAGACGAAGTCGACCTCGTCACCCAGGCGGACAAGCGCTCGGAACGGCAGATCGTCGAACGGCTCACCAAATATTTCCCCGATCATGCCATTGCTGCCGAGGAAGGAACGGGGCATGAGAGCGCTTCGGCCTCCGATTTTCGTTGGCACGTCGATCCGCTGGACGGCACAACCAACTTTGCGCACGGCTATCCCTGCTTCAGCGTTTCCATTGCGCTCGCACAGCGAGACACGCTCCTCGCCGCCGTGGTTTTCAATCCGTTCTACAACGAGCTGTTCTCGGCAGCGCGCGGCGAAGGCGCCACCTTCAACGGCAAAAAGATTCACGTCTCCAAAGTAGCCACGCTATCCACCAGTCTCTTGTGCACCGGATTTCCCGTGCGCAACCGCAAGGCCAGCCCCAATCTTCAATACTACGGCGACTTCACTCAGCGCTCTCACGGTGTGCGTCGCGATGGCTCCGCCGCACTCGACCTTGCCGGCGTCGCTGCGGGCCGTTTTGACGGCTTCTGGGAATTCGGCCTCCAGAAGTGGGACACCGCCGCCGGAGTTTTGCTCATCGAGGAAGCCGGCGGCAAAGTCAGCGATTTCGTTGGAAATCCTTACCAGCTTGGAGGCCCCGTCATTCTCGCCACCAACGGTCTCATCCACGAAGAGATGCGTGCCATGGCGCTCGAAATTTCCCATCGTGCCAAGCAGCTCCGCGAATCATGAAACCTATTGATCAGGGGGTCTGCCGACCGATCTCAAATTGGGTTTACCATGGGAATTGCAATGAAAAACTCCAAAGCTCCGGTCAGAGCTAGATCCGCTCGGGGCCGACAAAACTTGCCAGCCGCAAAACCGAACAGTGCAATCTTCCCGAAGGTTGCTGCTGAGTTGGCGGAAATTGGAAAAAACTTCTACGCGCGCGGCTGGGTCTTGGGCACGAGCGGGAACTTCAGCGCGGTAATTTCCCGCGAGCCGCTGTGCCTGGCGATTACTTCGACCGGATTGGACAAGGGGAGCCTTACGACTTCACAGTTTCTGGAGATAGACAATGCGGCGAACGTGGTACAAGGTGATGGCCGTCCTTCCGCGGAAGCCCTGCTCCATCTCGCCATCGCGCGCGGCGTGGATGCCGGGGCGGTCTTGCACACCCATTCCGTTTGGAGCACCGTCCTTTCGGGTTCGCACGCACCGCAGGGCGGCATCGCCTTGGAAGGTTTCGAAATGCTCAAAGGGCTCGAAGGCGTCCGAACGCATAAGCACCGCGAGTGGCTGCCGATTCTGGAGAATTCGCAGGACATGATTGAGCTGGGGGAACGCGTTTCGAAAATCCTGCGGGAAAGCCCCGGCATCCACGGTTTCCTTCTGAAGGAGCATGGGCTATATACTTGGGGTGCGGGCTTGCAGGAAGCCAAGCGCCATGTTGAAATTCTGGAGTTCATGATGGAAGTCCTGGTTCGCTCCGGCGCCGCACAGAGTGCATGATTCCGGCGCTGACCGAACTTCGGAGTTGATTGCCGTGGCCATCCTTCAAATCCCCGATGAAAACCGTTCGCTCCGCGAACACGGAGAAGTGCGCGATTACCTCGCCGGGATTGGCATTGACTACGAACGCTGGGAGTCTCCGGCCGATCTGTCTTCAAATGCTTCCGCGGTAGAAGTCCTGAGTGCGTACAGCGAACAAGTCGAAAAACTCAAACGCGACGGCGGCTACGTCACCGCCGATGTGATCGACGTCAATGCGGATACTCCCGGGCTGGACGCCATGCTTGCCAAATTCAACATTGAACATACGCACGATGAGGACGAAGTCCGCTACATCGTTGCTGGACGCGGGCTGTTCCATATTCATCCGCGACGGGGTCCGGTCGTGGCGATTGAGGTCGAGGCCGGCGACCTGATCCGCGTACCGCGCGGGACGCTGCACTGGTTTGATCTTTGCGGAGACCGCCGCATTCGCGCGATTCGTCTGTTCCAGGACAAGTCCGGCTGGACGCCCCACTACACCAGCAGCGGTGTGGACCGGAATTACGAGCCGGTTTGCCTGGGTCCCAGATACATTCCGCCGCAAACGGCGGCCAAGTAGCTGGCGTGTCTCTGCTCGATGAATCGCAGATCCGGGTCATTCTTCTTGACATCGAAGGCACGACAACATCCATAGATTTCGTCTATAAAACGCTTTTCCCCTATGCTAGCCGCAAACTAGAATCATTTCTTCGAGAACATGTTCAAGATCCCGAAATTCAATGTTTGATTCAGGATCTCTGCGCGCAACATGACGTGGATGAACGCGGTGGTCTTCAGCCGCCTGGTTGGATGGATGATTCGGAAGAAGCGCGGCTGCGTTCGAGCGTCGCGTACGGCCAATGGCTGATCGCGCGGGACAGCAAATGCGCGCCACTGAAATCACTTCAAGGAAAAATCTGGCAGCAGGGATTCACGAGCGGAGAATTGCGCGGTGAAGTTTTTCCTGATGTACCTGGCGCGTTCGAACGGTGGCGGAGGCAGGGAAAAATTATCGGTATCTACTCGTCTGGGAGCGTCGTCGCGCAGCAACTCCTATTCCGTACTACACGCTCGGGAGATCTAACTTCTTTCATCTCCGCTTTCTTCGATACGCGCGTGGGAGCCAAGAACGAACAGGAAAGCTACAAGAAAATCGCCGCTTCGCTTTCAAGCGCGCCGCAGCACTTCTTGTTCATTTCCGATGCGGTAAAAGAAATCGAAGCGGCGCAGTCCGCAGGAATGCAGGCTGTCCTTTGTGACCGCGACCCGGGATCTGCTTCCTCTCGCGGCCAGTGCGAAGCCATCCACAGTTTCGACAACCTGATTCCGGACTAACGTCTCACGCTGCCGAATTGCCTACTTGCCACGTCGCCGGAGCCCTGCTTCGCTCCCCATTCCGCATACATCTTCGTAATGGTGGGTGCAATGGAAAAGTCCCAGACAAAAATGCTGACGTTCTTGTATTTCTCCGGAACAACGTAAAGATCAGCAGCCTCCGCCGCCGGCACTCCCGCTTTGTACATTTTCTGCGCCTGGCCTTCAATGTCGTCGAAAAGCGCCCGGAAGAGCGCAACTCCTTCCTGGTCGCAGACAGGTCCATGTCCAGGCACAAAGACGGTGTCCTTGTCCCAGGAAGCGAACGTCTTTAAAGTCTGCCTCCAGCCGGACACCGTCGCTTGCGTGTCGAAGCAAACGGGATACAATCCGGAAAAGAGCAGATCCCCTGTGTACACTACGTTCTGTTCCGGAACTCGCACGATGATGTCCGTCCCGGAATGCCCCGGATAGCTCTCGATCACGGCTGTCAATCCGCCCAAATCCATTTTCATCGGCAACTTCGCCGGATCAATCGGATGATTTGGCAGCGCCAGCACGGTGCCATTCACAATGTTGAAGATGTTCGTTACCATGCCGAGATTTTCCTCGCGATGTTTCCGAGCCAGTTCTGTTTTGGAATCTTTGGTCGCCTTTTCGAGGGGGGCCAGCGCGACCGCTTTGTCAGCTCCCTGCATTGCGCCATAGCTCTCAACGATGCGCTTCGCCGTGTTCGCATGCGCCCACAGAGGAGTCCCGTTGCCGGCATAAAACCCGTTTCCCATGGAATGATCGAAGTGGTAGTGCGTATCCAGCGCGCCTTTCACGGGAACCTGGCTAACCATGCGCAGTGCGTCCATCTGGAAAGCGGCGCCCGCGGCACTGCCAAACCCTTCGATCATCAGCGCGCCGTCCTTGCCTACCAGGAAGCCTCCGTTGCAAAGGGTCTGGAAGCCCTTCGAGGGATCGGAAATTGTCGCGTACAACCCTTCACCCACTCTTCTGACCGACGCGAATCCCTTATCCACAATCGGGGTTTGGGATACGCGTGAGTCCCCTGCCAACTCCGCCGGCAAGGGAATCATCCTTGCAATCGCATAAAAAGCTCCGAAACAGGAAGTCTTGGCGAGAAAGCTCCGCCGTGAAAACGGCAGCGAGTTAACCAACGAGCGTTCGCTGCCCGCATCGACCGCTTCACAGCTTTTTCCGATAGAGTCGATCATGGCTCCTCCGACAGAATTGAACTCCTTACCTGCGACGACGGTCTTTGAGAGGGGATCATTCTAGCAGAGCGCTAAAACGAAACTGATTTCTTATTTTTTTGAGCACATATTGAACCAGCGGCAAGCCGTTCCTACCTTCGGCAGTCACCAGCACGAAAGCTTGTCTTTCACAACACCATGCCGCGGATGGGATGGAAATAGGCACTCTTCTTTCCGTACCATGGAGCATGTTAGCTACAGCCCTTTCCTGAGTTACTCCGGCGAAAATCCGTCACTCCTTGAGGGAGGCGCTTTAACATGAACAAAATCAGGGGTACAGTGGCATTGGCAATCGGGCTGCTTCTTGTCCCCTCATGGCAGGCTCAGGATACCTGGCGGAGCGGATGTATCCAGCGATGTATTAGTCAGCCCCAGCTCGGGGATCCTGAAGAGCAGAGGCAGGAGATTGTCAGCCTTGAGAGAGAAACTGCGCGTGCCATCCTATTGGCCAATGGCACTTTCTTTCAACGCGTGTACAGTGATGACTTCGAGGGCACGCTCTCGCACGGGCAGCGGATCAACAGGGACCAGTGGATTGCGACGATTCAATCTCCCCAGGTGAAGCGTGAATCTTTCATCGCCACCGACATTCAGGTGCGTGTTTTTCAGGAAACTGCGGTTGCAACCTGCCTCTGGTCGTCCCGGTCTATCGTCAATGGCCAGCGCCTCGGCAGTCAGTTCCGCGTCATGCATGTGTACGTCAACTCGCCGCGGGGCTGGCATGTAATTTTCGGCCAGACCACCAATCTGCCTCCCGACGTGCAGCAGGTGCTGTAGCGATCTTGCTCATTGAGGCTGGCAAGCGCTGCGCGTTGACGGCCCCCGAAGCGAATGTTACGCTCGCCGTTCGCTTTTTCAAACGCATGCGCGCTGTCGACCTGATCCGCAAGAAACGAGATTCCGGGCAACTCTCCCGCGAAGAAATCAACTTCCTCGTTTCCGGCTACACGCGTGGTGAAATACCTGATTATCAGATGGCCGCATGGCTGATGGCCGTGTGGATTCGTGGCATGGACCGCTCCGAGCTCATGGCGCTTACCGAAGTGATGCTTTATTCTGGAGAAGTCCTCAACCATTCCGAAATTCCCGGAAAGAAAGTGGACAAACACTCCACCGGAGGGATTGGCGACAAGACTTCCCTCATTCTTGCTCCTATTGTGGCGGCAGGCGGCCTTACTGTTCCCATGATCAGTGGCCGGGGCCTTGGCCACACCGGTGGCACGCTCGACAAACTGGAAGCGATTCCGGGCTTCAACGTGAACCTATCGCTGAACGAATTTCGCCGCGTCCTCCGTGAATGTGGCATGGGCCTTATCGGGCAGACCGCAGAGATTGCTCCTGCCGACAAGAAAATCTACGCGCTGCGTGACGTTACTTCGACGGTCGAGAATATCGGCCTGATTTGCGCGTCCATTATGAGCAAGAAGCTTGCCGAAGGCATTGACGCGTTGGTCCTCGACGTAAAGACAGGCTCCGGCGCTTTCATGAAGAAAGAGGAAGATTCAATTCGCCTCGCGGAAGTCATGGTGGATACCGGTAAGCGCATGGGCAAAAAAGTCGTCGCGCTCATCACCGACATGGATCAACCGCTAGGCCGCATGGCCGGCCATTCGAACGAGGTCGCCGAGTCCATCGAGGTCCTGAAAGGCCGCGGCCCGGCCGATTTGCGCGAACTGAGCCTGGAACTCTCCGCGTGGATGTTTTATCTCGGCGAGAGGACCAAGAGCGTGGAAGAAGGCCGTCACCTCGCGGAAACCATGATTGTCAGCGGCCAGGCACTCGAAAAATTCCGGCAGGGAATTCGGTTGCAAGGTGGAGACGAGCGCGTCATTGACGAGCCGGAACGCCTGCCCATCGCGCGCCTGAATTTCCACGTAACGAGTTCCGCCAGCGGCTTCGTCACCGGAACGAACTGCGAGCAGTTCGGCATTGCGCTCGCCATGCTGGGCGGGGGCCGCGAAAGGAAGGAAGACAAGATTGATCACGGCGTCGGCCTCGAATTTCACAAGCGCATCGGCGATCGCGTGGAAAAGGGAGAGCCCCTGGCCACCCTTCATTTCAATAGCGACGCCAAACTCGCCGAAGCTAAAGCGCTCATTGCCAGCAGCTATATCATGGGCGAAAATGCGCCGCGGGAAAGACGGCCCCTGGTGCGCCGGATCATCGGCGCGTAGAACGATTGCGGGAGGATGCTTCATGGGAAGATGGACGGGCGTGCTGGGCATGGCCGTGATTCTCGGGTTGGCATGGCTATTCTCCACCAATCGCAGCGCGATTAAGCTCAAGACGATTGCCTGGGGCCTCGGACTCCAGTTGGCGCTTGGCTTTTTCGTTCTCCGTTCCAGCGTAGGCAGTTCGGTGTTTGGTTTCCTTGGCGCCGGCGCGAACAAGTTGCTGAGTTTTTCCTACGCGGGCTCTTCGTTTGTGTTCGGCGACATTGGTCTGCCGAAAGAACTCTCACGGCTGGGTTTTTCGTTTGCCTTCCAGGTGCTGCCCACGATCATATTTATTGCCGCTTTCTTTGCGGTTCTCTATCACCTCGGCGTGATGCAGCTCATTATCCGGGCCGCTGCCTGGATCATGACTCGCGTGATGGGCGCCAGCGGCGCGGAGTCCCTCAACGTCGCCGCCAGCATCTTCATGGGCCAGACGGAAGCCCCGCTCACTATCCGCCCTTTCTTGCCGAAGCTCACCAAGTCCGAGCTGATGGTCGTCATGACCAGTGGCATGGCGCATATCTCCGTCGGGATGATGGCCGGTTACATCCAGGTCGGAGGCGCCGATCCCAAAAATCTTTTGACGGCAGTCATTATGACGGCGCCTGGAACCCTGCTCATGGCCAAAATGCTCGTACCGGAAACGGAACAGCCGCTCACCTCCGGTCGCGTGGAAATGCCGCCCATGGAAAAGGAAACCAATCTATTAGGCGCCATTGCTCGCGGCACGACTGACGGCCTGCATCTCGCACTTAACGTCGGCGCGATGCTGATTACCTTCATCGCCTTGCTGGCGCTGCTCAACGCCATCATGGGCGGCATTCACAACTGGCCGCACA
>Ga0099793_10000471_pt1 | contig 10893 bp, 11 predicted proteins | sample Rivendell_Oct201_9_FD_77319 | JGI IMG/M metagenome (GOLD analysis project Ga0099793, IMG submission 77319) | Vadose zone soil and rhizosphere microbial communities from the Eel River Critical Zone Observatory, Northern California to study diel... | ecosystem: Environmental > Terrestrial > Soil...
GTGAAGCGGCCTTCGAGCTGTTTGCCGGTCCCGTAACCCTTCGCCTCCTTGCGCACGAGTAGAAGGGGCAGGCCCGTCTCCATCGAAACCGCGCCTCCGAGCAGGACGGCACCCAGCTCGGGTGCGGCGAGGCGCTGGGTTGCATTGGGCACCAGCTCGGCGAGGTAATGCCCCAATCGCTTGAGCAGAAGTGGATCGGTCTCGAAGAGAAACTTGTCGAAGTAGCGATTCGAGCGACGGCCTGACCGCAAGACGAAATCGCCTTTGAGATATGAAGCCTTCACCAGGTCGCGCCCAAGCTCGCGCAAATCGGCCTCCCCCGCCTTCACAGACCTAATCTAGCTGAAGGATGTCGTCTGCTCTGACGGTCGGACTGTTGCGAGTCGTCATCCACATGCCCGAAAGCGGATCGCTCAAATCGAAGCGGCAGGTGGTGAGTGGACTGCTGCGCCGGCTGCGCCAGGAGCTCAAGGTGGCGGCCGCAGAAGTGGGAGAGCTGGACCGCTGGCAGCTCGCCGAGCTGGCGGTCGCGACCGTGAGCGGAGATGGCCGGCAGGCAGATCGCGTCCTCGCCGCCGCGCTTTCCTTCATCGAGTCGCACGCCGACGGCGCGCGGATCACCGACGTGGCAACCGAGCTCGTCCCGCTGTGAAGACGGTCGACTCCCTGGTTGACGAGTTCGAGGAATCGCTGCCTTTCAGCCTGGACGCGTTCCAGCGCGAAGCGATCGACAAGCTCGAAAGCGGAAATGGCGGGGTCCTGGTCAGCGCCCCGACCTCGAGCGGCAAGACGATCGTGGCCGAATACGCCATCTTCAGGGCGCTGCGAGATGGCGCCAAGGTCCTCTACACGACGCCGCTCAAGGCGCTGAGCAACCAGAAGTACCACGACTTCGTGCGCGCGTATGGCGAGGCGACGGTCGGCCTGGTGACCGGCGAGAACACGATCAACGACGCCGCGCCCGTCGTCGTGATGACCACGGAGATCCTGCGCAACCTCATCTATGAGGACCCCGCCCGACTCGACCTCGTCCGTTACGTGGTGCTCGACGAGGTCCACTACATCGACGATTTCCCGCGCGGTTCGGTTTGGGAGGAGATCGTCATCCAGGCGCCGCGAACGATCAAGCTCGTCGGCCTCTCGGCGACGATCGGCAACTACAGAGAGATCGCCGATTGGATGGCGGAGAACCGTGGCGGCATGGAAACCGTCTTCCACGACGTACGCCCGGTCGAGCTGAAGATGTGGCTCGCCATCAACAACAGGCTCTACCCGCTGTTCAAAGGTGACGGCGGCATCGACCAGCGCACATGGAGCAAGGCGGCGCAGGAGGAGGAGGCGTCCTACCGCATCGGCGGTTATCGCGGGCTTCCGTCCAACGACCTGCTTCATGTCATCGAGGAGCTGCGCCGGTTTGACATGCTGCCCGCGATCTACTTCATCTTCTCGCGCCGCGGTTGCCGGGAGGCGCTCCAGCGATGCGCGTACCACGAGATCGACCTGACCACCGCCGCGGAGAAGGAGGCGATCGACCTCGTCGCCGCGGAACGGCTGCAGGGGTTGAAGGACCAGGACGAGGAAGCGCTCTTCCGCCGCATGGTCGACGCTCGTCTATTACGCCGCGGCCTCGCTGAGCATCACGCCGGCCTGTTGCCTTACCACAAGGAGATGGTGGAAGAGCTGTTCCAGCGCGGGCTGATCAAGGTCGTGTTCGCGACCGAGACGCTCTCGCTCGGCATCAACATGCCGGCCCGGGGCGTGGTCGTCTCGTCGTTCACGAAGTTCGACGGCGTCAACTTCTCGACGCTGACCACCGGCGAGCTGACTCAGCTGATGGGACGCGCCGGCCGGCGCGGCATCGACGTCATCGGGCACGGCGCCATCCTCAAAGAGGCGGACGTAGAGGTCGGGACCATCTACGAGGTCGCCATGGGCCCGACCCTGGTCGTCGAGTCGAAGTTCCTCCCGAGCTACAACATGGCGCTCAACCTGCTCCGTGTTTACACGCCGGAGGAGGCGGAGGCGCTGATGCAGCGTTCGTTCGGACAGTTCCAGAAAAGGCTCGCCGCCACCGAGACCGATGAACGGCTCACCAACGTGCGCGAGCGGCTCGCGGACATCAGGCGGATGTGGGACGACCCCCAGGTGTCGATCGACGACGTCGCGCAGTACTTCAAGATCGAGGACCGACGCCGCGCGATCCGAATCGAGCTCCGCCGCCTGCGCCGCGAAGCCGGCTCCGAGAGGCGTGGAAGGCGCGGCGCCGGGCGGGGCCGCGTTATGGGCCACGCGTCACGTCTGGCCCAGCGACTGGAGATCGAGGCCAAGGGATTGCTCGAGCGGCAGCGCAAGCTGAAGGTCGTCCGCTCGCCGCGTTTCGGCGAGCTGCTGCAGAAGTACGGGGAGATCCGGACGCTGCAGCAGGAGCTCGACAAGGGCCAGCGCGAGGTCGTTGGGCAGATGGACGAGTACCCGCTCAAGCTGCGCCGGCTGTCGAAGATCCTCGCCGAGACCGGCTTCCTGGAGAAGAACAAGCCCACCGACAAAGGCCTGTTCGCGGCCCGGGTGTACGGCGAGAACACGATCCTGGTCGCGGAGGCGGTATGGCTCGGCTGGTTCGAAGGGCTCACGCCAGAGGAGCTGTGCGCGGTGATGGTCATGCTCGCCGCTGAAGACCGGGAAAGGCGCGGGGACCGGCAGGCGCACGGGCCCCGCCGCTACCCGACCCCCGCCATCGCGCAGACCGCGCGTCTCATCCGCTCGCTGTACTTCAGGTTTGCCGACATGGAGCGCGACCTCGATGAGCCGAACCTGCGCTCGCCGTCGCACGACTACATCGACTTCGCGTATCGATGGTCGGCGGCAGAACCACTCGACCGAATTCCGCTGCCCGCCAACGTCGACATCGGCGACGCAATCAAAGCGATGAAGGCGGTTTACTCGCTGCTCCGCCAGCTCGAGTTCGCGCTGCGCCAGGCGAAATCTCCGCTCCTGGATTCCATCTCGCGCGCCGTGATCCTCATGGAGCGCGACGTCATCAAACGAACGTACTGAGGCCCGGTTCCCCCGGATAGTCCGGACTAACCGGGCACGTCGAGCGCGAGGACCCCGGATGGTCCGGACTATCCGGCATGATGGAGCGTATGGCCAGGAAGCGCCGAGTCCTCGTCACCGGGGTCGCGCGGTGGTGGGGCGCGCTCGTGGTGCAGCGGCTGACCGAAGATCCTGACGTCGCCGATGTCATCGGCATCGACATCCGCCACTCGCTCATCGGCAAGCTCGTCCGCGCCGTGGGCATCGACACGGTCGTACACACGCTGACGCGCATCGACTCGTTCGACATGGACCCGGTCCGGGCACACGAGATGAACGTCATCGGCACGTTGAACCTTCTCGCGGGCTGCGCGGGCGAGGGCAGCCCGGTGCGCCGCTTCGTATTGAAGTCGTCAGGCCACGTCTACGGTTCGCGTTTCGATCTGCCGACGGGCTTGCGCGAGGATCACCGCCTCGACATCAACTCGCGCCACCAGTTCGTTCGCGACATCGTCGAGGTCGAGTCGTACGTGAGCGACTTCGCGGTGCGCAATCCCAACATCACCATCCTCGCCCTGCGATTCAGCAACAGCCTGAACCCCGACGAGCCGCAGCCGCTCGCGCGGTACCTGGACCTCGAAGTTGTGCCGACGGTCATCGGCTACGACCCGCCGATTCAGCTCATCCACCGCGACGACTGCATCGAGGCGATGGTGCTGGCCACCAAGCGCGGACCCGGAGGCGCGTACAACATCGCGCCGGCGGGCAACGAAGCGCTTTCCACGCTGCTGGACTCGGCAGGCAAGCTCCATGCCCCGCTGCTGCCGCCTTATGGTCTCGGTGTCGCGGCGTTCGCTTTCCGGCGGGCCGGGATTGCTTCTCTGTCGCCGCAGCTGCTGGACCTCCTGCGCTGGGGTCGGACGCTCTCCACCACCAAGGCCGCCCGCGAGCTGGGCTTCCGCGCCGCGCGCGACACACGCTCCGCTTTCGAGGACTTCATCCAACAGCGCCGCGTCCTTCGCTACGAACCCGACCGCCACGCCTACCAGTACGAGAAGGAGCTCGAGGACTTCATCCACAGCCGCCAGGTCGCCTCAGCGAATGGAGACGGCGAGATGGACGGCGTGCTGCCTGGGGAGCCGGGCGGGGCTAAACCTCGCCGCCGCCCCCGTCCACGACAAGCACCTCACCGTTCACGTAGCTAGCGGCGTCTGACGCCAGGAACAGCACCGCCGCCGCGACCTCGTTCGGCACCCCGATCCGGCCCATGGGGTTTTGCGCCAGGACGCGGTCGAGGATCGCCTGGTTGCCCCACAGCGCTTCGGCAAAGCGGGTCTTGATCACGCCGGGGGCGACCGCGTTGACCCGGACCTTGCCGCCGGCCTCGCGCGCCAGCTGCCGGGTGAGCATGATGACCCCCGCCTTGGTGACGTTGTAGATCCCCAGGCCGATGCCCGGGCGCAGGCCTCCGATGCTGGCGACGTTGACGATCGAGCCGCCGTGGTCCTCCATCCACGCCTCGTAAACGAACTTGGTCAGCACGAAGACGCCGCGGAGGTTGACCTCGAACGTCTTGTCCCATGCCGGCAGCTCGGCGCCCAGGACGGGTCCCATGTACGGGTTGGTGGCGGCGTTGTTGACCAGGATGTCGATCCGGGAGAAGCGCTCCATGACCTGCTGGACCAGGCGTTCCAGCTCCTCCGGCCGGCCGGAGTGGGCGGCGATCGCGGTCGCCTTCTCGGCGTATTGGGCATTGATCCTCTCGGCTTCGACGTCGAGGTCCGCCTGCTTGCGGCTCGACAGCACGACCTGGGCCCCGTGTTCGGCGAGGATCTCCGCGATCGCGCTCCCGATGCCGCGGCTTGCTCCGGTCACGAGCGCGACTCGCCCGGACAGATCGAAAAGGGAGCCCGCGGGCACGACTGATACGATAGCCGCCACTTAATTCATTTTTCGTCTAGGGGTTAGATGGCGATAACCGGCAAAGCAGCCGAGGACATCCTCGAGCGCATCTTCCAGCCCACCACCAAGCCCAGCGCGCGCGACCAGGCTGAGGAGACGCTGCGCCATCCCAAGCGACTGGTCTACGTCGCGATGTCCAACAAGAGCTTCTACTGGCGCGCCCACATCCAGAAGTTCGTGCTCGACTCAGGGCTGGTGCCGGTCAGCCCCTTCATGCTGTTCGACTACTACCTGATGCACACGGTGGACAAGGACGTCGTGCGCGAGGCCATGAACAACCTGCTGTCGCGAAGCGACGAGGTGTGGGTCTTCGGCCGGCTGTCGCTTGGGGTCAAGGTCCAGGTGGGCATCGCCAAGCGGCTGAACAAGCCGGTGCGCTACTTCGACATCAGCGACCTCCCGGTCGCGGTGATGCCGATCACCGAAGAAACGGCCCAGGAAGAGCTCCGCGACTAAGCCGAGATCCGGCGGTACCAGGCGTCTGGGTTGCCAAGCTCGTTGAGCCTCGGCATCGACTCCGGCCCGCCCCAAACCCGGTTCAGCACCTCCATCCCGTGGCGGTCGAACACCGCCTGACAGAAAGCTTCGCCGCGCTTGTACTGCTGCAGCTTGAGGTCGAGGCCGGTCAGCTTCCAGATCAGGACCTCGAGCGCGCTCTTGCCCGAGCTTCTCTCCCTGTAGGCCTGCTCGAGGCGATCGAACCCTGGTAGCAGCTTGCGCCCCAGCTGATTCATGACCAGGTTGCTGTAGCCCTCGACCACCGACATCGTCCCCTGCACCTGCCGCATGACCCGCCACTGGGCCGGCAGCACGCCCGCGAATGCGGCGAACCGCGCCACAGTGTTGCCCTTGCGCGTGACGGAGTCGATCAGCACCTTCATCGACTCCTCCATGTACGACCGCAGCCACGGGTGGGCGGCGAACTGCCACGCGTGGGTCATCTCGTGGAGGATGAGCCAGCGCCGGAGATCCTCGTCGGGCAGGTTGGCGTGCCGCTGCCACTCCTCGACGTTCGTCTCGACCAGGTACAGACCCTCGCCGCCGATCGGCTCCGCGCCGAGCAGCTGCGGATCGTACTGGCCCAGCACGCGACGGCCGAGGAAGGCGAGCATGTAGCCGACGTACCGATCGACCCCCATGCGGCCGACCTCCGCGAGCAACGAGTTCGGCATGCGGCCCGCCTCGAGCACGGGGTCGACCACGCGGCGGAGGATCGTGAGGTTGAGGTCGATCCAACCTTCCCGGTCCAATGCCTCGAATGAGGGCATCGAGGCTCCCCGAGGCAAACCACCGACGAAGTTCAGCAGCGGCTTCTCGAGCTTGCTCGCGAGGGATCTATAACTCATCGCCGCGGTTGCTAGCCTGCCGCGTTCGAGGTTCGGATTTTCGAGTCGGGCGCGAGCCGTTCGGCGCACCTCGTCCCAGTCGAGGAGCAGCGTGGTGCCTCCCCGCGGGCGGACAGCCTCCGCCACCGCGGCCGTTGCCAGACCCAGCAGGACACCGTAGAACGCGGTGCGGCCGTACCTCCTCATCGCCCTTTCAGGCTACGAGGTGCGGCGACTACGGGGCTAGTAGATGTACGGCCAGTGCCGGTTTCGCTTGAAGACGACCTTGCAGCCGTCGCAGCGAAATACGATCTGAACATGGCGCCGGCCGATGGCCTGCGCGTCCCGCCCGCACACCGGGCAGGAGGCGGTCTCTTCCATGTACATCGCCGGGATCGGGTCGACCTTGATTTCTAGACGCCGTCTTTTCTTTGACATTTGCCTCTTTGTTGCCTTTCCCTCAAACCAGGTTTTTGCTTAGACGTCGAGCTGGGTCACGTCCAGGTTCTTGAGTTCCTCCGGGGGGTCTACTCCCGCGTTCTGCAGCCGTTTCAGCAGCGCGAGGATGTAGCGAACGCCAGCGAGATTGACGTGGTGCTCCCTTGTCAGGGTCTGGATCGCCTGGAGCTTCATCACGTCTCGGCGCGAATAGCGCCTGCGATTGGTAACGGTCCGCCTGGGCTGAATCATGCTCAGGTGCTCGTACATCATCAAAGTGCGCGGATGCACTTCCAGGATTTCTGAGGCCACGCTGAGCGTGAAGATGGGCTTGTCGAGATCGATCGAGCCATCGTGGCTGGCCGCGACCGGACTCGCGAGGGCATCGCGTGGTTTGACCTTCATTACTTTCTGGGGTGGGCGAATTGTGTGCTTTAAGCGATTAAGGGCCTAACTTTGGGTGACAGAAGCGTTTGCAGGTTCGGTGCAATTGTGAAAGGCCCAAATGGGGCAAGCAAAGTATTTTTGTAAAGGAGTGCGGTCATATCGCCTAACGAACTCACGCCAGGCGGCTTTCCGTAGCCTCCCTACAATTCCGGCGTGCACGCGATCCTCAGCCTGCTGCTCGTCAGCCTCTCCGTCGGCCTCAGCAACTTCGCCGGCGCGATCGGGATTGGCCTCAGCGGCATCAACGTCAAGACCAGGATCCGGGTCGGGCTGGCCTTCGGTTTCTTCGAGGCCTTGATGCCGGCGCTCGGGCTCCTGCTCGGACACCAGCTGGCATGGCTGTTTGGCGGCTACGGAAAGTATGTAGGCGGCGCAATCCTCATCCTCACCGGCGCCTACACCCTCTTCCAGGAGCGGGTCATCAAAAAGGACCAGACACAGCGCCAGGAGATGAGCAGCCGCGGCTTGCTCGTGACCGCGTTGGCGCTCAGCATCGATAACCTGGCCGTCGGTTTTGCGCTTGCTGTTTACCCCGTCGACGTCTGGCTTGCCGCACTGACTTTCGGCGTTGTCAGCATCGTGATGTCGCTCGTCGGCCTCGAGGTCGGCCACCACCTGGGCAAGCGGGTTGAGGAGTGGAGCGAGGAGATCGGCGGCGGCGTCTTGATCCTCGTCGGAGTATTGATCGCGGTCGGAGTTCTAGGCTAAGCGGGTGGCGGAGAAACCCGATCTCGAGCAGGTCTTGCTCGTCGCGGACGGGCACGTCGCCACCGTCACCCTCAACCGGCCCGAGCAGCGCAACCCGCTCTCGGCGGTGATGCTGCGAGACCTCGCAGCCGCCTTTCAGTGGTGCCGCGACGAATCCGGCGTTCGCGTCGTGATCCTCACCGGGGCCGGCCACGTGTTCTGCGCCGGCGCCGACCTGAGCACCTTCGACGGCGAGATGACCGGCCTCGAGCGCTATCGGAGCCGAGATCTTTTCGTCGACCTGTTCATCCTCATGGCCGAGCTCGGCAAGCCGATCGTCGGTCGCATCAACGGCCATGCCCTCGCCGGCGGCCTGGGCCTGGCTTGCAGTTGCGACATGCTGGTTTCCGTCGACACGGCGACGTTCGGCACGCCGGAGATCAACGTCGGGATCTGGCCGATGATGATCCAGGCCATCCTCTCCCGCAGCATCCCGCGCAAGGTGCTGCTCGAGATGGAGATGCTCGGCGACCGGTGGACAGCGACCCAGCTGCAATCGCTCGGGATTATCAACCGCGTCGTGCCTCTTGAGCAGCTCGAGTCCGCCGTCAAGGAGATCGCGGACCAGCTGGCGAAGAAGTCTCCCGTCGCGATGCGGCTGGGCCGCGATTCCTTCTACCGCCAGCAGGACATGGACTTCCGCGCCGCGCTCCATTACCTGCACGGACAGTTCCTGCTGGTGTCACAAACAGAAGATTCGCGGGAGGGCATCAAGGCTTTCTTCGAGAAGCGCGAGCCGGACTTCAAGGGACAGTGAGCTCTCGACAGCGCGAGCTGCGCGACAAAGCGCTCAAAGGCGGGACGCGATACCTGCCCAAGCTTCGGGAGCAGAACAAGCTGACCGCGCGCGAACGTCTCGACCTGCTGCTGGACAAGGGCTCATTCATCGAAGACGGACTTTTCGCCAACGTGCTCGCCGAGGAGCTGCCCGCGGACGGGGTGGTGACCGGACTCGGGACGGTCGAGGGCCGCCAGGTCGCCGTGATGGCGAACGACCCGACGGTGAAGGCGGGCAGCTGGGGCGCGCGGACAGTCGAGAAGATCATCCGCATCCAGGAAACCGCCGCGCGTATCCGCGTGCCGCTCTTCTATCTGGTCGACTCGGCGGGCGCGCGCATCACGGACCAGATCGAGATGTTCCCCGGCCGCCGCCACGCAGGGCGCATCTTCTTCAACGAGGTGCAACTGTCAGGCGTGGTGCCGCAGATCTGCATGCTGTTCGGTCCGTCTGCGGCGGGTGGCGCGTACATCCCCGCGTTCTGCGACGTCGTGATCATGGTCGAAGGCAACGCGTCGATGTACCTGGGCTCCCCGCGCATGGTCGAGGTCGTGGTCGGAGAGAAGGTGACCCTCGAGGAATTGGGTGGGGCGCGGATGCATGCCACCGAAAGTGGGCTGGGCGATGCACTGGTGGCGGACGACAAGGGGGCGATCGAGTTCGCGAAGGCTTATTTCCGTTACATGCCGCAGCGCACAGGCGAAAAGCCGGCGCCGTGCCAGGCCAAGCCCGCGCGGCCCAGCCCGAAGCCGATCGGCGAGCTGATCCCGGAAGAGCCGAACCGCGGCTACGACATGCGCAAGCTGATCGACGCAGTCATCGACGAGGGCAGCTGGGTCGAGATCAAAAAGCTGTTTGCCCGAGAGCTGCTGACCGGTTTCGCGCGGCTCGAGGGCCAGCCCCTGGGCGTCGTCGCCAACCAGCCCATGCAAAAAGGCGGAGTGCTGTTCAACGACTCGGCCGACAAGGCGGCGCGCTTCATCTGGCTGTGCGATGCGTTCGAGATTCCGTTGCTGTTCCTCGCCGATGTGCCAGGTTTCATGATCGGCACCGACGTCGAGAAGCGCGGCATCATCCGGCACGGCGCGAAGATGATCAGCGCGGTCTCCGAGGCGACCGTTCCGAAGATTTCGGTCATCGTCCGCAAGGCATACGGCGCGGGCCTGTACGCGATGGCGGGACCGGCGTTCGGCTCGGACGCCGTGATCGCGCTCCCGTCAGCACAGATCGCGGTCATGGGCCCGGAGCCGGCGATCAACGCCGTCTTCTACAACAAGCTGGCCGACTTGCCGGAGGACCAGCGCGAGTCTCGTCGCAAGGAGCTCGAGGACGAGTACCGCGAGGACGTCGACCTCTACAAGCTCGCGGCCAACCTCATCGTCGACGACGTGGTGGAACCGGAGCGGCTGCGCGAGACGCTGATCGCGCGCTTTCGCGCCTACGCGACGCGCGTCGCGACGCGCGTGGACCGCAAGCACGGAGTGTTCCCGGTCTAGCGCAGCAGCTTCGCGGCGACGAGTCCCAGGCCGAGCAGCACGACCCCCCACGAGAAAGCACGCAGCGCGTTCTCCAGCGGGTGCAGGAGCGCGGGCTCGTCGAGCCGCTGCTCGGAACCGTCGCTGAGCGTCAACGTCCCCGTGACGGACCGCGTCTTCCGGCGCAGCTGGCGGGCCGGCGTGCTCAGCGCGCGCTGACCGAAAGCAAGCGCATACGCGGCCGCGGCTGCGGCAACCGAACCGATCGAAATGCGCCCGGTCTGGGCGAAGTACGCGGTGAGGACGGGAAACGCCCCCCACGAAAGGGCGAACCAGAAGTCGCCGTGAAGCCGCCCGCCCAGCAGCTCGAGGTTGTAGGCGAACACGAACAGCACCCCGGCGGCGATGAAGGGCAACAGCCCGACGCCCAGCACCGACACGCCTGCAAAACCGAGAGCGACCGCGCCCACCAGTCCGATGATGGCGGCGGCCCACAGGCCGGTCGCTGGGACCGAGGTTTGCAGCGGACGCCCGCGCAACTCGTCGAGCGCATGCGCGGAGACCCCGACTGCGAGAAAAAACGCGACCAGGGTGGCGAATAAAAGCGTGACGTCGAGCCGCCCCGCCAGGCCGGCGCCGATCAGGACATACGACAGATGCCAGGCGGTGTACGGCGGGTGCAGCAAGA
>Ga0099793_10000473_pt1 | contig 10889 bp, 5 predicted proteins | sample Rivendell_Oct201_9_FD_77319 | JGI IMG/M metagenome (GOLD analysis project Ga0099793, IMG submission 77319) | Vadose zone soil and rhizosphere microbial communities from the Eel River Critical Zone Observatory, Northern California to study diel... | ecosystem: Environmental > Terrestrial > Soil >...
CGGCGCGGCATCGGGCGAGCCCGTTTTCAACTTTGCACCCGTTCAGGACTTCGAGCGACTTTGGATTAAGGCACTTTTCCCAATCGTCGCCGCCCGGTTCCTCCGCAGAGAAAAGCCGGTCATAGAGCCGCGCCGTCGCATCGAGAGCGTGCGCCGCAGACACCCAGTGGATTGTGCCCTTAACCTTCCGCTGGCTGGCGGGTAAACCGCTCCGGGTCTCCGGATCGATCGTGCACCGAAGCTCACGAACCTCCCCAGTTTCACGGTCCTTGACCACGCCCACGCATTTGATGATATAGGCATACCGCAGTCGCACTTCCGTTCCGGGAGCCAGGCGGAAGTATTTCGGCGGTGGAATTTCCCGGAAATCATCCTGTTCGATGAACAGGTGCTTTGAGAACGGGATTTTCCTCGATCCCATTCCCGGATCTTCAGGGTTATTGACCGCGTCCATCTCCTCGACCCGGTCCTCCGGATAGTTTTCGATGACGACTTTAATCGGACGCAGGACCGCCATCGCCCGGCGTGCCTTCTTGTTCAGATCCTCCCGTAAGCAGTCTTCCAGGAGCGCGACATCGATGGTCGTCTCCCTCTTTGAAACGCCGATCCGGTCCGCGAATTCCCTGATGGACTCAGGTGTGAATCCCCTGCGCCGCAAGCCCGAGATGGTCGGCATTCTCGGATCGTCCCAACCGTCGACCCTTCCGGTCTCAACCAGCTCGAGCAGCCGCCGCTTGCTCATCACGGTATAGGTCAGATTCAGCCGTGCGAACTCGATTTGCCTGGAATGGAAGATGCCGAGTGCGTTGAGAAACCAGTCGTAGAGAGGACGATGGTCTTCGAATTCGAGCGTGCAGAGCGAGTGCGTGATTCGCTCGAGCGAGTCGCTCTGACCGTGCGCCCAGTCGTACGTGGGATACATGCACCAGCGGTCGCCCGTGCGGTGGTGCTCCGCGTGGAGAATCCGGTACATGACCGGGTCGCGCATGTTTAAATTCGGATGTGCCATGTCGATTCTCGCACGCAGCGTTCGCGACCCGTCGACAAATTCGCCGGAGCGCATCCGCCGGAGAAGATCAAGGGATTCCTCGGATGATCGATTCCGGTACGGGCTCTCCTTCCCCGGCTCCGTGAGGGTGCCTCTCGATTCACGAAGCTCATCCGCGCTCAGGTCGCAGACGAATGCCTTCCCCTTCTTGACAAGCTGGACCGCGTAATCATAAAGCTGCTCAAAGTAATCGGACGCATGGTACTCTCTGTTTGCCCAGTCGAAGCCGAGCCACCGGATGTCTTCTTTGATCGATTCCACGTATTCGACATCTTCCCTCGTCGGATTGGTGTCGTCGAACCGGAGGTTGCATAATCCGCCGAACTCCCCGGCGATCCCGAAGTTCAGACAGATCGACTTTGCATGGCCGATGTGAAGATAACCATTGGGCTCGGGAGGAAATCGGGTGTGAACCTTCCCGCCGAACTTGTTCGTACGGAGATCCTCCTCGATGATTTCTTGTATGAAGTGTCTTGGGCGGGGAGAATCCACGGTCACGCCGCGGGAGTGTTGATCTTTTCAACGGCCGATCGTATCCTCTTCAGGCTTTCGTCCTTCCCGAGAATCTCAAGGATCTGGAATACACCGGGCCCTCCCCCGACGCCGGAGACGGCCAATCGGACGGCATGAATGAGGTCGCCGTCCGGCACGCCCATCGATCCGGCGACGGTTCTGAGCGCTCCCTCGAAATCCGCGGCGCGCGGCTTTTCCAATTTTGAAAATGCCTCTATCAAATTCTCCAGTTGCGTCGGCGTCTCACCCGTCCACCGTTTCTTTACTGCCGCGGGGTCGTACTCGGCAGGCGGATCGAAGAAATACGGCGCCTTTTCGATAAAGTCATGCACGAACTCCGCCCTCTCACGCATGGCGGCAACGACGCCGATCAGGTAGTTTCTCTCGAAGCGACGGTCTCTGTATTTTGATTTGGCGAGGGCCTCTTCCAGGAGTTTGAGTATTTCCGTATCGGACTTTTTGCGCAGGTGTTGCGAGTTAAGCCAGACGAGCTTATCAATATTAAAGATGGCTCCGGATTTCCCGACCCGTTCGATTGAAAATTCTTTTACAAGATCGTCCAGCGAAAAAAGCTCCCTCTCATCGCCCGGATTCCACCCCAATAATGCCACGAAGTTGACCAGCGCCTCGGGCAGGAATCCCTTCTCACGATATTCCTCCACGGCGACATCGCCCTGCCGTTTGCTCAACTTTGAACGGTCGGGATTCAATAACAGCGGAAGATGGGCCATCTCCGGAGCCTGCCATCCGAAGAAACGATAGAGAAGTACATGCTTTGGCGTGCTCGGCAGCCACTCCTCCCCCCTGATGACATGGCTGATTTCCATAAGATGATCGTCGACAACGTTCGCCAGGTGGTAGGTGGGATATCCATCTGATTTCAACAGTATCTGATCATCGAGCTCATCACTGGAAAAGTCCACCGTCTCCCGGATGAGGTCATGAAACCGGATCGCCTCTCCCCTGGGTACCTTCATCCGGACGGCAAACGGAATGCCCTTTGCGATGTTTTCCTCGATCTCGTGCCGGTCGAGGATCAGACAGCGACGATCATACCGGGGAGACATTTTCGCGCGCTCCTGCTGCTTCCGCATTTCCTCCAATCGGTCGGGTGTGCAGAAGCAGCGGTACGCGTTCCCTTCGGCGAGGAGTTGGTCCACGTGAGCCCGGTAGATGGGAAGCCTCTCGGACTGAACATACGGGCCGAACGCACCGCCAATGTCCGGACCTTCGTCGTAGTGCAGTCCCGCCCACTGTAGCGTCCCGATGAGGCTCTCAACGGCACCCTCCACACGACGCGTGCGGTCGGTGTCCTCGATGCGCAAGACGAACACACCTTCATGCTGCCGGGCGTACAGGTAATTATAGAGAGCAGTTCTGAGGCCGCCAACATGGAGGTATCCGGTGGGACTGGGGGCGAACCGGACACGGGTTTTACCATTCTTCGTCATGACATCCCGGCAAAAAAAATCCCCGGTATCGGGGATACTATACCTCGTTTATATTAGAAACGACTTAGGTTATGCTGTCGCCTCGCGAACTCCCTGAAGCTAAAAGCCTGTTGGGGCGGAGAGGGAGAGATTTGAACTCTCGGTACAGGTTTACCCCGTACGACGGTTTAGCAAACCGTTGGTTTCAGCCACTCACCCACCTCTCCATTGAACGATCTAAGGGACAGTGTGCGGTCGAATGTGCCGCCGGGGCAAATTTAGCCTCTCGCTCTGGTCATCATGAGCGCGGCGGCAGAAATACCGGTAAAAGGTAGTGATTCTTGAAGTTATTTGCAAGCTCCCGAATGAGCCTCTAGAAATCTAACTAGTTTGAGCCCTCTCGATCAGCTGGCTGAGAACCTTTCTCGAATCGAAATACTCCTCGGCGATGGCTCGGGCAGCCCTCGAGTGCCGCACGTAGTCGCTCTGAACTGCCTGGATCGCGGCGACAGATTCCTCCATATTTGTGAATGGGAGAATTCCCTCTCCGACTGGCAGCGTTTTCGAAAACCCCGTGTCCTGCAGCACAACCGGCCGGCCGGCCGCCAGATACCGGGCCGAGCGCTCACTGAACCAGCCAGATCGTCCGACTACATAACCGTTCTTCGCCACGCTCCACTCGCCTCTTGACGATTCCGTATATGTGCGAAGGCTTTCAAGGTCCGGACATACGCGCAAAGGGTCCACCAGGCGCCAGCCCTTTTCTCTCAATAAGTCGTAGGGAGTCGGTTCATTCACCCCCATTCCCATGGCGACTTCGAGAACTATCGGAGCGACCCTGCGAGGCAGGTCCATAAACTTCCTGAACTCCACATCTTTCTGGCCATAATTTCTCCCTCCATAGGATTCAGGCTCGTAGCTGGTCCAGTTCATGATCGTGGTAAAGGCCCCACGCTGCGGAGCCGAAGGGTGCCATTCCGAAAGTTCAACCGGCGTCCTGGTCGGACGCCAACAGTGGCCCGTATCGGGGACATTTTCCGGCGACAAGCATTCTCCAAAACTGAAGTGTATGTCATGTGAGTTTACCTGCCGGCAAAAATCTGCGTCGCCTCCGGCGAGTTTGACCTGGGTGAATACCGGATCGGTATCGATAAAGACGAGTCGCGGGACGCGGCGATATTTTTCAGGATGCTCAAGCGTTCCGGAGACATTAATGAGGATGTCTGCTGACTCTATAAGAGCTTGTCTTTTCCTCTCTGACAAGCCGAACCATCGCGGCTCGAGCGGGTATCGATAGGCCCACTTGTTCTCCATCCCGAATCGCGACATCGCCGCGGCCAGATACTCGACATTGGGCGCAGGGTCGCGCGCCACCCAATCATCTCCGGATGGTCCGCCATCCAGAACATAGGGCCATTCACCGGAATCCTCAAGATAATACACGTCATGGCCCAGACGAGCGAGGCCAAGCATATACTGGATGTGGAACCAGGTGACGCCCCCAAGTCTGGGATGTTGACCGATGAGACCGGTAACGATTATGCGCAGCGAGCTTACGCCCATGAAGCGGCTTTATCCAGTCGCCCCCGGCGGGTGGCCCGGAGAATGTTGTCGATCAGGCTCGAGTAGGTTCGCAGGTTATGGATGGTCCATTTGAGATATTCGTATTCCAGATATCGACTGTCCTTCTCCGTGATGCCGTAGATCTCCCAGTAGATTCCGTCGATGATTCGGAATAGAGTCCCGCAGTGAGCAAGACTCCTCACGATCTGGACGTCAAGGTGTGGCCAGCGAGGCCGGATGACTGAACAGTAGGTCAGGATGTCAGGGGTCACCGAGCCGAGTGTAAATTGTGCGAGGTCGATGGCGGGAGAGCCCCATCCGGCTATCTCCCAATCGAACACGCAGAGAGCAGCACGCCGACGGTTCCCCCGGAGGCGCACGTTCTTTTCCGAAAGGTCGCCATGCACGAGCGTTTGAGGCATGCCTTCACATAACTGCTCAATTTGATTCCAATGTGATTCCAGAAACCGGATCTGGGCGACCATCGCCTTGAGCAGCACGACATCATCGGTGCTCTGCCCGGATCTGGATTGGATGAGCGGGACCGTGTCGCGTGCCGCTCGCAATTCCTCCAGGTAGTATGTTGGCCCCTTCTGCGGCAAACCAGAACGCGATAGACTCTGCTCGGCATGCAGATGCATGAGCCCCAACCAACGTGCGGCGCACGCTCGATGCTCAACGAGCAATGACGAATAGGCCTTTCCGCCTGCGTCTTCCAAGAAGAGCCAGCAGAATTCGCCCTGTTCCCTCACAGTCCCATAATATCGCAAGGAAGGTATGGGTAGGGATGGCAGAATTTCTCCGTAAATGGTGCGCTCCACGATCGCCTCTTCTCCCCTGCATCGTTTCGCTACGACAGCGCCGCCTCCGGGACCCACTCCGTGCATTCGATAGAGGCGCGCCTTCTTGGCTTCCTGCAGGACTTCGATCCGCGTGGGACTTTTTCCTGTCGGATCAAGGAGGTGCCACGCCTGGACACAAGGGTATTGTGAAACGTCAGGGTTCGCCCTTCCTCCGTTTGATTGCTCAGACATCGCAGTAGAGCCTGCTCTCACTCCCGCTTGCAGAAACCAGTTCGCCGTGTTCAATTGAAATGACCCTATCACAATTGGTGAGCGTGTTCCGACGGTGCGTAATCAAAAAGGTGGTGCGTCCGCTCATCAGCCGGGTCATAGAATCCATGATAGCAGCTTCAGTCTCGGTATCTATTGCACTCGTAGGTTCATCCAAGATCAGGATCGGCGCGTCCTTCAAGAAGGCGCGTGCAAGCGCGATGCGCTGGCGTTCACCTCCCGAGAGGAGCATTCCACGCTCACCAACCTGCGTCTCATAGCCCTCGCCAAGACCGAGAATAAAATCATGAGCGTTCGCCGCTTTTGCCGCTGCTATGATCTCTGCTTCACTGGCGCTTGGGCGAGCATAGGCAATATTCTCGGCAATGCTTGTGGCGAAGAGGATCGACTCCTGATGTACGATCGTGAACTGATTTCGCAAATCTTCAAGCCTGTAATCCCGCAGGTCAAGACCGTCCAGTAGAATCCTACCGGAGCTCGGATCGTAAAAACGCAGGAGAAGGCTCACGAGAGTAGTTTTGCCCGCGCCTGTTTTGCCGGCAATTCCGAGACGTGTGCCGGGTTCTGTGCGAAACGAAATATCCCGGAGTGCCTGATGGCCTGTGGCGTAGGTAAAAGAAACGTCTTGAAAGACAACCGCACCCATCGCTCGAGCAAGCGATCGTGCATGCGGCCGTTCGTTCACCTCTGCTGCCTCGTCAAGAAGTGCGAACGCTCGCTCGGCGCTCGCCAGATGGGATTGCAGGCTGGCAACTTTCCTGCCGATGGTTTTCAATGGCTCATACAGTTGTGCCAGGTAAGCCATGATGATGAGCAGCCCGCCCAGCGTAAGGACACCCGATTGGACATGTCGAACACCGATCAGAAGGGTTGCTGCAGTCCCGCATGCAATGATCATCCCTACAATGAAATTGAACTTGCCCTCCACCATGGTCAGGCGGATTTGTTCCCAGACGGTCTTCCTCGAATGTCGAACGAACCGATTTTCTTCATACCGCTCGCGACCGAACCCCTTGACAACTTGAACAGCGGCCAATACCTCCTGAACGACTGACATGGCGGAGCTTTGAAGGGACTTGAGTTGGCTCCATCCCTCGCGAAGGCGCAGGCGAGCGGCGCGTGATAGCATGAACAGAAACGGCGAAACCGAGATCGCGACCAGCGCCAGCTGCCAGTCGATCTGGGCAGAAACACAAATCATCCCCACAACCGTAAAACTTGCAGAGATGAACGGGATAACACCATCAATCGCAATATACTGAATGGCCGGGGCGTCATATTGAATACGGTAGATAGAATCCGTCCTCCCCTTTGAATCATGGTACGAGAGCGCCAATCGTTGCACGCGGCGGAAGAGTTGAGCTCGGAACTGCAGCACCAACTTTTCGCCGGCGTAGGTTCGTATCAGCGAGCTGGCCCACTCCTGTAAATAGCTCAGGAGGCTAATCCCCACAAAGAGGCCGGCGGCAAGGAAAAGCTTAAAATCCAGGGACTGGGTAGCATTCGCCGAAAACAGCCGCCGCAAGAAACCAGGAAGTGCTTGGGAGCCAAGCACACTGTCCACTGCAATTTTCAATGGAATCGGGTTCAGAAGCTGCAAAGGGATCGAGGACAGGCTCAGGAGAAAAATTACAACGATGTGAATCCAATAAGGATGCGAAATTTGAAGCAGGCGGCGATAAAGGGTCAGATCTCGATATTTGGAAGGGGAACTCACACCGTGTCTCGAGCTCCTGAGTGCTTCAGCGAGCAAAGTATGGCGGCAGTCGCAGCAGCGCAATCCACGAACGAGCGGATTGCAAGTACTCCGGCAAACAACCCGAGGATGTACGCCGCCGCCCAGGCGCGATCGTTCGCAGCCAGCGCGGCAAGGACGGCAAAGAGTAGAGTCAGGGCTAGCCCGATGGGTGAAAGCTTCGGCCACAGGCGAATGCGGACAAGTTGTCCGCTGCTTCCATGGTCTTCGACGGCCATGCCCATGCGAGCGCCGCCGATTAATCCGCCTCTAACTTCCAGGTCCCAACGATCAAAATCGCCGCCACGGACGAGCATTCCGCCATCCCTGCGGAGCTCCTTCTCAAGAAATTCCAGCCTCGTCTCCGAAGTCTGCCCATGTTCACTCCACAAAGCTAACGACCGCCTTCGTGGAAAAGAGAAGAAGGAAAAACCCCGCCGCCGCCATGGGATTAGACCATACCGCAGTCGACCGTACAGCCGGGCTGCCGGTTGAAGCATGTGAAGGAATACTGTGAGGATGTGCATCTTCACACGCTCCAACCGGGAGTGCCGCCCGTTCCTGAATTGAGCTTGAGCGGCGTTCAAGACCGCCTGAATCAACGGAACGAGAATCGACAACGCGAGGAGGGGAGCAATGAGCACGAGCGGTTTCCACACGAGAGCCAGCGCAAACATACCTGCAAGGAGAATTGTCAACAAGAACTCCTCAGGCATCAGTGGAAGAAAATGCAGAATCCCGGGGGCCGGCCCGTAGATTGACTGGAAGGCGCCGGTGCCCCAGACTCCGAAGTAAATCCTGCAGCGACCAAGCAGCGGACTGTGCGCAGATCCATTTCCATATAATCTTCCCTTCCAGCTCAGATGGCCGACGAGGTTGTATTTTTCAGGCCATTTCCTCTCCAGCATTGCCTCAGCCTTCCCGTAGTTCATTTGCTGCTTCCAGAAAGCGGAGATCGAATCACGCCGACGGTGCCAGACCATGGCCCCCGGGCTGAAGCCGAGGGTCCAGCCCCTCTGCTGGAGACGCCAGCACACATCTACGTCGTCCCCGGCGATCCGAAATCTCGGATCGAACCCGCCAATCGCCTTTAGGGCCTCCGATCGAATAGCCATATTGCATCCGGGTATGTGTTCTGCTTCTCGGTCAGTGAGGAGGACGTGCATGGGGTTTCCAGGCGCGTTTGCAACACACTCAGCAGTGGGTGAGGTGTCAGGCGGAGGAATGTTTGGCCCGCCGATGCCTACGTGATCTGAGGTCATAAAAGCATGAGCAAGGAAACTGAGCCAATGTTCATCGGGTTGTGCATCGTCGTCGATATAGGCGACGATCTCGCCGTTTGATGCGTGGAGTCCCAGGTTGCGAGCTCTGCTCAGGCCGCCATTCTGGGTATTGATTAACCGGAAACCGTTCCTGAGGGCGATGGCTCCTGTTTCATCGTCGGATCCATCGTTAACAACGATGACCTCGAAGTTTGGGTACTTGAGGTTCTTGAGACCCGCGAAGCACTCGGTGATCCGGGACGCGCCATTGTAACTGCAGACTATTACTGAGATTCGAGGCCATGATAAATTTGGAGGAAACGGTGATCCGGAGAATGCTTCACGAACCGCGGCCATGGCCGGCTTGGGACGCCGATCGCGGGTGGTGAGGCCGAACTCCCAATCCATGACATCCTCGCCGGCCCTATACCATTCGTCTGTCCAGGCAAATATAAAGGCTCCGGCGCATCCGGCTGCGGAAGCGGTGCGAACTTGCCAATCGAGGATTCGCGCCTGATTGTGCTCGCCATTCCGGAGGCTGTCAAGTCCGACTTCGCTGAGAATCAGGGGCTTATCATTCGCATGGTTTTGGATGCGGGCAAGGTAGAGTTCCAGGCTGTCTTGCGACTCAAGATAGACATTGAAGGAACAGATGTCCACGAAAGGAAGCCGAAGGTACTCCGTGGTGGGATAATTTACATACGTGAATAGACCACCAGGATCTTCTGCTTTAGCGGCCCGGTACAGCCTTCTGAGGTATCGCTCCACTTTTCGAGGTCCGAGCCACCGAACGATGGAAGCAGGGAGTTCGTTGCCTATTGCGTAACAGAGCAGAGCCGGATGACCCGCGCAGCCGCGGACCTTGGCGCGCACCAACTCCTCGATATCGGGAGCGCCCTTCTTATCAATGAGGTAGCCCACATATTGTTCCGCTGACAAACCCACCATAACGCGAAGGGCATGGCGACTTGCAATATCGAGCAAGCTCCGGGGGGGCATGGTGTGAGGAATCCGAACGGAATTGAACCCGCTCGCCGCGATTTGGGCAAAATCTCGCTCGATGACCCCTGGATCATGGTACTCATTGCCGCTGTCGTCCGGTCGAAATGCGCCGTATGTCACCCCGCGAATGTAAAACTTATCGTTGCCGATGAAAATAAACTTTCCACGCACGGAGGGGCGAAATTCCGGTCGGCCCATCGCCGGTTTTTCTGAGGGGGCTCGAAGATGCGTGACCGGGATATCAAGAACGGCTTTGGATGGATCTTCGGGTTGAAAATACGTTCTTGATCGGTCAATCCGCAATGGTAATTCTTTCTCCATATGCCGGGTTACGTTTTATCCATTTGAGCGTGAGTGAAAGGAAAATCCCCGCAGTTCTCCGGCCGCGCCTATTTCTCGCTTACGATATTAGGTGTAGGCCCATCTTGCGGGTGCAGATGAGCGAGCCAGATCGCGTGTAGGACACGGAGGATGCCCTAAGCGAGTGTTCCTACAAGATATCGGATAATGATTTCCCCGATATGATACAGATCATCACGCGGTCCGTGTCTTGCCCATTTTACCTGATTGATTTGCCCTGGGAGGTCTGAGCGGATTCGTCCCCTGCTCCAACTGTGTACATCGCTCCCGGGGGGAAAGGTGGTTCTCACAATTAAAGAGTCCCAACATCAAAGTCAACACTTCGTGAGCGACGCCGTGTCTAATTCACGGATCGATGAATCGCCATAACACCCGAAGACAGTCTGTCCGCGGTGGATAGCATCGAGAAATGTAGATGAGACTTACATGCGGATGATGGTGAGGGGGAGCCAGAGGTGAATAGATCCGCAGTCTGGATGCCGCGAGTCGAAGAGTGCGGCCCAGGGGAACAAATCTACCGCCCCGACTTCTGTTTCGCCTCCCTGAACTTCTGAAGCTGTTTCCAGAAATCATCGTTCGCCGGTTCTTTGGCAACGAGCTCTGTCTCGATCGCGATCGCCTCGTCGTAATGCCCCAGACGGTAGTGGCATTCCGCGACTGTATCGAGGATCTGCAACCGTCCCGGCGCGAGTACCGCCGCCCGCTTGGCAAGCTCAAGCGCCCGCTCCCGGTCAAGGTCGTGCGTCGCAAGTATCCACGCGACGCGCGTGAGCACATCCGGATCGTCCGGGTGGCTGCGCAATTGGGCGTTGATCGCCTGCACCGCCCTCTCCATCTCCGTGCGCGCGGCTGCGAAGTTTTTCTTAGCGTTAAACTCGTCGATCGTCCGCATCCTGGCATCGA
>Ga0099793_10000475_pt1 | contig 10872 bp, 12 predicted proteins | sample Rivendell_Oct201_9_FD_77319 | JGI IMG/M metagenome (GOLD analysis project Ga0099793, IMG submission 77319) | Vadose zone soil and rhizosphere microbial communities from the Eel River Critical Zone Observatory, Northern California to study diel... | ecosystem: Environmental > Terrestrial > Soil...
GTCATCGCCAGGCTCGCCGCGAAGATGCGGTCCTGGTGCTCGTGCACCATCCGCTCGAAGAAGTGGTCGACGCCCTCCATCACACTCCCTTGAACACGCCCTGCACCCACTTGGTTGCGACTGGAACCATGATGCCCCGACGGTTGTAATAGATGCATCCGATGGAGGGCCGACCAACGGATGGCGATCTGTTCACGCGCGCTCAGCGCGGGGACAAGGCCGCCTACGAAGACATCGTTCGGCGCTACCAGGACGTCGCTTTTCGGACGGCATATGTGATCACCGGCTCGTCGGCTGACGCCGAGGACGCCGCGCAGGAGGGTTTTGTGAAGGCGTATCGGGCCCTGGCAACGTTCCGCACAGGAGCGGAGCCGAGGCCGTGGCTGCTGCGGATCGTCGCCAATGAGGCGCGCAACCGCGCGCGTTCGGCGGGCCGCCGCCATCAGCTCGAGCTGCGTCTGGCGGAACGCTTCCGCCCGGGGGATGCGGCCCCATCCCCCGAGGCGGCGGCCGTCGCCGCCGAGGATCGCAGCCGGCTGCTCGCCCACGTCAACGGGTTAAGCCAGGAAGACCGGCAAGTCATCGCCAGCCGCTACTTCCTGGAACTCAGCGGCGAGGAAACCGCCGCCGCGCTAGGCATCCCCGAGGGCACGGTCAAATCGCGCTTGTCGCGGGCGCTCACCCGCCTGCGGGAGCGGGTCGAGGAGAGTCCTCGTGCCTGAAATGGCAGAGCTCGAACGAAGCCTCGACCTCCTACGCGAGGCGATCGAGTGGCCTGGGACGCCTCCGCTCGCCGGGCGCATCACAGCGCGTATCGCCACGCCCGCTCCCACTCCGCGCGCGTGGTTCCAGAGTCGCTGGGCACTCGCAGCGACGGTCGTGCTGCTGGCGGTTGCCGCGCTAATCGCATACACGCCCTCTCGGGACGCGATCGCGGGCTGGATCAACCTCCATACCGGCATCACCCGCGTCAACCACCTGCCGACACCGACGCCCCAACCCTCGGGTCCGCTCGGCAAGCGGCTCGGGCTAGGCGATCCGACGACGCTGGCGGCGGCGCGGGCCAAGGTCGGCTGGAAGGTCGTGGTGCCGGCGTCGTTGGGCCAGCCCGACGAGGTGTACTTCCAGGTCGACGCGCCGGCGGGCGAGGTGAATCTCGTCTACAAGTCTCGCCCGGGCATGAAGGTGTCGGGTCAGACCGGGGTCGCCGTCCTCATCACCGAGGTCAGCGGCCGAGTGGACACCAACTACTTCGGCAAGATGCTTGGGCAGGGCACGACGATCGAAGACGTGACAGTCAACGGGCACAAGGGCTGGTGGATCTCGGGCGAGCCGCACGAGTTCTTCTTCGCCGACGCCAACGGCAACTTCCGCAGCGAGACGCTCCGCCTGGCCACGAACACTCTGGTGATCGATGACAACGGCACCATCATCCGGATAGAGGGAGACCTCACCAGAGCGCAGGCGCTGGAGATCGCCGCCTCCCTTTCCTGAGGTGGAACCCAGCCCGCGCCTCCGGTGTATGGGAGGCGAGGTGAAGAGCATGCGAGGCTTGGTATTGGCGGCCGGTGCGCTGGTGATCGTGGCCGCTTGCGGCCGTGTGCCGGGCGGCCAGGTGTCGCCCGGTGACTACAAGCTGTACGAGGCAGCCTCGACGAGCACCTCTCAACAGCTCTCGGTCATCGATTCGCGCTCGCACTCGGTCGAGCTCAACATGCCCCTAGGAGCTTCATCGCCCAACTGGTCGCATCTCTACACGATCCATGGCGACATGCTGGTGGACATCGACCCGCAGACCGGTTCAACCCTCTACGCGCAGAGACTTCCGGGCTATTTCCAACTGCCGCTCGCGACCATGAGTGGAGTCCCTGGCGGGTTGTCCCAGGACGGCCGCTGGCTGGTCGTGGAGCGATTTGATCCAACCTCCAGTCCTATCCCCAGCACAACCCATCTCGTGGTGGTCGACACCTTGTACACAAAGCCTCTTCAGCAGATCGATCTGAACGGCTACTTCCAGTTCGACGCGATCAGCAACGACGGCCAGCGCATCTTCCTCATCCAGTACATCTCCCAAACTGAGTACTACGTCCGCCAGTTTGACGTTGGGATCAAGCAGCTCAACCCAACGGTCATCTTCGACAAGACCGATGGGGGCGCGGCCATGGCCGGCATTCGGCTCTCGGGTGTCGCTTCGCCGGACGGCCATTGGCTGTACAGCGTCTACGTGCGCCAGGACAAGAGCCCGTTCATCCACGCCCTCAACCTCGATGGCTCTTTGATCGCGGTTTGCCTGGATTTGCCGGGGTCGGGGTACTCGAGCAATCCGGACGCATTCCACTGGTCCGTGGCGATGAACGCCAACGGCACCCACCTTTACGCCGCCAACGCTACGACGGGAACGGTTGAGGACATCAACATCGACAGTGGGTTTCCGAACCCTGCACATGCGGCACGGCTCGACACCAGTCAGACAGGCGGGATCTTCGGGGTGCAGAACGTCGAGGCCAAGGAGCTTGGCGGCAATGCCGCGGCCGTGAGCCCGGACGGAAAGACCCTCGTCATCGGCGGCACCTCCGGTCTGTTCTGGGTCGACACGACGTCGCTTAAGGCCAAGGATCATCAGCTCTCGAGCTGGAATGTCTGGAGCCTCGCCATGAGCCCCGACGGCACCACCGTCTACGCGGTCAGCGACGGCGGGATGATCGCGGAAATATCGATGTCGGGCTCCCATCAGATGACTACGTTTGGCGGCGCCCCCGGTCAGCCGCTCGCCCTGATCAGGGTGGCGGGGGTTCCGGGCTCTTAACGACCTCTTCGTAGCCTCGGCAGCGCAGCACGGGCAGGCGCGGGTAGCGCGGAAACGACGGATCGGTCCGCGACCGCTCGCACATCCAGAACGTGCTGCGCTTCGCCGAGATCGTGCGCGAGTGCTTGCATGACGCGCACAGCCCTACTTCCACTAGTCCGCCCCGCGCGGCGCCTTCGAAGCAGGATCCAGGTGAGGGTCACAACAAGACATACGATCCAGGCCGCCCGTCAGATCATTCCCAACACGACGTAAAGCCTTTGTAATGGCACCTACTTCGGCATCTTGCTCAGCGCCTCGCTCAGGCGCTTGAGCGAACCGCCGACGCCATACCGGGTCCCGAGCTCCTCCACCTTCCTGGGATGCTCGGGGTAGCGCTCCCGCCGGCCGCGCGGCACCTTGATCTTGAGGTCGCGCACAGGCGGCACCACACGCTGCGCTCTTTCAAGATATTCCGCGTCGGCGGAGCGAAAGATCTTGGCGTCCAGCATCCCCTGGATCGAGCCGTATCTGCGCACGAGGTCCGCCGCCTTCTTGTCGCCGACGCCGGCCAACCCTGGAAGGCCATCGGAGGGATCGCCGCGTAGGATCGCGTAGTCGGAGTACAAGCGCCCGGGGATGCCGTACCGCCGCGCGACCTCCTCCTCGTCCACGAGCGTCAGGCCGGTCTTCTCTGGGTACAGCACGACGATCTCGCGGTCGCGGATCTGGCTGAACAGGTCGCGATCGCCGCTCAAGATCTCGATCGGGGGCTCGACCTTGGTCGCCAGCGAGGCAATGATGTCCTCGGCCTCGTAGTCGTCCAGGCCGACGACGTCGACGCCCACCGCATCGAGGCTGTCCATGATCACAGGTATCTGGGGCTCGAGGGCGTGCGGCACCGGCTCGGCTGTGCGGTGAGCCTTGTAGCTCGGAATCAGCTCGACACGCCAGTCGGGCCGCCAATCCTCATCGGTTGTCACGGCGACATGCCGGGGTTTGCGCTCGTCAATGCGGCGGGCAAGGGTGTCCAGAAACCCTCGCAGGGCGTTGATCAGCGCCCCATCCGGTGCGCGGTTGGTCTGCGGAACGCCATAGAAAGCGCGAAAGATGATGCTCGACCCGTCCACCAGCAGCCACTCCGGCAAGGCCGAATCATGGTAAGACCCTGCTGGTGACGGTGAGGCTCTGGGCTTTGATCGCGATCGTGGCGCTCGCGACTATTGCTTGCACCAATTCAACCTCAGGCTCGCCCGCCTCAGGAGCCCGGGCTAACCCGACCCAGGCCGCTGGAAGCGCGGCGGACTCGAAGGCGGCCGACCTGCGAGTCCGTCTCGACGGACTTTTGGGCGAGCACGTGATCGTGATCGCCAAAAACTCTCTCGCCGCAACCGCGAACCGCTCTGACGAGTACAAGGGCTATGCAACCCTCTTGACCACGAACGGAAGCGCCCTCAGCGACGTGATCGCGTCGGCGTTCGGCGCGACCGCGGCCGCCAGCTTCGATCAGATCTGGGCGGCGCAGAACAACTACTACATTGACTACACGGTGGGCATCGCCAGCCACAACGCCGCCAAGTCCAACGGCGCCGCATCAGGACTGACAAACGGCTTCGTGCCGGAATTCGCGAAGTTCATGAACTCCATGACCTCGATCCCCCTCGACCCCATCACGCAGCTGTCGACGGAACAGGTCCTGGAGATCAAGGCGCTGATCGACGACCAGGCGGCGCTGAACAACGCGAAGACGTTCGCGGACCTGCATCGAGCGTACGGTCAGGCGTCGAGAATCGGCGACGCCATCGGCGCTGCCATCGCCGGCAAGTTCCCGGACAGGTTTCCGGGCGACCCGGCCGGCAAAGCGGTCGACTTCCGGGTCTCGCTCGACAACATGCTCCAGGAGCACTCATATCTCGCGACCATGACCACCAGCGCAGCCGCGGCCGGCCGCAACGGGGAGCAGGCCGCGGCCCTGAATGCTCTCGCCGCGAACGCCGACGCGCTGGGCACGCTCTTCAGCGAGGTGTTCGGCGCCGCCACCGGGACGCGGTTCGACCAGGTGTGGGGCGCACGCGATGCCGAGCTGGTCGTTTACGCGGGCAATGCGGACGCGGCGACCAGGCAAGGCGCTCTCGACAGCCTCACGAATACGTTTGTCTCGCAGTTTGCAAGCCTGGTCCACGACTCCACAGGTCTGGCCGAGAGTGACATCTCGAATGCGGCCCAGGGCCAGGTCGCGGACATGACCCGCGTGATCGAGGACCAGAGGTCCGGCGCTGCCGCCCGTGTCGCCGCCGACGACCACGCCGCCGCGGCGGCCACGATTCCGATGGGTGACCTCATCGCCACGGCGACGGTGACGAAGCTGCCGACCAAGTTCTAGCCGAGGGCGGCTTCGATGATCTCCAGGCCGGTGGCGGCCTCTTCGGAATCCAGGACGAGCGGCGGGCACAGCCGGACGGCCCGCGTGCCGGCGGTGAGGAGCAGCAGCCCTCGCTCGAAAGCTGACTGGACCAGACTGGCCGCCTGATCCGCCGTCTTCAGCTCCAGCGCGACCATCAGACCGAGTCCGCGCACGTCGGTGATCTCGCTGTGCGTGGCCGCGATCTCGCGCAAGCCGTCCTGCAGCTGCGCGCCGACCTTGGCTGCGTTCTCCATGAGCCCTTCTTCCAGGAGGTCCAGGGTCACGAGGCCTGCGGCGCAGGCCAGCGGGTTGCCTCCGAACGTGCTGCCATGCGAACCGGGCGGCCAGCTCATCTGCTCGGCGCGGGCGATGAACGCGCCGAGGGGCAGCCCGGAAGCGATTCCCTTCGCGAGGCATACGATGTCGGGCTCGACGTCCCAGTGCTCGACCGCGAGCAGGCGCCCGGTGCGGCCCATGCCCGACTGCACCTCGTCGGCGACCAGCAGGATTCCGTATTTGCCGGTGAGCTCGCGCAAGCGAGGCAGGAAGTCGTCTGGCGGGACGAGATAGCCACCCTCGCCCTGGATGGGCTCGACGAAGACCGCGGCCACGCTCTCAGCCGGAGCCACAGTCGCGAACAGCTCCTCGAGGTGGGCCATCGTCTGGTCGGTCGTCACTCCGCGCGCCGCTGTTGGGTACGGCGCGTGAAAGACCGATGACAGCAGCGGGGCGAACCGGCGGCGCTGGCTGGCTTTGGAGGCAGTGAGGGAAAGCGCACCGAAAGTCCGTCCGTGGAAGCCGCCGATGAAGGCGATGTAGCTGGGCCGGCCGGTGGCATACCGGGCCAGCTTCATCGCGCCCTCGATCGCCTCGGCCCCCGAGTTGGTGAAGAAGACTCTGGCCGGCGTCCCCGGCAGGATCTTGGCCTCGAGGCGCTCGGCCAGCTCGATCTCGGACCGGTAGTAGAAATCGGTCCCCGACATGTGAAGGAACCGCCTGGCCTGCTCCTCTATCGCGGCCACTACGCGTGGATGGGAGTGTCCGGTGGTGACCACCGCGATGCCGGCTGTGAAATCCAGGAACCGGTTGCCGTCGACGTCTGTCACCCAACAGCCGCTGCCACGGTCCATCACGAACGGGTATGCGCGCGTGAAGCTGGGTGACATCGCCTTGGCGTCGCGAGCAATCCATGCGGCGGCGTTGGGTCCGGGGAGCGGGGTCTGGATCAGGGGTCGGCGGGCGGCAGCCATGCCCGGGGACAATATCAGCGTGGTCAAGCTAACGGAGCGTCAGGTTCGGATCCTCAACGGTAGGCACTTCGCGACCGTCGCGACGGTGAGCCCCGATTGCAGTCCTGAGGCGACGGTCATCTGGATCGAAACCGACGGCCAGTACATCTATTTCAACACCGCCCTTCATCGGCTCAAGGCCCGCAACCTCTTGCGTGACAACCGCGTCGCGATCACGGTCTTCGATCCCGCGCATCCTTATCGAGACGCGCTGGCGATCCGCGGACGCGCCGAATTGATCACCGAAGGCGCCAATGAGCACATCGAAAAGCTGGCGCGCACGTACACCGGATATCGGTTCAAGGGTTTCCGGCCAGGCCAGACGCGCGTGATCGTCAGGGTCACGCCCGAACGGATCCATCTGCAATGATCGTCGCGTGAGCCCTAAAGCAGCCAGGGCAGCAACCGTCCGGGCCGCCACCCACGATGACCTGCGCGCCATCGTCGGCATCTACAACTGGGCCGTCAATCAGACTTTCGCCACCATCGACTCCGAGCCGCTAGACACCGAAGAGGCCGCCGCGTGGTGGGAGGCTCACGGCAAACGCTCCAAGCTGCTGGTCGCCACGGACGAAAGTGGCGTGATCGGCTGGGCGCGCCTGTTCCCATGGAATCAACGTGGGTTCGACGTGGTCGAGGACCTTGTCTACGTCGACCCCGTCCACCAGGGCCGCGGCATCGGCAAGGCCCTGCTCACCGAGCTCATCAACGAGGCGCGCGGCCTCGGCTACCGCACCATTGTCGCGACCATCGCCACCGACAACCGGTCGGGCCTGCAGCTGCACACGAGGCTGGGCTTCGAGGCGGTCGGCACGATCAGGAACGCGGCGCATAAGTTCGACCGCTGGATGGACATCACCCTCGTGCAGCGCTCCCTCGACGCTTAAGAAAGCGGACTGCCCGTCGCATAGGCGGGCGGATAAACGACCTTCATGACTCCCACCGCCTGCCACTGCCCGACCACCGCCGCGGCACGCGTGTTCTGACCTTCGTCCAATGTGCCCGAGGCGCCGAACCGCACGCCGCCGCCGTTGATGCTGTCGCCCACCGGCACGTCGACCGCCAGGGCCGCGCTGCGAATCGATTCGGAGGTTGGAGCGCCGGTCATCCCGCGCAGGACGTCCTGGAACAAAGTCCAGCCGCCCACGAATCCCGCCACGGCAGGGATCGACATCGCAGCACCGCCGTTCGCCCGCGCGTAGGCGCTCCGGGCCTGCTGCAGTAAGGCTAGCCCCGCTGGAGAAAGCGCTGCGTCGCTGATGTCCGAATCGGGTTTGTCGGCCGCATACACGCCGACGGCGTCCGCGCCCAACCGCTTACTGAAGTCGGGCATGCAGAACGCCGAGCTCGTCCCGACCGCCGCCTTCAAAGCGACATGCCGGCGCAGCAGAGCCTGCCAGATCGCGACCCCGTCGTCGAGATAGCTGACGTCCCACAAAAAGTCGGGATGGTCGGCCGCCACCCGCGAAGCGATGACCGCAGCGTCGTATGCATGGGGGTCGTATTCGATGACGTCGACGACCGAGATGCCCAGGCCCGAGGCCAGCGTCTCCTCGCCGCCGCCGACCGAACGCCCGTAGACGTCGTCGACCCGGATGACCACAACCCGCGGCGCCTGCAGCTTGTAGAACGGCTGGAGAACCTGGTGTGTGAAATCGACCGCCATCCGCCCGAGCGCGCTGCCCGTGGCCACGGTGCGAAAGACGTAGCGCCGCTGTGCGGTGATCGGGTCCGCGACCGCCCCCGTCTCCCAGTACACGGTCTTCAGCTCCTCGGCGCGCGCCGATGCCGCGCCGGAAAGCGTGCTGCCATAGGTGCCCAGGATCGCGGGAACGTGGTCGTCCCGAACCAGGTGATCCACGGCGGCGGCCGCCGCCTGCGGCGTGGTCGCGTCGACGACGTCGAGCCGCACCGGAGTCTTGAGCGCACCCGAGCTCTGGGCCACCGCCAGCGCGGCTCTGACTCCGGCGAGCTCCTCTTTTCCGCCGGCGGCCTGCGGGCCGCTCAATGGGTAGATGGCCCCGAGCACGAGCCCGTGAGAAGGCGTCGCCTGCGATTGGCTGCATGCGGCCACGACGATCAGAAGAGCAAGGGCAGAGAGAACGACCCGGCGCATTTCTGCCAGCTTAGGCGGTCGCGGTTTGCTCCAGCGTAAGACCGCTGCGCGCTTCGGCCAGCTGCCGATCGAGCTTGTTGGCCGGCGCATACCCGTAGTTGACGTGCAGGGCGCGGCCGTCGGCGGTCATGACGACCGTGGTTGGCAGCGTGTACACGTGGAAGCGGTCGGCAAGCTCCCGCTCGGCGACGGCATCGACCTTGTCGACGCGCACACTCCCGAGCTTCGCCAGGGCCGGCTCCTGGTGTGTCCGGCACACGGTGCAGTTGTCGCCGGTGAAATAAAGGATGTAGGGCTCGGCCGCCGGGGCCGACGTCGTCCCCGCCGCAAGGCGCCGCGCCCGCGCTGCCCGGTACGCCTCTAGACCGGCGGCAGCAAGCACAACCGTGCCCGCCGCCGCCAATGCCCAGAGCTGTGTATTCACGACGCGCGAATCAATCCCCGTTTGCCGAGCTGAAAGTAGATCTGGCATCCAAGGCAGTATCCGAACGCCAGGTTGACGAAGGCGAGAACCGCGACGAGAAGGGCGAGAGCAAGACCGATCACCGGAACCGGCAGCAGGAACACCGACGAGATCACGAGGAAAACGCCGCCCAGTCCCTGCGCGAAGTTGTGCGGCTCCGGACGATCCTGAACCGGACGCGGCTTGACGATGCCGCGCGGCTTCAGGACCTTGAAGTAGAACTGCTTGAAAAGCGCCAGCTGCGGGGCGAATGTGCCCACCAACAGCACCACCGCCAGCAACGGGATCAGCACCAGCACCGGCCTGAAGAAGTAGCTGCCGATGAAAGCGACCAGCACGGTCGCCACGATCCCGGTCTGGTTGACCTTGAGCGCCGAGTGGTCGACGGTTGTGAGCGCCATTACTTTTCGATGGGAACCCGAATCGAGCTTCCCCACTCCGTCCACGATCCGTCGTAGTTGCGCACGTCGTCGTAGCCGAGCAGCTCCTTGAGCACGAACCACGTGTGCGCCGAGCGCTCGCCGATGCGGCAGTACGCGATGATCTCGCGGTCGGGTGTGATGCCCTTGCCGCCGTAGATGTCTTTCAACTCTTCGGTGCTCTTGAAGGTGCCGTCCTCGGTGTTGACGGCCGTCCCCCACGGGATGCTTACGGCGGTCGGGATGTGACCACCTCGCTGCGCGCCCTCCTGCGGCAGGTTCTCCGGCGCCAGCAGCTCGCCCGAGAACTCCTTCGGTGAGCGGACGTCGACCAGCCCGGCCTTGCCGAGCTTGGACTGCACGTGGTCCTTGTAGGCGCGGATGTCTTCGTGAGTCGAGCCGTGGAAGTGATACGAGGTGGCGGGAACGCTCGGGACGTCGGTCGTGTACGGGCGTCCTTCCTTCTCCCACTTGACGCGGCCGCCGTCGACCAGCTGGACCTTGTCGTGACCGTAGTACTTGAGGGCCCAGTAGGCGTATGCGGCAAACCAGTTGTTGTTGTCGCCGTAGAGCACGATGTTGGTGTCAGGCGTGATGCCGCTCTTGCCGAGCAGCGCGGCCAGTTCTTCCTTGCTGGCAACGTCACGCACCAGCTGGTGCTGGAGGTCCTTTCTCCAGTTCCAGCCGACGGCGCCTTCGACGTGACCCTTCTCGTAGTTGCTGGGGTCCACGTCGACTTCCACCACGCGGACTCCGTTGTCCTTTCCATGGGCCGCGACCCACTCGGTCGAGACCAGTGGCTTTGTTGAAGTCGATGAGCTCAATTCCAAACCTCCAAAAAATGCGAATGACGAAACAGATTGGCTAGACGAAAAAATCGGGCGGAGAGGGCGCGCCCTGCCCGTTGAGAAGCTGGGCGCGAACTAAGGCCCGGGGCCTAACTACAGAAGCAGGCCGGGTTGTGAACCAGACGTTGGGCAGGCCAGACGAGATCCTGCATGGTCACAACATTTTATGACAACCCACGGCAAGGCAGCCAGATTCCCGATGATAGGCGCGCTAATGCGAATCGATCTCATCAAGTACCAGGCGCTGGGCAACGACTACCTGGTCCTCGACCTGCCCGGGCCACTCGGCGAAGTGGTCTCGGTGCTCCCCGTGCTGTGCGACCGCCACCGGGGCCTGGGTTCGGACGGTTTGCTGTCCTACGACCCGGCCGAGATGGCCGTCCGCATCTTCAACCCGGACACGTCCGAGGCGCAGAAGAGCGGCAACGGGCTGCGCATCGCCGCCGCGCATGCGGTCCTGGAGCACGGTGCCGGCGACGACTTCGAGCTCCGCACCGTCGGCCGAGCCAACCCGGTCCACGTGCTCGAACGCAACGGCGCCGAGGTCA
>Ga0099793_10000477_pt1 | contig 10857 bp, 10 predicted proteins | sample Rivendell_Oct201_9_FD_77319 | JGI IMG/M metagenome (GOLD analysis project Ga0099793, IMG submission 77319) | Vadose zone soil and rhizosphere microbial communities from the Eel River Critical Zone Observatory, Northern California to study diel... | ecosystem: Environmental > Terrestrial > Soil...
GCCGACAGCCTGAGGGAAGAAGTAAATGCGGATGGTATCCGCGTTCTCTCCGTTTTTCCAGGACGGACGGCGACACCTCGTACCGAGCAGCTGTTTCGGGAAGAGCGCAAAGCGTACCGGCCCGAATTGCTAATGCAGCCCGAAGATGTGGCGGCCATGGTCGTTCACTCTCTGAAGATGCCGCGGACCTGCGAGATCACGGAAATTAGCATGCGGCCTTTGTTCAAATCTTACTAGGATCATTGATGACTCGGACAAATCAATTCTGCTGCCGCTTCTGCGGAACGAAGCTGGAACACACCTTTGTGGACCTGGGGATGTCCCCGTTGTGCGAGAGCTATCTTAGCGCGGACCACCTAAATCAGATGGAGCCGTTTTATCCGCTGCATGTCTATGTTTGCGAAAAGTGTTTCCTTGTGCAGCTCCAGGAATACGTTACGCCCGAGCATATCTTTAGTGATTACGCATATTTTTCCTCTTACTCAGACTCTTGGCTTGCGCATGCCAGCAAGTACACCGATCAAATGGTGGAGCGTTTCGCCATTGGCGCGCAGAGTCTCGTCGTAGAAGTGGCGAGCAACGATGGCTACTTGCTGCAGTACTTTGTCGAGAAGCAGATACCGGTATTGGGAATCGAACCCGCGGCAAACGTCGCTGCTGTCGCGGTTCAGAAAGGCGTTTCGACTCTCGTCAAGTTCTTTGGCGCGGAAACAGCACGCGAACTCGCGGCCTCCAGCAAGAAAGCTGATTTGCTCCTCGGCAACAACGTCCTCGCGCAGGTGCCTGACCTCAATGATTTTGTTGCCGGAATGAAAATCCTGCTCAAACCAGCTGGCGTCATTACCATGGAGTTTCCTCATCTCCAGCGGCTCATGGAGCAAAATCAGTTTGACACCATCTACCATGAGCACTTCTCCTATTTCTCTCTAGTAACGGTGGAAAAAATCTTCGCAGCACACGGTTTGACGCTGTTCGATGTCGAGGAGCTTCACACGCACGGCGGCTCCCTGCGTATCTATGCGCGGCACGCAGAGGATTCTTCGAAACCTGTTAGCGCCCACATTACTGAGCTCCGCGCCCGGGAAGAATCCATGGGATACTCGCGGATCGAGACCTACTCACGTTTTGCTGAACAGGTCAAGGAGACGAAACGCAAGCTTCTCGAATTCCTGATCGAAGCTAAGCGCAGCGGAAAGAAGATCGCGGGTTACGGCGCGCCCGGCAAGGGCAATACCCTGCTGAATTATTGCGCGATTCGGACTGACTTCCTTGACTACACGGTGGATCGCAACCCCCACAAGCACGGCAGGTTCCTGCCGGGCACACACGTTCCAATTTATCCACCGGACCGCATCCGGGAGACTCGGCCTGATTATGTGCTCATCCTTCCGTGGAATTTGAAAGACGAGATCATCAAACAGAACGGTTTCATTCGCGAATGGGGAGGCATGTTCGTCGTGCCTATCCCGGAGGTAAAGATTTATGCGTAATAACTCAACTGCGCAGAAAACCGTTTCGTGCAATGCGCGGAGCAGAAAAAGAGGAATCCTATGAAAGTGGTCATATTCTGCGGGGGGCTAGGAATGCGCTTGCGGGAATACGCCGACAACGTCCCGAAGCCCATGGTGCCGATCGGTTATCGGCCCGTTCTTTGGCACGTGATGAAGTATTACGCGCACTTCGGTCACAAGGACTTTATCTTGTGCCTTGGCTATCGCGCCGATGCCATCAAGCAGTATTTCCTGCACTACGACGAGTGTGTTTCAAACGACTTTTCGCTCTCAAAGGGCGGGAAAGATCTGCAGCTCTTCAATAGCGACATCCACGATTGGAACATAACGTTCGCTGAGACAGGCATGCATTCAAATATCGGTCAGAGACTCAAAGCCGTAGAGAAGTATCTGGCGGGCGAAGAGGTGTTCCTCGCAAATTATGCGGACGGCCTGACCGATCTCCCGCTCCCCAATCTCATCGAGTTTTCGAGGAATCACGGCAAGATCGCCACTTTTGTTTCTGCAAAGCCAAATTTAACGTACCACGTTGTCTCCGCCGGCCCGGGGGGTGTTGTGAACGAAATTAAGGCCATTCAGGATTCCAATCTCCGCATCAATAGTGGCTATTTCGTTCTCAAACAGGACATTTTCAAGTTCATGCAGAACGGGGAAGAATTAGTTCTTGAACCCTTCCAGCGCTTGATTCGCGAAAAACAATTGGTGGCTTACGAGCACAATGGTTTTTACGCTTCCATGGACACGTTTAAGGACAAACAGCAGTTGGACGATCTGTATGCCCGCGGCGATGCTCCCTGGGAGGTTTGGAAAAACTCATCGCATCGCGAAGAGGTTGTGGTTCCGGCAATCGGGACCAGTGGGGACGACGCCACGTAGGCCAAAAACGACCTATGCTAAGACTTACTCTCGGTGAGCTCAGCAGGCCCCCGCGCCGCATTCTCTGCCTGGGCGCCCATTGCGACGATATCGAAATCGGATGTGGCGGGACGATCTTGCGGTTGTTGCGGGAGGATCCGGAACGTGAGATCTATTGGCAAGTCTTCAGCTCCAATCCAACACGAAAACGGGAAGCAATAAAAGGTGCGCGCCTGTTTCTCGGAACAGCCAAATCCAAGAAGGTCGCGGTCCGAAATTACCGTGATGGCTTTTTCCCGACGCTTCATCCCCGAATTAAGACGGAGTTTGAGAAACTGAAGAAAGAATTTGTTCCGGACTTGGTCCTGACACATTACCGTCACGATCTGCATCAAGATCATAGGGTCATTTGCGAGCTGACCTGGAACACGTTTCGCAATCACCTCATCATGGAATACGAGATTCCGAAATACGACGGAGACCTGGGACAGCCGAACTTCTTCGTGCCGCTCGAGCAGGAAATTTACCAGAAGAAGGTCCGTTACATCATGGATGCTTTCGAGACGCAGCACGCAAAGCGTTGGTTCGAGCAGGAAACATTTCTTGCTCTCATGCGCTTGCGGGGAATGGAATGCGTTGCCCGGAGCGGCTACGCCGAGGCTTTCCATTGCCGCAAGCTGGTGCTGTGAAATTACTGGAGCGAAATTTGTCTCATGTTCTTGTCCTGGTGAGGGTTGCATACGAGGATTTTCCATTCGGACGGGACGTATTCTCACAATGAAAGACTTAAAGGAGAGGATAATTCGTGGTGGTTTCGCCAAGATTTGCGGCCAGCCAGCAAGTTTCCTCTTGCGTATGGGCTCCTTGATGGTGTTGGGCCGGCTACTCTCGCCGAAAGAATTCGGGTTAGTCGGTATGGTTACAGCCATTGTCGGCGTGTTAAGTCTGTTCAAGGATTTCGGACTTTCAACGGCTACAATACAGCGAACTAGCGTTACCGAACAACAGACATCAACATTATTTTGGATCAACATCGTGGTTGGCGCGATACTTGGGCTTCTGTCATTGGCGATTGCGCCGGCTGTCGCTGCCTTTTATCACGAGCCCCGCCTTGTTGGCGTAACAGCTGTGTTGGGGGCTGGATTCCTTTTCAACGCCGCAGGAGTTCAACACTCGGCGCTTCTTCAACGGCAAATGCGCTTTACCACCACTGTGGCGATAGACATTTTCTCCCTTACTATAAGTATTGCGGTTGGAATTGCCATGGCTCTTAAGGGATATGGGTATTGGTCTCTCGTAGGAATGACGGTTACATTACCGCTCATATGTACCATTTGCATGTGGCTGGTCACGGGGTGGGTTCCGGGCAGGCCTCGCAGGCGAGTCGGAATCCGTTCTATGATGCGTTTTGGCGGAACGATCACCTTGAATGGGCTTGTCGTTTATGTTGCCTACAATCTGGAGAAGGTTCTTTTGGGTCGTTTCTGGGGCGCAGAGGCAATCGGAATCTACGGAAGAGCTTACCAGCTCATTACAATACCTACTGAGAATCTTAATTCAGCCATCGGCGGGGTGGCGTTCTCGGCGTTGTCTCGAATCAAAGAGGACCAAGCTCGCTTCAAAAGCTACTTCCTGAAGGGCTATTCTTTCGTTGTGGCAATGACCATTCCTATCACCTTGTTTTGCGCTCTGTTTGCACATGACATGATTTTCGTGGTCCTTGGACAAAAGTGGATGGAGGCAGTCCCTATTTTTCGCTTGCTGGCGCCAACAATCTTGATCTTTGCGCTCATCAATCCCATGGCATGGCTGCTTTTTTCGCTGGGACTGGTTGGACGAAGCTTGAAGATTGCGTTGGTTCTCGCTCCGCTTGTGATTGCAGGCTACGTTGTGGGCTTGCCCTATGGGCCTAAAGGTATCGCGCTCGCTTACTCGACAGTGATGACGCTGTGGGCCGTTCCGCATATTGCGTGGTGTGTCCGCGGCACAGTGATTTCCTTACGCGATATTTTTGATGCTGTGAGGCGACCGCTGGTTTCCAGTGTCGTGGCCGCAACGCTGGCCTTTGGACTCCAATTTGTTTATGGTCGCTTGCTGACTCCACTGCCTAGGCTAGTGTTAGGGAGTGCCATACTTTTCGGGACATACGTGGGCATGCTCCTCTATGTCATGGGGCAGAAAGCCTTCTACCTGAACCTAGTTCGCGCATTGGGAAGCCGTCCTATTGTTGACGAGACGACTTTAGTTTCGCCTTAGCGACCAATCAGAGATTCGGGTCAGCGGGGAGCGCCTCCGTTCTGGGCACAATTTCGGGGCCCTCCAACGTTCCCACAGGACAGCCAATCCCTAATGAAAGCCAGTCCATCGGAAACGGCGATCTTAAGTATAACTGGGCACTGGGCTCGCGCGATGTGCCATTGTTACCACTCCAATAGCTAACATCCGCTGTGTGTTCGACCCGCGCGGCGCTGGGAGCGATTCGGCAATGCCATAGATAAGCCCGTAACCTATGTCCGGAATATCTGGTTTGCTCCCCCGCGGAACGCGGTTGCCGCGAGCGCCCTTCCGACTGGCTTGCGGAACGTGTATTGGCGGGTCTCTTGCGGGCTGCAGGAGACTTGACCTTCGTGAGCTGCGAAACCGACTCAGAACGCAGGGTTGCCTTGGCACGGTTGGCAACAGCCATCCTTTGCTTCTCCTGCTCGGGGCGATGGCTTGGTACTCTACATCCATAGAAAACAGTTGGGACTAAGCATGAACACTACATCGCGGCCACTGGTAAGCATAGTCATTCCTGTCTACAACGGCGCTGAGCATCTTGTGGAGTGCATCGAAAGCATCTTGGCGCAGACTTATCAGAACTGGGACTGCACTATCATCAATAACTGCAGCACCGATGCGACCGCAGAAATCGCACGCCGTTATGTTGCGAAAGACGCGCGTATCCGCGTTCAGGAGAATGAGAAATTCTTGCGGGTGATCCCTAATCATAACGTCGCATTACGTCAGATTTCTTCAGCGAGCAAGTACTGCAAGATGGTCTTTGCAGACGACTGGTTATTCCCCAGGTGCATTGAGGAAATGGTTTCACTTGCCGAGGAATATCCATCGGCTGGGATTGTAGGGGCCTACGGCCTGCAGGGACATGAGGTAATGTGGGCGGGGCTGCCATACCCCAGCAGACTGGTTTCCGGTCGCGAAGTCTGTCGCCGGCTCTTTCTCGAGGGGCTGTATGTGTTCGGCACCCCAAACTCGCTGCTTTATCGGACGGACCTTGTCCTAAGTCACGATCCGTTCTACAACGAATCAAATCTGCATGCAGACATGGAGTCATGCGTTGTGCTCCTCAAGAGCTGTGATTTTGGCTTTGTCCATCAGATTCTTACTTTCAAGAGGGTGCGGCCTGGATCGATGGGCGCGATCACGGAAGATATCAACACCATAATTGCCGGTAGACTGCATGACCTGGTGGTGCACGGTCCGGACTTTCTGACTCGGGGAGAGTTCGAGGTCAGTCTGGGTCAGTTCGTATCCAAATACTACAACTTCCTTGCTGTCAGCCTGATGCGGGGCCGCCGTGACAGAAAGTTTTGGGATTATCACAAAAGAAAATTGACTGAGGCAGGCCCTGGATTTAGCCGCGTTCGTTTGGCGAGAGCGATTCTGGCAAGATTGTTAAGGGCGGTGCTGAATCCCAATGAAACCATGGAGAAGCTGGAGAAGGGTAAGAGCCACGTGAACTTGGAGAATCATTTGCCAATCCATGATAGCAAGCAGAAGGTGGTTCCGGACCAAGGAGACATAACACGATAAACGTGCACGATCCACGCAGGGTCGAAAGACTCAACCTGAAGGCCGGAGAATGGGTGGAGGTCCGCAGCCCTCAGGAAATCCTGCCGACGCTTGACGAAAAGGGCTGCCTTGAAAATATGCCCTTCATGACGGAGATGTTTGCATTCTGCGGCCAGCGCTTTCGTGTCTACAAACGGGCGCACAAGACCTGCGATACGGTCTTTCCCGTTCGCGGACGCCGGGTCAACGCGGCGGTGCATCTCGAAACGCGTTGTGATGGACGAGCGCATGGCGGGTGCCAGGCCGGGTGCTTGATCTTCTGGAAAGAGGCTTGGCTAAAACGTACCAGCTGCGACTCCCCCAGCGATGATTCCTCTCGCGTCGAAGCCGATTCGGGAAATATAACTGCCGCGTCAACCGCCGAATGCATGGAATCTGACGTCTGGGCGCGCGCGAAGGCGTCCGACGCGGATGGCGGAGAGCCCGTGTATATATGCCAGGCCACGCAGTTACCGTATGCGACTGCCGAGCTTACCTGGTGGGATATTCGTCAGTATGTCGAGGACTACCGGTCAGGAAACGTAGGTCTCTGGCGTATTCTCTGTGGCTTAGTCTATTCGACGTACTACAACCTCAGTCAAGCCGGTATCGGACTGGGACCCGCGATGCGGTGGTTCTACGATAGGTTCCATGTACTCTGGCGAGGAACACAGTTTCCCAGGAAGCGCGGAACTATACCCGAGGGACAGCCAACACCGACGGCGGCTCTCAATTTGCAACCGGGTGATCTCGTGCGCGTGAAGTCACAGGAGGAAATCCTCAGAACGCTGAACACCGACAGCAAGAATCGCGGACTCCTATTCGATGCCGAAATGGTTCCTTATTGCGGCGGGACCCACCGAGTCCTTAAACGCGTCACCAAAATACTTGATGAGAAGACTGGAAAGATGCAGGAGATGAAGAACCCTTGCATCATCTTAGACTCGGTCGTGTGTCAGTCCCGATATAGCGAATGCCGAATGTTCTGTCCCAGGAGTATCTACTCGTATTGGCGGGAGATTTGGTTGGAGAGAATTGCATCAAATGCCCCTGACGCCAACGAAGCAAAGGTAACTCAGTGATCGAACTGATAGCCTCGTCATTCAGCCGTGAGCATACTCACAATTGAAATACCTTGAGCTTTGGATTCTGGGATTGTAAAGAAACCAGTACTCCTTCGGGCTAAAAGACTGAAGTCAAGAAGAAGAGTTCGGTCGCATCATTCGGCAGACCAGCGAGGAGTGCGACTTTAGGGATTACTATCCTCCGCGTTCCCGCGAATAGTAACTCTTCATCGGCTATTGCGATTTTGCCAGTTTGTTGCCCCTTCTAGTTCTTTCCGCCATAACTTGCACGGCCTCTACGAGGCTTGTCTTTTGTAGCCGCGATACAGACCGCACATTTCCAGGATTCGGGGCTTGAAAGATTCGCGGCCTTTGATCCGAGAGAAGTCCCGGTTCCAGCGCTGGGACGGTCGTCCCAGGGGGAATTTCGGACTCTAGTTAGGAGAGCAAGTCTTGACGCGACCTGTTTTCCCGCTCCCAAAGTAGTCTTGTAACTATATGAAAATAAGTAGTTTAATGGAGACATCCTGGAATTTAGCGTTTATGCACCATTTTGGAAGCTCATTGGTAAATGTTGGCAAGGGTTTTCACCCTTTCAGTCCGACATTTCCTGCGGAAGGGGCTTGAGCTCAAGGTCGGTTAACAGGGGGGGACGTAAACTGCCAGCTGTCAATCACTTGACCGATGTGCGTCCTGGGCTATGCCTCAGCTGTCGCTGCACCCTGTGGCAGGTTGATTGCGAGGAGAGACTGTGGATAGGTGACGGTTTATCGTCAAAACCAAGCTGGACTATGTTTTCAGCGTCTTTCCGACGCAGTCGTTTCACAGGGAGCTTCTGAATTAAGATGATCGCCGAGCGCACCCGTGACCAGTGGTATGCACTTCAAGTGAGAAGTCGCTGGGAGAATTCGACAGCGATTTTGCTCTCCAGCAAGGGATATCAAACCTTACTTCCTACATTTAGGGCCCAGAAGCGCTGGCGTGGCGGGCCCAGGGAAGTGCCTGTTCCTTTGTTTCCGGGATATGTCTTCTGCCAATTTGATGTGCACAAGCGTCTGCCTGTTCTCGTGACCCCGGGCGTGCTCTCTGTGGTCGGAAGAGGTCGCATTCCTGTTCCAGTTGAGGATTCGGAGATCGACGCCATTCAGAGGGTGATTTCCTCCGGTCTCAGGGCTGAACCTTGGCCCTACCTAGAAGTCGGTCAGCAGGTCCGAATTGAGGATGGGGCGTTGAGCGGCCTTGAAGGAATTCTGACCAGTTTCAGGGGAAGCCGTCGGATTGTAGTTTCCGTTTCCTTGCTTTGCCGGTCGGTAGCGCTGGAGATTGACAGGTCCGGGGTCTGCCCGATTCAGTCAGCGCGAAGCACATTGGTTGGACAACTCGCCATTCCTCAGTTGCTCGAACCGGTGCTCGCTTAATCTGACTCATTTTGTCGCTCGGCCACGGATTAAGCGTAAGTAGGTTGAGTTTCGATAAACAAAGTTTTGAAGCTGCTCGAGGAACTAGGGAACAGAATCCGCTCCAGGGATCGCACGAGGTCCGAACACAGATGGGAAATGCCTACTTGAGAATTCCGGCTCTCTGGGAACAAGGTGCACGCCGTACGAGGAATCAAAAGGTTATGTCTACTTTTGATTCTTCGGCTGCAACGCGGACTCATGTCTTGCAAGAAGAGACGTTCCAGAACATGCTCACGTTGGAGCGTCGCCGAGCAGAGCGATCTCGTAAACCGTTCGTCCTGATGCTGCTCGATGCGAGTCTATCCTCTGATGCCGGTACAGCCGACCTGTTGATGTCGCGTGTGACGTCGGTCCTTTTGAAATCCACCCGCGAAACTGATCTCGTCGGTTGGTATAAGAAGGGCGTCATTCTGGGTATCCTCTTCACTGAAGTCAGCGTGGAGGTGACGACCCCCATCACTGAGATTTTGCATTCCAAAGTTGTAAGTGCTCTTCACCATGAGCTCAGCGGGGAAATCGCTTCAACGCTTGCTGTCACGGTTCATCTCTTCCCGGAGAACCGGGATCAAGATGGGGCCGGACCGGTCGCAGATACCAAACTCTATCCAGATCTCTACGGCCGAGGCTCAAAGAAGTCCCTTCCTCAGTCTATTAAGCGCGCGATTGATATTGCGGCAAGTGGTGCGCTGCTTCTAATTCTTAGTCCTCTTCTTGCCGCGATAGCGTTTGCAATCAAGCTAACATCCAAAGGCCCCGTGATTTTCCGGCAGGAGCGGTTTGGACAATTTGGAGCTCGCTTTAAGTGTCTGAAGTTCCGAACGATGTATCAGAACAACGATTCAAGAATCCACCAGGAATACATCCAACGATTCATTGCCGGCCAGTCTGGCAGCGAAAACACCGAACCGGGAAAGCCGGCCGTCTACAAGATCACGAACGATCCCCGCGTGACACCGATCGGGAGGTTCCTTCGGAAGACGAGCCTCGATGAATTTCCGCAGTTCTGGAACGTTTTAATAGGTGAGATGTCTCTTGTTGGTCCTCGTCCACCGGTGCCCTATGAATTTGAAGCCTATGACATCTGGCACCGCCGGAGAGTTCTTGAAGTTAAGCCCGGTGTTACAGGGCTGTGGCAAGTCAGCGGCCGGAGCCGCATGTGCTTTGATGACATGGTTCGACTAGATCTCCGATACTCCCAGTCCTGGTCACTCTGGCTCGATCTGAGGATTCTTATTGCGACTCCACGTGCTGTTCTCGGTGGTGAAGGCGCTTATTAGTTTTGTGTCCCTAAAAATGACTAGACGTGCCGCCCTTGGGTTTTGCACTGTTCTATTCATTCAAGGCGGACATCGTCAGCGGCCGCATTGGACTCGTCGATAGCCGTACGACCTGCAAGACGTTTCAGATCGTGACTTAGTACGGTCGGAACGCGCAACAGCTCCCTTGCCTTAATTGCCCGCGCCCCTGGGTCCCGCACTTGTCTAACGCACGTAAGGTCCGCCGTGGCGGGGGGAGGCCAGTTCCCATCCCTGGAAACAGCATGCACAATGTGTACATTGGAGTTCTCTTTGCCAGCTTGTGGGAAACCTGGAATCTCTCTAAGTCCATGCAAATCATAGGGATGGTACTTGTTCAATTGGAAGGTCAAGTGCTCTCCTGATTCTGGGGAGTCGCTTAGCAGGTGTGTCCGCGTGCGTCCGCGGTAGTATGTGGGCAGGCCTGTCTTCACCGTCAACCGTGACCTACTGGGGCAGGTCAGTTGGATGGCTCTACGCTCTTTGATTTGCTTTGTGGCGGTATTCACTGCCGCGAATTTCTGTGCGTCTGTTTTCCCTGAGAGGGTGTTTCTATGTTGATTCGTTTCGGCAGCCTTGTGTTTTCAAGATTTGCTCATTTGGCGAGTCGGTTCAGTACGCTGCCACTCCTTTTCTTGTTGGGAGTAACTTTTGGCCACGCACAGAGCTCCACGATTGCCTATGTCCAGAGCAACTATGCGGCCCCCCAGACACCGCAAACGACGGTGGCGGTGCCGTACACAGCGGCGCAGACGGCGGGAAATCTGAACGTGGTGGTAGTCGGTTGGAACGATTCGACGGCCACAGTCGTCTCCGTTAACGATACTAGCGGAAACATTTA
>Ga0099793_10000482_pt1 | contig 10815 bp, 8 predicted proteins | sample Rivendell_Oct201_9_FD_77319 | JGI IMG/M metagenome (GOLD analysis project Ga0099793, IMG submission 77319) | Vadose zone soil and rhizosphere microbial communities from the Eel River Critical Zone Observatory, Northern California to study diel... | ecosystem: Environmental > Terrestrial > Soil >...
CCGGCGTTCCACGCGGGAGGTGCGCATCATCGGGATGGTCGCCGACATCCGGACCACGAAGAACGGACACCGGATCCTCGAGCTCGAGGACGAGGTGGAGCGCATCCCAGTCCTCTTGCCCTCCGATTCCGCGGTCGCGCAGGAACCGGTCGTATCGGATGAGGTCCTCGGCGTCGTCGGCACGGTGAACGCCAAGGGGCTCGTCATCGCGGCAGCCCTCGTACGGCCCGACCTGCCGACCACGAAGCCGTTCCCGGCGACCCCGGGGCACGCCCGCGTCGCGTTCATGTCCGACATCCACGTCGGGAGCCGGACCTTCCTCGAAGAGAAATGGTCGAAGGTCTCCGAATGGCTCGGCGGCGTCGACGAGGTCGCCCAATCCATCCGATACCTGGTGGTCAGTGGCGACGTGGTCGATGGCATCGGAGTCTACCCGCGCCAGGACGAGGAGCTCACGATCGATGACATCTACGGTCAGTATGAGGCCCTTGCGCGGATGATCGCGGCGCTACCCGATCGGCTCGCCGTCGTCATGCTCCCCGGAAACCACGACGCGGTGCGGCCTGCGGAACCGCAACCCGCGTTCCCGATGTCGATTCAGAAGCTCTTCGACTCGAACGTGATCTTCGCCGGGAATCCAAGCCTCCTGAGCCTCGAGGGGGTGCGGGTCCTCGCCTACCACGGGCGGAGCATGGACGACCTTGTGTCCTCGATCCCGGGACTCAGCTACCAACGACCTATCGACGGCATGAAGGCGATGCTCCGCATGCGCCACCTCGCCCCGATCTACGGCGGCAAGACGCCGATCGCCCCGGAGGCGGAGGACCACCTGATCATCGACCAGGTCCCCGACATCTTTGTCACCGGGCATGTGCATGCCGTCGGCGTCGACCAATATCGGGGCGTCGTCCTCGTGAACTCGTCGACCTGGCAGGCCCAGACCCCGTACCAGAAGATGCGGAACATCGATCCAACGCCCGCCCGACTCCCGATTGTGGACCTGGGGACGGGTCAGGCGATCATCCGCGAGTTCTGACCGCCGGAAAGGTTCATCGGCGCCGCCGCGTTCGACGGCCGATGCGCGTCGCGGCCGTGGGAGACATCCACGGGCACGAGAACCTGGCGGCCGTCGCCGCGGACCTCGACCGGCTCGGACCTGTCGACCTGTTCCTGCTGGCGGGCGACACGACGGACCGGAATGACCTGGAGGCCTTCGGGACGGTCCTGCAGACCATCCGAAGTCGGATCGCCGCGCCCATCGCGGCCGTGTTTGGGAACAACGAGTACGCGAAGGACCATCCCGCCTATGTGGCCCGGTTTGCGGCCACACATCGCGTACGGTTCTTGCAGGACGAGGCCGAACGATGGTCGGTCAACGGGAAGGAGGCCCGCGTGATCGGCAGCCTCGGATGCCTGGACCGGCCGACCTGGTGGCAGCGAAAGAACCTGCCTCACCTCGCGGAGGAGTACCGCCGCCGGATCGGGGTGTTGGATCAGCTGCTCGCGGGCGACGATCTGCGGATCCTCCTGACCCACTATCCTCCGACTTACGTCACGATGGGCGGCGAAAAGGAGGAGTGGCGGCCGGAACTCGGGTGCAAGGCCTTGGAGCCCGTCCTCCTTCGGAGGCGGCCCGCGCTCATCATCCATGGGCACATCCATAAAGGGATCCCGCACGGGGAGTTGCGGCCGTCCCTCAGCCGCCTCGACGATTTCGCACAGGCGATGACCCCGGTCTCGGTCCAGAACGTGGCGTATCCCGTTCGTCGTGGGATCGCGACCTTCGATCTGTGACGGGCCGCCGCGGGTTTATAGTCGGGGGGCTCCTTGGCAGACGACGATATGGGCAACGAGCCGCGGCGGAACCGAGACGCGGACGATCGGCCGGCGAGTTTCTGGAAGGGACTCGCTCGGGACGCCCTCGTCGCAGGCGTGATCGTCGCGGTGTTCTTGGGTGCGCTCTACCTCTACGCGGGCGTCTGGCCGCCGCTCGTTGTGGTGGAAAGTTCGTCCATGCAGCACGGGAAGGAGGTGTCGAGCCTCGGCGTGATCGACACCGGGGACATGGTGTTCCAGCAGTCCGCGCCGACGCGCGGCGCCGTAATTACATACGTCGAGGGACGGGCGAACGGCTATTCGACCTACGGGGACTTTGGGGACGTCATCATCTTCCGTCGCGCGGGGACGCCGACGCCGATCATCCATCGGGCCATCATGTACATCACGGTCCACGCGGACGGCTCCGCGGACGTGCCGGACATATCGCTCCTGCCGATTTCGGACTGGGTCGGACAGAACGCGACCGGAGCGACTCACGTTCCGATGAACCTCAAGGATTTGACGATCCGGTCCATGGGCTATCAGCACAACATCAACTTGACCTTCAAGTTCGCGGGGTTCCCGCTCGCGGAACGGACTGGATATGTGACGAAAGGGGACAACAACGTCGACTACGACCCGATCTCGTCGATCCCCCGCTTGCAGGACGTCCAAGGGCGAGCCCGGGGCGAGATCCCGTGGCTCGGACTCGTGAAGCTCACCCTCCAGCCGACCGACACCTGTTGCAGGACCTGGGGGGACCCCGAAGCCCCGAAGAACAGCTGGGACAGCCTCCTCATCACGCTGATTTTCCTCATTGCCCTCCCCTTCATCCTGGAATATGCGGCCCGCGGGTGGACGAAGTTCGTGTCCCCGCACCTGCCGGAGATCCGGTGGCCGTGGAGAAAATCACGGCGACCGCAAACCGATCCGGAAGACCCCGGTGAAGCGGGCGACTGGGAAGATCAGGAACTGCCCTAGAGCAGGGTCGTCTGCACCTTGAGCCGGTAGCCGCGAGCCTCCGCTAGGATCTCGTCCTTCTCGAGGACCTTTTTCACGTCGAGCGGGGGCACGGAACCCTGAATCTCCTTCGTGCGGCCGCCCCGGCCGAACGATCGGACGCGGGCGTGCACGAGGCCGAGCATGTCCAACTCGGAGATGAGATCGGTCACACGACGCTGGGTCAAGGGCACGATGCCCGTCTTCCGGCAGAGCTCCCGGTAGGTCGTGTACACCTCGCCCGTCGTCAGCTTCGGGTTCCCGATCTCCTCGTTCAGCAGGATGCCCAGGAGGATCACCTTCGATTGCGTCGGGAGGCTCTTCACCGCCTCGATCACGGTGTCGAGCTCGATCTTGTTCTTCGCGCGTTGGACGTGCTCTTCCGTGATGTGCTCGTCCCCCTGGCGCTCCGCGAGCTCCGCGCTCACCCGCAGGAGGTCGAGGGCCCTGCGGGCGTCCCCGTGCTCCTGGGCAGCGAGCGCCGCGATCAGGTGGAGCACGCCGTCCTCCGCGGTGCCGTTCTCGAACGCGAGGCGGGCCCGCTCTGAGAGGATGTCGAACAACTCGTCCGCGTTGTACGGCGGGAAGACCATCTTCTCGTCCGCGAGGCGGGACCGCACCCGGGGATCGAGGTATTCCGTGAACTTGAGATCGTTCGAAATCCCGATGATCGAGACGCGGGCCTTCGAGAGGTCGTCATTGATCTTCAGGAGCTGATAGAGGATGTCGTCCCCGTTCTTCTGGACGATCTTGTCGATCTCGTCGAGGGCGACGATCACGACGCGCTTCTCCTCGTCGAGCTTCTCACGGAGGAGGTTGTACACCCGGTCGGTCGAAAGGCCTGTGAACGGGATTCTCTGATGGAAGTTCTCGATCAGCTTGTTCCCGATGGACTGGAGCACCCCGTACGGTGTGTCGACGATCTCGCAATTCAGATAGAAGTACTGGACCATCCGCGCGCCGTCGGCTTTGCGGAACTCGTTCTCGATGTACTTCACGACGGCCGTCTTCCCGCTGCCCGTCTTCCCGAAGATGAGGACGTTGCTCGGACGCTCGCCCTTCAAGGCCGTGACCAGGATCTGCGCGAGCTGATCGATGTGGCTCTCCCGGTGCGGCAGTCGCTCCGGGATATACGAAGGACGCAGGATTTCCCGGTCCATCTTGAAGATTGTCCGAGTGCCCAGATACGGTTGGAAGATGCTTTCTTCCATGTGATCCCGCTCCCCCTAAAAGCGAGAAGGTTCGTTCTCGACGCGTTTTTCCCGGAGGAATTCGCGGACGAGAGGGCCCGTATCAGGGGGACCCCACAAAAAGGTTTGCGAAATCCGGGAGCGACAATCGATACGTGTCGATGGCCCGATTTTTATTCTCGTCCATTTATGATAGCAGCCGTCGAGACCGGATAAAATGTTCACGCTGCGAGCGACACGGGATCGGCCGCGCATGACCGATGATGTTCCGCCCCGTCTTGGAAGAACCCGAACCCTGTCGTGCTCGTTTTCAGGCTCGGATTTCCACGACCGTACCCTTATCAAAGGGGACCCGCGTTCCCGGCCCGTGCCGAAGCGGCTAACGTTCGCGTATGGCCGCGCCCAGGTGATCAGCCGCACCCTGTTTCTCGTGGGATTGATCGCCCTCCTCCTCATCGCGGTCGCCCTCACGCCGTCCTTTCCCGTCCTCACGGTCGCGATCCTCGGGGTCGTCCTCGCCGCCTACTTCGTCCTGTTCACGGTTTCCCCGTTGATGACGCAGCATTGGGTGACCCGGTCGCGCCTCATCCTCCGCCAGGGTTGGTACTTCCGCGCGGTCATCCCCTTCTCCGACATCGAGTCGATCACCGCCGCGGACGATGCGGCCCGGACGAAGGTGCCCCTCGGCATCCACCGTCCCCTCGGACAACCCGCGTTGTTTGTCACGGGAGGCCGGACGGGCCTTGTGTCGGTTCGACTGCGCCACCCTCGGAGATTCTGGCAGGCCTTCGGATTGTCCGCCACGGAAATCATCTTCGACGTGGTCGACCGAGCGGCCTTCCTCGCGGCCTTCGAGGAGCGCCGGGCCTCACTCTCTCCAGTCCAGGCCGACCGTGCGCGCGCCGAGCTTCGGGATTAGAGGCATCTTCCGTTTGTGGACGCTCGAGGCGACAAGGGCCTCCACGTGACGAACGCGTTCGAGGGGGACCTGCGCCTTCTCCGCGATCGCCTCCGGCTCCATCTGAAGCTCGATCCCCAGGAGGACGCGATCCAGGTCCGCGTACGTGATCCCGAGCTCTCCCTCATCGGTCTGTCCGGGCCACAGACCCGCGGTCGGGACCTTGTCCACGATTTCATTCGGAATGCCAAGATGCATGGCCATCTCCCGCACCTGGGTTTTATAGAGATCACCGATCGGCATGAAGTCCGCCCCGGCGTCGCCGAACTTGGTGTCGTAGCCGGTGAGGATCTCGCTCTTGTTCCCCGTCCCCATCACGACGCGGTTTTCCGTGTTCGCGCCGTAGTAGAGGACCGTCATCCGGGCCCGCGCGCGAAGATTTCCCCGCGCGATGGTGTCGGCGTCGGAGGCCTTGAGGCGTCTCTCCATTGCCGATGCAATAGGCCCGATGTTCACGATCCGGAACTCAATCCCAATGAGCTTCGCGAACCTTCGCGCGTCCTTGAGATCCCGACCGCCCTTCCCATCGGGCAAGGCGAGCGCGAGCACCCGTTCCGGGCCGATGGCGTCCGCACAGAGCTTCGCCACGAGGGCGGAATCGATGCCGCCGCTCAGTCCGAGGATCACGCCCTCCCGCCCGGTCTCCCGGACGGAATGGACGATGAACGCCTGGATGATGAAGACCTGCTCCTCTTTGTAACGCGGCACAAGTTCCATCGGAGGCATCCCAACTTGCGCATCCGGCATAAACCCTTCCGGCCGCGATGCCTTTATGCGCGACCGGCCGGTTCGTCGCGGGCCGAATGAACGCGAACGAAGCCACCCTCGTCTGGGTCGACGAATACAGCCGCATGGCCGAGGCCTACGACCGGAACATCGCGCCGCGGTTCGAGCCAATCGCCCAAGAGGTCGTCCGACTGGCGGCCCCGCAACCGAACGAGCTATTCCTCGACGTCGGCACGGGCACCGGGCTACTCGCTTGCCTGCTTTCGCCGTTCGTCCGGCCACAAGGCGTCGTCGCCATCGACCTCGCGGACAACGCGATCTCCGTCGCGTCGTACCGCGCGGGCAATGCGGGGATCCGGAACATCCGCTGGGAGATGCTGGACTCCCGCAACATTGTCTACCGCGGCAAGTTGTTCGATGGGGTCGTCAGCAACTTGGGAATCCCGGACCTCGGTCACGACCGTACCTTCCAGGAGGTCCACCGCGTCACCAAACCCGGAGGCCGCTTTGTCTTCAGCGAATGGCCATCCGATTTCCCGCCCGCGTTCTCGATCCCGCGACGGCTCATCGCGGCGCACGCGACGGCTTCGCCCTCGCAGGACCTGGCCCGAATCCGAGAGGCTCGGGAGCTCATTCGGAGCGACCCCGAGGCGCAAGGGCTCGGCGACCCGGCGTTCGTCCGGAAGGCGTTGGCAAAGGCCGATTTCGACCGCGTCGAGGTCTCGACGAAAACGTTCCCGGTCTCGTTCCGCGACCTGGACGATTTCCTCGCCTTCACAGAATCCCAGGGGTGGTGCGAGCGGGAACTGCGGGAGATGACGCCGGAGGTCCGCCAAGCATTCCAGGCGGACTTGGCGACGGAACTCGAGAAGTTCCGAACGACGGGCGACGGCATCGAGACGCGTTGGACACTCCACTTCTACCGCGCCGAAAGGGACTAGGGCGCATGGGTAAGGAAACACTAAATACGCTTGCGCCTCATCGAATCGCGCCGCATGGGAGAAGAGCCAATCATTCGCGGGATCGACGCGCATAAGGTGTACAACGCAGGCGTCGTCACGGTCCACGCGCTCCGCGGCGTGAACCTCGAAATCCCCCGAGGGGAAATGGTCGCGATCATGGGCCCGTCCGGCTGCGGCAAGACGACCCTCTTGAACTGCTTCTCAGGCCTCGACGACCTCACGTCCGGGGACGTTCAGATCGAGGGCGTCTCCCTGTCCGGTATGGACGATGATGCGAAGAGCCGCTACCGGTCCCGCCGGATGGGGTTCGTGTTCCAGTCGTACAACCTGTTGCCGGTACTCACGGCCGCCGAGAACGTCGAGCTTCCCCTGCTCGTCGCGAAGGTCCCCGCAAAGGAGGCCCGCCGGAAGGCCCTTGCGCTCATGGAGCAGGTCGAGCTCAACGGATGGGCCGGACACAAGCCCGCACAACTCAGCGCGGGACAGCAGCAGCGGGTCGCGATCGCCAGGGCTCTGGTGAACGATCCCGCGATCGTATGGGCCGATGAACCCACCGGCAACCTCGACTCGGAAACGTCCGCCCAGATCATGGACCTCTTAGTCCGCCTGAATCGCGAGCAAAGGCAGACCCTCGTCCTCGTCACGCACGATGCGATCGTGAGCTCGCGGGCCCACCGTATCCTCCGCATGCGAAACGGACAGATCGTCGAAGAGACGCGGAGCGCCTGAGCCGATGGCCTTCCCGGAGATCGCGTTGTCGGCGGTCATCGTCGGCATCGTCCTCGCCGCTCTCCTCATCGCGGCGCGACCTCTCCTCGCACGACTCGCGGCGCGGAACATCCGGCGCCGGACGACGCGCGTGGTCATCGTGATCCTCGGACTCCTCGTCGGCACGGCGGTCATTTCGTCGAGCCTGGTCGTCGGCGATACGCTGAGCTACATCTTCCTCGAGGACGTCTACGTGCGGCTGGGCGCGGTCGACGAGATCGTCTCGAACGAGTTCGGCGGCCAACTCTTCTCGTTTGCGGAGACGAACCTCACGCAGATTCGCGCGGACCTGACCACGGCGAAGAGCCCCGTGGACGGAGTCGCGCCCACCTTGCTGAAGGTCATGCCGGTCCGCAACGTCGCGGGCAACAAAGGGAACCAGCAGATCACGGTGATGGGGCTGAATGCCTCCTACGAAGGCGCGTTCGGTCCGCTGACAGCGCGCGACGGACGGTCGGTCGACACGGATTCCCTCCGGCCGGACGAAGTGTTCGCGAACGCTCGGGCCGCGGCCGACCTGAACGCAACCCCCGGTCAGAATCTCACTCTGTTCTACGGGACGACGAACCAGACGCTCGTCCATGCCACCCTGGCGGACCTCGTCCGCGACGAGGGTACGGCTTCGTATGAACGCCGGGCCATCCTCTTCATGGATCTCCGGCGGGCGCAATCCGCGTTCAACGAGAACGGCTCCATCAACCTGATTCGAATCTCGAACGTCGGCGGGGTCGTGCAGGGCGTGGCCGTCTCGGACCAGGTCACGCAGGACCTCCGTCTTAGTGTCGCGAGCCACCATCTGGCCCTCCGCGTCCAAGATGCGAAGGCGACCGGGATCGCACAGGCGGTGCAGATCGGTCGGGCCGCGACGGAGCTGTTCCTGGTCATGGGCGCCTTCGGGATCCTCGCGGGCATCCTCCTCATCGTGAACATCTTCGTCATGCTGGCCGAGGAGCGCAAACCGGAACTGGGGATCGCCCGCGCGGTCGGATTCCTTCGCCGAGACCTGCTCACGGCCTTCGCACTCGAAGGGACGTTCTATGCGATCGTCGCGGCGGCCGTCGGTGCCCTTGCCGGACTGGGGCTCGGCTACATCATGATCTATTTCTTCGACAGACTGGTGCCCCATGGCGACGTCGTCGTCACGTTCCACTTCGATCCCACGTCCGTCGTCACGGCCTTCGTCGCGGGGACCGCCCTCACGTGGGTCACGATCCTACTCGCCTCTTGGCGAGTCAGCCGCCTGAACATCGTCCGCGCGATCCGGGACCTGCCGGAGCCTGCAACATCAGAGCGTTCGCGCGACGTCCTCATCGCAGGGTTCCTGGCGAGCTTGGCGGGCCTCGCCCTCACGGCTTGGGGCTTCCTCACGAATACAGGAATCGGGAAGATCCCGGGGCCCCCGGTGCTTGCGATCGGCCTCGGAATCGCGGCCGCCTCCCGGGGATGGGCGCGCGTTGCGCTCACCTTAGCGTCCGTCTTCAACCTCGCCTGGATCCTGGCTCCCGTCGGCTTGTTGAATCAGCGGACGGACAACGTGTCGGTCGCCTTCGTGATGACCGGGCTCATCCTCGTCGGTTCGGGCATCCTCATCGCGGTGTTCAACGTCAGTGAGGTGCTGCGAGCCCTCCTGCGACGGGCCAGCCGCGGGGCCGGCCGCCCGGTCCTGACGACCGCGGTCTCCTACCCGACTGAGAAACGTTTTCGGACCGGGATGACGGTCGCGATGTTCGCCCTCATCCTCTTCATGGTCACACTCATCTCGATGGTCCAGGGCCTCCAGGCCTCGAGCCTCGACACCTTCGTGCGGCAGCAGTCCGGGGGGTACGACGTGATCGCGTACACGACCTCATACGGCGAGATCCCGAACTTCCGTCAGATGTTGCAGCAGAACTTCAGCGACCGGTTGTTCCTGGGCGGTTGGAACGGGGTGTCGAGCGCCAGCGTGCTGCCTGCGAAGGTCCAATCGGTTGGCGGAAACCGTTCGTACGACTACACGCTCTGGGGCGTCGACAACTTCCTGCTCCGGAGCAACGGGTACGGCTTCACGAGCTTCCTGCCTTCCTATGTGAATGAGTCGACCGGCTTGCGGGAGGACTTGACGACCCGAGAGTCAGTCTGGCTCTCCCTCCGGTACAATCACACCCTCGCCATCGTGGACCGCAGCGCCGCGGGGCCGAACCAGTTTGTGCCGGACGAGAGCCGCCTCCGGGTCGTCCCGGGGGACCACGTTCGGGCGTTCGATGCCGCGGGACGTGCCGTGAATCTGACGATCGTCGGCGTCCTGGAGCAGGCTCTTCAGTTCACGTCAGGCGTCTTCGTGGACCAAGATGTCGTACGGGCCGTCTTCCCGGCCCAGGAGCGGTACACGGCGTACTTCTTCCAGATGGCCCCGACCGCCGACGTTGGCACGTTCCGGGCGGATCTCGAACGCGTCTTCTTCCCCTATGGTCTACAGACGATCGACATCCGCGAAGAAATCGGCCGAGCCTTCGACGCGTCCCAGCAGGTCCTCACCTTAATGGAGGCGTACCTTGGCATCGGCCTCCTCGTTGGGATCGCGGGCCTCGCGGTCATCACGCTCCGAGCAGTCGTCGAACGCCGTACGCAGATCGGGGCGCTCCGGGCGATCGGCTTCACCCGTCGAATGGTCCTCTCGGTGTTCTTGCTCGAGATCGCCCTCATCGCGGTCTTGGGAGTCGGGATCGGGGTCGCCCTCGGGATCGTCTTCGCATACAAGGTCTACCTCGTGTACTTTGCCGACATCATCGTGTTCAGCATCCCGTGGGACCGCCTCCTCCTCATCGTCGGGGTGGCATCGATCGCCGCGATCGCGAGCACCGCGCAACCGGCCATCCGCGCTTCGCGCATTCCGCCGGCGGAGGCGCTGCGGTACATCGAATGAGGAACCCCGCGACCCGCGTTTCTTCGGTCCGAATTCCGCTTCAGGTTGCGTTCCCTTCGCGGCCCGTCAATTCCAGGATGACTTCCTCAATTTCCTTGCCGCGAGCGTTCGCGAACCCTCGGTCCTGACCAGTAATCCGGAACCCGCACTTTTCCAATACCCGGATGGAACCGAGGTTGTCTTTGGCGGCCCGCCCATAGATCGGCCTCTTCGTGACCTCGGCCAGAAGGCGAGAGAGCGCCGTCGTGGCAATGCCTTGGCCCCAGAATTCCTTCCCGATCCAGTACGTCACCTCCTGCTTCCCAAACTCGTCGTCAACGAACGTCGCGACGTTGCCGACCACACGGCCTCCCACCAAGATGGTCCTGGTCGTGATCCGCGGATCGCTTCGAATTCTTGCCCAATGTGCATTGAAGGCGTTTCGGTCTTCCGGGTCTTTGTGTGTGAATGCGGCCATGTAGACGGCGTCCGGATCCCGTTGTTGCTCGAAGA
>Ga0099793_10000484_pt1 | contig 10811 bp, 14 predicted proteins | sample Rivendell_Oct201_9_FD_77319 | JGI IMG/M metagenome (GOLD analysis project Ga0099793, IMG submission 77319) | Vadose zone soil and rhizosphere microbial communities from the Eel River Critical Zone Observatory, Northern California to study diel... | ecosystem: Environmental > Terrestrial > Soil...
CCTGTTTATGATAATCTTATAAATATAAATTAGGTAAATTGCAAAAAAAACTTTATTAAAGTCAATTTGCAGCGAAGTCTAATTTAGCATTATATATAATATAAGAAATTTTTTATATAAAATTAGAAACGTTCAACGACTAGAAAGTGAGTAGTGTTAACAATAACTTTCCACGAATACCTAACGGTTTTAGATTATTTCTATTTATCCGATAACATAGTCTGAACCTAATAGTCATATTAGGAAACAAGGATAAAGAGCCTTGTGATAACAAAATTGATGGCGTTCCCAAGATTAAATAATGTTTCCTTTTGGCTTTTACCACCTTCACTTATTTTACTATTAGTAAGTTCATTAGTAGAAAATGGTGCTGGTACTGTCATATCCTGTGCCAGCTCAAAATATAAACTTACGCTATTTGCTAGAAGGCAAATTTAAATCAGATTTTATGGTACTAAATTTTATAAAATTTATGTCAAAAGCCATCTCTTTCTGTTTTTGTTACTAGCAGGAAAATCACATTTTCCTTAGAGACTGTACGTGCAATAATTAAATAAATAATTAAAGAAACAGTCCGAATTTAAAATAAAAAATTTTTATTTTTAAATCTTGACAGGCTCATTATTAGATATGTCTCTTTTTATAGGAAGTACTCCTTTGGGTCTTTTCTTTACTTCCGGTAACAGAGCTGATCTACTTAAGAGTTCTGTGCTCGTCTCAATAGATGAGAAGTTAAGTTTTTACCTAGCTGGATTAATAGAAGGTGATGGAAGTATAAAAATACCTAAAACTGTCAGATCAGAAAAAGATAAAATATTTTATCCTTCTGTAACAATAGTTAGCCAAAGATTTACCTTTAGCTAAGATTTTAACGGAAATACTTAAAGGTACTGTAAACAAAGGTCAAGGTAATTATTACGTATTGTCTATTTATAGCCTTTCTGCTTTACACACTTTTGCTAAATTAGTTAATGGTAAATTTAGAACTCCCAAATTAGAGGCATTACATCGTTTGATAACTTGGATAAATAATTATGGCAAATTTGAACACTTAGAACTGTTACCTGTTGATGATTCAAATCTTAGATCTAATGCATGGCTAGCAGGTTATGCCGATTGTGATTCTAATTTCCTTATTTCCTTTTCTTCTGAACTTGGAATAGCAAATAATATTCATTTAACTTTTCGTTTATCTCAAATAAAAGACTATCATCGTTCTTCTTTAGTTGGAATTAGTTACTTTCTTATTCTTTCTTTAATAGCTACGGCGTTTAAAACAAAACCTACATCTTTTGAACGAAAACGGGAGAGTTCTAAGACTGGTTTACACTTTATTGAAGAAGGATATTTGGTTACCGCTAAATCTTTAGCTTCTAGAATAGAAGTTATTAATTATTTTACAAATTTTCCATTATTCTCTAGTAAACGTTTAGATTATTTGGATTGGGTTAAAGCTCACTAATTTTTAGGTGCTAAAATTTATCGTACTAAAGAAGGTACAGCCAAATTACTAAAGTAAAAATCTTCGATGAATCGTCAACGGACTAATTATGACTGTAAACATTTAGATATCTTTTTGAAGACTAATCAATAATTTAATGATTTTTTTATTTTTAAATTTGACTGGATGGACGGTTAATTATAAGCTGTCTTATTATAGTAATATAGTATTTATTAAACTCTACTCGATGCGAAAAATTCTTCTACTCGGAGGTAAATGCTTATTGTTCTTCTACTTGTATAAGCAAGGGAGGTTTATAATAGAAAAAATTTTACTAACATGGAGAGGATTCGCCTGGTTAAGAGGGTTTAATAATTTATTACCTTTTATCCATCAGAGACTTAACGTAGAGCATCTTATTTCACAATTTTCAACATTTAATATAAATAAAAATTCACTTTCTGAAAATAGAAATATTTTTCATCAATGGTTAGTAGGATTTACAGATGGTCATGGTACTTTTTCTATTGTTCGTCAAAATAATAAATGGTCTTTAACTTTTAAACTTTCGCAAAGCACTTATAACTTAAGAGTTTTATATTTTATTAAGTCTCAATTAGGTATAGGAAGTATTTATGTTGAGAAAAGAAATTCCCTTGCGAGTTTTAGAATTCGAGACCGTTTTGCATTAGAATCAGTCATTTTCCCTATATTTGATAAATATTCTCTTCTTACTACTAAACAATTTAATTATATTAAGTTTAAAGAAGCTTATGCTGTTTTATCTGATACTTCCTTAAGCAATTCAGATAAAGAGATATTAATTTTTAAACTGATTAATACTAAGCCACCTGTAAATTATATTTCTCCAGTATGGTGGATAGTGGAAAATAAAGTATCTAGTTTTGAATCAGCTTCAAAAGTAATAAGTAAAGCATGGTTAGTAGGTTTTACAGAAGCTGAAGGTAGTTTTTACTTAGTGGCGAAGTCTAATACTAGATTAGTTCATGCTTTTGAAATAACACAAAAATGAGATCAAATAGTACTAATAGCTATAAAATATCTTTTAGGAATAAGTACTAATGTTATACTGAAAAAAGCAGGATATTATACTATTGTAACAACTAATTCTCGGGCTATTGAAAATATTATAAAATATTACAAAAATACGATGAAGGGTATAAAATCAGTAGAATATCGTATCTGGGCTAGATCTTATGTAAAACATAAAGGAGATTTTGTAACTTTAAATAAAATTCGTAATAAGGTTCGAATTATGAAAACTAAAAAAAATACTTCTCTTTTAGTCTAGCCACCTTTTAAGTATATTTATTAGGATGTAGATAATATGAAATAAGATGAAGGCATAGTCCGATCTCTAGTGAGAATTAGAGCGTGTAATGATAGTATTTGATTTAATTTAGATAAAATATGAGATTACCAACAAAAATGTTATCCACCATTAGCTTCAATACAATCTCATTCTGGAGGTTCTGTAGACTTAGCTATTTTTAGTTTACATCTTGCTGGAGTATCTTCATTACTTGGTATAATAATTGTGCCGTTTATTTTTGTAAAAAAATATATTTATACTCCTAAATGCTTAGAATTACAAAATACTTTATAACCTAATAATTAAAGGTTAAATTAATAAAGTAGTAAAAATAAGCAAATAATAATAATTATTTCAGAGACTTTACAGAGTAGTTAAATTAAAAAAAATTTTATTTTTCAAGAAAAAGTCCTATTAAAGACAGAAAATTCTCTTTTTTTAGAATTTTCATATCTTTTACCTTTAAGACCTATAGTAAAAAAATGGAATAAAATTAATACTAATATTTTTCCAGTTACTGATAGTACAGCCATCGTACCTTTTAATGGGAAATTAGATAGTACAATAGGTTATCCTAGATTTACTAAATTTATTAGAGATTTGACATACCTAAATACTGACAGTTTAGATGTTTTAGTTGGTCTTTTATTAGGTGATGCTTATTTAAAATTCGGACATCGTAATGTAAATGTAAGAATTGGATTTAAACAGTCTATTATTAATTTCCCTTTTATGTGAGCTGTTTTTAATGATTTAGCTCATTATTGTTCATCTCTACCTAGATATGAAGTAACATCTTTTAAAGGAAAAAAGTATGGTGTACTGATTTTAGAGACTCGAACTTATGTCGTTTTTAAAGAAATATATGGATTATTTATATTAAATGGTTCTAAAATAATCTCAGAAAAATTTGTTTCATTATTTATCTCCAAAAGCTTTAGCTTATTGGATAATGTGTGATGGATTGTTGAATCAATACAATTTAACTCTGTGTACTGAGTGTTTTATAATTAAGGAAGTAGTTTGTCTTATTAATATTCTTAAAATACGTTATGACTTGAATTGTAATTTGCATACTATTAAAAGTGGTCCTCGTATTTACATTAAGGCTGAATCAATGAAACGTTTACGCTTATTAGTAAGTCCATATCTTATACCATTTTAAAATTATAAATTACATAAAGGGAAACGCCCTATTCTTTAAATTATTTTCTTCTTTAAATGGCTATTAATTTTATTACTACTGTAATTAACATGAGAGCAAATGGAATGAGTTTACATAAGCTTCCGTTATTTGTTTGGGCTATATTTGTTACTGCTATTTTATTATTATTAGCACTTCCAGTATTAGCCGGTAAACTTAATGTTGTGCCGGCTTTAAATTTGGCCAATTGCTGGGAACTGTTATATAAAATAACACAATCAGCAGGAAACTTTTTAGATTTGAATCTATTAGGGATCTTCAGAGACTATACGCCAGAATTTATTTATTGTTTAAATTTATATCTCCGGCCCCCTTTTGTCTTACAAGATACTAAAAAAAGATCTAAATTTTCTTATTACTTAGCAGGTTTAATTGAAGGTGACGGGACAATAATAGTCCCCAAAACTGAAAGATCTATAAAAGGAAAGCTAAATTATCCTTCAATACAAATAGTATTTAATTTAAAAGATTTACCTTTAGCTTTATTAATCCAGAAAACTTTAGGTTATGGATCTATTTTACGTAAAAAAGGCATTAATGCTTATATCTTTACTATTAATAATATTGAAGGATTAATTTTAATAGTTCATTTAATTAACGGAAAATTAAGGACACCTAATATTTATGCTTTCCAAAATTTAATAGATTGGTTAAATAATAAAAACCTTAAATTTAATCTTAAAAAAGAAAAATTAGATAGTAGTTCTTTAATGTCTAATGGTTGGCTTTCAGGGTTTATTGAAGCTGATGGACATTTCTCAGTACGAACTTCAATGGGTTCTCGTAATCCTAAATTAGAATGTAAATTTGAATTATCTCAGAGACAAAATGATAAAAATGGTAGAAATTATCTTTATTTTTTAGAAAATATTGCTATATGTTTATTAACTGTAGTTAAACCATTTAGAATTAAAAGTTCTAATCCACAATATAAAATTAGAACCACAAACTTAAAAGGGAATATTCTCTTAGAACAATATCTCTATAATTATCCTTTATTTGGAACTAAATATTTAGATTATAAAGACTGGTTTAAAGTTCTTAATTTTTTTAAATTAGGTGAACACACTAATAAATCAACTATAGAAAAAATAATTTCTATAAAATCTAATATGAACGATAAAAGAACTATTTTTATTTGGGATCATTTACAAAATTTTTACAATTTAGACAAATAAGAGATAGTCCAAACTAATATGTGAATATTAGAGCGCTCACCTTGAGTGTAAAATTCAGAAATTTTATTAAGAATACTGTTATCCTTCTCTTACTTTTTAAAACCCCCCTGATAATCCCATTTTTAGCTTTTCCCTTTTTTTTTTGGAGGGCAATCTAAAATTTAGATAACTTAATAAGGGTAAGGAGATTTTTAAATTTTATTAAACTTTATTAATCTAATAAAATACCTATACTAAGTGTTAGGTTAAGAGAAGATAGTATTACATCTTAAAATATTAATTTCTTTTTTTTTTACTTTTGAGTTAACTTAAAAAAGTTATCATGTTCTTTTATGAAAGTGAGACAATATAAAAGGCAATAACTATGCTCTTAACTGATAGAAATTTCAATACTAGCTTTTATGATCCAGCAGGAGGTGGTGATCCAATACTTTATCAACATCTTTTCTCAATAACAATTATACAAAAATATAACAGAGGGGTTAACAATTATTCTTCAATAGCGATTAACAATGAACAATTTAAAGAATTTTATGAAAAATATGAAAGAATGTTCCCGAATAATAAAAAAATATCTAAAGATTGATTAAATTGGTTTATAGGTTTTAGTGAAGGTGATGGTAGTTTTATTGTAGATAATAGAAATAATTTACAATTTGTTATTACTCAAAAAGATATTAAAGTTTTAGAAATTATTTTTGAAACTTTCAAATTTGGTAGAGTGATTAAACAAGGAAAATTAACATATAGATTTATAGTAGAACAAAAAAATTTAATGGAATTAATCATTTTCATATTTAATGGAAATATGTTACTACCTTCTAGAATAAAGAGATTTAAAAAATTTTTAGAAGTATATAATAAAAAAGCTATTAAAGGAAAAATTCTTTTATCACAAATTGAATTTATAAAATCAAATAATGAACCTTCATTAAATAATGCTTGGTTGTCAGGGTTTACAGATGCTGAGGGTTGTTTTACAGTGAGTATAAAAAATACAACCGGATTTTCTATTAGATTTATACTTAGTCAAAAACATGAAGAAAATTTAACCTTTTTTAGTAAATTAATTTTATTATTTAATACAGGAATTATAGAAAATCATTATCATCATGATAATTATTCTTATATTGTTAGTGGTTTAAAAAGTTGTTCTAAATTATTAGAATTTAATTATTTTGAAAAATTTAATTTAAAAACTAATAAAAAAAATAGTTATTTATTATGGAAAGATTTATATTTAAAACTGCTACAGAAAGATCACTTAAAACCCAATCTTCGAATTGAATTATTAAAAAAATCTAAATTAATTAATAAATATAATTAAACCCTCTGTATATTTTTATCGGGAAAACAGGGTATAAAGGTTCGTAAGACCTAAAAAAATGTTTAGCAGATGTTTAAATAACCTATTGGTTTAAAGACTAAAATAATATTAGCCTCTCCCTTGCGGCCCTTACGGCCCTTGCGGGAGGGCTATTATACCCTAGTCATTTATGGCAACACTTATGAAAACGGTTAACAAATTCCTAGTTTTAGACCGTCGGTAAAATTAAATATAATTAATTTATCGCTACAGACTAGTTCATTTGTGGGTGATAAATAGCCTAAAGGTTGTTTAATTGCTTAATGTATAGTCGGATTCTTAAAATAAGTAAAGGATACTTATTTCACAAGGTCATGCTTAAGCATGATACATGGATTTAGAAGAGGAACAGATTTAAATTAAATCTGTAAGATTTTAAATTTTAAGAATTGGGTTCTTTGGTCAACTTTGGCCCTTAAATATAGTAATAGATTTAATGAAATGGACTATATGCTGGGAAACTTTATTTTCTTACTTATCTACTTTATGTATAAGCGGTAATTGTTTTTATTTTTATCCCCATAAAGTAAAAATTTTAGGTATGAAGGTCAATCAGCCGGTAACCAAAAATGTTTTATTAAAAAAAAAGAATTTAGTAGGAACCTCAGAGACTATACGTCCACTATCCTCTAAAACTTTTTCTGAATCTGAATTATATTGAAATCAATGGTTAGCAGGACTTATAGATGGTGATGGTAGTTTATTAGTAAGTAAAGCTGGTCATACTAGTTGTGAAATAACTATGGCTTTAGCTGATGAACATGCATTACTTCAAATTAAACAAAAATTAGGCGGTTCAATAAAAAAAAGAGCAGGAGTAAAGGCTATTCGTTACAGACTTCATCATAAAGAAGGAATGATTACTTTAATTGAACGAATAAATGGTAATATAAGACATTCAGCAAGATTAGAGCAACTTAGAAAAGTATGTTTAATCCTTAATATTCCTATTATTTATCCTAACACAATTTCTATAAATAATGGTTGGTTTTCAGGTTTTTTGGATGCCGATGGTACTATTACTTATTCATTTAAAAATGATAATCCTCAACTTACTATTTCTGTTTCTAATAAATTAGAAGAAAACATTAAAATTTTTAAATTTATCTTTGGAGGAAACATTTACTTTGATAAAAGTGGATATGGTCATTTTAAGTGGACCATTCAAAGTTCAAAAGATATTAATACTTTCTTAAATTATATTAAAATTTTTCCAAGTCGAAGCCATAAACGACAAAGACTTTTCTTAGTACCACAATTTTATGAACTTAAAAAACTTCAAGCCTATAAACATTCTCCTGATTCTGCCATTTATAAGTCTTGGTTATTATTTGAAAAAAAATGGAAAGAAAGAGGATAAAGATATAGTCCAGTTTAAATAAAGAGATTTAAATTTTTAGTTCAGTAACTTAAATTTTTATAATTATCTTTGTTTTTATTGCACCCAGAAGTTTTTTTTATAGGCTTCTTAATTTTGCTATGTGCGGGAACAACTCTCTTAAGTTTTAAATACTCCTACCTCAATATTATAAAGGTCATAGTAACAAAGTTAAACCAAATAAGTCAATCCGCAGGTAATTTCACTACGTTTTTTATCAGGATAATTTTTCCTTTATTATATATAATAAAGGAAAAAGGTGAAAGCACCTCAGAGACTTTACGCGACAAAACTAAAATTAAAAAAATTTCTATTCATATGAGTACTCATTTAAAACCTGAAACTGAAAAAAATTTTGGTCATTATTTAGCTGGACTAATAGATGGTGATGGTTATTTTTCTAAAGTGCCTCAACTAGTCATTGTTTTTAACGAATTAGATGCCTCTTTAGCTTATTACATTAAAGGTCGGATAGGATATGGTAATGTTTATAAAGTTAAATCTAAAAAAGCAGTTATTTTTGTTGTAGGTAAATTAGAGGGTATAAAAAAAATTCTTAATTTAATAAATGGAAAAATAAGAACCAGTAGTAAATTAGATCAAATAAATAATAATATTTTAATAAATCCTCATCTTAATGATTTTATTCCTTTTAAAAAAAATGAGACATTAGATCTAGAGAATCATTGATTATCTGGGTTTTCAGATGCGGATGCTAGTTTTCAAATAAAATTAATAAGTCGATCTGACAAGAATAAAACTGAAGTAAGGCTTAATTTTAAGATTGATCAAAAAAAAGACTATATCTTAATTTTGATAAAGAATTTTCTAGGAGGTAATATTGGATATAGATTTAGTCAAGATACTTATTATTTTGGTTCAACTAGCTTTGGTTCAGCTAAAAGAGTTATTAATTATTTCGATCAATATCATTTGCTATCCTCAAAACACGTTAATTATTTAAAATGGAGAAAAGCTTATACCATTATTCAAAATAAAGAGCATTTAACTGATTCCGGTTTAGTAAAAATAAGAAAACTTAAAAAAAGTATGAATAGAAATAATAATGATATTTTTAGTTTAAGATAAAGTCCTAACAAGGATGTAAATTCTTGAGTGATTATGTTAAATAAATCAACTCATTTACACAAAGATTGATTATTTACTTATCCAAAAGAAATTGTTATATTTTAATTATTCCTGGATTCGGAATTGTTTCACATATAGTATCCACATTTTCAGGTAAACCTGTTTTTGGTTATATTGGAATGGTCGAATTAGGCCCTCTAAACCCAAATAGAGTAATTTTACTATATTTCTGAGAATATTTTTAAACCCTTTAATTACTATAAAATTTATAGTGATAAAATTAAAGAATTTAATTTATTAATGAATATATCAGTAGGCAATATAATGTTTTGCCTCAGAGACTTTACGTAAATTATTCGTAAGAATCAAGATAAAGTCCAGCTTTAAAATTCAAGTTCTCTCTCTCTCTTACTTGAAAAGATCCTTCTGTCCTAATTTTATAGGAAGAGATACTCTTCTATCCCTATAGGATGAATAGTTATTAATAAAATTATTAGGCTTTATCCTCTGCTTCGTATACTTTATACCCATTTTCAGGAGTGGAGTAGGACTAATACTATTTCACTATGCTAAATAGTCTAAAATGTATAGATTTAAAGGGGCTTTTTCTTTACTTAATTTAAATACGAAGAGAGGTTCTGGATGAGAGAGTAAGCTTTTTATTTGCATTGTCTGTTTTTTCTTCTATTTTAGAATTTATTAATGATAGGTTATTTGTAAATACTAAACGAATATTTAGTACCAATGTAAATTCACAAAAATCTAAAAATAAATTAGACCCTTATTGGATAACCGGTTTCTGTGATGCAGAAGGTTGTTTTACTGTTATAATTACCAAACTTTCTATTTTAAATTGGCGAGTCATAGTTAGTTTTTAAATTAATTTACATATTAGAGATATTGCTATTTTATATCAAATTAAAGAAATTTTTGGTGTAGGTTTAGTATCTTCTAGACCAGATAGATCTAAATGTGTATATCGTGTTACAAAAATAGAAGATTTACTTAATGTGGTTATTCCACACTTTTTAGCTTATCCTTTATTTACTTTAAAACATTCTTATTTTTTATTATGGTATGAAGTAGTTAAATTAATGTCTACAAAACAACATCTAACGTCTTTAGGGTTTACTACTATTCTTACCTATTATGCATCTCTTAATAAAAGTATGTCGCCTAATATATCTAATGCTTTTCCTGATGTAAAAGGTGTAGAGAGAAAAAAAAGTAAGTCTTCCTAAGAATTTAAACCCTTATTGGGTTTCAGGGTTTACAGCAGGAGATGGTGGCTTTCTCAGTTGGTATCCGTAAAAAAACTGGTCAAATTATTTTAGATTTCATATAGTTCAGCATTTACGTGATAGTTTATTAATGAATTTATTTATAATATTCTTTAATTGTGGTAAAGTTAATATACGATCCAACAAAGATCGCTGTGATTTTTATGTGCAAGATTTTTTAAATATTTACAATATAATAATTCCTCATTTTTTAAACTATCCTATTCATAATATTAAGTCTTTAGATTTTTTAAGTTTTAAAAAAGCCGCTAAATTCTTTAAAGTAGATGGTAGAAAAAATACTGAAGCTATCAAAGACATTATTTATAATATGAACTCTAAACGTGAACATGAATAAAAAAGTTAGTTTGAATTTTATTTTGCTGCTACGCTATGTTTTCAATTGGAATTTTAGGATTTATTGTTTGGTCTCTATTTGTGGGACTCTTCAAGAGATATTTTGAAGTAATAAATTTCGCTTTTTACTGGAATAAAAAGATAGAGTTAAATACAAGGCCACAGGCAGTATTAAATAATATAAA
>Ga0099793_10000485_pt1 | contig 10800 bp, 8 predicted proteins | sample Rivendell_Oct201_9_FD_77319 | JGI IMG/M metagenome (GOLD analysis project Ga0099793, IMG submission 77319) | Vadose zone soil and rhizosphere microbial communities from the Eel River Critical Zone Observatory, Northern California to study diel... | ecosystem: Environmental > Terrestrial > Soil >...
CTAACAGCAGGCCGAAGATGAGGTGTGCTTTCCTGACAATCGGCGGTACGACCATAATGAGTATAACTGGGATGAGCCAGATCTCCCACCTGCCCCTCACCCTGGCGGCGATTATGAGCGAGGCCAGGATGAGCACCGCCGAAATTAAATAGGAATATTTCCCCGCGTATGCATACAATCCCAGGTTATCGCCGGCGCTCCCGGATAGTTGAGCAAGTTTCGTCAGGCCCGACAGACTGAAACCGGAGATGAGCGGCAGACCGAACCCCAGGGCGAGCGTTCCACAATAGAAAAGCAGTGATCCCTTCCAACTCTTGTCCATATCCTGAACCACCGCAAAGGGCAGGAATAAGGCCGGGGACAACTTAATCAGCGTAGCTGTCCCCAGCGATGCGCCAGCGATAGAATCGGACGAGGAGGTCATTGCAAGAAGAATGAGAAGGCACACCAGACCGTTGACTTGCCCGATTTCCGCGTTGAGAATCAGCAACCTGGCCACCGCAATGACGAAGAGGGCTTCGACGAATAACATAGCCACCCCACCAGGACGGAATGCCGGCAGGCAGATCCACAACACCCACAGGATCGCCAAAGCTTGAATGGCATACCAGATTTCAGAAGAGAGATGATAGGGCAGAGTTGCAAGAGGATAGAGGAGCCAGGCCAGAGTTGGAGGATAAATATACCCTACCGCTTCACCTTGGTTTCGGGCGGCCTCATAGAAGATGGGATAGTCGACGCCGAGCGTCTCTTGCCGTTCGATGGAATGGGGAAAAATGGCAACGAGGCACAAAAGGAAGAGCAGCCAGATCGCGAGCTTAATTATCCTCGGACTCCGGAAGAGCTGATTCATGAAACGTGCGATGTCCGAGCCTGAGTCTCGCCCGCCGCTTGACGCTCCCTTCCTGCAGCCTCTCTTCGGGCTGAGATCACCTTGCGATCACCATTTTTCTGGTCGCAGTAAACCTGCCCTCATTAGCGAAGATTGTACAGAAGTAGATTCCGCTCGCCAACCCGGGTAGATCGACGGCGACTTCATGAACACCGGCTTCGAGTCGCCGGTTGTCCACTATTATTTTAACCTCGCGACCGAGAACATCAAAAACCCTTAGAGACACCGTCCCCGACTCATGAAGGCTGAACCGTACCGAAGTGGTGGGGTTAAAGGGGTTGGGATAGTTCTGGTCAAGCCTGTAATCGGGAAAGGAATTATTCGCCCAGCCCGGGCCATGACCGGAGTATACACCGTCGATTGCGAATGTTCCTCCAACAGCATACTTCACGATCATCATATCCTGCTGGTTATTAGTCGTGGTGGATCCTACCATGACAAGACTGCTGTCCGCGTTGCTGGCCTTCATCCGTGCCATCGTGTTCGCATTTCCGACACCGCTCCCGTCGAAGAGAACCTCCGAGATGAGAGCGCCAGAGGAGTCGAACTTCGCAAGATGCCACGCATTGTAAGGAGCATCATAATAGACGCGATGGCCGGCAACGTACATGCTTCCGGTGCCGTCTTCAATCCGTATGGTGTTCCAATTGCTTTGGATACTTGACACCGGTGTCATTTGGAATGTTCCGGTCGCCTTATCGTACTTGAAGAATTGCGAGCCATTGGCATGATAGGCGGTAGCATAGACGAAGTTCTTATCTGCGGTGATGCCCCCGGCAGAAACCTGGCCGGATAGGCACTCAAATGAACGGGCCACCCACGCCTGCGTCCCGTCGGGGGAGTATTTGACTGTGGCCGCATCGAGGTCCCCGCAAGTAGCAACGCTTCGTCCCGTCACATAAACCCCCGACCCGTCTGCAAAGAGGGCCGTTGCCTCATCATACCCCGCGTGCTGGTAGTTCCGCACCCATTGCCGTCGAAGCTGGTTGTCGTACTTCAGCGTGGTAAAGACCGGAGAGTAATTTGGGGCAAAAGTCGAAGTGCCCGCGACGTAGAGGTCGGAGTTATCCACCATGGCCATCCCGACGACATCATCGGAGCCGCCGCTGTTGAACGACGCCTCACCGACCAGTCTTTCAGGACTGTATTTCAACAGTGTGAAATGAGTGGCAGCCGTTGCCGAATCGCGGTGCAGCCCCGCAACGAAGAATGTATCGTTTACCGTGGGAATGAGTGCGACCGCGTCGTCGTCATAGCGCAAGGAGCCGTAATCGTACCTTCTTTCGTTCGTGCTGTCCATCCTGATCGTGCCGGCTGTATCAATGACAAATGAGACAATGTCATAGTCTGCGCCAAAACCCGAGCTGATCTGGCTTCTTCCGGTGATATAGAGTTTCGAGCCCTTGACCACGATTGATTTTGCCTGATCGTTTCCTCCGTGATCGTAAAGCTGATACCATTGCCTGATTCCCGACCGATTATACTTTGCCACAAAGTAATCGAAATTGTTCGCATTATTGGTGACCCATCCGGCGACGTACACGTTCCCAAGGTTGTCAATGTCGAGATCATTGATGTAGTCATCTTTGCGGTAACCGTCTTGAATTCTCGCCCATCGGAATGTGAGCTGCGCGGCGGCAATGCGAGGGATGCCCAAAGAGATCGCAAACAACAAAAGGATTACAGCGTCATGGCAAATCCGGAGAAGCCGTTTTGGATGGTTTTTCATATTGTTCCTCCTCTATGGTGCGCCCTCGCAGATGTGATGAAAATTCCATCTCGTCCCGCAAGGTACGGGATTACTGCCGCTCCGGGCCGGATAGATCCTCCGGCGCGATTGACGTTCCGTGGATTGCTATTTCTTCGGCGGCTCCTTTAACTCCACAGTTCTGACATGAATGCTGGTTTTCCCGATATTCTCCACCGCGTGTGTCTCCGCCTCCCGCCAGCCGATATCCCCTGTTCTCAGTATCCGCTCGTCAGATTTGCCGGCCGGGGATGTTACCTTGATTCTGCCGCCGGATAGAACTTCCGTAATCCTGGCAGCGTGCGAATGCATGGCCGCCTTCTCGCCCGGCTTTAAATGAAAATCAATCACGCGCACCTTGTCATTTTCGAGTACCACCGTGTGTGAAGCCGGTGCGGCTTTGATCGGGTCCTGTGCGAGGACCCACCTGCCTCCGAATCCTGCCAGGGTGAGTAATACGATGGACAGCAGCCGAGAGCGATGACGCATGAGAACTCTCTTTCCTAAGTTGTTGCTGCGTACAAAGTTCAGAGCGAATCCTCCAGTAATGTAAAGAAAACCGCCGTTACATCCAATAAAGTCGAAATAACGCTGAAATATCCCTCCTTCCGTCCTTTCCTTGAATTTGCTTCATTTCCTCGATTTCGTCATTGACTCAATCGCCATAATTTCGTATATTTCATTCATGAGATGCTTACGCCTGTGTGTTCTAACCGACGCGATCCACTTCCCTCCTGTAAAGAACCTATAGCCGTTCGTTACACCTTGGTCGCGCTCCACGCATCTCTCTCAATCAATATTTCATTCACCATTTCTGGATGGATGCATGGCTCGGACCAAATACTCTGAACAGTTCTGCAGCTACTGCAACAAGACCATGAGGATGGAATTGGGCGGAGAGATGGAGGGCCAGGTAAATCGGGCATGGTTTCGTTGCACTCGCTGTCACCACACAACTCTCATCGACCTGAAAATTCGGACCGACGGGGGGGTTGAAGCAAGGCTCGATGCGGCAACGGCGACATTGTATAGCCCGCTGCAAAGCTTTAAGGTCGGCGAGGCGATTTTTCACGCCGAGTGGAATGACGTCGGGAAGGTGACCCAGAAAACGAAGACCTCCGACGGCAGCCAGGCGATTCTGGTCTCGTTCGAGAAACAGGGTCAACGGCGGCTGATCGAGAATCTTCGGCCCGATGCGCCGTAAACATTTATTTGTTCGTGTAGAACTGAAGGAGGTGAATTAGTTGGTCGGCATCATCTTACAGGAAAACGAAAACATCGACCGCGCGATCCGGCGTTTCAAGAAGAAGTACGAACGCTCGGGAATTCTGAAGGAAGTGAAGAAACGCGCCTATTTCACCAAGCCGTCCGTGAAGAAGCGGATGAAGAGGATCAAAGCTATCCGCCGGAGCTACCGTGCGCTGATGGAAGAGATGTAAGCGTTGCGGATCAAAGATTATCGTCCAAAAAGGGCCGCTCAAGCGGCCCTTTTCTTTTAGGCGGGAAATACAAAGTCCTCACGAGGAAGACGTGGGCGCCGTCGAGGCCGCCTCGCCAGTCTTCTGCTTCAGTCCCAACCTTCTCCTCACCATAGGCTGCCGCGCCAGTCCCGCCAATACCAGGATCGCAGTAAGCCCCCATGCGCCTTGCGTGATCGAGAAACCCAGATAATAGATGGGAGGGTCGAACCGGAATTCCACGACATGGCTCCCCGCCGGGACGAGCACGGATCGCAAAATGTAGTTCGTCTTATAAATCTCCGTTTCGGTTCCATCGATAAACGCTTTCCAGCCCGCGGGATAGTAGATTTCACTAAGGACGAGGAGGGCGGTGTTTGCGGTGGTGGTCTTCAAGGTGATCTCCCGGGAACCGTATTTGGTCATCGCCACCCCGTCCGGCCCCGACCTCGAGAATGTGGAGGGCAACTCCTTTTCGAGGATCGCGGTCGTTCGCGGATTCCACTCCGCGGAATTCAACAGGTCAAAAATCTCCGCTTTCGATCGCGCCGCAACGGCGGTATCGACAAACCACATCCTTGGGAGGCAGCCGGGATTTGGCTGAACGACGGTCTGGGGACTTCCATCCTTGCTTTTTCCCTCCGTGAGAATATACTTTATATTGAGCATGCCGAATACACTCCGATTGCCCCGGTTGAGGCAGGAATCCCTCATGTCCTGGTAGATCTTCAGCTTCGCCGGACTGTATCCCTGCGCGTCATGCAGCAGGAAATACATCATCCTATTATCCTCATCCAGGTTACCAAGCGGAAAGACGCGGAAGAGAGACGTATCGCTCTCCGCCTGTAACTTCTGGATCGCCGCATCCGCCTGGAAATGCTCCGTGAGGGAGGTATTCGGCTTCGGGTTGATGTACCGTCCGTCCAGGATCCACAGATCAACAATCAGAATCACTATCAACCCGAACCCGAACGTCGTCAACTGGACTTTGCGCTTCAGGTAGGCGATGATGAGGCCGAGCGTCGCGCTTGCGATAATCGCGAACTTTATGTAATCATGCCAGAACAGGTCGAAGCGCGCCTTCTTGAAATAAGCGATCACCTGCGCGGCCCGGGCCCCGTACTGAGCCCTTAGCTGAATCACCTCCCCCTCCTTCGCGAACATGAAACTTGACAGAAAATTGTAGACCGCGTCGTTGAAAATCAAACCGAGCAAGAGCAGGGCGCCCAACACGGTGATGGCGTTCCGCATCCTTTTCTGCAGCTTCATCACCTCCGGTTCCTTCCCCGGCTGGGAAAGTTCGGAAACATACGTGAACCCGTATGCCGCGAGGATGCCGAACGTAAACGGAATAAGATGGAGAATCATGACGGGAACGCGGAACTTATTAAAGAGCGGGAGATACCTGAACATGATGTCGTACAACAGTCCGAAGTGTTTGCCGAAGGACAGGAGAAAGAGAATCGCGGAGAGAATCGCCAGGAACCAGGTGATCCGGTTTCTCCGGTGGATTACTGCCATAATTCCGACGAAGAGCGGCACGATCCCGATATAGAGTGTAGAATTGGTGAAGGGCATCCAACCCCAATACATATCGGTGGCGAAACCGAAGAATGAAGGGATCAGGTAGTTCATCAGCTCGAAGGGATGGAAAGACCAGCTCGTCGCATATTCGTAGCTGAGGCCGCCCGCTCCCGCTTCGCCACCGCGGATGGAGTACTGGGCGTACTCCTGAGTCGGCAGATACTGATAAGCGTATATCGCAAATCCGATCGCAAGCGCCAGCACAAAAAGAGCCGCCTTCTTGAGCGCGGTGACCGGCGAGCTTTTCAGGTCCAGGATAATCTCGTAGACGAAGTAGGAGCCGATCACCAAGAGTCCGTAAAATGCCATTTGAGGGTGCCGGTTGAGGAGCATCGTGCCGACAGAGGCACCCAGCAGTCCGACGCTTAGGAGGTCTCTCCGCTGCAAGAGATTGTACGTGAGGAGAAAGAGCAGCGGAATATAGCTGAGGACGATGAGCTTGGAGCCGTGGCCGGTTTCAGGAAGGCCGACCGCATAGGGGTTCAGCATGAATGTGATCGCAGCCAGCAGAGAGGGGATCGGAGTAAACTTGAGCTGGCGCGCCAGCAGATACATCGAAGCCCCAATGATGAGAAACGGAATGATCAACCATGCCATGTCGACGCCGAAAAAGAGAATTTTGGCAATCGGGAGGACGACATACGCATGGAAATAGTTGACTTCACGGGGAAAAATGAGGGCGCCGAAGACGGGCATGCCGCTGAAGATATAGGGAATCCAAAGGGGCTCCACGTGCTCAGTCTGATCGATGTGCCCAATGGCCTTGAACCATGCCTGAGCGGCCGCGGTGTCGCCTGAATCGGAAAAGATCATGTTATTGAAGACGATCCCGTTAAAGACCAGGATCAACATGACATACAACGCTCCGATGCAGATCAGATCCCTCCGGGCCGCCGGGAGCTTATCGAACCATGACACCTCTCCCGGCCGGGAGGAACCTTCGCGCCCTTGCGTCCTGTTTTTTTTGCTCATAGTTTCTCCTTCTCTTAGTTGATGCCGTTGCCGCATCCGAGTTCACGTACCTTCCCGCTGCCCTTGATACGGCCAAAAAATTACCTCCGGACGTCAAAACGACGAACCATACCCTGAAGCGTGGACCTCATGCTGTTTCCTCTCCGATCAATCGGTAGACCCTCTTCACTCCGCCCAGACGTTTCGGTAGACCTTTCCCAGACGCTGGACCACCCTTTCCCATGAATACCCTTCCCGCATTGCGTCCCACCCCCTCCTTCCCATCAGATCCGCTCGATGACGATTTTCGAACAGCGCGCCGATATGATCGGCCAGGCGTTGGGAAGTGTCTCCAACGAGCGCAGTCTCGTTGTTCATGCCTTCGATCCCTTCTATCCCGAGTTTGGTGGTCACAACCGGGATGCCCTGCCCCATCGCGTGGAGGATCTTTACCTTGACTCCTCCCCCCGAGCGGAGGGGAGCAACGAACAGGCTCGCCTTGCGGAGATAACCGACCACATCATCGACGAACCCGAGAATTTCAATCCGGGGCGTGTTTGCGGCCATCATCTTCAATTCAGACGGAGGATTCGAGCCGATGATGTAAAGCTTCGATTCGGGATACCTTCGCAGTACCAGCGGAAGTATTTCCCCGACGAGCCACAACGCCGCTTCCCTGTTCGGCCGGTGAGAAAAGGTTCCCACGAAGAGAAGGGATTGAGGTTCCCTTGCACTGTACAGGGGGACTCGATCCGCAACATCGACACCTCGCGGGAGGTAGCTGATCTTCGAGGTCCATGTCGACGTGAGCCATTGAAGGAGCATGCTGTCCTGCTCGGTGACACAGAGGACGTGGTCGAACCGCCCCGTGACGTTCCGCTCGAAGGATACCCAGCGGCACCACTCGACAAAGAGCAGGCCCCTGCCGAAGATAAACGGGCTTGATTTGTACCTCCGGTACGCCGGGCGGAACGAGACATCGTGCGCCTGCAGGATTTTCTTGCCGCTCCTGGAGGCCCCGAAATATTGAGCCATCTGGACCATCTCGAACTGAACGATATCATACTGTGTCTCACCTGTGACCCGCTCAATGAGACGTGCCATTCGAGGATGATAGAATTTGCTGACATAGTAGGGCTGCCAGAGGATGAGACTCCGGAAAAACTGAATGAGCCGCGTTGCGACAAGATAGAAATTCCACCATAAGTTCTTTTGCCCCCCCTTCCCCCGCGGGACCGGGTAAAACTTGATGGGAAGCTTCTTGAGATCCTGAGCCAGCTCGAGTTCACGCCTGTCGCAGAATGATATGAGCGTAATCTCGTGCTCATGAGTCAGCTGGCGAATGAGTCCGTACATGAATGTCCCGGTCCCATGGCCGGAGAGGGGGTGAGGAAGGTACGGGCTGACGATGAGAATTTTCATTGCCCGGAGAATCGTTCATCCGGAATGAGGCTGTATCGCACGGCATACCATGCAAGCACGAAGTATTTTCTCTTTTCCTCACGGAGACTGCGCGCGGCAATCAGGTACCGGACAAATCGGACGATCATCTGCAGGAAATGCCGCCAGGCATAGAGTAAGCGCGTGCAGAATGAATAGACGGATCCATGGTATTTCTTCAGGAATTTATGATAGCTCGAGAACATCAGCTGGATCTGATACTTTTTCGCGTTACGGTAGGACGCGCCGCCCAGATGGATGACCTTCGCCTCCGGGAGAAAATAAACATTCATCCGGGCCACATGTTTGACCCTGTAACAAAAGTCTGTTTCTTCAGAGTAGGCCCTGAAGAGCTCGTCAAAAAGCCCGATCCGATCGACAAGACTCTTCCGGACCATGATTGCCGCACCCGTTACGTATCCCACCCGGATCGGCCCGGTCATCGTGACGTCGGGATATGCACCGCGCTTCGGAAAGCCCGCATGGGGAAAAAGGTCATTCAAGAACAACGCGTCAAAAAGAGCCTGAAAGAGAGACGGGAAATCCCCGAATGAAACCTGGCTCGATCCATCAGGACTTTTCAACCAGCAACCGCATACGCCCGCGTCCGGTCGATGCTCAAGGAAATCCACGCAGGTCTTGATCGGATCTCCCACCAGAAGGGTGTCCGTATTGAGAAGGAAGAGATATCTCCCCCTCGCTATCGCCGCTCCCCGATTATTCGCCCGCGAAAATCCGAGATTCTTTTCGTTGACCAGGAGTCTTACCGTGGGGAATTCTCGACGAACCATATCAACGCTTCCATCCGTTGAGGCGTCGTCCACGACAATGATCTCATGCGGAAGGGTAGGCGAATTCTCTTCCACCGACCGGATTGCCTGCCGAAGGAGATCGCGCACGTTCCAATTCGCGATGACAACCGAGACTTCAGGGTCCCTCATCTGCCTCTGCAGGGAATTATCCATCCTGCGCCGGCGCGCCTGGGATTCTCGTTAATCAATGACTCCCCGGTCAGGCAGGAGGCTGTATCGCACGGCATACCAGGCGGATAAGAGCTCTCGCTTCTTCCTTTGGCGCTCATCACGGGGTGTAAACAGATACCGGAAGAACCGCACGGACATTTTGAAAAAATAACTCCACGCGTACAGCATGCGGGTAGAGAAGGAATAGGTCGAGCCGTGATATTTTTTCAGGAATTTGTCATACCCTGCATACATCAGTCGGACCTGGTACTCCGGAGCAGCCCGGTACGACATGCCGCCCAGATGCATGATCTCGGCTTGCGGCAAGAAATACACCTTCTTATTCAAAACATGTCTGACTCTGTAACAAAAATCCGTTTCTTCGGTGTAGGCGATATACAATTCATCAAACAACCCGATCTCGTCGATCACCTCTTTTCGGATCATGATCGCCGCCCCCGTGACGTAGTCCACCTCCATGGGTCCGCCGATCGATTCGTCGGGAATCGCGCCCCGTGAGGGGAGGTGCGCCTTCGGAAAAAGATCGTTCAGAAAGAATGCGTCGACGAGAGCTTGCCCAAATGACGGGAAACTGCCGAATGACACCTGGCTCGAGCCGTCCGGCCCCTTCAACCAGCAGCCGCACACTCCCGCCTCCGGATGCTGTGTCAGGAAATCCATGCAAACTTTCACTGCGTTGTTGAACAGCTGCGTATCGGTGTTGAGCAGAAAAACATATTGCCCTTTTGCGTGTGGGACCCCGATATTATTGGATTTCGCGAATTGAAGATTTCGCTCATTGGCGATGAGCTTGACGTCGGGGAATTCCCTTCGCAGCATATCAACACTGTCATCGGTGGAGCAGTCATCCACCACGATGATTTCGAAAGTCAGACCCCGGGTTTTCTCGCGGACGGAGCGAATTGCATCGCGCAGTATGTCCCGGCCGTTCCAGTTTGCAAAAAGAATCGAGACATCTATCGGCGTCGCGGGCATCGATGATTAATATCCGCGCTTTGAAACCTTGTCGTAATCCGCCTTTATCATGATCTTCACGAGCTCCTCGAATTTCACCTTCGGCGCCCACCCGATTTTCTTCTTGGCTCTCGTTGAATCGCCGATCAGATTATCGACCTCAGTGGGCCGGTAGTACTCCGGATCGATCTCAATAACAGGCTTGCCGGTCTTTCGGGAAACGCCCTTCTCCTTGAGCCCTCGACCCTGCCATTCAATCGGCATATCGAGCTCGCGGAAGGCAATCTCCGCAAATTCACGAACGCTGTGGCTCTCGCCGGTTGCAAGCACGAGATCTTCCGGTTTATCCATCTGGAGCATTCGCCACATACCGTCGCAGTATTCCGGCGCATAACCCCAGTCGCGTTTCGCATTCAGATTTCCCAGACTCATCGTGGACTGTAATCCCTGTTTGATTCTGGAGGCCGACAGCGTGATTTTGCGCGTCACGAACGACTCCCCCCGCCGCGGAGATTCATGATTGAAGAGGATGCCGTTACAGGAAAAAAGATCGTACGCCTCCCGGTAATTGACGACGATCCAATAGCCGTACATTTTGGCAACTCCGTACGGGCTCCTGGGATAGAACGGCGTCTTCTCATTCTGCGGAAACGTCTGGGCCTTTCCGAAGAGCTCGCTCGTCGAGGCCTGATAAAACCTGGTCCTTACTCCCGTTTCCCGGATCGCGTCCAGAAACCGCAGTGTCCCTACGGCATCGACCTGTGCCGTGTATTCCGGGATGTCGAAGGAGAC
>Ga0099793_10000487_pt1 | contig 10793 bp, 9 predicted proteins | sample Rivendell_Oct201_9_FD_77319 | JGI IMG/M metagenome (GOLD analysis project Ga0099793, IMG submission 77319) | Vadose zone soil and rhizosphere microbial communities from the Eel River Critical Zone Observatory, Northern California to study diel... | ecosystem: Environmental > Terrestrial > Soil >...
CTGCGGCGCAGGATCGGGAAATCCTCGCGCACGCGTGCCTCATCGAAAGCGGTTCTTGCAGCCGCGGCGGCACCGATCGGCGCCGCGCAGAGCAATACGCCCAGGTCGTCCGCCGCGCGTTTCATTGCAGCTCCCTTACCCGGTCGCGCATTTGCGGGGGCAGTGCTCCGCGCAACAATTGCTCCAATCGCGCTTTCAGCGGCGCGCAACTTACCCGTAACGCGACATCTTCGGCGAAGGCAAACGTAAGCAGCGCGCGCGCCGACGCCTCGTCCAGCCCGCGCGACCGCAGGTAGCCGATCTGCTCGGCGTCGAGTTGGCCGACGGTGGCGCCATGACTGCACTTGACGTCGTCGGCGTAAATTTCCAGCTGCGGCTTGGTATCGACTTCGGCGCGGTCAGACAGCAGCAGGTTGCGGTTGGACTGCTGCGCGTCGGTCCCCTGCGCGTCGGCATGCACGATCAGCTTGCCGTTGAACACCGCGCGCGCAGCACCGTCCATTACACCCTTGTAGAACTCGCGGCTGGTGCCGCGCGGCCGCGCATGATCGACGCGGGTGTGATGATCCATGTGCTGCCTGCCATTGCCCATGTACAGCCCGATCAGCGTGGCTTCGCAGCCCTCCGCGTTCAGTCGCGTGGCGATGTCGTTGCGCGAGAGCAGTCCCCCCAGCGCAAAAGACTGGGACGTGAAGCGGCTGTCCAGCCCCTGGTCGGCACGGATGTCGGCGATGTGGTAGCCGCGCAGGCTTTCCTGTTGCAGCTTGGTATGGGTCATGGCCGCGCCTGGGTCGACCTGAATCTGCGTGACCGCATTGGTGAAGTAGGCAGAATCATTCAGCCCGACATAGTGCTCGATGATCTCGGCGTGTGAGCCTGCACCCACGCGGACGATGTTGCGCAAGTGAACAGCAAGATCGGAATCCGTGGCGATGAACAGCAGATGGATCGGCTCATCGACCGAGCACCCTGCGGCAAGATCGATGCTCGCCCCATCCGCCCAGAATGCGGCGTTCAGGGCCGTGAAGCCGTTGACCAGTACTTCGGAGTCACGGGCGAGCAGGGATTCGAACCGATCCGGACGGCTCGCGAGCGCCACCGCAAGACTTCCGACTTCGGCGCCGCCCGGCAGCTGACCTGGGCGCGACAAATCGGGTGCATAGCGTCCGTTCACGAACACCAGCAAATGGCTGCCGTCCAGAGCGAGCCTGGCGAGCTGATCCGCGCTCACGCCGTTTAACGATGCAGGCACGAGCTTGAAGATGTGCTCCTCGAGGGCCGCCACGCTGGTGTACTTCCAGTCTTCGTCGCGCAGACTTGGCAAGCCCAGCTCGGCGAAGCGCTCGAATGCGGCGGCGCGTGTCCGCTGAAGCCACACCGGCTGTGCGCCTACCTGGCGCAGCGCGAGTTGCGCGAATTGCTCGCGGTAATGATCCCTGTTTGCTGCGCTCATTTTCCCCGACGCCTTCATCAGCCCCGCGCCGTGTCGCCGTCGCTTTGCGCCGGTGTCGGTGCCGGAGCCTGGGCCTCGACCCACCCGTAGCCGCGGTTTTCCAGCTCTCGCGCCAAAGCCGGACCGCCGGACTTGGCGATACGACCCTTTGCCAGCACGTGCACCTGGTCGGGCACGATGTAGTTGAGCAGCCGCTGGTAGTGCGTCACCAGGATGATGGCGCGCTGCGGACCGCGCATGGCCTCGACGCCGCGGGCAACGACCTTGAGCGCATCGATATCGAGGCCCGAGTCGGTCTCGTCGAGGATCGCGAGCTTTGGCTCCAGCACGGCCATCTGCAAAATCTCGTTGCGCTTCTTCTCACCGCCGGAAAAGCCTTCGTTCACCGAGCGGTAAAGCAGGCTCTGGTCCATTTCCATCAGCCTCAGCTTATCCTTGACCAATGCGAGGAAGTCGATCGCATCCAGTTCCTGCTCGCCGCGATGCTTGCGGATAGCATTCAGTGCCGCTTTGAGCAGATAGATGTTGGCGACGCCTGGAATCTCCACGGGGTACTGGAAAGCGAGGAAGAGGCCTTCGCGCGCACGTTCCTCCGGGGGCATGGCGAGCAGGTTCTTGCCGGCGTAGAGCACCTCGCCGGCCGTGACGACCACGTTTTCCCGTCCTGCCAGAACATGTGCCAGGGTGCTCTTGCCCGAACCGTTCGGCCCCATGATGGCGTGCACCTCACCGGCACGTACCGAAAGGTCGATGCCATGCAAAATGGGGGTGTCGTCGACGCGAACGTGCAGGTTCTTGATGGTCAGCATTAGCCGATGCTCCCTTCGAGACTTACCCCCAGCAGCTTCTGCGCCTCCACGGCGAACTCCATCGGCAACTGCTTGAACACGTCTTTGCAAAAGCCGTTCACAATCATCGACACCGCGTCCTCGCCCGCGATGCCGCGGCTCTGGCAGTAATAGAGCTGGTCTTCACCAATGCGCGAGGTAGAGGCCTCGTGCTCGACGCGGGCGGTGGCATTTTTCACCTCGATGTAAGGGAAAGTGTGGGCGGCGCACTTGTCGCCCAGCAGCAAGGAGTCGCACTGGCTGTAATTGCGCGCGTTACTGGCGCTCTTGGCCATCTTCACCTGCCCACGGTAGGCGTTGCGCCCATGGCCGGCCGAGATGCCCTTGGAAAGGATCGTGCTTCGCGTGTTCTTGCCGAGGTGGATCATCTTGGTGCCGGTGTCCGCTTGCTGGTAATGGTTGGTCAGCGCCACCGAATGAAACTCGCCCACCGAGTTGTCGCCCTGCAGGATGACGCTCGGATACTTCCAGGTGATCGCCGAGCCGGTTTCCACCTGGGTCCAGGAAATCTTCGAGTTGGCGCCGCGGCAGTCACCGCGCTTGGTGACGAAGTTGTAGATGCCGCCTTTGCCATTCTTGTCGCCCGGATACCAGTTCTGGACCGTCGAGTACTTGATCTGCGCGCCTTCCAGCGCAATCAACTCGACGACCGCAGCATGCAGCTGGTTCTCGTCGCGCATCGGCGCCGTGCAGCCCTCCAGGTAGCTCACATACGCGCCCTGGTCGGCAATGATCAGCGTGCGCTCGAACTGGCCCGTGTTGCGGGCATTGATGCGAAAGTACGTGGACAGCTCCATCGGGCAGCGCACGCCGGACGGGATGTAGCAGAACGAACCATCGCTGAATACGGCCGAGTTGAGCGTCGCGAAGAAGTTGTCCGTGTAAGGCACCACCGAACCGAGGTATTGGCGGACCAGATCAGGATGCTGCTGTACGGCCTCCGAGAACGAACAGAAGACGATGCCGAGCTCGGCCAGCTTCTCCTTGTAGGTGGTTGCGACCGAAACGCTGTCGAATACCGCATCCACCGCGACGCCCGCGAGCAGTTCGCGCTCTCTGAGCGGCACGCCGAGCTTTTCATACACGCGCAGCAATTCCGGATCGACCTCATCCAGGCTCTGCGGTCCGCCCTTCTTTGCGCCATTTTGTGATCGGGGCGCCGAGTAGTAGGCGATGCCCTGGTAGTCGATGGGTGGATGCTTGACCGTGGCCCAAAGCGGCTCCTTCATGGTGAGCCAGTGTCGATATGCGTTCAGGCGCCACGCCAGCATGAACGGCGGCTCGTTCTTCTTGGCCGAAATCAGACGGATCACGTCCTCGCTCAGGCCGCACGGCACGGTATCGGCGTCCACCGCCGTGTAGAAACCATGCTGGTACTGACGGCTGATCAGCGCATCGAGTTCGAGTGCCGAGGCTGTCATGTTGGGCTTCCTTAGGCGGGCGCGCGCTGCCGACGTGCTAGCCGCGCGTCCAGATGAACGGGCTTGATAGGGGGCTTGAAGCCCGGTTGTGCCAGATCTGCCAGCGTGACCCCGTCCAGGGCGTTACGGATTACCCGGTTGATGGCTTGCCAGTTCGTGCGGATCGAGCACGATCCCTCCTGGGCGCACAGACCGGCAATCGCACTGCATTCGGTCACGCCGATCGGGCCTTCCATCGCGTCGATGACCTCGGCGATGGAGATCTCGGCGGCGGGCCGCGACAGCATGTAGCCGCCCTTCGGGCCGCGCACCGACTGCAGCAAGTTTCCCCAGGTCAGCATCTTCAGGATCTTGCTGACGGTCGGCACCGCCACGCCGATTGCCGCCGCCAGTTCAGCCGCGGCATGAATCCGGTCCGGCTCGCGCGCGATATGGGCCATCGCCACGGTGCCATAGTCGGTCAGTTTGCTCAGCCGGAGCATGGGGATCGTCCTTACGACACTATTTAGTACCGATATGGTACTATTTAGTTCCCTACGAGGGGCACTTTTTTCTACAAGGCGAGCGGCGAAGCGGCTCGCTCGGGACGGCACGAGCGTAGAGTGAATCATGTAACGATCCCCAGCGAGATACTTCTCGACCGCCGAATGGCGGAAAGTGGGGATGACAGGTTAAGCCTGTCATAGTTGCGACGGCGCAGCCTAACTCACTGCGCCGTTTTCATTTCAGGGCGGGCGTCGGGCAACCCTTAACAAAACCGGTCGTAGGCCGCTCGTCGTATCAGGCACCGGGCGCCCATAGCCGCTTTCGGAAGTAGTCACGCCAGGCGGCGGGAAGCGATGGATGGTCGCTCGCATTCTCGAGCAGTGGTTGATTCGCGGAATCCATGGCGTACAACGCGCCCACGTCCGCGACCGTCAGACGCCTTTCATTGCGCGCGAGTAGATCGATAGTGTCCCCGGCACCTACCTCGCCTTCTCGCTCGACGGCGAGATAGAACCCGCTACGGCCGCTCTGGTGGAAGCGCCTGACGATGTCGGGTTGCCCGAAACGGATCCCTATAGTGCTCTGCCGGGTACGCGTACACCGCTTTCTCAGGTCCGCCGTGAACGGACAGATCCGACTGCTCGTCGGCCGTTCACGGTCGGCGCGACCCGTATCGCGCGGGGCGTTTGCTCGGCTTGCTTCCGTCTATTCTTAGTCAGAATCCCGAAACAGCGACAGATCGATAGAGTCGGCCATTGCCTTGTACCCGGCATCGTTGGGATGCAGGTGGTCTCCGCAATCGTAGGCGGGGAGAACCTGCAGAGGATTGGCGGGATCCTGCACCGCAGCCTCAAAATCGATTACCGCATCGAATGCGCCGCTCGTACGAATCCAATGATTGACCGCCTCGCGGTTGGCCTCCCCGACGTCGTTGTAGTAGCCCGCAAATATAGTTCCCTTGTAAGGGGTCAGCGTGCCGCCGAAAATCTTGAGCCCACGCTCATGCGCGCGAGCTATGAGTTGGAGGTAGCCGGCTATGATGTCATCGGCATTGACAGCCTCAGGCGTACCCGGCGCAGCGTGGCCAAAATCGTTGATGCCCTCGAGGACAATCACGTACTTGACCCCGGACTGAACCAGGACGTCTCGGTCGAACCGGGCTAACGCATCCGGGCCAAAAACCGGGATCAGGCCGTTGTGCAGAATCCTGTTGCCACTGATGCCTTGATCGATGACCGCCAGGTTCCGAAGAGACCTGTCGGCAACCACACGCTCTGCAAGAACGTTGGGCCAGCGGCGATTGGCGCCGACGGTGGAGCAATAGCCGTCAGTGATTGAATCCCCGAACGTAACGATCGCGCGCGGCGGCGTCGTGGTTTTCACTTCGACTCCGGAGAGAAAGAACCATGATTGCGCAGTCGCGCTCACCGGCAGATCTGCCGCACCGGTGTGATCCCCGGAGGTGGAGATATAGTTCATTTGCATCCCCAGGTTGTGTTCCGTTGCGGGACCGGTGTTGCCCGGAACGTAGATGCTCACCGCCAGATTCGACAGCGGAGGAACGTCCAAGTCGACCGGATCGCTCAATACAAGCGCGCCAGCGGGGATCGTTACGGAGGACGCTCCGCTGAAAGTGACAGGCCGGTCCGAGCCGGGGGCTATGCTTGCGCCTGCACTGCTGTGAGCCACATGTACCGAACCGACAACCAGCGATTGCGGCCCGAATAGATTTGACAGCCGGACACGTACTGAATTGCCACCGACGCTGGTATGAACGATCAGGCGAATTGTTTGATTGCTGAACGCGGTGGCGCCGTCCGACGGACTCGCACCCCATGTACCAACCCAGTGTTGGCCGCTCGCTGGATCCGCAGCGGCGGGCGGCGCAATGCCGAGAAGCGCGATGACCGCGGCGCCAAGTGTCGCCCAGGCTATAAGGTTTGGCCCGCGACAATTTCGTTGACCGTTCGAAAATAGGACGGCTTCGGCTTGGTGCCGCTTCGCAGACAGCATCCCCGTCACGGAATTCATGTTTCTGCCTCCGAAATATAACAATAGTGGGGTCAGCCCAAAAATATATTGACGCGCTCCACCACCCCAGAAGAGCGGGCGCGGAAATATTTTAGCGATCCTCTGAACGAAGCGCAGTCGTGCTTTTGTTAAAGCGCTAAAGCTTCTCATCGAAGAACTCTCCTTTGCGCTACTTGCTAATCCGAAATCCAATTTTCAGCGGCTCCGACCTGAAGTCGCCGGCTTGCCATCACCCCTCTTTGACACCAACTTAACGATGCCCTTTCAAGGCTTGGTCGTGCCCCTTGCCTCCTTCCCCTCCACGTGCTGATCGATCCACGCGAGGACTCTTCGCCTCGCACTTGCCGGACAGGCTCTCGATCTGCCAGCCGTTCGAGGTGTGCGACCGGCTCGAGCCGGAACAGCTGGCACAACGCGTCGAAGAATACGGCCGGAATCGGGGTTGACCGGATCAGACGCCCACGGCGACCTCACCGCCGCACGTGCTATTCGAACGGGATCGGCACGAAACAGTCCCGGCGCTGCGCCGACCCGCCCGTCGGTGCCGGCACAACGCTATTCTGATGATCAATGATCACCGAGCCTGAACAGATCGATGTTGACCGCCATACCCATGGCGTTATAGCCGGCATGATTGGGATGCAGATAGTCCCACGGCAGCTGCGTGAACTGGCTGTTGGGCACATACTCGGCTTTCATGTTCCCCGTGGCCGGATCGAGCGTCGCCAGATCGAAATCCGCCACGCCGTCATAGAGCCCCGAAGTGCGGATGTACTGATTGATCTGCTTGCGATAGTTATCGATGACCGGACCGTTGTCCACGCTGGCCAGGAAGCCGGGAAACGTGTTCAGATCCCACCCCTCTGAAGGATTGTTATTGCCCAATGCAGAGGTCATGGTGGCGCCGATCACCTTGATGCCCCTGGCGTGCAGGCGCCCGACCACATTCTGATATCCCGCGATGACATTGGCCGGCGTATGAATGACGGGATTCTCGATGACGGGCGTCGCACTCGCGCCTTGTCCGTACCCGGCCCCGAGGTCGTTGATGCCCTCCATCCAGATCACGTGGGTCAATCCCGACAGCCCCAGCACGTCGCGATCGAGTCGATCGACCGCAGCCGGACCCGAAGTCGCATTAACCACCACCGGATTGATGACGCGGTTGCCCCCGATCGCCTCGTTGACGACGCTGACCTTGTTTCCGAACGCATTGTGCAACCTGCGGGAAAGCACGTTCGCCCACCGGTCATTCGTATTCAGGGTGGTGTGCGTGCCATCCGTGATCGAATCACCGAAGGCGCAGACGACGATCGTGTCCGAGGAAGCCACGACGTCGACCGCCGTCAGAAAAAACCAGGACGTCGTCGTGAACTCGTAGGCGAATCCATCCACGTCCTGCGTGTGATCGCCGCTTCCGGCCGCGGTGATGAACGAGGTCATGTTGGCACCGCTGTGATGCGTCATATGGCCGCTGTCGCCCTGAATGGCATAGCTGACAGCCAGGTTGCGCCCCTGCAGCAGCGCATTGTCTGGGTCATCGATCCACGTCAATATCGTGGCGTCGCTCCAAGCCTGCTGGCCGGCCGGGATCGTCACCGATGCTCGACCGCCGAACGTGACCCGCGCGACGGTTCCGTCGACGACGTTGCCGGCGTATTCCTGCAGCGCGAGGGTGGTTGCGCTGAAAGTCACCGGCACGTTGCCGAAGACATTGGACAACCGCACCCGCATCGTGCGGCCCCAGAGGTCGGGCTTGACGATGGAGCGGATGGTCTGGTCGACCGCGGTTGCGCCGGTAGTTTTCGCGTCGGGAAAGGGAAACGAGAGGTCGGGTTGGATATTCGCCACGGCCGACTTCGTGGGCGAGAATCCCAGCGCCTGATTCTGCCGGACCGGTGCTGTGTACACGTAATAAGCGGCCGGAGACGTGGCCCAACTGGCGACCCAATGCGGGGCGTAGGCGTCCTCGGCCTCGGCAACGGCGGCCGGAGCGGCTGCGAAACTGCCCAGGGCGAACAGCGCGCTCGCGACAGTGCCAAAGAAACGCCGGCGCGACCCGGCTCCGGGAGCAGCAGGGCCATCGTCTGATGCCAGAGCGCGTTCAGGTGTGAACAGGGCGATTCGGATCTTCACGTTGTCTTCCTCCTTGGCAGGGCGGGGTCCACTACATCGGTCTGCTGTGGCGGGCCGCTCGCTATCTTTGCAGCGATCGAGTCAGCCTTTGGGCAATCCTTTGCGACCGTGCAGACCCCCCTCGAGGTTAGGCTACGCGGACCGTTCGGACATGTATATTCGACCAACGTCTACGCGACGGAAGCGAGGGAAGTCACTTCCTCGCTCGCGCTGCGACTTGCTGCAGAGTGGTTCAGAAGCGGGCGTCGCTCGAATTGCCCGCTCCTAATGTCGTAGGCGACCACGCCTCGAAGGCCTTTCTGTCCGTCAGGTACGTTCCGCCCCCGCTTTCGGAGACTCGACTCGGCGCTTGCGTTTCGGGATCGCGATTTTCTTCGTGTCCCGGACAGGATTTGAGCCCGCGACGCTACGCTCGATTGCAAAGTGGTCCCGTCAATCAGGCCGGATGGGGTCGGTACGCAGGTGGCGCTCGACCCGCACCGGCTGGATGCCGTGGCGGAAGAGGCCCTGACAGAGATGCTCGCGGAGGGCGAGTCCACCAACACCGTGGCGAGCTTGGCGACCTGGCTTGCGGCGAGCCGGGTGCGAGAGGGACAATTTTCCGGCGCGTGCGCAAGGGAACGACCGTTGCCGAACCGCTGACTGCGAGCGCTGTGCGTTCGATCGAGACAACGCCTACTGTTAGCGTGGTGGCTGCGCCGATCGCTTTGACGCAACGCGGGCATTGGACTTCCAGGTTTCGTATTTGAACGCGCGCCCGCACCTGGTGCACTTCCAAATGGCGAAGTCAGCCTCCCTCACCGCGGGTGCTATTTCGAAGTCGTGATCGCAGTTGGGGTCGCCGCCGCTCGCTCGGACCGAGTGCGGGCAATAGAGATCGCGGTCGAGTCGAATCTTGCGTGGCCGCCGCGGCCGTTCCTCGGAGGCCACATAACCCGTCGTGCGGGTTGTATGCGTCGCGTCTAGCATGGCGTGCTCCATAACAATCTGACCGTGCAAAAGCGGAAAAGTTGAGCATTGCGCAGCGCTGGGAGACGGCCGCCGGTCCGAGCGACCGGGTGCAAGTCGGAGAAGCTTGCCTCGTTCTATTTCTGGAAGGATCGGCCGCTATCTCGGCCACAACGAGCGGCCCCCGACTGCAAAGGGAGACGATTCCTGGGCTGCGAGAACCGGCCAAGCGAGAGGCAGTGGCCGTCACGAACCTGCTTGTGCGAACGGCCCGAAAGCCGGCCGGACTCGGCCGGATGCGGGCTGCGGCCCACCCGATCAACTGGCATCAACGAACCACGAGTACCGGAATCTTGCTGTGCGTAAGCACCTTGACGGTCTCACTGCCGATCAGCACCGCCGCGATCCCTCTGCGACCGTGGGATGCCATGCATATTGCATCGCAACCGAACTTCTCGGCGGCCATGATGATTTCCTGCCAGATATGTTCGCCGCTGTGCGAGTAGCAGGTGCAGGCAACGCCCGCTTCGCGCGCCATGCCGTCGATTGCATCGAAGATCTGTTTGTTGAACTCGGCGTCTTTCTTCTCGCGGTCCTCGCGAGTCTCGGTCAGGGCGGCAACACTCGTCGCGAACAAGTGAAACGGAGCCGTCACGTGCAGCGCAACGACTTTGGCGCCCAGGGATTTTGCGAGCTGCAGGCCCTGGCGCACCGCTTGATCGGAAAGTTTCGATCCGTCGGTTGGGATCAATATCGATTTGAACATACGGCCTCCCTTATCGCCATGAGCGATCATCGGCACGCACGGAATCCAATCCGCAATCACCCACCTGCGTGCGTTGACGCCGGGACACCGTAACACCATGCCCGGGTGCGCTCCCGGGTCATAGTAAATTTTCCGCTTGGGATCGAGGAATGACAATTGCGCGTATTTCCTCCACCCGAACGAGAGCGTTCGTCCGGCGCTTGGATCGTGCCTGTACTTGTTGAAGGCAATGCTCCGCCTGAGTCTCGCCGTCAGGCGTTGCGTCGACCGCGCCGCGAAACGTGTCAAACATCCACACGTTCCACGAGAAGATCCATGACGGATCCTCCTTTCCAGACTTGTCCGTGCTACCGAAAAATCCCGATCGAAAGGCGTGACAGCTCTTTTCGCCCGAATGATGTAGGCTCGTTGGCAACTGACCCTCGAGCAAGTTTTGGCGGGGGCCGCACTCGGCAGGCCATCTGCGCGCTGCCCAGCGGAGCTAGTAGTTGTCGCTGCGATGTAGGCAAGTTCACACGCCGTGCTTCCGCCGAGACACTGGTGGCGACGGCCGCATGCCGGCGGGACCGGGGAACCGCCGGCAGCAGAGCGTGACTGACTGCCAAATGCCCGTAGAGGCACGCGCGACGGCGGGCGCGACGTTGGCCTTGAATCGTCGGCGAGGCGCTACTCGTAGTCTCGACGCACTGAGGCTGACTCGCGCC
>Ga0099793_10000489_pt1 | contig 10783 bp, 9 predicted proteins | sample Rivendell_Oct201_9_FD_77319 | JGI IMG/M metagenome (GOLD analysis project Ga0099793, IMG submission 77319) | Vadose zone soil and rhizosphere microbial communities from the Eel River Critical Zone Observatory, Northern California to study diel... | ecosystem: Environmental > Terrestrial > Soil >...
CAATTCCAAGCTCCCTAGGTTTACTATCCGCGTCGATTGTAACAGAGCCGTCGTTCCGAATTTGAAGTCGTCTCCATCTGTTGTCGCTAGAAGTCCCCCGTAGAGTTCTGACCCTTGCAAAGTGTTGGACCTGTCCTCCTTCGTCGCCGGTTCGGAATTCGATAATGCCATCGCAAAGCGATTCGAACTGTTTGTAGAAAGAGTCAGACGCGATTCCCATCATCACCGAATGAAACATCGCGAGACCACGCATCTTTGCATAAGGAATGATCCTCGTCCTCCAAATATCAATCATCAACTTCTCATCCGTGTAATGACACATCACCGAGGTGTTGTCGTCAATATGCAACCACCTTTTCTCGTCCTCAGCAACTCCTTCTCGGATGATATTGATTACTCTACTGCTCCAATGATTGAGGTCAAAGGATTGATGTTCGTAAGCTTCCCTTCCCTTCGATCGCATACCCTCAGGTGTCTCAGGGTGAGCTAGTCCGGTCATCACATCGTACGTGTCCAGTATTCTGAGATGGTCTTTCTGTTCCAGCTCTCTCACGTTCAATCCGAGTTTGGTCAGGGAGTCTCGAACTTCGTAGGGTGGGTGCATGTAGGTGTGGTACTCCGTGCGGGCTCCGTTTCTCAAAGCGCTCGCCGCTATTGTAAGCGATGTTTCGTACCACGGGGAGTCTGGACCGAATTCAACCAGATAACTTGCCCCGAATCTGATTCCATTGGGAACGAGATCCTCAAGGATTGCTAACGCCGGGGTCTGTTCCATGGTTCGGGTTTCACTCTCTATGAGCGTTCTATTTTCTCTAACACTTATGGTTAAAGCTGAACTAGATCTTGCTTAGTCGCCCACAAGGCGTGAGCCGAGTAATAGCGAAGAAGACTGAGTGAAGCCTTGCCAAAGCCCAATGTATTGATCACAACAGATGTCGTTGACAAGCGTGGCATTGAGACTCTTTCCAAGTTTGCAAGAGTCTTCACCTCAACCGGCCTCGACGAGGCATCACTAATCCAACTGCTTCCATCAATCGACATCCTTCTCGTGTTTTTCTGGCCCAGTTTCCTAACAGCTGAAAACCTGTCGAGGATGACCAAGCTGAGGCTTATTCAGAGCGTCCTCGCGGGCGTCAATCACATCCCCTTCGCCCAGCTTGACAAGAAGGTCATAGTTTGTAGCAACGCGGGTGCTTATTCTGACGAGGTTGCGGAGTACGCCTGGGCTCTTTTGCTCTCGGCTGCTAAGAGAATAGTTGACTTTCACAACTCTGTCAAGACGGAACAATGGACTTTGAGGCGAACATTAGGCGGAAAGGAAGTGACCATTCTGGAAGATAAGACGCTAGGCATTCTCGGATATGGCGGGATAGGGTCCGCCGTTGCCCAAACCGGCAAGGGGTTTAGAATGAAGATTTACGCGTTCTCGAGAAAACTGGTTCGAGAGAAGGGTGTAAGATCGTTTCAAGGAGACAAGGGACTCTTGACGGTCTTGGCGGAGAGCGATGCCGTCGTAGTCTCGCTCCCATTAACAGAACTCACCAACAAGATCATCGGCGCGAAGAAACTTGCCACGATGAAGAAGGATGCGATACTTGTAAACATAGCCCGTGGAGAGCTGGTTGACGAAACAGCGCTCTACGAGTACTTGAAGGCTAATCCGAATTTTCGATACGCCACTGATGTGTGGTGGTATCGAGAGGGCAAGGAGTCTCTCAAGACCACACATCCATTCTTCGAACTGCCCAACTTCATCGGGACCCCTCACGTATCAGGTCCCTCATGATTAGCCACCGGGAAACCGGCAAGGTTTGCAGTAGAGAATGTGACACGCTTCCTACGAGGTCTCAAGCCAAGAAACATCGTCAACCCCGCAGAATACCTCGTAACGGACAGGCAAGAATACTAGATTCTATCTTCAGCCATTGATCGTCTTGGCAAGAAGATCCAATGATACGTTGCCGCCCGATATGACTAGGACGACTTTCTCGCCAAGCTTCTCCACATCCCGGCTAGAGAGTAAGACGGCGGCAGGCGCCGCTCCCGAGGGCTCCGGGAAAATGTGGGCTTCACGAACAAGGAGCTTCATCGCGGAGAGGATCTCGTCGTCTGAAACAGTGTAGACGCCATCGACGTACTTTCTGCAGGCTTCGAGTGTCAGATCTCCGACAGCCGATGGAATCAGCCCGTCCGCGATCGATTTCGGCGAGTCGAATGTGACGATCTTCCCCGCTTTCATTGCTGCTTGGAGTTTTGGTGCGCCTTGCGGTTCGACCCCGTAGACCTTCGCGCCCGGTTTCAGTGCTTTGATAGTGGTGGATATGCCTGAGATGAGGCCTCCTCCACCAACCGGAACAATTACCGAGTCGAAGTCCTCGAGCTGATTCGCTATCTCCAGCCCGCATGTTCCCTGTCCCGCGATTATGTCAGGGTCGTTGAAGGGATGGACGAGTGTCGCTCCGGTCTTGCTAACAATTTCCTTGGCCTTCGCATCACGATCTGTCGTGTATTTTCCATACTTGATCGCTTCAGCTCCGTACTCGATGATGGTGTTGACTTTCTCTTGTACCGCTGTCTCAGGTAATATTACCGTACATTTCTTTCCGAGAAGTCGAGAACTATACGCTACGGCCATACCATGGTTCCCGGAGGAAACCGCGACGATATTTTTGGATGATAACTGGGAGATCTTATTGTACGCTCCTCGAATCTTGAAAACCCGAATGGGCTGGAAGCATTCGAGCTTCAAGTACACCTTGCGACCAAATCTCTTCGAGAGAGATGGCGACTCAACAACCGGGGTCTTGGTTGCTACCCCTTCGATCCGCTTACTGGCGGCAACAACATCGGCGAGCGTTGGTAAACGACCTTGGATCATGAAACGGTCTGATTCCACCTCACTATCTTGAGGTTAAATGTGCACCGACAGGGCAAGAATCGCCCATTATCAGTCCTGATTCCGAATCCAAGCCCACGATTTCCAATACCCCTTTTTCCACGCTGATAGCTAGGGGAATACTCGGGGAACAGAAAAGGCCGGACAAGCCGATAACGCGCCCGTCTTGAAAGAACAAGCCCAGAATCCTGCCCAGACAGAAAGGGGATTTGGAAAACAAATTCGTAGACCTTTTGCAAAGTCCTTGTGCGCGAGAGTAGCTGAGGGGAAACTTTCCGGCCCACGAAATCGCCTATTATCGGCTCTAATCCCGAATCCGGGGCTACATTTTTGCTCCGCCGAGAAACCGTTCGTAAATGGTCGATGAAACCGGAATTTTCGCCCTGCCACCTAAGCCAGGATTACGCCCTGAATCACCTGACTCGCCTAGAATTATTACCAGACAGTGGATGTGTGAGAAAAGTGGGGTATTGTTCAGCGGTTTTGCGTCGCATGAGCGGGAGTTCTCGGTTGCCGCGGTTGCCAGGCAGAAGTTGTAACTTTTCAGCGGTAAGGAAAAAAAACTATTCAGGCACCTAGCAACGCCTGAGGAGGGCCCCTCCGAGAAATCTTCTAGGATCCCCTTCTAAGCGCGACCAGTACTCCCAGACTACCGAGAGTTGCTACAATTGGAATGATCCACCATTGTAAAGTGAGAAGGCCGAGATAGAAGCCGAGAGCGCATAGGAAACCCCCGCACAGAGCAATAGTGCTGGTGAGAAAGGGAAAATCCCTCTTCGCGAAGATTCTAGCGAATCCGAGCCTCGCGAGTAGCACTGAGATAACGATAACCGAGCCTCCGAATGCCCCCCAGAAAGCTAATCCTCCGAAGACGACACCGATGATCGGTAGAGCTAACGGATAGGCGAAGAAGCCAACATACAACGCGGCTTTTCCAACCGCCCTCAACCACCCGACAACGCGGTCTCTAATCCCAGCCTTCGGGCCGGGAGCGTACAGAGAAGGGTCGAATTCCCAACGTTTCTTCTTACGCTTCTCTGGATCCGGCATCGCGGATCTAGAATTGGTGAAGCGAAACATTTCAGCCTATCGATGCGTAGCTGTAGCTTCCGAAACCGAGGAATGGCGAAGGTGGGCTATTTCCCGATGAACTGAACTCGTGAGAGGTTAGTTATCTAATTCGTCCCTTACTTGGACGAAAATGAAACCCCTAACTCACATTTCGACTCAAATACGTCAAGAAGAGACGTAAAGTCTTAAACGCGTACCGACTGTGTTTGAAGAGGAATCTCTGAATGAGAACAATGAAGAACTCCCTTTTCCTCGTCGTTCTGAGCCTATTGTCGGTTCTAGCTAGCGCATCAGTTCCTCAAGCTCACGCGCAGACTTCAGGTGTTGTCTGTATCGCGGACCCAACGTCTACGTCTTGCCCGTCCAGTCCGATCGTTCTCTCAGGAGTGAGTGGGACACAAATCAGTGTAGCCGTGAACGTTCAGGCCTCAAGTGCGTTCAACGGCTTCGAAATATTCGTCAAGGCAGATGTGAGCGTCTTGCGCGCAGTGAGTGTTGACCTCTCCAATAGCGTATTGGGTAGCAACGTCTTCACTGCAACCGACTGTATCGACTTTGGCCCTGGTTGCATGACAGCACAGAACGGAGTAGGGATCGTCCAGGTCGGGATGGTTGCCCTCGGCTCCTCAACGACTGCACCGACAACAGGACGACTCTTCAGCATCAAATACAATGTAACGCAGACAGCGCAGAACATGAAGGTCGGTTTCCAGACCGGTTGTGCCAACACTAGCACTTCGCCCAACTTTTGCGTTACGGTCGTGTACGGTGGCACCGTGGTGCCCGAGACCCTTCAGGAGAGCACCGGCGTCTGGGGAAACTTCGCCATGTTATTCTCTCCGACCTTGCTCACTTTGTCGAGACTACAGTATTCTTTTGCTCTCCTTACGGTAAGTAGTGTTGACGGCTTCTTTGGCTCCGTTAGCCTATCAATCTCGCTTTCTCCCATGCGAGGAGCTGCCCCTAAAGCCCAGTTCGTGGCATTCTCGGAAATCTTCCTTCTTCCGGGAACGAGCACGTTCGAACTCGTTTCAGTCATAACATTCAGGACGACTCCTCCAGGCGATTATGTAGTGACAGTAGCCGGCATAGCTGGTACGTTATCCCACACCGTTCAACTCGCGGTCGAAGTAACGCATTAGGAATCCAACAGCGATAAGCCGATCTTTCCTTGCCTCTGGAATTTTCCATGCCTCCAAAGGTGATATCCCGCGAATCATAGATTCCCTTCACTTTATTGAGCGGAGCACAAAATGAGAAACGAAGGACGGATCGGCAATCATGGGATTGAGCCACTCATCGCTTACTCAACTCACTACCCTCTCACGGCTCCAAGCCGAGAGTTACTCAACGCAAACGGGAATCGCCCTTGCTGGCACTCAATACGTTGAGTCGCTCAAGCTGACTGAGCACTCTCTCGCGGATTTGGTCAGCGGACAAGAGCGGTTTCGATAGTCGTCCGTTGGAAATCAGCCGCGCAAGCAACTCCGACATTTTCCCCCCGCAAGTCGGACATTCGGGTGCGGTCACAGTCGCAGCGGTTACTTTGTCTATCAGGCAGTTGCCGCATCTCCAAACCAATTTCTTGCCACCTAGCTTCCCTCTTTTGGCAACGGCTTTTCCATCAGCTTCTACTATGTCTAGAGCGAAGTCGATGCTCGGGGCGTTGCTGACCGAGGTGCCTACTCCGAATCCGTCCACCCCGGCATGGGATAGGTCACCGACTGACTCATCGTTCAGTCCACCTGAGACGAAAATCTGCACGTGGTTGTATCCTCTCAAGTCCAACTCCCATCTTACTTCTCGAATAATCTCGCCAAAATTCCCACGCCTAGAACTGGGCGTATCCAGTCGGACTCCGTAGAGGTCTTTGCCAAGCGCCTCGGCCGCCAAGATGGATTCTGTCTTCTCGTCATAGTATGTGTCGACTAGCGTGATTCTCGGCACCTTCTTTGGCATGTGTTTGTCGAAGCTCTTCCACGCTCTGACCTGGTCTCCGATGGCAATAATCAGGGAGTGAGGCATCGTTCCTGCGGGATCTTTTCCGATAAGCCTCGCGCCGACGATACTGGACACTTCATCAAAGCCACCGATGTAACAGGATCTGTCGATCATGGGGGCGAGAGCTGGATGAGCCCTACGAATCCCAAAAGATAGAAGAGTTTTCTTGCCGGCCGCTCTTCTCACCCGCGCTGCCATTGTCGTTATCCCTGATGCTTGGCAGAGAAATCCGAGTAGCGGCGTCTCGTAGAGACAGAAATCCAAGTATCGGCCCTCAAGTACCATAACAGGCTCCCGTACACCTTCTACGTCACTTGAATGAAACAAGGTACCCTCTGGAAAAGAGTGAACCTCGATAGGTACGCCCTCTAGAAGATAGGCGGCTTCCTCGACTCCAGCAAGTATGCCCCATTCCCAGTTCTTTGGAAGAGAGCCAGTCGTTATCTCCGCGGTTACGTGGAGATTGGATAGTCCTTCTTTTTCGAGTATCTCTTTTGTTCGTGTGAAGTAGACATCTGTTGTTTCTGCGTTCTTGATTTCGTCGTCACTTGCTACCTGGAATTTTCTCAAATTAGCCATTGTCGAGGTCGCTGTGATCGAATTATAATGTTAGGGTAGCAAACTCTCCCATGATTTCCCGCTGGAGCATCTGACAAGTTATAACTAGGCTCAACAACTCTCAATAGCGCGGTTGGTTAGACGTGAGATCGCTGGAAGAGCTCGCGAAGAGTGCCCGCGAGCTGAAAGAGCGCGGCATGTCCACGTACGAGATAGCTGACGAGCTGAAGGTGCAGGCGGACACCGTTGTCTGGCTCCTGTTACACGGCAAAGAAGGAGTCAAGACGAAGGAAACGTATGATGTCTATGTCAACTGGAATCCCATTGGATCTAGCGTTCGTCGTCTAACGCTCGTCGGTCGGGCAATGGCAGACATGGTCCGCGAAGCCACAGAAGCCGGACTAATGGAAGAACCTGAAGTGGTTGCCGGAATCGAGAGCGGCGGAATGGCCCTAGGACTCATCGTTGCCAGGTCGTTGAACAAGCCTATCGCCTCCGTACGCCCTCAGAGACTAGGGGAGAAGAAAGTGGCTGGGGCTGTGAACCCGAGCTTCTCGAGCGTCGAAGGCAAGAAGGTACTGATCGTCGACACAATCCTGCGCATGGGAGAAACAATCCGGGCCGCCATCGAGACCCTCACCGGAGTAAAGGCAAAACCTGTGGGAGTCGTTGTACTCGCGAACAAGAGCGGAAAAGAGAGTATCGAGGGAGTTCCTCTACGATCTCTAGTCGAGTTATTGCCGGTAGCGAAGCAGTGAGCCCTTTTCGACCCGAGTTAAATAGAAAGAGGGATATCATAAGCGTGCAATTATTATATCCTACGGATGCGAACGGTATACTGGAAGCGTAGAGAAAATGCCGACCAAATTCATGCAATCCCTCGACCCCCAAGTCTACGCAGAACTCCGCAAGATTGCGAAGGACAGAGGCATAACCATGCAGGAATTGATCAGAGCCGTAATCGTCCCCGACTGGATGAAAAAAGACGAAGGCTCAGGCGGCCGTGGGTCTCCAAGAAGATCCCGAACGGCACGCAACGCGTCGAAAAGAGCAAGAGCCAGAATTACCGCATAGCCCGTCGAAGCCCAGGCAACGCTTATTTCTCAGCAATCCGAGGATTCAAGATTAGGTACTAACTGTTGTCGGCTCAGGACCGTGTTCCCGCCTACGCGATCTCGCTGCTCGCAGGAATATTGACCTTCATAGGTGGATTAGCAAAGGCCTCTATGAGCGGCATTATCAAGTATACAGCTTCAGGAGCCACCTTCAACAATTTCGTGGGAAATAGCGTCCGGTCAAGTAATTTCGGTCCTGCAGTAGCCAGTGCGCGAGTATCGGCAGTTCTGCTAATCGTCTCCGGAGTCCTCATGTTGGTCAGTGCTGTCGTGATGAGCTTTAGGTCCCACCAGTATTCGACATGGGGGACGATCATTGTCATCTTCTCGGTTGTCGGCCTTTTTGCAGGTGGCAATTACATTACGGGAATGGGGTCTGTTCTTGGAATAATAGGCGGGCTGTTGGCGATTACTTACAGGACAGCTCCACGTTCTGTTCAAGTATAGTGTCCTGGCCCTCAATTCTTCAACCTGCCCGTCTTCCTCGGCAGTCCAGCCATCCGTCATGTTTCCATCAGAGCCGTAGTCTTATCTTTGGCCTGTAATCTGATAGCTGGTAGGAATCACCTTTGAGTCCTGAAACAAAATTAACCTATGTTACGTTGCTCGCTGACCCGAGCATTCATCCGAAATATGAATCAGCACTAAAGCAGGTTGAAGCCGATTTTGGAAAGCATCATCCGATGTTCATCAACGGCCGAAAAGTTTTAGCAGGAGACGGAGAATTCGATGTTAGGAGTCCTCTAGACACCAAGATACTCCTCGGCTATTTCCAGAAGGGAACAGCCCAGTACGCCAAGAAAGCGATCGAAGCCGCCAAGGACGCGTTTGAAGAATGGAGCGTGAAGCCGTGGAGAGAGCGAGTTGCAATCATCCGGAAAGCGGCAGACCTGATGGAGGAGGACCGGTTCCAGCTCGCAGCGCTGATCACCTACGAGGTCGGAAAGAACCGGTACGAGGCTGTCGCCGAAGCGAGCGAAGCCATCGACATGCTCGACTACTACGCAGACCTAATGGAACAAAATGATGGATACGTAAAGCCCATGCAGCCAGGCGCGCCGGGGGAAGTCTCGAAGAGCGTTCTTCGCGCCTACGGTGTGTGGGCGGTCATTTCACCCTTCAACTTTCCACTCGCGCTGGCAGCTGGCATGGTTGCATCCGCGCTAGTTACCGGCAACACGGTTGTGTTTCATCCGACAAGCACCGCACCTCTATCTGGCCTAAAGCTCTACGAGACGCTCATTGACGCTGGAATACCACCTGGAGCGCTGAGCTATCTCACGGGTCCAGGCGAGTCCTTCGGCGACGAAGTCACCGGGAACCTAGACGTTGCCGGTGTCGCGTTCACGGGCTCAAAGGATGTTGGCATGAAGCTCTACCGCGACTTCGTGAACAAGCAGCCGTATCCAAAACCGTTCATCGCGGAGATGGGCAGCAAGAACCCAGCCATCATCAGCTCAAGCGCTGACCTTGAGAAGGCGACAGAAGGTGTCGTTCGTGGAGCGTTCGGGTATAGCGGCCAAAAATGCAGCGCAACCTCGCGAGTATACGTGGAGAGAGGCATCAAGAACGACTTTCTCAAGATTCTGAAGGACAAAGTAGACCATCTCAAAGTCGGAGACCCGAGAGACAAGGACGCGTTCGTCGGGCCTGTGATCAACGAGAAAATGGTGAAGAAATACCAGCGATATCTCGAGCTTGCGAAGAAGGACGGCGGCAAGATAGTCGCTGGAGGTGGCCTACCCGAGGACAAGAAATTATCCAAAGGCTACTATGTTAAACCAACGGTTGTCTCTGGTCTACCCTCTAACGACCGTCTGTTGAAGGAGGAACTATTCCTGCCTTTCGTCGTCGTTGACGAGGTCAAGAGCTTAGATGAGGCGTTGAAGAAGGCAAACGATACGGACTTCGGCTTGACTGCGGGAATATTCAGCAACGATCAGAACGAAGTTGACAGGTTCTTCAAGAACATCGACTTCGGCGTCACGTATGCGAACAGAAAAGGCGGCGCAACAACAGGCGCATGGCCAGGCTCCCAATCGTTTGGCGGTTGGAAGGGAAGTGGAGCGACCGGCAAAGGGGTTGGCGGACCGTACTATCTTCTAGAGTTCATGCACGAACAAGCCCAGACTGTAGTCAAAGACGCCTAGGCGGCCAAACGATCCATCTCGTCAAGGAACATTTCTTCTTTTCCTACTGGAAAGACTCCTGAAGCTGCAACGGAGTGTCCATCGCCGAAGCCGCCAACCTTCGAGCATGATTCAGGAAGAATCGTCGAGAGCGGTGGTTTCTTTCCCTTCTCGATCAAGTTCGTGAGGATCTGTGGTGCTCTTCCTGAGACTTTCACCACTGATGATGGTAATCTTCCCCAGCCGGGAATGTCGGGTGGGACATTCATCATTCCGACCAAGTACTTGACGGGATTGACGCCTCGCTGATAGCGTAAGTACGAGCAGAAGCTTCCCACCACTTTTCCTCCCATGCCTTTGTAATCGTCATGGGCGTGAAACCATTGGAGGTTCTTCCTCTGCGACAGGCCATCCTTCGTGATTATTGAGAGCACTTTCCGGTTGGCTTGTTTTCTTTCTTCCTCAAGCTCTTTGGCCATTTCCATAGTTTGTTTGCTGAAACCTGTTGTACAAGCTTCGATACCCATCCCAGGCCCGTTTCGGTAATATCCAACCGAGCCTAGCACGTTGAGCAGGCTGGACGCTCGCGTTCTTGTGAGAGTCATGCCCTTGGCCTCGATCTTCAGATCCCCTTTTCCAGAATCCCGGGCGAGCCCCTGATTTTTCGCGTCGTTCACGGAGATCAAGTTGAGTCCTCGTGTCTCGCCAGGTAGTTCTAGCGAACCTATCGTTGCCAGGTGAGCGTAGCTCGACAATCCTGGATCAACTGCTTTGCAGAAGAGAGAGGCTACTGTTGCTGAGGAGGCGTCTTTCTCGCCTGAAAAACCGTTGAGTTCAGGGTTGAGGTTGTGGAGCATTGGATCCTGGATCGAAGATGTGTCGTGATGGTCCAGAACCAGGATTAGGTTTCTGGCGCTATTTGCTTTGATCAACCAATCAATATGCCCGGGGCCCAAGTCGACGTATGCTGCGACGTGAGGATGACCTGTTTCGATGTCCTCGACAACTTCCGG
>Ga0099793_10000498_pt1 | contig 10671 bp, 13 predicted proteins | sample Rivendell_Oct201_9_FD_77319 | JGI IMG/M metagenome (GOLD analysis project Ga0099793, IMG submission 77319) | Vadose zone soil and rhizosphere microbial communities from the Eel River Critical Zone Observatory, Northern California to study diel... | ecosystem: Environmental > Terrestrial > Soil...
ACGCTGAACCCCCTCGATTTCGATACCATCGCGACGAGTGTCCGAAAAACGGGGAAACTCCTTATCGTTCATGAGGATACGCTCACAGGGGGGTTCGGAGCAGAAATCGGAGCACGCGCCGCAGGGGAGCTTTTTTTCAATCTGGATGCGCCAATTAAACGCGTCGCGGCCAAAGATGCTCCCGTGCCATACGGTCCAACCCTCGAGAATGCCATGCTCCCGCAAACTTCGGACATCCTCTCGGCGCTCGAGGAACTCTCCTCCTTTTAGCCATGGCAACCCTGACCAGGACCAAGAGCAGGCTTTCAAAACGCCGGGCGATCCCCCGCGGATCTCCTGACGGCGGCGTCACTAATGCAGATCTTCTAAAGTTGTATTACTTCATGCTGGAGACCCGCGAATTTGAGGATACGATCAACCGGCTCTACCAGCAGGGGAAAATTGTGGGCGGAGCATATTCGGGAAGAGGGAACGAAGCCACGGCCGTTGGGTCCGCGTATGCGCTCGGGCCGGAGGATTACATCTTCCCGCTGCACCGGGACCTCGGAGCCCACCGCGTGAGGGGGCAGACCGTTGAGAATCTCATGCTGCAGTACCTCGGCCGGGCAACCGGAATGGCAAGGGGGCGAGACGGCACCGGCCATTATGCCGATCCGGAGAAGCGTATCTACGGCAACATCAGCCATCTCGGAGCAATGGTGCCGGTGGCCGTTGGGGTCGCTCTCGCCAGCGTGCTCAGGAACGGGCGCTCGGCGGTCATGACCTATATCGGGGATGGCGGCGTGAACGTTGGTGAGGTGCATGAAGCGCTTGCGATGGCCTCGGTGATGCACCTGCCGCTTATACTTATAATAGAGAACAATCAATACGCTTATTCGACCCCCGTCTCGAAACAGCATAATGTGGAGCGTCTATCCGACCGCGCGATCGGCTACGGCATTCCCGGTGTCACGATCGACGGCACAGACGTTCTGGCTGTCCACCGCGTTTCAAGAGAAGCGGTCGACAGGGCGCGCCGTGGAGGAGGGCCTTCAATTATAGAAACGGTGACGATGCGAATGCGCGGCCATGCCGCGCACGATACCGCATGGTATGTTCCGAAGAAGCTCTTGCAGCGATGGGAGAAGGAGGATCCGATCGAAAAATTTGAGAGGGTCATTACGGCAAAAGGCTTGCTCCCCAAAGAGAAGAAAAAGACGATTATGCTCGAGATCAAGAATGCCGTTGAGGACGCCGCCCGGAAGGCTCTGGAGGAGCCGTATCCCCCCGGAGAACAGGCGGCCGAAGGCGTGTACGCGAACCCGTGAGCCGTTTGCCCGAGCCCATTACATATTTGGAGGCGATCAGTGACGGACTCCGTGAGGAGATGAGGCGGGATGAATCGGTCTTTGTCCTCGGCGAGGACGTCGGGGCCTACGGTGGCGCCTTCAAGGTCACGAAAGGATTCCTCGAGGAATTCGGAGAGCGGCGAGTGATCGATACGGTCCTGGGGGAAGCTGCCATAATCGGAGCTGCCATGGGCTCGGCCATTGTGGGCATGCGGCCGGTCGCGGAGATGCAATTTGCGGATTTCGTCACCAACGGATTCAACCAGCTCGTGAACAACGTGGCCAAGTTCCACTACCGGACGAACATCGCCGTCCCCATGGTCCTGAGACTGCCTTCAGGCGGCGGCATCCGTGGAGGTCCCTTTCACTCCACGAACCCCGAAGCATGGTTTTTTCATGTTCCCGGCTTGAAGCTCGTTGCGCCCTCGACTCCCGCCGACGCGAAGGGGCTGATCAAGGCGGCGATCCGGGACCCGGATCCTGTCCTGTACTTCGAGCACAAATATCTGTACCGGCACAGCAAGGGCGAAGTGCCGGATGGGGATGTTGTCGTCCCGATCGGCAAGGCGGAGGTCAAGAGGAGCGGGAGCGACATTGCGGTCGTCACCTACGGAACCGGCGTTCACTGGGCGCTCGAAGCGGCGGAGATCATGGCGAAGGACGGAGTCCAGGTCGAGGTGCTCGATTTACGGTCGCTTCTGCCTTTGGACAAGCAGGCGATCATCGGCTCGGTCAGGAAGACGGGGAAAGTGCTGATACTCCACGAAGATACGCTCACCGGCGGCGTCGGTGCGGAAGTCGCCGCAATCATCGCGCAAGAGGCCTTCGAGTACCTCGACGGCCCTGTCAGACGCCTCGCCTCGCTCGATACCCCGGTACCTTACGCACCGACGCTGGAGGATTACTTTCTCCCCAATACGCAGAAGGTTGTGGACGCCCTCAAGATCCTGGGAGCATACTAAAATGGTAAGGAACTCGAAGCTCCTTCGTGATACGGTGTTCGATAGCATCCAAACCAGATTCCAGAATCGATCACTATACCGATAAACCCATGTCGAAAATTGACGTTGTGATGCCGCAGCTCGGCGAAAGTCTGACCGAAGGCACGATCATCAAATGGCACAAGAAGCCCGGAGAGAAGGTGAAGAAAGACGAAACTCTCCTTGAGATCAGCACCGACAAGGTGGACTCCGAGATTCCGGCGCCGGCCTCAGGCGTGGTGACCAAGATTCTGTTCCCGGAACAGAAGACTGTCGAGGTCCGGACAGTAATCGCCGAGATCGAGACGGACGAGGACTCGGCCGTTGTCGTTTTGGGGCCTGCCCCCGCGGCTGCCAAGCAACCGGCGAAAGGGCCGGCACCGCCACCACCGGCGCCTGTCGCGGCTCAGAGGCCGGTATCAGCGCCCGCCCCGGGGCGGTTTTACTCGCCGCTGGTATTGACGATCGCCCGCGAGGAGGGAATCCCGATGGCGGAACTCGAACAAATTCCGGGGACCGGCGAGGGCGGCCGTGTTTCGAAGAAGGACTTACAATCGTATCTCGAGCAGAGAAAACAGGGCGCGCCTGCAGCGCCGGCGCGTTCGGCGCCTCCATCTCAGCCTGCACAACCCGCTCAGCCGGCCGGCCGTGCCGCCCCCCGGATCGAATCGACGCTGAAGCACGTCGACAGCGGCGAGCTTGCGGCAAAATACCCGCCGCCCAAGTACGAGATCCTGCAGATGAGCAACGTGCTTCTAAAGATGTCGGAGCATATGATGAAAAGCGTGCAGACCTCGCCGCACGTCTGGGGGGTTCACGAATGCGATATGACGAGAGTCGACACGGCCCGGCGGCGGAACGCGGAATCGTTCGAGAGGCGGGAGGGTTTCAAGCTCACGTTCATGCCGTTTATCTGCGACGCGATCGTGAAGGCACTGAAGCAATTCCCCCTCGTGAACTCCTCGATCGAGGGAGACAAGATCATCCTGAAAAAGATGATCAACCTGGGGATCGCGGTCGCTACGGAGAACGGATTGATCGTTCCAGTTATAAAGGACGCCGACGAGAAGAATTTCACCGGCCTCGGGCGGGCGATCAACGATCTGGGAACGCGCGCGCGCACGAAGAAATTGACCCCGGCGGAAATCGAAGGAGGGACGTTCACGATCACGAACTACGGCGTCTTCGGCACCGTGATCGGCGTGCCGATCATCAATCAGCCGCAGGTGGCTTTTTTGGGAACGGGCTCCATCGAGAAGCGTGCCGTCGTGATCAACGACGGGATCGCCGTCCGGTCGATCGGGTACTTTACGCTCGGGTTCGACCATCGGATCGTGGACGGGGCGCTCGGCGGCTCGTTTCTGGAAACGGTTGTGAAGCTTCTCGAGAACTTTGACGACAACCAGGTTGTATGAATTTCCTGATTCAAGAAGTGAGGCCGGCGGTCGAGCTTCGAAGGAGGCCCGAATGGCTCAAGTCGCGGATTCCGGGCGGAGAGAATTATGCCCGCTTGAAGGCGATCATCGACAGCAACCGCCTTCATACCGTATGCCAGGAAGCCCGCTGCCCCAACGCGGGTGAATGCTGGAATAACGGCACGGCTACGTTTATGATCCTCGGCGATGTCTGCACGCGGAGCTGCGGCTTCTGCGCGGTCAAGACGGGAAAGCCGACGGAACTTGATGCCGACGAACCCGCCCGCGTCGCCAGGGCGGTCAGCCTTCTGGGCCTGCGCCATGCGGTGATTACATCGGTGAATCGAGACGAGCTTTACGACGGAGGGGCCCAGATATTTGCGGAGACGATCCGTCAGGTGCGCGCGTCGAACCCGGGGATCAGGATCGAGGTACTAATCCCGGATTTCAGGGGCGAAGAATTTGCGCTGGACATCGTTCTGGATGCGCTGCCCGACATTCTGAATCACAATATGGAGACGGTGCCGCGGTTGTACCCCATCGTCCGGCCCCAGGCCAAATACGAGCGGTCCCTCGCGCTGCTCAATAGAGCCAGGAGGCGAGGATTCATCACGAAAACGGGATTGATGCTGGGAATCGGTGAAAAAATTGCCGAGGTCGTCAAGGTGCTCAAGGATTTGCGCCGGGAGGATTGCGTCATCCTCACGCTCGGCCAGTACCTGCAGCCGACGAAAGAACACCTGCCGGTTGACAGGTTCGTGCATCCGGAGGAATTCAGAAAACTGAAGGAAATCGGATTGGAGATGGGATTCCGGCACGTCGAATCAGGCCCCCTGGTCCGGAGCTCCTATCATGCCGAGCAGCAGCTTTGAAAATCGCTCTCAGTGCCGCCGGGGGCGCGGCTGAGAACGGCGCCAATCGTCGGAGGCCGGTTTGGGCCGTTCGCCCGGAGGTGCCGGGGGGCGCCTGTCCACGGGCGTCGTGAGATACTCAATCCACGCTTTCAGGTCGGTCACAGGCCGACCCTTCCGCGAGAACCCGTCGAGCTTCGCGTCCTTCACTGCCTCCATCGTGTAGCGGTCATCGTAAGCGGACACGAAGAGGAACGGAATCTTCGAAAATTTTTCGTTGCTTCGTACCGCCTTGTGAAATTTCAACCCGTCCATCACCGGCATATAAATGTCCGAAACGATGATGTCGATCGTTTCACGGAACAGGATATCGAGGCCTTCCTGGCCGTCTCCGGCAAGGAAGACCGCCCAACCCTGATCCTTGAGAAAACCTCCGACGAGGATTCTGTACTCCGACTCATCGTCGACGACGAGGATGTTCATCCGACCCGTTCTTTCTCAAAAAGTGCCAAAACCGGACTGAAGGAAACCTCGGAAGGTACGAAGTCGCGGGTATATAAACAAGTAAATCGTTCTTTCGATTTTCTCTTGCGTCTGTGCCGGATTTTAAGTAAATTTATAGGCTTTTAACTTCCCCAGGAGGGATGCTCTCTTGGGCATCCTGATCCGCTCATTTTGAATCAATTTTTAGGATTTTCCCGTGCCATTGTATCAGAGACTCACCCACTCATTCAAGCAGAATGAGATCGACCGCAAGTGGTACGTCGTCGATGCGAGCGGAAAAACGCTCGGCCGGATTGCGAGCCGCGTCGCACATGTCCTGCGAGGGAAGCATAAGCCGACCTTTACTACGAACATCGATTGCGGCGACTTCGTTGTCGTCGTGAATGCCGATAAAGTGAAAATCAGGGGGCGCCGGGAGGAGCTCAAGACGTACTTCCATTACAGCGGCTATCCGGGCGGAGCGAAGGTAGAATCTTTTAAGGAATTGATGAAGACCGATCCCGAGAGAGTGTTTATGCACGCGGTGAAGGGGATGATACCGCATAACCGACTCGGAGCCCAGGTCATACGGAAGCTCAAAGTGTATGCGGGAACGTCCCATCCGCATGCCGCGCAGAAGCCCGAGCCGCTCAATGTCTAGCCGCAAGGAGAAACGATGATTACCCATTCGCATCAAATTATAACAATCGGACGCCGCAAGACCTCCGTAGCACGAATCGTTCTGAGGCCCGGCGCGGGGAAGATCACGGTGAACGACAGGGCGCTGGAAAATTATTTTCCCGTGGATACGATGCGGACCGAAATCCTCTCGCCCCTGATCGTCACCGAGACCGTGGGCAAGTACGACGTCATCGCGAATGTCAAGGGCGGAGGGCTCTCCGGTCAGGCCGGAGCCGTGAAGCTGGGGATCTCGAGGGCCCTTCTCGAAGTGAACAGCGATCTGCGAGTGAAACTTCGTGCGGATCGATTATTGACGCGCGATCCGCGCATGGTCGAACGGAAGAAGTACGGCCAGCGCAAAGCGCGGAAGAGATTCCAGTTCTCGAAGCGTTAAAGATCTATCCGGGAACCGACCGACCGGTTGCCGGCTGCTTATCACACATACCCCCTGATTTTGCCGGCAGTGTTCCGGCGGTCCTTTGTACCGGGACTGAAGGAATTCCGGCGGAAGACGACGGGAGTAGAAGACTCAACTGACATAGGAGCCTCGATACAATGCCACGTGTAGAATTAACTGCCCTGATCGAAGCGGGCGCCCATTTCGGGCACCTCACCCGCCGCTGGAACCCAAAGATGAAGCCGTTTATATTCATGGAGCGCAACGGCATCCATATCATCGACCTCAAAAAGACGCAGGAGCTGCTGGAAGTCGCCTCGAACGCGATTGCCAACATCGTCGCCGACGGGAAGCGCATTCTGCTGGTCGGAACGAAGAAGCAGGCGAGCATCGTCATCGAGGAGGAAGCCAAGAGGTGCCGCCAGTTTTACGTGTCCGAGCGCTGGCTTGGGGGGATGCTGACGAACTTCACGACGATCCGCAAGAGCGTCAAGCGGCTCGCGAATATTGAGAAGATGGAAACAGACGGGACCTACGATAAGATTACGAAAAAGGAGGCGCTCGTCCTCGACCGCGAGAAGGAGAAACTGTCGAAAGTTCTCTCCGGCGTGGTCGAAATGACACGCCTGCCGGGAGCCCTGTACGTCGTCGATATCAAAAAGGAAGAGATCGCCGTGAAGGAAGCAAAGCGGCTCGCCATTCCCGTCTTCGCGATCGTCGACACCAATTGCGATCCGTCGCTTGTCGACTATCCCATCCCCGCCAACGACGATGCCATCAAATCGATCCAGATGGTCACGAGGGTGGTCGCCGATGCCATGCTGGAAGGTTCCGAGCGGGGAAACGCGCGGCTTGAAGGGCTGGATGCGGAAATCCAGTCGGGCCGCACAGAAGCAGTCTCAGGGTGAACGAAGCAATATGAAAAAGAGCGATGACATCGTGCGTGCGGAAATTACTGCCGAACAGGTAAAGGAACTGAGGGATAAAACGGGCGCCGGAATGATGGACTGCAAGCAGGCGCTTGCCGCCTCGGGCGGAAACATCGAAAAGGCGATCGACTACCTGCGGAAGAAAGGCGCCGCGACGGCCGAGAAACGGGCCGACCGCCTCACAAACCAGGGCCTCGTCGAGGCGTACATTCACGCGGGGGGCCGGATCGGGGCGATGGTGGAGGTGAACTGCGAAACGGACTTTGTCGCGAAGACCGACGACTTCAAGGCGATGGCCAAAGACCTGGCGATGCAAATTGCCGCCATGAACCCGCGCTACATCTCCCGCGAAGATGTTCCGCGCGAGACTGTCGAGCATGAGCTGGAGATTTACCGGACGCAGGCCAAGAACGAAAAAAAACCGGAACAGGTCGTTGACAAGGTCGCGACCGGACGGCTCGAAAAGTTCTACCAAGAAGTTTGCCTGCTTGAACAGACATTTATCAAAGACTCGGGCAGGACGATCAAGGATCTCATCCTCGAACTTACGGCGAAGACCGGTGAGAAGATCACGATCCGGCGCTTCAGGCGCTTCCACCTCGGTGAGAACGGTTCTTGACGCAACGGGTGGCGGGATACTCCTCCCTGAGCGATACCGTGAAGTTTAAGCGCATTCTGCTCAAGGTGAGCGGGGAGGCGCTCATGGGGGGGAGGGAGTTCGGAATCGACGCCCAGGTGCTGCAGAGATACGCCGAGGAGGTTCAGGAGCTGCAGCAGGAGGGAGTCGAGGTCGGCATCGTCATCGGCGGAGGCAACATCTACCGGGGGGTGGAAAATTCATCCGACGGGGTGGACAAAGTGACCGGCGATCAAATGGGCATGCTGGCCACGATCATCAACGGACTCGCCTTACAGAGCGCTCTCGAACGCAGGGGCGCATTCACCCGCCTGCTGAGCTCAATCGCCATGGAAGAGATCGCGGAGCCGTTTATCCGGCGCCGTGCGATCCGCCATCTCGAGAAGGGGCGCGTGGTCATCTTCGGCGCAGGCACAGGCAACCCCTATTTTACAACCGATACGGCCGCCGCGCTTCGGGCGGTCGAGATCAACGCGGATGTCATCCTGAAAGGAACACGCGTCGACGGCGTCTACGATTCCGATCCTGAAAAGAATCCCGGCGCCTTCAAGTTCCAGGAAATTTCCTACCTGGATGTTCTAAAGAAAGATCTCAAAGTGATGGACCTGACGGCGATCACGCTGTGTAAAGAAAATATGATGCCGATCATCGTCTTTAACATGAACGTTCCCGGCAGTCTGAGGCGGCTCATGCACGGCGAGCGGGTCGGGACGATCGTCTCCTCCTCGCCGACCATCAGAGACGGATCCCGCTCTTCAGGCGGGAGGAAATCCCGCACTTCAGGCGGGAGAGGATCGCGCACTTCCGGCGGAAACGGATCCCGCTCTTCAGCCGGGAGGAAATCTCCCTCTCAGCGCGACTGAATTCAAACTTCTTACAAGACGCGGCATGACAAAAGAAATTCTCAAGCAAACGGAAGAGAAGATGCACAAGGCGACGGAGGTGGTTCGCCAGGAACTCGCAAAAATCCGTACCGGTAAGGCGACCACCGCCTTGCTCGATGGGGTCAAGGTCGAGTACTACGGAGCTCACATGCCGCTTCATCAGGTGGCGAACGTCAGCGTCAAGGATGTCCACACGATCGGCGTAACGCCGTGGGACAAGAATATGGTAGTTCCTATCGAAAAGGCGATCGCTGCGGCGAACCTGGGGCTGAACCCCGTCGCCGACGGGCAGGTCATCCGCGTTCCGATTCCGCCCCTCAACGAAGAGCGCCGGAAGGAACTTGTCAAGCTTGTGAAGAAATTTGCGGAGGAGGGAAAAATCGCCGTTCGCAACGTTCGCCGGGATGCGATCGAACATTTGAAACGATCTGAGAAGGCAGAACACTTTTCCGAGGACGAACGAAAGAGAGCCGAGGGGGAAGTCCAGAAGATGACCGACCGGTTCATCAAGGACATCGACACCCTCGTAACCGTCAAGGAAAAAGAGATCATGGAGGTCTGAAACCCGGAATCCCGCCGGCGCGATCCCGCCACAACCGCCGGATTTCCGATGCGCCGCAATCCCGCCAAGAACGCGCAATTTCGGCTTTGCTGCAACAATTGAACGCCGCGATTCGTACCATTAAATGGAGACGATAACCCTGGATTGAGAGAAATGGAAGCGAACGCAAGCGTTCCCCGAAGACTCTACAAGTCCCGCCGAAATCGTATGATCGACGGGATTTGCGGTGGAATCGCCGAATATTTCGATATCGATGCGACGATCGTAAGGATCGTTTGGGTCCTGGTGACGCTTCTCGGCGGCTCCGGTCTGTTTCTCTATATCGCGGCCATGATCATCATGCCCGTGAATCCGACCGACGCGTTCTCGTTCGCGCAGGGCGAAGGCGCTCCGGCCGTCCGGGTTCCGGATCGCCGGCGATTCTGGGGAATCACGTTTGTGCTGCTCGGTGCATTTTTTCTCATGATCAACCTGGGGTGGCTTGCGGATCTGAACTGGTGGTCGTTCTCACGCACGATCATGCTCCCCAGCCTCCTGATTCTTCTGGGGGTCGTGCTCATGTATGCATACCGGCGGCGCGACGCGAGTCCGGCGCCTCAGCCCGGAGATCCCTCAGCTCCCCCCGTGCCGGCAAAGGAATTGCGCCGATCGGCAAGGGACAAGAAAGTATTCGGAGTGTGCGCCGGGATTGCGGACTATTTCAACGTCGACCCGACGATCGTGCGGGTTCTCTACGTCCTGCTGGTTCTCGCGTCCTTCGGATGGGGATTGCTCCTCTATATTATCCTCGCGATCGTCATGCCGGAAGAAAAACCCGCTCCGGCCTAAGGAAGAGCATGCCTGTATTCGGGAAGAATTCTACCCCCTGGTTCGCTCTTGTGCTGATTGCGCTTGGGATTCTGCTCCTCCTCCAGCGACTCGGCGCGATCAGTTTCGGATTCCACCAGGTGCTGTGGCCCCTCGTCATGCTGTTCGGCCTTGTAAGAGTCGCGCAGGGTTTTTCGCAGAGCAAGCGGGGCCGCATCTTCTCAGGCACGCTCCTGTTCATGTACGGGCTGTTTTTCCTTCTTCGCTTTGCAGATTATATCGACATCCGCCTGCGGATGTTTCTGCCCGCATCGCTCTTGATTTTTGGCATCGCCCTCCTGATGCTCTTCCTCAACGACGCCCGCGAGTGGGAGCTTCTGATCCCCGCGCTCCTTCTCTGCGGAACGGGATCCGCCTTTGTCCTTACGGAGCTCGGGTATCTCGATCAGTTCGAAGTGTGGGATGCGGTGCACCGGTACTGGCCCCTTGGATTGATTCTCGTCGGCCTCGCAATTATCCTCCGACGCAGGACTCAGGTCCAGAAGACCTGACGCGCATCTCGCCACCTGCGACATGATACACTTAGGCCCGGTGTGGAACGCACACCGGGCCTTTGCACGTGATGGACTTAGACACCCTTTGCCGGTCGCTCGCCGTCACTAGAGCAGGTCGAGGGGAGCTAGATGGAAAGTCGACCGATCAATTTCCTTCCGAGAA
>Ga0099793_10000502_pt1 | contig 10638 bp, 10 predicted proteins | sample Rivendell_Oct201_9_FD_77319 | JGI IMG/M metagenome (GOLD analysis project Ga0099793, IMG submission 77319) | Vadose zone soil and rhizosphere microbial communities from the Eel River Critical Zone Observatory, Northern California to study diel... | ecosystem: Environmental > Terrestrial > Soil...
ACGGTCCTCCACGGCTATCTGGATGGCGAACTCGATGCCACGCGCGCAGCGGAATTTGAGCATCACCTCGAAACGTGCCGGGAGTGCACCACCGCTCTCGGATCCGAGGAATCGCTGCGCTCCTCGCTCCAGCGCAGCGGTCTTCACGAAAGCGATCCTTTAGCCCCTCGCAAAAAAGTTCACGCAGCCCTTCACGCTGCAACCGCCTCTCCCGCAGCCCTTCGGATTCCCGTTTGGCGGTGGCTTGCCGTTGCCGCCACCATACTTGTAGTTGCTTCCGTGTCGTGGTTTTCTTGGCAGCGCCCGGGCAAGGACAGTGCATCTGCCGCGCCCTTCACCGTTGCCGAGATCATTGACGCGCACGTTCGCTCCTTGCAGCCCGGCCATCTCACCGATGTAGCTTCCACCGACCAGCACACCGTCAAGCCGTGGTTCGACGGCAAGCTCGCCTTTGTTCCTCCCGTGAAGGACTTTGCGGATGAAGGTTTCCCGCTGATCGGCGGGCGCCTTGATGTTCTCGGCGGCCAGAATGTCGCCGCGCTGGTCTATTCGCGCCGCAAGCACATCATTAATGTTTTTGTTATGCCCACCAAGGAGCCGGACACGCCGATCCATCCGCCCGGTCTCCGCCAGGGGTATCAGTGGCGCCACTGGCGCCGTCAGGGCATGGAATATTGTGCCGTCTCGGACGTCTCTGACTCCGATATCTACGAGCTCGCCCAGCTCATCTATCAGTAGGGAATTTGTATCTCTGTGTGAATGTTTCTGCGCGCGTCGTCCCAGATTCTCATTCGGGCGCTACGCCTAACATGCATCAGTCACGAACCGCCCCGCCATTCACTGCTTGGAATTGCTCTTTACGTAGGCTTTCGGAATCTCCTTCGCATACACCAGGTGCAGCGTCAGGTCCTTTGTCTGCCCCGCACGCAGCATAATGTTCTTCTCCCACTCTGAAAAAACACCTTTTCCGGAAGCCCGGAGGTCGTAGTTGTCCGCCCTCAACTTGGTGATCGAGAAGCGCCCATGGGAGTCCGTGTGCACCACGTGCGCCCCGTTGCCGCCCGACGATTGGTAGGACACGCTCGCGTGTGCCACCGGCTTGTCATCCGGCCCCAGCACCAACCCGCTCAACGTGGAGGAGCCTTTATGTTGCGGCTCGGCCGATATGCTGCTGGCGGCCGCAAGCGTGAACAGGAAAACTGATAAAAATACGATTGTCCGTTTCATTTGTCTCAACCTCGTGAGTGTCTCCGCTAGGAGCACGCTGGAGGGACTGTGCCTCAATCCGAACCTGAGGCCGTTCCGTCCCCATCCATCCTGAGTGTAGAATGGGCGCTCCTTGATGAACCGTTGCCGGCGGGAAATGTGCTTCACCGTCAACCTGCCATCTTGGACAGGTTACCGTTGGCCGAAGTATGTCTTACCTGTTGGTTTAAAACATGACTTGTCGTTTGCGTTTCTAGACGACGACATCCATCTGAAGGTCCCCGATCATCTTCTGAAGTCCTTCATTTGCTCTTTCCCACTGCACCTGAGTCTCTTGCATCTGTTTGCGCAGTGCATCGAGTTGCGTCTCTTCCTCGTCGAGTTGCTTGGTGTAGCGTTGCAATAGCGCTTTTTCCTCGGGGCTGCCTTTCAGTGCCTTCATGTTCTCCCGCAGACGTCCCTGATCGGCGAAGATCTGCTCAATCGCTTTTTGCTGCTCTTTGACCCTTGCGTCGAAACCTGCAACTACGCCTTTTTGCGCTACGATCGAGCGCAGCGCCTTCTCGATCTCCGGATTAATCGACCTTTGCAGAAGAAAAGACCTGATCTGATTGTCCGTGATATTGCTCAAGGAATATTGCGTATAAAGCGGCTTCGCCTCGTTGATCACCAGCCTTTCCGTCTTTTTTGGTTCGACACTCAAGCGGAAGCGGTACAATCCGATGGCCTTCTCCTCTGGCTTCGGGCCGTCCTCGGACAGTTTCCATTCCGGTCGCGCCAGGTGCTCGATCACCAGCGTTCGTGCTGTCGTATCTTCATTCCTCACGACGTAAGTTTTCTTCTCGCGCACTTCGCTGGTTGTCGTCATCGTTCCACGAAAAATGCGCACCCGCGTTACACGCTCCCGCCCGCTGTCCAGCTTTGCATCAACAAGCAGGCCAAGGTCGGTCGCGTAGGAAAGCAGTCGTTTTTCGCCAGGCTTGATCGCCTCCATGAGGCCTTCGCCCGCAAAGGTATTGCTGTCCAGCACGCTAAAGCTTCCGCCATCAAGCGTCATCGAACCGGCATTGTTCACCCACAGCGCACGCAGTGGCCGCGTTTCTCCGAGCGATTCGCTCCACAACGAAACTTTTTCTGCCGCGATATCCGTCTGCAGGATGGGCACGAGCGCCGACTGGTTTTTCCGAATCGTCACGCGTTCCTTTAGCTTGTACTCGAACAGATCGCCGAGGGCGTTTCCCTCCGCCACGGGTTCGCTCTCTTCCCGTGCTTCCTCGATTTCCGCTTCTTCTGCCATATCTGGTGACGGCGGCGGTGGCGCTGATCCCATGCCTCCGATTACTCCACCGATAACTCCACCCATCGATCCCCCGGCGACTCCTCCAGGTACGCCACCAATTATTCTAGGCGCGGCCAGAGAGGCCGTTGTCTCCAAAGTTGCCGCATGCGTTTGCGGCGTCAACTGCACGCTCTCCGGAAGCGGCACAACAGGTCTCCTTCCATAGTATGGCTGCGATAGCTGTTGGATGAACGAATGCGGCGCGCCCGCAACCAGCGATATCTCCACGTCGTTCCAATCTTCACCAATCGTGTTATCTACGATCGCCCAGCCTTGCAGAAGTGGCTTCTTCTCCGCCTTTGAGGACAACACAAGCCGGTACGTTGTCTTCCAAATCGGTACTTCGCTGATGTAGCTCACATACAGATTGCGCTCGCCCGCGCCTGTCGTCGCAATTGTCATGCGCCGCAAATCCTGGTCGCGCGAAGAAGCAATCAGTCCCAGGTATCGCCCCACTTCCAATTGCAAATCCTTTTCGACGATTCGAACGCTGGTGGCCGGAGTCACCTGCACGGTGCGAACTTCACCGTTTTCACTCATCAGAGATATCTCCGTCCACTCGGTCGTTGCATCATCTTTCACTCGTGATTTTTGCTCTACGCTGAGCAACTTTCCCGTCATGGCGGCGCCGTTTGCGCTGTGCACTTCCAGCCTCGCCCCGCGTAATGCGCCGAAAAAATCGGCCATCGTTGGATTTTCCCCAAGCGTCAGCCGGAGCGTTGCAAGCCTCCGAGCAAGCGGAGCTTCCGAGTTGTAATCAACGCCGGATATTTTTCCGCCGGACAGATCGAGAACCGTCAGCGATTTCAATACGTCATTCAATTGCGCGCTGGTGAAATCGACATGCACGTCCTGGCTGCCGCGCACACGTCCCAGATGTTCGAAATATCCCACGCCATTCTTGTAGAGCACCACGCGCCGCACCGGCAGCTTAGCCGCCGCGAGGTTCGCGTTTTCGCGCGGTTCACCGGCAACGTCCACATTCTTAGGTTTTGGTGCCGAAGCCGTTTTTTCTTGCGCTGGAATTGGACTGCAACAAAGAAAAGCAAGGTACAGTACTGATATGACCTTTTTCATTTTGCACCCCTGCCGATGCGCAACGCTGGGCTGCCCATCGAGATGCGAATTCGTATCACCTGCGTTGTCCGTAACGCCGAATTCAAGCGCAAGAATCATTCGATCCTTGCCGTCGCTCCCTGCGCGCTCGTGCAGATGCGTCGCTTTCTATGGAATACTTAGACACCAAGTCAGGTTCAGGAGTTCCGATGCCACGCTATCTCACCCAGCACGCGCTCGCTTGCCTCACCCGCCAGGGAGCCGAAGCTCTTGCCCAGCGCATGCAAGCTGGCGGGCTCGCGCGCGCGGAGCGTGTCCTCGTCAATATGCTCGAGGGAAAAATGTTCGTCGAGTTCCGTGCGAATTCCCGCGAAGAGTTGGAAGCCTGGCTCAAGACAGAAGGCATGCACTTCGATTTTCTCGTTCGAATCGAATGGGAAATGTATGGCGATAAACTCCAGATTGCAGATCAGAACAAGCCTGATTTGCGGGTTTGCAACGATCGGCTTTTCGAATCGCCGCATCTATTCGGCGCGCCATTTACACGATATCTAGAAGCGCCCTGCGCGGCAGTCCTAACAAAACAGTGACCGGAATCGCCACCTTGCGTCCCACAAGCGGTCACTCCTTTTTTCAATAGTCTCCACCTGCAAAGGACGTAGCGCTTTATTTTCAGTAGCTTACGGCTGATCCCGCCGTGGTTATCGGCCTGCCAATCTGTATCCCATCATGTGCAGCACTTCCGTATTTCTGGATGGAGCGGCCCGCTCTGCCTTGCTTACACAGGCGCGAAAGGGCGACCGCGAATCATTGGCCAGGCTGATTCTGCCCTACGCACCGGCAATGTACCTGGGAGCCCTGCGGCTGACGCGCAATCCCGCGGACGCCGAAGACGTGCGCCAGGAATCGTTCCTGAAGGCCATGACGCGCCTCGACCAGTTTGCCGGCACGCCCGGCGAAAACCGCGACAACCTGTACGCCTGGGTCTCGCGCATTGCCACGAATGCGTCGATCGACATGATCCGCAAGCGCCGCGACGGGAAACTCTTCTCACTCGAAGGACCGAACGGTGCGGGCGACGAAACTCTGGGAAGCAACATGGCAGCGCGGGAAGACAATCCCGAACAGCGGTGCGCGCGGCGCGAAATGCGCATGCTGATGGCGCAGGCCATCACCCAGCTTGCTCCGGACCTGCGGCAGGCCTGCCTGCTGCGGGATGTCTTGCAGTATTCGACCCAGGAAGTCGCCGAGCGTTTGGGAATTTCGGCAATGGCTGTGCGGCTCAGACTTTTCCGGGCGCACCGGAGACTCCGGGAAAAACTGAGCGTTGCAACGCAGCCGGCGAAACAGTTGCAAGCGCGTTCCTCCGCGCCGCCCCTGGCGCTTCACGGAGAGGGACGCAAACGGGAACAGGGCGTTCCACTCGCCGCGTTTGCAGAGTGCGCCTGCGGAGATTGAGTCGAGCGTGATCCTCAAGCAGTAAGTCTTCACGCCTGCGAGTTATATCCAGTCGGACAATTCGAACGCGATATATTGACGAGATTAGGGAATGCCGGAGTAGAATCGTCGCCGCAATCTGCCGAGAGGCTTATGGAACAGGATCGGCGCCACTATCCCCGGTATCCTTTCGCTGGCTCCATCGAGATGCGCGAAGGTACGTCTGCGGACAAAAGAACGGCGCGCGTCAAAGAACTCAGCTTGAACGGTTGTTACGTGGACACGGAAAGCCCCTATCCCATTGGTGCGTCTCTAGCAATAAAACTTTTCACGGAAACCGAATTCTTTGAAGCGCAAGCCAGCGTCATCTATTTCCATCCAAATCAGGGCATGGGACTGATGTTTCGCGAAACAAAACCCTATTACCTCATGATCTTGAGGAAATGGTTGCTCGCAGCCATGATAGGCAAAAAGGGATCCTCGACTTGAGATTCTTTCGCCGGAAAAATTACCTTCCGCCCAGTTTGCAAAGAGCGTCTGGCCAAGTCCAAGCCACGCGGCACAGGAAGCGAGTTACTTGTTTGGGCGGTTGGTGGAAATCGTGCGAGCTTCGGGGTTCTTCGGGGTCCAATCTTCGGGAGGGAAGGCTACACGCCAAAACGTTGGACGCGGCGCGGTAAACTCCAGACCAATTTCCGCTTTGCCGCTACGAACCGGGCCCAGGAACGCCACATGGCATTCCTGTTCCTCTTCTGTTTTGTTGTGTTTCATGTGAACCACGGCGCCGCTGGTAAGTCGCGCGTTAAGCAATACCAGGGCCCCGTGGGCGTTAATCGCAAGAGTCTGGGTGTTTTCCTCGAAGTCCTTGCCTTGCGCGTCTTTTCCGCGAATGCGCACGCCGACTTGCACTAACACTCTCTGACTGCGGCGCTTAGCGCCCGTATGCGCGGGCACATTCGAGACTTGAGTCATGCAACCTCTCCAAAACTCGACTATACCTGGCCTGATAGGATTGTCGAGGACATCCCCGGAGTCGGTATACAAAGTGGAAACCGCGTTTCCTAACCGCGCTGATCGATAGGAACGTAATGGCGCGTGTCGTATCCCAGGTAGATCTGGCGGGGCCGCGCTATTTTCTGCTCTGGGTCCAGCAGCATTTCTTCCCATTGCGAGATCCAGCCGGAAGTGCGCGGAATCGCAAACAGGACAGGAAACATCGTCATCGGGAAGCCCATCGATTGATAAATCAGGCCGGTATAGAAATCAACGTTGGGATAGAGTTTGCGTTTGACGAAGTAATCGTCCTCGAGGGCAATACGTTCGCACTCCAGGGCGATTTCGAGCAGTGGGTTCTTGCCCATGAGCTCGAAAACTTCGTAGGCGATGTGCTTGATGATGCGCGCGCGGGGATCATAATTCTTGTAGACGCGGTGCCCAAATCCCATCAGTTTGACTTCGCCGGTTTTGACCCGCTTGATAAAGTCGGGAACCTTCTGAACCGAGCCAATCTCCAGAAGCATGTGCAAGACTTCTTCATTGGCGCCGCCATGCAGCGGACCGTAAAGCGCGGCGATGGCGGCAGCGGTCGCGGAATACGGATCGACGTGCGAGCTGCCGACGCCGCGGATCGTATTGGCGGAGCAATTCTGCTCGTGGTCCGCATGAAGAATGAAGAGAACGTCGAGCGCGCGCTCCAGCGTCGGGTTCGGCCGGTATTTTGGCTCCGTGGTGCGGAAAAGCATATTGAGAAAATTGCCCGGATAGCTGAGTTCATTGTCCGGATATACGAACGGCATGCCGAGAGTGTGGCGATAAGAGAACGCCGCGATCGTCGGAACTTTCCCGACGAGGCGGTAAGTCTGCTTCTTGCGCGACTCAGCGCTGAAGATATCTTTCGCGTCGTGATAGAAAGTGGAAAGCGCGGCGATCGTCGAGATCATCATGCCCATCGGGTGGGCGTCGTAATGAAAGCCGTCCAGAAATTTCTTGATGCTTTCGTGGATGAACGTGTGGTGCGTGACGTTGTAGGTCCAATCTTTCAGTTGTGAGGCCGTCGGCAATTCGCCATGCAGCAGCAGGTACGCGGTTTCCAGATAAGTGCTTTTTTCGGCGAGATCTTCGATCGGATAGCCGCGATAGCGCAGGGTGCCGGCGTCGCCATCAATGTACGTGACCTTGCTGATGCAGGAGGCGGTGTTGTTGAAGGCCGGGTCGTAACTCATCATGCCGAAGTCTTTGGGATCCACCTTGATTTGCCGGAGGTCGGCGGCGCGGATAGTGTTGTGCGTGATGGGGATCTCGTAGGACTTGCCCGTGCGATTGTCGACAATGGTGAGCGTTTCGCGGGGCGCGGTGGAGCCCTCTTCTTTTCGCGTCGTCGTTGCGGACAGTGGGGAGTCCATTGAAAATCCTCAGGGGTCGCGGCACGGTTGCCGCGCTTTCTTTATCACTCTACACCAAAGGGGCCACTGCCGGAAACTGGCCGAAAGGGCGTGGCAAAGCGAGCAAATTCAAAGGGTTGGGCCAGGCCGGGACGAAGAAGGGGCGGGTAAATAGACCTCTTGACAATAGTCGTTATAACGAGTATTATCATTGGCCAAGACCCAGGAGGTGGGTCATGATGGATATTCTAAAAAGCGAAGAACGCGGCCACGCCAACCACGGCTGGCTGGATTCGTATTTCACTTTTTCCTTCGCCGATTTCTTCGATCCCGAGCACGTGCAATTCCGCACCTTGCGCGTGATGAACGACGACCGAATCGCGGGCGGCGGCGGCTTCCCGAAGCACCCGCACCGTGACATGGAAATCGTCACGTACGTCCTCGAAGGCGCGCTGGAACATAAAGACAGCATGGGCAACGGCTCGGTGATCAAGCCGGGTGACGTGCAATATATGAGCGCGGGCACCGGCGTGGCGCACAGCGAATTCAACGCGTCGAAAACGGAACCGGTGCACCTGTACCAAATTTGGATGCTCCCGGAAAAACAGGGACTCAAGCCCACGTACGACCAGAAGAACTTCAGCGACGCCGAGAAGCGCGGAAAACTGCGGCTGGTCGCTTCGCCGGACGGGCGCGACGGTTCGGTGAGGATTCGCCAGGACAACGAACTGTACGCGACAGTTCTCGGAGCCGCCGAAACGGTGAAGCACCCGCTGAAACCGAAACGCTACGCCTACGTTCAGGTCGCGCGCGGCAGCATCAAGCTGAATGGCGCGGAACTGCGCGAAGGCGACGGCGCAGCCATCTCCGATGAAAAGGCTGTCGAGCTAACCGGCGTGAAAGACGCCGAAGTGCTGCTCTTCGACCTCGCCTAAGGGCGAACTCAAACGGCGAAGTGTTGCCCTTCCACTTCGCCTAAGATCGAACCCGACCGACTAAGCGCGCGGGAGAATTCTTCTTCTGCGCGCTTTTTTTTCAGCTGTTCAGCCGCGGCTGCGGCGAACTTCACGCATCAGGGAAACTGTCCTCCCGCCGCGTTTCTTTCAATACTTTTTTACCGTAGAGCAAATCTCCTTTCAGCCATGGGTGCGCTGGAACTCGCGCATGAAGCTGGTTAGGGCTTCGACGGCGGCGGGCTCGACGGCGTTGTAAAGAGAGACGCGCATGCCGCCGACGGAGCGATGGCCGGGGGTGCCGACCAGGCTGGCTTCAGCGGCTTTTGCCGCGAAGTCTCTTTCGAGGGCTTCCATGTCCTGGGCGGCCGCTGAGCGGCCGGCTCCTCCGTCAACACGGAAGACTACGTTCATTCTTGAGCGCGAGGATTTCTCGATGGGGCAGGAGTAGAAGCCGCCGCTGGATTCGATGGTGTCGTAGAGCAGTGCGGCCTTCGACTCATTGCGTTTTACCATTCCCGGAATTCCGCCTTCGGATTCGATCCATTCGAGGACGAGGCCGACGATGTAAACCGCGAAGGTCGGCGGCGTGTGATAGAGCGATTTTTCCTTAATGTGCGTGCGGTATTGAAGAAGGGTGGGAAGATTTTTGTCGGCGCGCTCGGCGAGATCCTTGCGAATGATGACGATCGTGACGCCGGAGGGTCCCAGATTTTTCTGCGCGCCGGCAAAGATGACGCCGTACTTTTTCACGTGGATGGGGCGCGAAGCAATGTCCGAGGACATGTCCGCGACGAGCGGGACATTACCGGTTCCTGGGCCAGTTTCTGGGCCGGTTTCCGGAAGGGCGGTCCACTGCGTGCCTTCGATGGTGTTGTTGGTGCAGAGGTGGACGTAGGAGGCGTCCGGTGAAAACTTCATTTCGTCGCGGCGGGGAAGACGCGAGAATTTTTCCAATTCGGTTGAGGCCGCGATGTGGTGGAGGAATCCTTTTTTCAGTTCACCGATGGCTTTTGCGGTCCAGGCGCCGGTGTGAAGAACGTCCACGGGCTTTCCCGGTAGGCAGAGGTTCATCGGAGCCATGGTGAACTGCATGCTGCCGCCGCCCTGAACGAAGATGACTGCGTAGTCGTCTGAGATCCCGAGAAGATTCCGGAGCTTTTGCTCCGCAGAGGCGTTGATGCTCTCAAATTCGGGCGAGCGGTGGCTCATCTCCATGACGGACATGCCGCTGCCGCGCCAGTCGAGGAGTTCCTCGCGGATGCGCTCGAGGACCGGAAGAGGAAGCGCTCCCGGACCGGCGTTGAAATTGTGGACGCGCTTGGCGGCGCGTGCGCTGACGGTTGCGTGAGTCACGGAACGGGTTTCCTCTTTCGTGTAGCGTGCTGCGGCGGCAGTGGGTTGCGGCCGATCATTTTTGTTCTTCCAGAATAGCAGATGTGGGTGACTTGAGAAGAGGAGGGGAGAGGAGAGTTCCGAATTGGGAAGAATCCCCACACACCCCGGCAGTTTTCGTAAGAGTGGCTCCGGGTTGCCGACTTCTGAGGACAACAGCTTGCGAATCGCCACGGATCATCGCAACGTGCATGCCTAAACCATGCGCGTCGCAACTAGAACGGAGCTATTGGTGGGGACGACTCCGTCTCAGGCCCGCGAGTCGTCACTCCGGTAGATCGCCCGAGTGAATGAAAACAGACCCATCCACTTCGGTGTCGCCAGCATTATATTGACGCCGTACCTCCTGCTCGATGGGCTGGCGGTTCGCTCTGAACACCTCGAGTTTATTCTTACCGGCTCCCTGGAAGTGATCGTCCATGGCTTCATTGGTGATAACGCACCGCACGACCGCTTCGCCATCTTGCGCGTAGAAAAGGACCATGTCCCGCCCGAAAACCAAACTCTCCATGGGCGCGGGGAATGTCAGGTCGTGCCGCTCCAGGTGCCATTGCACGCGATGGACGATAAAGGTCGTGAACGGATGGATGTCCATCTCGATGCTGGCGCGGTCCAGGGCGCTCAGATAAGACTTGCGATCCCTGATGCGAATCACTGTCCAGGGATAGCCGCCCGAAGCCAGCATCACATTCATCAGAAAGCGCGCCATGCGCCCGTTCCCATCCGTGTACGGGTGGATATAACCGAAAAGCCAGTGCCCCACCACCGCGCGCACCGAAGGCTCGGGTTCTTTTTCCAGAAGGTCGAAGAACGCCGGCATGGCGTCGCGCACCGCCTCCCACCTCGGCGGAACGTAGCGCGACCCGCGCAG
>Ga0099793_10000503_pt1 | contig 10613 bp, 11 predicted proteins | sample Rivendell_Oct201_9_FD_77319 | JGI IMG/M metagenome (GOLD analysis project Ga0099793, IMG submission 77319) | Vadose zone soil and rhizosphere microbial communities from the Eel River Critical Zone Observatory, Northern California to study diel... | ecosystem: Environmental > Terrestrial > Soil...
AGTCCGGATGGACATCCGTGGCCTGGATCCGCAGCACCGTTGGTTCGACCTCGTCGTCCATTTGCCTCTAGGCATGGACAACCACGAGCGTGTGACCCTCACCGAGACCAAAGAAGGCGGCACCCTGGTCCGGTTCAATTGAGATTTTCATCTCCCGCCCGGGTGGCGGGGCCAGGTGATGCAGCTGGTCCTTGGACGAGAGCTGCGGAACGGACCTGAGGAGGGACTCCGAAACCTGATTCGGGCCGCCGAGAGCCAGGGCGCCTAGGACTTCGCTTTCAGCTCCTGCATCGCCTTGGCCAGGTTGCGCTCGCGGGTGTCGGCTGTCTTACCGTTGGCGATCGGCCCCACCAGACGGTACTTGCCGCTGTACGAAAGGCTGTCGAAGTATTGCTTGGCCTTCGGATCCTTGGCGAGCGCCTTCTTGAGCTCCGGAGGAATCTCGACGTCGCGCTTTTCGGTGTCGAGCTCGACGTCGACGTCGATCGTGTCGCCGCCCGCCACGCCCGTTGCCTGGCGCACCTCGTCGCTGATGCCGAGCATGAAGGTCCCACCCATCGGAGCGATGGCGCTGCGATAGGTGTACTTGTTGATCGTCACTTTGACGAGCGGCCGCTTGGTGGAGCCGAGGCCCTCCACCACTTTGGCGGGGACCTCGACTCCGGTTGCTGTCTTGCCCGCGAGCAGGACCTTGGCGCGAAAACGGGTCATCGTGCGGCTGCCTTCTTCGGACCGAGCTGGTGCGAGGTCGGCGCGAGCTGCACGATCCGGATGTGGTTGCCGAACGGATCGCGGATTCCGAAGTCGGTGCCGTAGTCGCGCTCGGTGATCTCGTCCGCGATGTCCACTCCCTTCGCCTTGAGAGTCTCGTAGGTGTTCTTGGCGTCGCCGGTCGTGAAGCCGGCGGCAAAACCGCTCGCGCCCTTGCTGATCAGCTCCCGGACCTGGGCAGCGGTCTTCTCATCCATCGACGGCGGACCGGGAAGCTCCAGGAGGATGTCGCGTGTGGGGTCGCCGTGCGCTCTGACGGTCAGCCAGCGCATCATGCCGAGGTCCATATCGTTGCTGACCTCGAGGCCTAGCTTACCGACATAGAAGTCGAGCGCCTTCTGCTGGTCGAAGACGAAAACGTGCGAGATGTTGATCGTGTTGAGCATCGGCTATCTCCTTTCTTTGCCGGTGAGGTTGAGATCGATGCTATTGGCCATTCCTGCGGGCCGCTTCTCCAAAACTGCTAGGTCTCGTATAGGCCATGGTGAAACAGGTCGGGGCGATCATTATCTCGGTCCGCTCGCGGTAGTCGGTCGGGGTCAGGCCGACGATGTCGCGGAAGGTCCGGCTGAAAGTGCCCAGGCTGGTGAACCCGACGTCTAAGCAGATGTCGGTGATCTGGCGGTCAGTTTCGCGGAGGAGGAACATCGCCCGCTCGACTCTTCTGCGCTGCAGGTAGCGGTGGGGCGTCTCGCCGAAGGTTGTCTTGAAAGTGCGGATGTAGTGCGCTTCGGAGACGTTCGCCACGCCGGCCAGTGCCCGAACGTCGAGAGCGTATGCATAGGCCCGGTCGATGGCGTCGCGGGAACGCAGCATTCTTCGGTTGAGCTCTTCGACGGCCCGGGTCACCGAACGATTTTCCCCTAAGCGGCCCACCTCACATCGGGGCCGCGAACGCGCGCCGGAAAAACCCGCTCCCGAGGGATGAACTTCACACCTTTGCCCACTTTCACAACCTGCCAGCCGCCTTCGTGTACCAACCGGTGGTGGAAGTAGCAGAGTGGGAGCAGGTCTGACAGGTTGGTTTTGCCGCCTCGAGACCAGAACTCGATGTGATGCGGGCTGGTCCAGTTGATGGGCCGGTCGCATCCCGGCGCCGCGCAGGTCCGGTGCCGCGCTTTGAGGCCTCGCCACTGCGCGGGCGAGACCGCGCGCGTCGCCCGGCCGACATCGACCACAACCGAGTCCGTCTTGAGCACCCGACTCAAGGCTCCATCGCAGGCCAGCCTCTGCACCGTCTTGCTCGAGATGGGCATCCCGTTCTGCAGCTCTGAGGCCGCCGCACCCAGCTCGCGCTTCAGGCCTTCGATCGTGGTGTGGACGGTGACGTGGGGCCGCACGCCGTTGCGCCGGGGCAGCGTGCCCTGGTTCATGGCGTGGTGGGCGACTTCGACCAGCGCATCGGCTCGGCGCTGCTTGGGCGTCCGCTCGTCGCCAGTGCCGATGCGCTTCGACAGCGACTCGATCGCTGTCTTCAAGGCCGAGCCGCCTTCGCGGTCGAGGACGCCCGAGATATGGAACATGCCGCTCGACTCGCTGATGCTGAGGAATCGCTTCTCGTAGTCCTCTTCGATCCCGTGATCGAAGCTGTCCGGGTCGAGCATGTAGCGGACGTGCTCGGCCAGCCAGTGCAGGTTCTTGACCGTGTACTCCTTGGCGTGGCCGATCCACTGCTCTTCGTAGCAGAGCTCGCGCAGGTCCTCGCGCAGGTTTTCGCGGAAGTGACAGATGACCGAGGTCGCCTGGTAGCCGATCTCGCCTGTGCTCAAGGCTTCGGCCACCCGAGGCATCGCCTCCAGGTGCTTGCCGACACAGAGCCGGTCGGAGGCGGAGTTCGGTGTGAGCCCACAGGTCTGGGCGGCCCAGGAGCAAGCGGTCTGCCCGGTGAGTAGGTTGGCGCCACGCTTCCGGGCCAGGTTGAGAGCCGTGCAGACGGTGCCCTGAAGGCTGTCGACCAGGCTGGAAAGCTCCTTGGGATCGACGAAGTCGAGGTCTGCATTGGCCTGGAAATCGCGAACCGCAGCCTTGAGCTTCTCGAAGTCCCCCGACATGCTGGAATCATATCAAACAAACGTACGCAACGCAAGCCCGAAAGGCATTAATTCTATTCAAAAGTGCCTCCAGGCCCACCCCACGCCCTCCTCATAGTTTTTCTACTTGACATCCCCTTGGCGATTTGATTGAATAGTCAATCAATGTTGACTGATCGTTCAACCAAGACCCGAGACAAGATCCTCCAGGCCGCCTTCAGCGTCCTGTCCCGCCAGGGCTACGAGAACAGCTCGATCAAAGAGATCGCCGAGGAGGCCGGCGTCGCCCAGGGCCTCGTCCATTACTACTTCAAGTCCAAGCAGCAGCTCGTGCTGGCCGTGCTCGCCGAGGTCTGCCGCGAGATGAAGTACGGAGACGAGCAGGGTGCTGCCGGCGCCCAGGCTGCTTACGAGAAGTTCAAGGCCATGCTCAAGGACAAGCAGGCGACCCACGCCCTGTACATCCAGCTCATCGCCGTGGGCCTGCATGACAAGGAGCTGGGTGGCGGCGTGCTCGACTTCATCCGGGAAGACCGTTCCCACATAGAGGCGATCGCGCGCGAGGTGCTGGCGGAGCGCGAGGCGGACCCGACGCCCGCTCGCGCGATCGCCTCGGTGATCGAGGCGGCGGTGCTCGGGATCATGGTCCAGAACCTCATCGACCCCGACTTCAACGCGGAAGAGGCGGTCGACACGCTCAACACCATGTCGCTATCGGCAATTTTTCCGCCCGCACAGGGCGCATAGAAGGAGACAAGAAGGTGTTCGCAGGTTGGGGTCGCTTCGTCTACCGATTCCGGTGGGCCACGCTCGTTGCGTCCGGGGTCCTGCTCGCCATCTCCGTCGCCCTCCTTGCGATGGGCGGCACCCTCACGAGCGGCGGTCCGCTCACCAGCAACCTGCAGGCCTACAAAGCGGGGAACCTGGTCACCAATGAGCTGGGCGCCGCGAAAGTCACGTCCAACTTCGACCTGATCTTCCGCAGCGACACGCTGACCGTGAACGACCCTCAGTTCCAGGCCGCCGTCACCGACGCGCTGGCGCCCATCGAGGGCGATTCGCGAATCTCGAAGATGATCACGCCCTACAACGCGCCGAACACGATGGTGGCGCAGGCATTCACGTCGAAGGACGGCCACGAGGCTCTGGTCAGCGTCGAGCTCAAGTCGTCCGGACAGGCGGCGTGGAAGGACTACGACGCGTTGCGCGCCAGCGTCAGGTCCAGCACGCTGAGCGTTACCGGAACCGGCTTCGTCGCCATCAACCAGTCCTTCAACAAGACCCTCGAATCCGACCTGCAGCGCGCGGAGTTCGTCACCCTTCCCGCCACCCTCATCCTTCTCATCCTCATCTTCGCGACGATCGTCGCCGCGGGGCTGCCGCTCGGCGTCGGCATCCTCACCATCCTCGGCGGCATCGGCGGCACCTTCTTCCTCAACCGCTTCACCGACGTGTCGCAGTACGCGCTCAACATCGTCACCCTGATCGGGCTCGGCGTATCGATCGACTACTCGCTGTTCATCGTCAATCGCTTCCGCGATGAGCTCGCGAGGGGCGAAAGTCGACAGCAGGCGGTCGCGACGACCATGGCGACCGCCGGACGTGCCATCACGTTCTCCGGGCTGACTGTCGCCGTCGGCCTGTCGGCGATGCTGTTCTTCCAGGGCACGTTCATGGCCTCGATGGGGGCCGCGGGTGCAATCGTCGTGGCGGTCGCGGTCATCTACGCGCTCACCTTCCTGCCCGCGATGCTCGCGATCGTCGGGCCGGGCGTGAACCGCTTGCGAGTTCCGTGGTTCGGCCGTCCGACCACCGGGACAGGCTTCTGGTCAGCCCTGGCAGGCTGGGTCATGAAGCGGCCGGTGCTGGTCATGGTTCCGACCGTCGTCTTCCTCGTCATCGCCGCGACCCCGTTCCTCCAGATCCGCCTCGCCAACGGCAACGTCGACATGCTGCCGACGCACATCGAGGCGCGTCAGGGCTTTGACCGGCTGGTCGCCGACTTCCCCGGCCAGGACCAGACGACCTTCAACATCGTGGTCAACTACCCGGACGGATCCCCGCTGACGGCCAACCGCATCGCGGACCAGTACGCGCTCGACCGCCGCATCGCCGCCATCCCGGGCGTCCTGCACACGAGCTCGATCTACGACCTCGACCCGCAGCTCGGGCTTTACGAGTACGAGCGGCTGTATACGGGCGATCCCAACAACATCCCGCAGCCGGCGCGCCAGGTGATGTCGAGCACGGTCGGCAAGCACATCGTGCTGATCCAGGCGACCACCAACGCGGACGTCACCTCCGACGCCGCGCGCAACATCGTGAAGGCGATCCGCGCCGACAACGGCGTCGTCGACGGACAGGTGCTGGTGGGCGGATTGACAGCGATCGACGTGGACGTGATCACGTTCATCTACGGCCAGGTCCCGCTGGCGGTCGGCACGGTGGTCGTCGTCACCTACCTGCTGCTGTTCCTGCTCACGGGCTCGGTCGTGCTGCCCCTGAAGGCGGTGGTGCTGAACTTCCTCTCGATCGGCGCTTCGTTCGGAGCGCTGGTGTTCATCTTCCAGCAAGGCCACTTCTCGAACGTCCTGGGCTTCACGCCCCAGTCGCTCGACCCCAGCGTCCCGGTGATCCTGTTCTCGATCGTGTTCGGGCTGTCGATGGACTACGAGGTCCTGCTCGTCAGCCGCATGCACGAGGAGTACGTCCGCCTGGGCGACAACACCGCGGCCGTGGCGAGCGGGCTCGAGCGAACCGGCCGGCTGATCACCGGAGCGGCGGCGATCATGTTCACGGTGTTCATGGCGTTCGGCCTGGCCGAGGTCGTGATCATCAAGGCCATCGGCATCGGCCTGGCGATCGCGGTCGCGATCGACGCGACCATCGTGCGGTCGCTCCTCGTGCCGGCCGTGATGCGGCTGCTCGGCGACGCCAACTGGTGGGCGCCGCGCCCGCTGCGCTGGATGTACGACCGGATCGGCATTGGCGACCTCGGCGTCCAGCCACAGCCAAAGAGGCAGCCCGCGCTAGACGCTGCGCCCGATCCCGGGGTAATTCACGCACAGCCCGTCCTGGTCAAAAGCCAGGTCGGCGACGAAGTCGCGTGAAGACGACTGATACCTGACAATCGTCCGCTTGCCGGATCTGCGCACGTACGTGTAGCGCTGGCCGCTCGGGTGCACGTGCAGGTCCGGCACCGAAACCCACGCCATCAGGAAGTCAACCGGCCCGCCGGCCTCGAGCAGGCCGTGCCGCAGCACTGGCATCGTGTTGGTGAGCGGCGACCAGGCGAGGTCGCAGTCCAGCGCCCCGGCCACCGCCGTCATGTCGCCACCCGGCGGCGGCAGGTCAACCTTGCCGCGGGCGGACGTGCGGGCGGTCCACCGTCCAGTGCGCAGGCGCCTCAAGTCCAGCTTGCGCTGCCAGCCTTCACCGCGGGCGACGACCGTGAGACCCGACGTGACGTAGCCGCCCAGGGTCTCGAGCTTGTAGTCCAACCGGTATCCGAGCGGCGACGAGCCGACCGCGGTACCGGTTGCCGTCAGGCGCCCTCTGCTGATGTCGACGTCAGCGAATTCCGCGCCGATCGGGTCGGGCTTTACCCACACGATGGATCGGCGCGCCATGCGGCATCACAATAGGGCCGGGCCCGGTAGTAAGCGGGCGTGACGCGCTTCTCTTATGTGGTCACTCGCGGGTCCTTAGGGCGGTGGGCCTGGTACGGACTGGCGGTCGTCTGGATCCTTGCCCTGGGGCTCGTCTACCTCGACCGCACACCGTTCGGGTTGGTTTTCGGCCCGCTGTTCTTGCTCTACGGAGCGTCCGGCCTGATCTTTCATGACGATGGCTCCGAGTGGTTGGCACCTTTGTTCGCGATCGGATTCCTAGTCGTCGGAACGGTGCTGACGGCAGCCTCCTTGGCACTGGTCAGTTAAGCCAAGCGCCGCCGCCCGGCGCACCGCGACGCCATAACCGAACCGCCGCCCGACCGTTCCTGCAGTGAATCCAATGAAGCGTGCTGCCGCGATGGCGTCGCTGTTGCTGCTGACAGTCGCCTGCAGCTCGCCTTCGGCGTCAAAGCCAACATCCACCGCCCGGAGCAGCTCCACGCCAAGCTCGACGGCCGCCGCCTCCAACGCCTCGTTTGACATCGCGTCGACACCGGACCCCGGCTCGGATGCCTCGGCTGCCTCGGCGGCACGAACGGCGAGCTGGATCACGTGTTCCGGGTCCATCGGGCAGTCGGACCCGGTGGCGATCGTCCAGCTCCACGCGGCCGCCGGCACGGACGAGTTCGTCATGCGCGATTACGCGGACCCAAGAAATCCCCGCACCGCATGTGAGTTTCACTACCGGCAAGCCGGCCACGGATTCGGTGTGATCCAGCTCATCGACGCCCACCATGTGGTGATTCAGGGCCAGGACTGCTGCCAGGTCTACGCTGTCGTCGACCTTCCGGACGTGCGCTACCACTGGTTCACGCTGCCGCAGCAGCCAGGCTCTGCCTCGTGGTTCTTGGCGGTCTCGCCCAGGCTCGATGAAATCGCGTGGGTGAGCCAAAACGACTCGACAGGCGGCGACCGAAGGGTTCATCTCACGACCAAGTCGCGGGATCAGGTCGTGGCGAATTTACCGGACTCAATCGGCCGATGCGGCGCCCCAAACATATCGAAAGAAGCCGCTTACACACACTCGGGCGGCCACCTCTACGTGCTGGATCAGCCGCTCCCAGACAACACCCTTTTCGTCTTTGAGGGCAACAAACAGGTACTGTCGCTGGTACCGCCACCGGCCGCGCCTGGAGCTGCGTCGGGTGTACGTCGATGGACGCAGGGGACGCAGCCGGAGATGGCTGTGTGGTCGCCAACCTCCGAGACCCTGTTCTACAGGCAGAACGGTGATGTCTGGCGGTGGACGCAAGCCGCGGGAGCACAGCGTTATCTGACCGGAGTCAACTGGTACTACCCGACATTCACGCCCAGTGGCAGCCACCTCGCGTATGCGGTGCCGCGTTCAGACGGGCTTCACGACATCTACCTCATCGACATGGCCAGCGGCGGCGGTCCCCAGCTGATCAAGGGCGCCCGCACCTTCCCCGTCTTCCTGAACGCGACACAGCTCTCGTACTGGAGCGAGGGCCAGGGCGTTTGCGGTGTGGGCGTGGATCGCCCGTTGATCTACGACATCACCGACCGCTCTGAGGCGGCCAGCATCATCGATGGGGTGATCGCCGCCTGGCCGGCCACGAGCTCCAAGTTCTGATGCGAAACAACCGCGGCGGCGGCTGGGGTGCGTCGATTGCGCTGTTGGCACTGTGCGTCAGCGCATGCGGGTCGAGCGTCGCTCCCTCCGCGCAAGTCTCGACTCGTCCAACGCTTCCCGGAGCAGCGTCGCCGGCGAGCTCGCCCCAGGCCGCCAGTCCGTCCAGCGTGTCCAGCCCCTCGGCTGGTGTCGCCGCCAGTCTCGCTTGCCGCCTTCCGGTCGTCTCGGCTGCGAGCGCCGGTGAGCCGCAGGGTGGTTGGGTCACCTTTCCCGGTGGTGTCTTCGCCCGCGACCCCGCCAGCCTTTCCGTTCGCGGAGATGCAAATCTGCCCAGCTATAACCGGGCGATCGGAGCCTGGGTTCCGGTCGAAGCGAACAAGGTCGCGCCGGATGGCACGAGCTACGTGCTCACCAGTTACAACAGCACCCCGCCTCTTTACCTGGTCGACGCGAGGACCGGGAGTCGTCGGCTGATTATCTCTGAGGAAAATGAAGGGCCGATCCGAGGAAGTGCATGGAAGGTCATCGAGTATGCGAGCGAGGGCATTTACCTCTGGACGGGTAATGGCGGGATGGAGATGCCAGTTCCCGGCCTGTGGTTGTTGAATCCCCAAACGGGCAGCATCCGGCTCATCGACGGAAGTCATTACTGGGGGAAGGTCTCAGGTGGCTTCGCTTGGGCGCTTGACGAGGCGGGCACCCGAGCCAGCGCGTCGCGGGTACATCGGCTCGACCTCAGGACTGGCGAGGTCAGCACCCTGTATGAATCCAAGACAAACATCGCACTGCTTGCGCCGACTCCTGATGGCGAAATCCTCGTCGACTATGGTCAGATCGGTCACCCACAGCTTGCATCGCTGGCGGGGCCTGGTCAGTTTGTCCCAATCGAGCTGCCGCCGCCTTTTCCGCCCATCTACAGCGCGCGTCTGGCGCCCCAGGGTGTCTGGCTCGCCGTCTATGGCGAGCTATGGAGCGGGATCGCGCTCTACGTAAAAGGGGAGGGAGTCACCATCATGGCCCGCAGCGCCTTCGCCCTCGAGGCGGCAGGCGCCTGCGGTTAAGCCCCACGATGGCTCGGCGCGCCATTCGGCATCACAATAAGCACAGTGCCCACCCTGTCGTCCGATGACGCCTTCGCGGAGGTCAAGGCCAAGGTCGACCTGGTCAAGGTCGTCCAGGAGTACGTGCGCCTCACAAAGCGGAACAAGGACTACTGGGGCCTGTGCCCCTTCCACCAGGAGGACAGCCCCAGCTTCCACGTGAACCCGCAGCGGCAGTCCTGGTACTGCTTCGGCTGCGAGCGCAAGGGCGACGTCTTCACGTTCATCGAGCTGATCGAGAAGACCGACAAGCGGGGGTCGCTGCAGCTGCTGGCGGAGCGGGCGGGGGTCGAGCTGAAGCAGCTGAGTCCCGAGCAGAAAGATCGCGCGGACCTCCGCAAGCGCACCCTGGCGATGCTGAAGCTGGCGGCCCAGTACTTCGAGTACGTGCTGTGGAAGCTGCCCGCCGGCGAGCCGGGACGGCGGCTGCTCGAGTCCCGCCACGTCGGGGAGGAGACTTCCCGGCGCTTCCAGCTCGGGTACTGCCCGGCGGGTCGTGGCTTTGCCGAGTACCTCAGGGCCAAGGGCAAGTCGCTTTCGGATGCTCTCGAAGCGGGGCTCATGCGCCGGGACGGCACCGACTTCTTCGCCGAGCGCCTGGTGATCCCGATCCGCGACGAGCGCGGTTCTGTGCTCGCGTTCACCGCCCGGACGGTGCGCCAGGACGAGCCGAAGAAGTACATCAACTCGCCGGATTCGCCCACATACATAAAAGGACGGGTGATCTTCGGCCTCGACCTCGCGCGCGACGAGATCGCGCGTCGCGGCCACGCAGTCCTGATGGAAGGGCAGTTCGACGTGATCACGGGGCACCAGTTCGGCGTGGCCAACGCCGTGGCCAGCTCCGGCACGGCGCTGACCGAGGATCAGGTCCGGCTTCTGAAGCGGTTCACGGACGAGCTTTTGTTGGTCTTCGACTCGGACCGCGCCGGGCGGGCGGCGATGCGGAAGGCGGCCGCGCTCGCGGCGGCGCACGGCATGCGGACGCGTGTGGTCGCGCTGCCTGACTCGGCGAAGGACCCGGACGAGTTCCTGCGGGCGGCCGGTCCGGACGCGGTTTCGCGTTGGGAGGAATTGGTCTCGCGTGCTCCATCGGGTTTCGAGGCGGGCATGGCCGAGGATGCGGCCGGCCTCAACCCGAGCAACCCGAACCAGGTCGAGATGGTCGCGGGAAGGCTTCGGGAGTGGATCCGGCAGTTCCCCGAAAGCCTGCGCGACGGGTACGCGGAGGCGGCCGAGCGCCACACGGGCATCTCGCGCCATCTCCTGCTCCGGGACCCAGAACCGGCCCCGGTCGCGCGACCGGCGAACGGGGCGCGGTCGAGTGCGAGGGTGCCGGGAAAGAAGGTCACCGCCGGCAACTATCTCGTTCAGCTGCTGGCGGTCAGGACGGCGGCATTCGATCGTGTGCGAAGCAAGCTCACGCCCCCGGAGATAGACTCAGGCG
>Ga0099793_10000505_pt1 | contig 10591 bp, 31 predicted proteins | sample Rivendell_Oct201_9_FD_77319 | JGI IMG/M metagenome (GOLD analysis project Ga0099793, IMG submission 77319) | Vadose zone soil and rhizosphere microbial communities from the Eel River Critical Zone Observatory, Northern California to study diel... | ecosystem: Environmental > Terrestrial > Soil...
GCGATACTGAGGGTCACAATTGTCGACTTCAACGTCACTGCCAACGTAACAAATCTGACAGTTAACTCAGGGTCGGTTGGAAACGCGACGATTACGGTCAGAAGCTTGAACAATTTTTCAGGCAGCGTACAACTTACCGCAAACGTCGGTTCGAACGGAGTCACGCCGACCCTCACTCCAGCTACGGTTACTCTCACCGGGGGTAAGTCCGCTAACTCTACTCTAACGGTCTCGATCTCCAGCAACACTCCCATTGGAAACTATACGATCAGAGTGATTGGAACAAATGGCGGACTCTCTCGCGAGGTCGATCTGATTATCAGGGTGAGAGACTTTAGGAGCAGCGCGATTCCTTCGACTCTCATTATCGGCTCCGGGTTGACACGATACTCGAACGTCACTCTTACGAGTGTGAATGGATTCACAGGCACTATCTCACTATCCGTCACGGTTTCGCCTGTGGGACCAAATAGGCCTACGGTGTCCCTTAGTGTCCCAACGATAACACTCACAGCTGGTGGAACAGGCGTTTCGACCCTTACGATCTCATCGGTTGGTGCTGCCCTAGGGAACTACGTCGTGAGTGTCAATGCCACATCTGGAGGTGTTCTCCACCAGATTCTCGTAAGCGTTAACATTGTAGACTTCAGCGTCACATCAGGATCCTCAACTCTGACGATGTTGGCTGGCAGGACGAATTCTACAACTGTGAGAATTACTGGGATCAACAGTTTCAACAATACCGTGACGCTTACGGGTACTTGGAACCCGGTGACGCTGAACGGGCCGTCGTTTCTCTTCGCTCCGGTCAATGTTACTGCCACAAAAATAGGTTCGGTCAATTCGACACTAACAATCTCGACGAGTCCCTTCACCCTCGCAGGCAACTACACTCTAACAATAACTGCGACTTCGATTACGCCCGGAGGGAATCTCATTCATGAAATCGCCCTGACGATTTTTGTAAGGGGCGACTTTGCTTTGAAACCGAGTACCACCAGCCAAGGTCTTGCATCGAACTCCTCGGTTACAATTACAATTGGTCTGAACAGCACCGGCTTCACCGGCCTGGTGAGCATGTCCTCATCGATCATTCCTTCGAGTGTAGGCGCTGGACCCACACTCCCAACGGTATCATTTACGCCCTTGACTGTCAAACTGACTGCTGGTGGGACCAACACCACGACGTTGACACTTACGGCCGCGTCGAATGTCCCAGCCGGACGATACAACGTGACTATCACCGGAACAAATGGACGACTCGTTCATTCTACACTTATACTCGTGACGATTGGGGCGAACTTCACCATTAGCGGCACGCTGACCACGCCTCAGACCTTCGATGCTGGTGGTTCAGCTCTTGCAAATGTGACACTTACTAGTACGGGATTCACAGGCAACGTAACGCTAAGACTGATCGTTCCGTCCGGTTTGACCGCATCACTCAACGTGTCCAACGTTACCTTAACGCCGGGGACTTCGTTTACATCTAGGTTGACCATGTCAACGACTGTTGCGACACCCGAGCGGTCCTACATCGTTACTGTCAACGCGACGAGTGGAAGCGTATTCCGTCTAACCAGCTTCACCCTCAACATAACCGGGAACTTCACAATATCGTCAAGTCCCAGTAGCGTAACAATTGCCTCCGGCAAATCTGGAACAGCATCCGCCACAATGAACAGCGCAGGATTAAACGCAACACTGACGCTGACATCGACCGTCACCCCCGCACCCTCCTCTTCCACCATCGGCGTCATAATCACCCCGAATCATCAATCACTAGGGTTCGGTGGATCCAAGACCTCGACTCTAACAATCTCAACTACGACCTTCACACTGGCAGGCACTTACTCCGTCACGATCACCGCCACAAGCGGCAACATTGTACATTCAACAATACTCAGAGTCATCGTGACCGGAAACTTCACTATCGCTTCCATTCCTTCTACAGGGACCGTCACTGCAGGCACTACCGGGTCATCGAAGATCCAGCTAGGCAGCTCAGGTCTCACGACGGACGCAAGTCTTTCCGCCTCAATTACACCGGTCGTGGCAAGCGGCCCAACTGCTTCGTTCATTCCAGCAACGGTAGCTCTTACGGCTGGCGGCACCAGTAATTCGACACTTACTATCTCGACAACAAACTCCACACCGTCTGGTAACTATATCATAACAATAACGAGCACAGTTGGAACATTGACGCATGCAACAACGTTCAGCCTTACAGTTGCCTCTGACTTCAGTATTAGCGCTGGTCCGCTCTCATCTACGAGTATTTTTGCCGGCAATTCCACAACATCCACTATCTCTCTCACCAGTTTCGGACTTACAGGTAGCATTGGACTAAGCTACGGCTTCTCCCCGACGGCCACAGGTCTCTCGGCAACCTTAACACCCCAAAGCGTCAACGTAACGCCAGGCTTTCTAGGAACATCCACTCTGCTGATTTCGACGACAACCTCCACCCCAGCCGGTGTTTATCTTGTCAATGTCATAGGCACGGTGGGGACGACGACTCACATCAGTCAATTATCCGTAACCGTCAAGGCCGAGTTTACAATCTCGGCTGGTGCAATCGTTCCCACAAGTTTCGTCGCTGGTAACTCTGGGACCTCAACGCTTACTCTTTCGAGCGCTGGATTGAACGGAACTGTAAACTTGTCCGCAACACGCTCGTCTCCTTCGATCGCGTTCGCCTTCAACTCCAACAGCATCCACTTACTCCCCGGAGGATTCGGAACGATTACTCTCACGGTTTCAACAAACAGTTCGACCCCCGCCGGAATCTACGCCGTTACGGTAACAAGTACCAGCGGTAGTATCGTCCACTCAGTCACCATCAACATTTCAGTCACAGGCGACTTCACACTCACATCTGCGCAGAGCAGTGGAACTGTCGTCGCGGGAAGCGCTGTCGTTACAACAATCACGGTGAAGAGTTTCGGCCTAACAGCGGGTCCTGGACTCTCCGCAACCGTACCCAATCCTGCCACGGGTCTGACCGCATCGTTCAGTCCCAGCGTTATACCTCTAACACCGGGCTCCAACGGCACAGCGATTCTGACTCTACAGACAATTGCGTCCACGCCAGCTGGCACGTATGCAATAACGATAACAGGAACAAGTGGATCGTTAACCCACAGCCAGACCTATACTATCACCGTCACTCCCGACTTCACCCTCACGGCAAGTAGCCTCTCTCCCTCTAGCATAATCGCCGGTAATTCGACATCGTCTAGATTGACGGTGCTGAGCCTCGGCCTTACCACCCGAATAACATTGAACGTCACTGTGGCGCTACCGCCAAGTGGACTCTCTACGTCCCTGAATCCAGTGTTCGTGGGACTGACACCAGGTCTTAACGGCAATTCGACCCTGACTATTACAACGACTCCCTCAACCCCCGCCGGTGTCTACTCGGTCATGGTCACCGGTGCTAGCGGCACCTTGGTCCACTCAGTGACCTTGACTCTGATCGTTAATCCTGATTTCAGAATAATTGCTGGAGCATCCTCTCCTTCTAGTTTCGTCGCGGGAGGCTCGACAACGAGTGCTGTCACAATGAACAGCTTGGGTTTCAACGGTACAGTATCACTGTCGGCAACATTAACACCAAGTGTTGCAGGATTCACTAGTTCGTTTAACACTCGGAACATCGGCCTGATTGTCGGATCAACAGGTAGCGCGATCCTGACCATTCAATCATCGATCACAACGCCATCAGGAACATACACGGCGACCATTGTAGCTACAAGCGGGTCGATAACCCATTCCACTAACATCAGCTTCATTGTACTGCCTGATTTCACTATCGCGAGCAGCGCAGTTCAACCCGCCAATGTCCTAGCCGGCAGTTCTGCTGGTTCGACAATTTCGCTCAACAGTTTCGGCCTGGGAGCTAGTGTCCATCTCACCTTGTCTATTCCTTCAGGCTTGGGTCTCACCGCCTCAGTAGCAGACGTAAATATCCCTCTCACGCCCGGCTCATCCGGTACCACCCTTCTAACAATCGGAACCTCGATCTCCACTCCATCAGGTCTATACTCGATCAACGTCACAGGAACAAGCGGATCCCTTACTCACTCAATTCTTGTGTCCATTAGCGTCGGAGGCGACCTCACCATAACGGCTTCTCCAGCAAGCCCTAGTAGTTTCGTCGCCAGTGGATCAACCAGGTCCATCATAACGGTTACCAGTTTAGGGTTCACAGGAACAGTCAGTCTGACTGCTCCGTCTATCACTGGGCTTTCCTTCTCGTTCAACACGACCAGTCTCGGACTGACAGCTGGCTCAACGAGCTATTCCTCACTGACTATTACAACGACACCATCAACACCCGCGGGAACGTACTCCGTCGGCATAGTTGGTGCAAGTGGTTCTATCACGCACAGTACGTCTGTTGTCGTGATTGTTACTGCAGACTTTTCTATCGTCGCAGGCACTCCCTCGCCGGCCAGCTTTGTCGCGGGCGGCTCAACCACTTTCACTGTCACCTTGACGAGTCTCGGATTCACAGGTACGGTCAATGTGACAGGGTTCTCTTCCCCGACAGCACTTGGCCTCGCGATATCCATTAGCAGTCCCACTATCGTCCTGTCACCTGGGTCCAGTCGGATTTCCACCGTGACAATCACAACCGACGCTAGAACGCCCGGTCCCCAGACCTATACAGTAACAACGACAGCCGCTGGCAGCGGCTTGGTTCATTCCACGACGGAACCCTTCCTTGTTAATCCGGACTTCACAATTACGGCATCCGACCCCACGCCGAATAACTTCATCGCAGGTGCCTCAGCATCTTCGACAGTCACTGTCAGCAGCCAAGGCTTCATTGGAACGGTGAGTATGAGCACTGGTACGCCGTCTGGGATCAATGGTCTTACGGCGTTCTTAAGCAGTAATAGTGTCAGTCTACTCCCTGGCTCAACCGTTACTGATTCTCTGACTATTGCAACAACACAATTCACACCTTCAGGAACCTACAGCATCACCGTGACAGGAAGCAGCGGCTCTCTATCTCACACGGTATCGGTCCTCGTGACAGTGAACCCCGACTTCACATTATCTGCCCAAGCCGCCACTCCGGCCAGCTTTGTCGCGGGCAGGTCCGCAAGTTCAACAGTGACCCTCAGCAGTCTCGGCCTTACGGGCACTGTCAGCCTGAAAGCAACCAGCTCGCCTAGCGATCCAAGCATAACTTTCTCGTTCACTCCCACCGGAGTCTCACTCAACCCTGGCGCATCCGGGACATCAACGCTAGCGATTAGTACTACATCATCCACGCCGTCGGCAACTTATACCATAACCGTAACCGCGAGCTTCGGCTCGATAACACACACTTCAACGCTTTCAATAACCGTGACTCCAGATCTCGCTATTACCGCCAGCACGCCCAATCCTGGGAGTTTCGTGGCTGGAAACTCAGCAACATCAACAGTAACGGTGGCTAGTATCGGTTTGACGGGCACTGTCGCCATTAGCTCTTCTGTCACGCCGAGCGCTTCCGGCTTCTCGGTGACGTTCAGCTCTGCAAATCTTCCCTTGACACCTGGTACCTCCGGCACATCGACTTTGACCTTGTCAACGACCGCCTTTACCCCGGCTAATTCGTACTCGGTTACGGTAACGGCGACTAGTGGTTCCATAACTCATTCCGTTGTATTCACGGTCACGGTTACTGGCGACTTTACAATCGATGCTAGCTCGCCCAGTCCCTCCAGTATCGTCGCGGGTAGGACTGCGACGTCAACGGTAACCCTGAAGAGTTTGGGTCTAACCGACAGCATCAGCATTACGGCCACGGTGTCTCCATCCGCGACGGGTTTGACACCGTCATTCAGTCCTGCGATCGTATCGTTGACGCCGGGTTCGCAGGGGACCTCTATTCTCACGCTCCAAACGACAGCATCCACACCTTCCGGGACCTATACGATCAGTCTCTCCGCAACCGGGGGCTCGCCAATTCATCCCTTCACATTGGCGCTTTCCGTCACCGCGGACTTTGCTATCCTCTCTAGCTCCGCGTCTCCTAGTAGCTTCGTGAGCGGTGGCCAGGCTACATCTGCCGTAAGTGTCAACAGTTTCGGCTTTACAGGCACCGTGAGCCTCGCAGCCTCGGTTTCTCCACAAGCATCTGGTCTAACGGCAGTGCTCAGTGCGTCCAGTGTTGATCTAACTCCGGGTTCAACTGGGACGCTTACTTTGACAATCTCGACATCCGCATTCACGCCTTCGGGATCTTACAGTGTGACGATCAATGGCGTCAGCGGATCCTTCTCGCACACGAACACTCCTTCGATTACCGTTACTCTTGTTCCAGACTTTACCCTCACTGCTCTCGCACCGAGCCCATCCAGCATCGTGTCCGGTAACTCCGCCACCTCCACGGTAACAGTCTCCAGTCTTGGACTCACTGGGGCCGTAAGCCTCACGGCCACAGGGACGCCTCCTGCAACCGATTTCACAGTTTCACTTTCCATCAGTCCGAGCCTGACCCCGGGCGGGTCCTCATCCTCGACCCTTACAATTGCGACGAGTCCTTCCACTCCAGCCGGAACCTACACGGTTACTGTAACCGGGACAGGTGGCGGCCAAACGCACTCGGTGAATGTTCAAATCACAATCCTAGCCGACTTTACGATTTCTGCCACACCCGCGACCCCATCGGTATTTGTGGCCGGCGGCTCATCTACTTCCTCGATCAGTCTGAAGAGCTTTGGAATGACTGGGAACGTAGCTCTGTCAGCCAGCGTGACGCCGTCAGGAACGCAGATCCCAGGGATATCGATCAGCCCACTTTCCGTATCCATCACACCGGGCTCATTGGGTTCTTCGACCCTCACAATATCCACAACTTCCAGCACCTCATCAGGGTCTTACACCATAGCAATAACTGGCACAATAGGAGGAACAAGTCCCCATACTGCAAGCGTCCAGGTCACTGTAAATCCGGACTTTACGATTAACTCATCTCCAACTAATCCTCCGCCTTTCATCGCGGGCAACGTCGCAATCACTACCATCGGATTGAGCAGTAATGGTCTAACCGGCACGGTGACTCTCTCTGCTGCGGTCCCGGCTTCCGCTACTGGTGCCTCAGTATCTTTCACCGTCAATCCGGTTGGATTATCAGCAGGCGGCTCCGGAGTTTCTACCCTCACCTTCTCGACGACTAGTGTTACCCCAGCAGGGACATACAGCGTGACCGTCACTGGTAGTAGCGGACTCATAGCCCACTCCGTCACGTTAGCGATCACGGTAACCGGGGACTTCAAAGCAACAGTCTCGCCTCCTACTCAGTCGAGCTTCATTGCCGGCGGCTCGGCCGACGCGACGATTACCCTCGACAGCCTAGGGTTCACGGGTAGGATTGACATTTCGGCATCGTCATCGCAGTCCGCTCCTGGCCTCGCTACGATCATTACTCCGGCTTCTGTGAATTTGGTTCCAGGCTCTAGAGCGACCGCGACCCTCACTATATCGACTAACTCTTCGACCCCGGCAGGGAGCTATACGTTTACTGTGGTCTCAACGAGTGGGGCACTGGTACGATCCTCAACCATCACGATTGGGGTTTCAGCTGATTTCCACCTGGTCGCGACACCTCCAATTCCTTCGATTTTCCTCGCCGGAAACAACGCGAATTCTACCGTCACTCTAACTAGCTTCGGCCTTACCGGAAACGTTAGACTGCAAGCAACTACGACGCCGTCGGCGTCCGGTCTCACGGTCTCGTTCAGCAATACGCTTGTCAACCTTCAACCAGGGTCCACCGCGTCATCTATCGTCACAATCGGCACCACGACAGCGACTCCTGCTGGATCCTACAATATCATGATAACCGGCACTGTTGGCTCCCTCTCGCAGAGTTCACAAATCACAGTGACCGTCGGTCAGGGCTTTACCCTGATCGCCTCACCGAACGTGCTAGCTCGATTCATAGCCGGTGGCTCAGCAACATCAACAATCGTTGTCACGAGTCTAGGCTTCTCAGGCACGGTTACCCTCTCAGCACCTCCAGCGTCAGCAGACGGACCCTTTGCAGCACTCAGCCCTACGGATATTCCACTGACGCCTGGAGGGCAGGGCACTTCGACGATTACGATCACAACAACCAGCAAGACCCCATCCGGATCCTATCAGATCACAGTATCGGGCGCGAGCGGATCCTTGTCACGATCAGCTTTCATCACGGTGATCGTGGATCCTGACTTCTCCATATCAGCAGGCCAAGTCACGCCTGCAAACTTCGTCGCCGGTAGTTCGGCAACGACCACGGTCACCATAGGAAGTATAGGGTTGGCTGGTAGTGTGTCGTTAACCGGCACTGTTCCGGTATCTGCTATTGGACTCTCGGTTTCGTTCGTACCATCAAGTGTTACACTTGCTCCGGGCTCAGCAACATCCTCGGTTGTAACCATGTCCACTACTCCCACGACTCCGGCTGGAATCTATGCTGTTACTTTGAACGCAGTCAGCGGAAGCATTTCGCACTCAGTGAGTGTATCCGTCACGGTGAATGCTGACTTCACGATAAGCGCTAGCCAGGTTACTACTGTCGTATGCGGTTCTGGAGGTGGCTCATCGACGATCACGCTTAACAGCCTAGGTTTCTCGGGCAGCTTGAGCCTGACCGCCTCTCTATCTCCTAACGTACTCGGTATCTCAACCTCGTTCAGTCCCAGTGCGAGCGTTAGCCTGAACCCAGGGACGTCCAGTTCTTCGCTTTTGACCTTGCAGATTGCACCTTCCACTCCATCCGGGACTTATACTGTCACGATAACAGGCACTGCAGGGTCGATCGTCCACAGTGCTAGTGTGACGTTCACAATAACTGGCAGCTTCGGCATCGTCACCTCTCCTCCTTCGCCGGGTGTTATTGTGGCTGGCAGTTCAACAACGTCAACGGTCACGTTCAGTAGTTCATGTCTTCAAGGAACGGTATCCCTCGCGGCGATCCTTCCATCAAATATCCCTGGCTTGACTGCTTCCTTCAACCCCAACCCAGTCACGCTTCCCCTTGGTGGCTCAGGCGCCTCGACACTGACCATGTCAACGACCCCCTCTACGCCCGCGGGCTCTTACTCAATCCAAGTCTCTGCCACTAGTGGCAGCCAATCATCGACCGTCTCGGTTTCTGTCTCCGTTTCGCAGGACTTCACCCTTTCCGCCTCAGGGGTAAGCCCGGCTAGTATCCTCGCGGGCCGATCCGCGGTCTCCACTATTACCCTCGATAGTCTCGGGCTCACCGGTGGCGTGCAATTGTCAGCAAGCATAGCACCATCGAGCGGGGTCGTCGCTTCATTCAATGTAAACCCGGTTGTCATATCGTCCGGTTCGTCTGCCTCTTCATCGCTGACGATCTCGACAACACCCTCGACGCCTGCAGGAGACTACACCGTTACAATAACTGGGAGGTACGGGACAGTATCCCATTCAGCAACCGTGACAATCACAGTTACCGGGGACTTCTCAGTGACAGTGACCCCAACAAATCCTGCAGTTGCAGTAGGGTCCTCTTCAAATGTGATAATCAGCCTCAACAGCACAGGACTCTCGGGGCAGGTATCTCTCTCCGCATCGATCCTGCCCTCCTCCCCTAACACCGTCTCAGTATCGTTCAGTCAAAATAAAGTCCCGATATCTCCAGGCGGTTCGGCGTTATCCGCGATGACTGTTTCCGCTTCCCCATCGACACCTCCTGGTGCGTATAGTTTGATCGTCAACGCAACAAGCGGTAACATCTCCCATCTGACGATAGTAACTCTCAATGTCGGTGACTTCAGCATCTCCTCCAACTCACCGTCTTCAACACTCGTGTCGGGAAGTTCCGGAAGTACGCTGATTACGGTCTCAAGCGTATCCAGTTTCACTGGCACTGTAACGTTATCGGCCTCTCTCTCCTCCGGAACAGGCTCCGGCATTTCCTGCTCTCTCAGCCTCGGCAGTATCACTCTGAGCCAATCAGGCGGTTTGGGAACGACGACACTGTCATGCTCCAGTTCTAGCGCGGGCACTTATGATGTAACAGTGACCGGGGTCAGTGGATCATTATCCCATTCTGCGACGACCAGATTCATTGTAACCGATTTCACGATTTCAGCTAATTCGCCGGCCGCCGTGAGCGCAGGAGCGTCCGCCACTATTACAGTTTCAATATCCGCGGTAAACGGATTCACAGGGACCGTAACTCTCACCGACAATATCGCACCAGGATTGACATGCTCAGCAATAGCTCCCTCTAACGTGCTCAGTTCAGGAACAGCGACAGTGTCATGCAATTCTTTGAGTCCCGGACCATATTCCGTGACAATTACAGGCACGAGTGGCTCTCTGTCGCATAGCACCACTCTAACAATAGTTGTCCAAGATTTCACATTGTCCACCGGTAGCACTAGTGTGAGCACAGTTGCTCAGGCCACCGCAAGTTCCACATTATCTGTAGCGGGCCAGAACGGTTTCAGCGGAACGGTCAGCTTAGGAACGTTTGTTTCACCGAATAACGGCTTGACTTGTGGACTAAGCGCGACAGCGATCGCCTTGTCCCCGGTTTCGACGTTCGGCTCCTCAACTCTATCCTGCAGCGGAA
>Ga0099793_10000506_pt1 | contig 10590 bp, 6 predicted proteins | sample Rivendell_Oct201_9_FD_77319 | JGI IMG/M metagenome (GOLD analysis project Ga0099793, IMG submission 77319) | Vadose zone soil and rhizosphere microbial communities from the Eel River Critical Zone Observatory, Northern California to study diel... | ecosystem: Environmental > Terrestrial > Soil >...
AAATAATTCTGCCAATCATCAGTTACTCACCTTGGAGTTCTCATCCAGCAACATCGGAAGCCATCAACGGCTCAGGGTCACGCGGACCACTGGAAACTAACGAAAATGGATAACGACTGTCAAGCTGCGGAGATCCTTGAGACCTCAGTGTCTATTATCCTCGCGAAATTTCATCCATTGCATTTCCGAGCCGCTGAAGCCCCTCTTTCAGAATATCCGTTTCGCCCCCGATCCCGACGCGAAAGTGTTCCTTCATTCCGAAGAACGTTCCCGGCACAACAGAGGTCTCGTATTTCTCCCGTAGCAGCCTGCAGAGGCGCGTGGTGTCGCCGGTTGTGAGCCGTGGATACGCCGTCAAACCCCGCTTGTGCTCGACTGCTTGTAGCTCGCCTCGCGTTCCGAGAAAGGCATTCAGCACGCCTGCGTTAGCTTCGAGGAGGCGCTGCGCGCGCAGCGCGATCGGCGCGAGATTGTGCAATGCGATCACGCTCAGCCTTTCGGCGACATGGGGAAGTGAACTGTAGAACAGGTCGGCCAGCCGCCAGATTTTTCTCGCCAGCGTCGGCTCAGCAAGAATCCAACCGCATCGCAATCCGCTCAGGCCGTAGACTTTCGTCAGACTGTTCGTGACGACAAACTCATCGCCAAGGTGGATGGAGCTTTTCGGACTCCGGTCGAACGCCGCATCGAGATACACTTCATCGACCAGCACCCGCGCCCCGGATCGCCGGGCGATCTCGCCTAATTTACGCAATGCCGGTTCATCCGTGAAAGAGCTGCTTGGATTGTGGAGGTTTGTGACGACCACCAGGCGGGTGCGGGGACTGACGGCGCGCTCGACCTCAGCAGGATCAATCAGAAAACCGTTTTCGAATCGACGCGGAAACCGGTTGACTCTCGCGCCGAGGTATTGTGCCGCCGAGAGAATGAGCCCGTAGGTCGGCTCTTCGATCAAGACCTCGTCGCCCCGTTCCACGAGGGCTGCCATCGCGAGATGGTTCGCCATTGATGTCCCGATGGTGGTCACGACACACCCGGCGTCGACCGAAAATCTTCGGGCGATTGCCTCGGTCAGGGGGGCGTACCCGTAACCGCCCGGCCCGGTGATTTCAAGATCGCCGATCGAGAAGGGGAGTTCTGCAAGGGGAAAATGGGCGAGATCGCTTGAGGCCAGGTTGTATCGGGCGCCGGAGAGAACCTTCGCCCATTCCATATATGCGGAGCTCATCACCCGGTGCGGCATCAGCGCTCCCGGCGCCGCCATCGCCAGAAATAGTAAACCGGAATGCCCGTCAAGATGATCCCCATGCCGATCGCGGTATTGACGGGAAATTTATAGATCGTGTTGCAGACGATGAACAGGCAGATGACGATAAAGAGCACGGTCGTGTAGGGATGCCCCGGCATATTGAACCGTTCTTCATCCGGCCCGTGCGACCGTTTCCGGAGAATAAAAATGCACGACGCGGACAATCCAAAGAAAATGAAATCGTCCGACACCACATAGCTGAGAAGCTGTTCGTATGTTCCCGAAAGCGTCAAGAGCATCGACAACGCTCCCTGCAGAGCGATCGCCACAACCGGGACGCGGGTGCGCGGGTGGATCCTGGCCACGCTCTTGAAGAAAAGTCCATCCTCCGCCATCGCGAAGTAGACGCGGGGCGCGGTGAGGATCGATTGACTCAGGAAGCCGAGGGTCGAGATCGCGATCCCGACTGCAATCACCGTCGCGCCTGGCTCCCCGAGCGCCATCCGCATGACCGCAGTCGCTGGCGTGTTCGTGCTCGCAAGGCCCTCCACGCCGAGCGCGCGAACGCAGACGAAGTTCACCGTGAGATAGAGCGCAACAACTCCCATCACGCCGATCAGGAGGCCCCGGGGGAGATTTTTCCTCGGCTCCTTGATTTCTCCGGCAACGAAGTTTGCCGTCTGCCAGCCTCCATAGGCGAAGAGCACGGGGACCATGGCGGCCCCGAAGACCGTCAGCGAATCAAACGTAACAGGAGACGCGGGTTTTCCAGTGAGTCCCGCTTGCCCCGCAGGCGGGACGGAAGCGGCTATCAATCGAAATCCGAATCCCACGAGCAAGAGAATTGCCAGAATCTTGGTGACCATCAGGATGTTCTGCACGGTGCTGCCGGTCCGCACGCCGAGGCAGTTTACAATGGTTAGGACACCGAGCGCGAAAATCGCAATCACAGTATCCGTAAGCGGCGAGCCCGTCAGTTCGGCGAAGTAGCGCGCGAAGGTGACAGCGACGGCCGCCATTCCGCCGCAGTCGCTGATCAGAAAAAGCGACCAGCCGAAGAGAAACGCAATGAGAGGATGGTAACTCTCCCGAAGGTAGGCGTATTGCCCGCCGACGTTCGGACGCCTTGCCGCCAGCTCGGCGTAGATGAATGCCCCGATCAGCGCGATGAGTCCGCCGAAGAACCAGGCGCCGAGAATAAGAAACGGCGTGTGAACCTGCCGGGCGACGACGGAAGGGTTCATGAAGATTCCCGATCCGATAATTCCGCCCATCACGATCATCGTCGCGTCGAAAAGACCGAGCCGGCGGGCCAGCTTGGGTCCGCTGCTGTGCCCGTCAGCCGTCTCTGAATCGCCGACCGGATTGGCGACCATGATCAATCCCCCGAACTATACACCACCCGGAAGCTCACTCTCTCGGTGTTCCTTCAGGCGGGGGAAAGAGGAACGGCCTCGCGAGAGAGAGCGTCGGCCCGGGCGGAGGCCAGCCTGTTCCCCTCGAACCGGACTGGACTTCGGAGTCCCAGAAGACCAACGGATCCGATGTCAACGCCGTTACCATGAAATAGTCGTGCGAATCTCCTCCAGCTCCCGGCGAGGCAGAGAAGGAATACGAGTATCCGCCGACCCAGTGCGGTTTGACAGTTGCCACGAATTCCCAAAAAATCGTTTCATCGCCCGTTGCGGGGCCTCGGGCGTTGGGCGACACCGTCAGCGCAAAAGTTGCGCTCGGTTCCAGTACGAACGCTGCGCCGGCCGGCGGACCTCCGGCAGATCCTGCTTCACTCCTCCTCGGTTTGTTGTCAAGGCCCGAGGCCACCCGCTGAGACGGCGTGGGTTTGAGCCCCCTCCAGATCGTATAGGCCGAGACTGTCTGACCGGGCCAGGTGTCGACGTAGGAATGATTCCACATGAGAGTAATTCTTCTTCCGCCTCCACTTGTGTCGGCTCCGATTCCCGCGATGCGAGGCGAGGCATCGCCAAGGTATCCGACCCGATCGACGAGCTGCGCGAAGATATCCGAATTTGCGCCGAAGCGGTAGTCGTACCACGCGATGACGGCGCCGCCATTCTCCCCACTGACAATGACAGGATCAAGCTGCTCGCCGGGGGAGGTGCAGATTGCGGTTCCGTCTGCCGGCCACTGGGGCGAGCCGAGCGCGTTGATCCGCTGTGCGTAGATATCGCCGTCGCCTCTGCGGTAATCGAGCCAGGCGACAGTGGCGCCTCCCAGTCCGTCGGAGGCGATCACGGGATAGACCTGGTCTCCCGCCGCCTTGCAGAGCGGGGTGCCGTCGTTGCCCCAGTGGACGACTCCGGCAATGTCGATACGCTGAGCGTAGATATCGCTGTTTCCGTTCCGATGATCCGACCAGGCGATGATTCCTCCGTGGAGACCGTCGGCGATCATGACGGGTGGACCCTGCTCACCCAGCGCCGCGCATACCGGAACGCCGTTTGCCGCCCAGTGAAGCAGGCCCGCCGCGTTCACGCGCTGGGCGAAGATTCCATAACTTGAGCGATTACGAACGTCGCGCCAGGTGATGATTGCCCCGCCGGTGCCGTCGGCGGCTATGCCGGGAGTTCGCTGATCGTTGGCGGCTTTCGATATCACGATCCCGTTCAGATCCCAAAGCGAGATGCCCGCAGCGCTGACATGCTGCGCATAAATTTCGGATTTCCCGCTCCGGTTGTCGAGCCAGGCGATGATCGCTCCGCCGGCCTCATCGCCTGTGATGACGGGGTCGATCTGGCGGTTCGGCGCGGTGCAAACCGCGACTCCGTTCGTTGTCCACCGGACGCCGCCCGAGGCGTTGATTCTCTGCGCGAAAATGTCGTAGCTTGAACCGCCCCGGAGGTCACGCCATGTTACGATGACTCCGCCCGCGCCGTCGGAGACGACGGTGGACGCGACCTGGTCGTTCGGCGCCGTGCAAACGCCCACACCGCCGGGTGCCCAGAGGATGGCGCCAGAGCCGCTGATGCGCTGAGCGTAGATGTCGTAGTTGCCGCTCCGGTTATCGGTCCAGGTGATAGTCGCGCCTCCCGATCCATCCACCGCCATCGTGGGGGCGGTCTGGTCGTAGTGCGAGATGCAGACCGGAGCGCCGTTGAGCGCCCACTCCGCGATCCCGCGCGCGCTGATGCGTTGTGCGTAGAGGTCGTTCTCGGGTCCCCTCGCGTCCGTCCACACGACGATGGCTCCTCCTTCGCCGTCGCTGATGATACCGGTGTACGATTGATCCCCCGACGCCGTGCAGAGCGGGTTGTTCGTCAGCGGATCGTGCGACCACTGGGCAACCGCCGCGTTCTCCAGCCCGGGCAGAATCAGCCATAGAAAGAAAACGATGGTAACAGTTTGTCTCATCATGCGTCCTTCCCATTGTGGATCGGTCGGGTGAATTGTTTGCGGCCCCGGCATGCCGTCAGTGCGCCTCCAGCCAATTCTTCCCGACTCCCGCTTCCGCTTTGACCGGAACCGAGAGGGGAAGAGCGTTTGCCATTTCATCGAGGATAAGCGTTCGAGCTACATCTTCTTCGCTCTTGGGCACTTCGAAAACCAACTCGTCGTGAACCTGCAGAAGCATTTTCGTCTTCATTGCTTTCCGTTTCAACTTTTCGTGAATACGGATCATCGCGATTTTGATCATATCCGCCGCGGTCCCCTGGATGGGCATATTGATCGCCTGCCGTTCCGCGTTGCTGCGGACCGTGAAGTTCCCGCTGCGGATGTCGGGGAGATACCGGCGCCGGCCGAGAAGCGTGGTGACGTAGCCATCCGTTTTCGCCTTTGCGATCGTATCGGCGATGTACTGGCTGACGTTCGGGAACCGGTCGAAGTATTTCGTGATGATCTCCTTCGCCTCTGTCTGCGAGATGCCGAGCCGCGTGGCGAGCCCGTACGGGCCGATCCCGTACATGATGCCGAAGTTTACCTCCTTCGCGCGCCTCCGCATCTCTTTGGAAACCTTCCCCGGCGGGATGCCGAATATCTTTGCGGCGGTCGTGGCGTGGATGTCCTCATCGTTCCGGAACGCTTCCGTCAGTCCGGGATCGCCCGACACGTGCGCCATCACCCGAAGCTCTATCTGGGAATAGTCCGCAGAGAGAATCCGCATGCCTTTTGTTCCGGGTACGAAGGCTTTCCGCAGGCTTCGCCCCATCTCCGTCCGGATCGGGATATTCTGAAGGTTGGGGTCGCTGCTGGAAAGTCGTCCGGTCGCGGCAACCGTCTGATTATAAGAGGTGTGAACCCGGCCGGTCCTGGGATCGATGAGCGCGGGCAGCGCATCGGCATACGTCGACTTTAGTTTTTGAAGCTGACGGTAATCGAGCAATTTCTCTATAATCGGATGCTCGTTACGAAGCGATTCGAGCACGCCCACGTCTGTTGAAAACCCCGTCTTCGTCTTTCGCCCGACGGCGAGTCCCAGCTTCTCGAACAGAATCTTGCCGAGCTGCTGGGTGGAATTGATGTTGAATTTCTCATCGCAGAGCTTGTAGATCTCCGAGGTCAGATTCTCAAGCATGCGCTCCATCTCCTTCGATAGCTCGCTCAGGTAGCCCACATCGAGCGCGACACCGGCGAGCTCCATCCCGGCAAGGACGGGTATAAGCGGAAATTCCACCTCGGTGGCCAGCTTGAGTAGGCCGCTTTTCTTAAGTAGCGGTTCCTGGATCTCAGAGAGCCGCAGCGTGATATCCGCATCCTGTGCCGAATAGTCGGCAACCTTTTCGACCTCGATGTCGCGAAGGTCCCTGCGTTCCTTTCCCGTGCCGCTCAATTCATCGTACGAAATCATCCTGTACTTCAGATGTTCCGCCGCGAGCGAGTCGAGGTTGTGGCGGCCGTCGGGCCGAAGAAGGTAGCTTGCCACCATCGTGTCGAAGAGGGACCCCTCGACCCCGACGCCGTGAGATGCAAGGACGAGCATATCGTACTTGATGTTCTGGCCCACCTTCCTGATGGCCGGGTCGGTAAAGAAGGGAGAGAGTCCCTTCAACACTTCTTCAAGCGGTAGGGAAGCAGGCGCTTTCGCCCCGGGTCCCACGGGAATGTACCATGCTTCGCGCGGTCTCACCGCAATGGAGAGCCCGACCAGCTCCGCCCGGAGCGGATCGGTGCCGGTTGTCTCGGTGTCAAACACGAAGGAGGCGGATTTCTTAAGATTCTTCAGCAATTCCTTGAAATCGTCGCGGTTTTTCACCAGGCGGTAGGAATGCTCGTCGGTCGAGATGTCTGTGGTTGTGCCGCCCAAGTCCTCACCGGGTCCGGGCTGAGCCGCTTCAAGATCTCTCAACCGGCCACCGCCAGCGGCGGCATCGGAGATCTTCTTGACAAGCGATCTGAATTCCAGATCGGTAAAAAGCTTCTTCAGTCTCGCATAATCGGGTGGTTTCGCGACAAGCTGACGCAGGTCGACCTTGACAGGCGCCAGCGTGTCGATCGTTACGAGCTTTTTTGATAAAAGCGCCTCCTCCCGGTGTTCGGTTAATTTTTGCTTTACGCCGGCTTGAGGAATCCTCTGGATGTTTTCAAGAATCCGCTCGATCGGTCCGAACCGCTGCACCAGGGGGATGGCGGTTTTTTCGCCGATTCCCGCCACTCCGGGGACGTTGTCTGATTTGTCGCCCGTCAAGCCGAGCACGTCTGTGACGAGCGCGGGTGTGACGCCGAATTTTTCCTTCACGGCCTTTTCATCGAGCACCTCCCAGTCGTCTCCGCGCTTCCCCGGCCGGTACATTTTCACATGGGGCGAGATCAACTGCATGAAGTCCTTGTCGCCGGTGACCAGATATGTCTCGATTCCCTCCGCTTCGGCCCTGCGCGCCAGAGTTCCCATCACGTCGTCTGCTTCGTATCCCGGAAGTTCGACGCATGGGACGTTGAAAGCCCGGACAACCTCTTTCAGGATATCGATTTGGCCCGAAAGGTCTTCCGGCATCTTTTCCCGGGTGGCTTTATATGGCTGGTACATGACATGACGGAATGTCGGTTCCTTCGTGTCGAACACAACGGCGATGTGATCCGGCTTTTCATCCAGGATCTTCATGAGCGTATTCACGAAACCGAATATCGCACTCGTGTTCTCACCGCGGGAATTGACGAGCGGGCGGCTGATAAACGAAAAATAGGCGCGGTAAGCCAACGCCATGCCGTCGAGCAGGAACAGGCGCTCACGGGCTGGAGGGGGCTCTTTTCCTTTTCCGTTCATGGTCCAATCGTATCATGACAGTCAACGATCTGCGCTAATTCGCGCAGATCGGGACGTAAAGTATGCAAAAGAAGCGTTACTTCAAACTCTGCACTTTTTGCCTGATTTGCTTGATTACGGCACCCGTATTCTCTATATTGTTGCGCGAGGGAGTGGAGGGTTTGCCTAATGGTATGGCAGTGGTCTTGAAAACCACCGTCCGAAAGGACTTGGGGGTTCGAGTCCCTCACCCTCCGCCATGCAGAGCACAAAGCCGATGGCCGGATGAAAGAAAACACTAAAAGACGCTTGTCGGAATTGATCCTCGAGGAATTATCCGAGAAGATCAGGAGCGAGGAGGGTCTCCGGCAAAAGCTCGAAGCTTTCACCGACCTACCGGTGGAGAAGGTTGCCGAGGCGATGATTAAGCAGTTCGAATACCTCCTCTCGAGCGACCTTCGCGACCTCATCATCCATATGATCGAGCAGGATGTGCAGGCGGAGGAGGATTCCGCTGCCGCCGAGATCGAAAGGGAGGATGAAGAGCCCGTGGAGGAGGTTCCCCAACCCCGCATCGTTTCAATGGAGGACAGGAGCGCGCGCGCGAAACCTGCCGACGAGTTCTTAAAAGATGTGCCGGAACTCGATTACTCGGCCGAATCGATCATGGAGCACTTCCGGCCGAAGGAACCGTTCCCCTCCGAGCCGATGGACATTCCTCTTGGGCCGGACGATTGGTATTATCTCTACGGCTTCAGCTACGCGCCCGACAGCACCGGCAAAGGGATCCCCACGAGAAAACTCGCGCTGAAGGGCGTTGATGGCACGGCGAGCATCTTTATGATCGATTATGGGGACGTGAGGTTTTATTCCCATAAGATGAACAGTGCGGATTATTCGCTCGACAAGCGTGGGAGGCCGACGCTGAACGCACAGGGGACGATCGACCTGAAATACAACCACGAGAAAATCCTCAACGTGCTTCGCAGCGAAGATGTTCTCGTGCCGCTTCCGTTCTGGACAATTCTCCAGGGTCATCAAAACATCATCACGGCGATTGAAGACCGTTACGTGGACCTTTTGCGGGCGCTGATCGACGTCCACGATATCGTCGAGTGGGAAGTCGATGTCCTGACGTTCGACGATTTTCTTCTGCACCTTCCGGCGGTCGTGGAAGACTCGAAACCGAGAATGACCCACCGCGACACCAAGCACCCGGCGGTGAAGGGGAGGGATATCAAGCTAACGGAGAAGGTGATCTTTCGTGAAAAGAATTTTGCCCAGGAGATCCATAACGAGCTTCTTCTCCACGCGCTGAAGGCAAAAGTCGACTACATGATTCGATTGGACAGCGCAATCATGAACGATTGGAAATCGATTCTTTCTGCGCGCTACACGATTACGAAGGACAAACGGCGGACGTTCTGCCAGACGATTGCTCACCTGCAGGATCAGTTCTCGAGCTTTCGTCTGATGTTCCGCATGACGAACCCATCGAACCGGTTCATCCTGTTCTCTTGAACTGATTCATCCTGATCCTCTGAACTGATTCATCCTGATCCTCTGAACTGATTCATCCTCGTGCATCATGGCCGCGACCGACGCCTTTGAGTGGTATGTCACCTCATCCCTCCGGGACGCACCTTCTGAAATTCAAAAATACGTCAACGAGCAACGGGCGCAACTGCTCACCCTGCGGAGCGAGGATGAACGCCAAAGGTTCGTTGAAGAGTTTATCGCCGAAATGATAGCCCCGCAATATCCGGACCATCGCCCGTAAGGCCGCTCGAATCGAACGGGTGCAGGGATATTGCTCTTGTTCTTGACCTGCCGGATGTTTACCTTACTCGGCGGCTGACCCGCGTCACCGTGCAGCAGCAGGTGAGTTCGAGGGACATTCCTCGAGGAGGTTTCATGGGATATGCAAAGTCTGTCTTAGCAATACTTCTGGTTGCCGGCCTTTGTGCGACGCCGGCATTCGCCTCCAGCGGCGTTCTGAAGAAAGCCGTCACGCGCACCCTTCGTTCTGACGACCCCATGCCTCAAGGGGCTCCCCGCTCAAGTTCTTCCGCAGACCCCATCGAGTCCAACAGGGAAGAGCAGTCGCAACTTGAGAAGGGCAGCTCCGTGTTTGTCCCGCTCACGATGCCGACCTCGCCCGTGCAAGTGAGCGGATTCTCCGGGACGATTCACGTCGGTGCGTCGCAAACGTTCACGACGCTGACGTCGTTCATGGCAGCCGTAAACGCGGGCGCGCCTCTCACCTCCAATGTCACCGTTTTGCTGGACGATGCAGCATACAGTGAACCGGGTTTCAACGTGGGTACGATTTCCTATGGTGCCGGCGGACCGTTCACTCTTACGGTTCGACCGAACACGGGTCAGAGTGTCACCACCACCGTTACCAGCAGCGCCACCGGCGGATTCATCTTCACCGGCAGCTCGCACATCGTGATCGAAGGTACCGCCCTGGGCGGCACCCCGGGCGGGCTGTGCGGCGATCCCGCGGTGCGCAACTGGCACATCAAGCCGGCGGCGTACGTTGCCTCGACTGCGGGAACGATCGTCATCGCAAACGGATGCAGCTTCATCACCCTGGCTGACCTGAACGTAGAGGGTGCGCTGAGCGGCGTAGCCGACGGCGGCAGAGCGATTCTGATTACGAATGCTGCGGCTCCTCCGGTCAACTCAGACATCACGATTCAGAACTGCCTCGTTCACACGGGCAGGGAAGGTATCGTCGAGCTTGGAGTCGCGGCTTCCACTTATCCTGATGTCGCAACCAACTGGGACGTTCGGGTTGCGATCAACGGATGCGATATCAATACGCTGGCGCAGAAGGGCATTAACCTGAACAACACCCTTGCCCCCACCATTTACTGCAACAAGGTGACGAACATCATCTATCCTGCCACGTTTCCGGCGACGACCGCCCGGTTTGGCGGCATCGTTGCTTTGAACGATAAGGGTGCAAGAATCATCAGGAATACGATCGACAATATCGGCAGCCAATTGACAACCACCACTGGCGTCCCGGCGAGAAATTACGGCATTCGCTCTCAGGGCTTGCCGGTCACTACTGATGCCTCGTTCGACGGCATCGTCACGGATGTACATATTCAGAATAATTGCATCACGCGCGTGC
>Ga0099793_10000508_pt1 | contig 10579 bp, 12 predicted proteins | sample Rivendell_Oct201_9_FD_77319 | JGI IMG/M metagenome (GOLD analysis project Ga0099793, IMG submission 77319) | Vadose zone soil and rhizosphere microbial communities from the Eel River Critical Zone Observatory, Northern California to study diel... | ecosystem: Environmental > Terrestrial > Soil...
CATCGACGCCGGCTACGGTCCGGTCCAGGTCCTCAGGAGTGTCTCCCTAGCGGCTCAAGAAGCTTCCATCACCGTAATCGTCGGCCCGAACGGCGCCGGCAAGTCGACGATTCTGAAAGTGATTAACGGCCTTGTCCGACCGACCGCGGGTCACATCGTTTTCCAGGGGAAGGACATCACCGCCTTTCCAGCACACGACCGCCCTGCCCTCGGGATCGCATCGTGCCCCGAGGGACGTCGGCTCTTTCCTCTTCTGACTGCGGAGACGAACCTCCGCCTCGGAGCCTACGCGGCTCGAGGACGGAACGCTGCGGATGCAACCTTGGAGTACGTGTACCGATTGTTCCCCCGTCTGCAGGAACGGGCCGGCGTAAAGGCTGGTCGTCTCAGCGGAGGCGAGCAACAAATGGTCGGGATTGGGCGCGCCCTGATGGCGAAACCCTCGATTCTCATCTTGGACGAACCGAGCTTCGGCCTTGCCCCAAAACTCGTCTCCGAGATTTTCGAGAAGATTCACGAACTACGAAAGGCCGGCTTGACGGTCCTGATGGTGGAACAGAACGCATACGCCGCCCTTAGGATCGCGGATTTCGGCTATGTCGTGCAAAATGGGCAGGTGGTGCGTTCCGGTCCCCCGACGGAACTCCTTGACCTCGAGGCGCTGCGTCGGGACTACTTCGCGATCGGCTGACCCGGTCGTCACGCAAAGTCGCGATTCCGTAGTCGAGGATGAATCGGTAACGGTTCGCGGGGAACTTGTGGCGTGTCCTCGGCAACTCCAATCCGTGGCTTCGCAGACAACGTGACGAGGCGCCGGCCACCGGTTCCAACAACGTTTATGAGAGGTCTACTCCTACGGCCGCTCTCCGATGTTCGAACGCCCCCGCGGGACGAACGACTGGGGTCCCGAGGACATGGCGAAGCGCCGCTTCGTCGAGTCGCGGTTCATCCAGCTTGCCGAATCGTTCGGCTTCCGCGAAGTCTCCACCCCGACGTTCGAGAGCCTCGAGCTGTTCACCGCGAAGTCCGGACCCGGAATCGTCCGGGAACTGTATGCGTTCAAGGATCAGGGCGGCAGGGACCTCGCGCTCCGCCCCGAGTTCACCGCATCGATCCTCCGATTCTACGTCTCGAGTTTGCGGAGCCTGCCGAAACCGCTGAAACTGTACACGGCCGGGAATGCCTTCCGGTACGAGGAGCCGCAGAAAGGCCGGTACCGGGAATTCTCTCAGCTCAACGCCGAGATCATCGGAGGAGGCCCGCTTCCCTCGGACGCGGAGGCCCTCGCCCTCGCGATCGGTACGATGCGGGCGATCGGACTGAAGCAGGTCAGGGCCAGGATCGGGAACATCGGGATCCTTCGATCCTTCCTTCCGTTCTCGCCCGCCGACCAGAGCGTCATCCTCCACTCCCTGGACAAGCGCAACTTTCCCATGCTTGAGGGAGAACTGGCGCGTCTGGGCCGCAAGGAGCTCGCGACACCGTTGCGGAAACTGGTCGCCCTGTCCGGCGACGCCTCGATTCTTGACCAGGCCGCCAAGGTCCTCGGCGGGGCCGCGAAGGAAGGGCTGGATTACCTCCGCGACATCGCGGGCCTCCTGGACGACTACGGGATCTCGCGGTCGGATTACGCGTTCGACATGGGGGTCGTCCGCGGACTGGATTACTATACGGGCATGGTGTTCGAAATCGATTCGCCAAACCTCGGTGCGGAGAAACAGGTCGGCGGCGGAGGGGCATATCGCCTGGCGGAGATCTTCGGTGGGGAGCCTGTGGCCCAAACCGGGTTCGCGCTCGGGCTCGATCGGCTCGTTATGGCGGCGGAAGCAGAAGGGACCATCGAAGCGCCTCGACCCCTCGACGCGTACATCGTTCCCGTCGGAGACACGGCGAGGAAGAAAGCGGTCCAAGTGCTGACCTCCCTCCGGGCGGCCGGCCTCGGTGCTGATATCGATCTCGTCGGCCGCGGTCCCTCGAAGAACCTGGACTACGCGAACGCGATCGGGGCGCGCTTCGCGGTCCTCCTCGGAGAACGGGAGCTGAAGGCGGGCCGAGCGACGGTCCGGGAGATGGCCACCGGCGCGCAACGCGAAGTCGCCCTCGACGATCTCGTGGACGCCGTGCGGAATCTCTGACTCAGCCAAGCTTCTGGATCCGCGACACCCAGCCCGTGAGGCGCGGGAATTCCTTCGGGACCTTCTCACCGATCGTGAGCAGGGGCGAGAGGGATCCGTAGACGCCGAAGTCCGCAAGGCTTGGCTCTCCGAGGATCCAATCCTGACCATCGAGCATCGACTCGACCATCCCTAGGTGCTTGTTCATGTCCTCGCGGAACTCGTCCCGCCGCATCTCGAGGACGTGCCACGGCCCCCGGGCTCGGGTCTGCATCTCCTCGAACACCCACCGCTCGTGGTCGTCATGGAGCACGGGCGGGATTTCCGTGACGACGTACCGCCACACCCGTTCCTCGAGGACCTGGTGGCCCCAATGCTCCAGGGTGGTGGCGAGGCCCTTTTTGCCCCATGGATAGAGGGTGGGTTTCGGCTGGGACTTCTCGAGGAAATCCGGAATGTCGTACCACATGACCGGCTTGCCGTCCCAGACGAGCGTCGGGACGTAGTCCTGGCCCGTCGCCTTGATCAGATCCGACTTGTCGTGATAGGGGACGAACCGCGTGTCGAAGGGCACGCCCTTGAAGGCGAGCATCCGGTCGGCGGAGATGCAGTAGTGGCTGATCGGCATCGAATACAGGAGGGGGCGGGCGGACATTGCAACGCCGAAGGCCTTGGGCGATTTGAGCTTATCGTGCATGCGGGACCCGCGACTTACTCAATTCTCCTTGACAGAACGGTATTGACCCCGCGGCGCCGTCCAGCGAATCGGAAGGAGTGGTTCGGACGCTCGGAATCTTGTCTTCAATCGTACCTGCCGCGGTCGCCATGTTGGCCCTCCCGTTCGGACTTCGGAGCCGGGCGGAGGAGAAGAACGTCCGGGCCGTGTACCTCTTTCACCGGAGCGGCGACCCTCTCGTGACCGTCGCCTCGGAGGCGGTCCCTCCGTTCGAGTCCACCCAACTGGAGCCGGTCCTCGGGGCAGTCCGCGACTTCGTTCAGAGCCCCGAGCCCATGGGACGCGGGATCCAGCAGACGACCCGCCGGTTTGGCGAGGAAGCAGTCGTTGGAGTCCGCGGTCAGTTCGTGAGCGCCTGCGTCGTGCTCCACGGACGAGGCGACGGGATCATCCGCCGCGATCTTGTCCGGTTCATCCGGGACTTCGAGGACCGGAACGAGAGCCGACTCGGATCCTGGGAGGAAGCGACGACCCTCGCGGGCGAGGCGTCCCTCCTGATGACGGGCATCATGGACGGACAAGTCCCGTCCGAGCCCGCCGACTTCGACTTCGCCGCGGCCTCGAACTGAGGCCGAGACCGAAGCGCATCTTGGTCGACGCTGGCGGTTGAGCCACAGCAGTGAGCCGATCCAATGCCGTCTCTACGCGGACACCGCGCGTCGGAACATCGTGGTCGTCGCCGATAGCGTGACGAATCCGACCGCTAAGATGATCAGGAACGCGAACCCCACCACGGACCAGTCCAAGCCCGGGGTGATGATCAGGCCATGCAGACCGTCGGCGATATATGTGATCGGGTTGTAGACGGCGATAGCCCGGACGTTGTCTTGCAAGAGCGGTTTCGGCATCACGGCGGTCGAGAGGAACAACAGCGGGAACGTCGTAAGGAGCGAGATCATCAGGGTCGACTCCGAGTTCCGCGTCGTCAAAGCGATGAACGTAGAGATGCCGGACCATGCGATGCCGAATCCCAAGGCGATCGCGAAGAGGAGGACGAGGCCCAATAGACCCGTCGCGATCCCGACGCCGAGGGCAAACGCGAGGATCAGAATCACCGCCGTCTGAAGCAGGATCCGCGCACCGTCGCTCAGAAGCTTCCCAAGGAGGATGGACGAACGACGGATCGGCGCGACCTTGAGCTTGTCCAAGAAACCGGATTCCATATCCGTGACGAAGCCCACGCCCGACTGCATCGCGGACGCAAGGACCGTCTGGATGATCACTGCACCGCTGAAGAAGACGAGGTAGGAACTCGTCCCCGTACTTTCCTTGAACCCGTTGATGTTCGCGATGCTGGCGAATGCGGCGGTGAAGAGGACGAACCACACGACCGGCTGGACGAGGGAGAAGAAGAGGAACGGCGGTCGCCGGAGGGTTTTCTTGATCCATCGGCCCGCGATGCTCCCGACCTCGCCAGCGAATTCCCCCGCGGTCATCACATCGACCTCCGCCGGCGGGCGCCCCATGGAGTGCGTCGTTGCGGCGTGACTTCCTCGGTGCGCATCTTGCGGCCCGTGTACTTCATGAAGACGTCATCCAGGGTTGGGTGCGTCAGTGTGAGTTCGGCAATGTCGAGGTGCGCGTCGTTGAGGGCAAGGACGATCTGTTGGATCAGGGCCGGCGCATCCTGCGCGTAAATCGCAATCCCGCCGTCGACCTCTTGAATCTCGCGGATTCCATGGATCCTCGCGAGCGCGGCCTTCGCCGCGGCATTCGGGTTCGGCGTCCCGTTCTCCTTGAACGAGAGCGTCACGACATCGGCGCCGATCGAGCCTTTTAGGGAGGCGGGCGTCCCCTCGGCCATGATATGGCCGTGGTCGATGATGCAGAGCCGGTCGGCGAGGCGGTCGGCCTCCTCCATGTACTGCGTCGTCAGGAAGATCGTCATCCCCTGCTCGTTGAGCCCGCGGAGGTAGTCCCACACCGCGGCGCGGTTCTGGGGATCCAAGCCGGTCGTGGGCTCGTCGAGGAACAGCACCTTGGGATGCGGGATAAGAGCCATCGCGAGGTCCAGGCGCTTGCGCATTCCGCCCGAGTAGGTCCCGGCGCGGCGGTCCGCCGCCTCCTCCAGGTCAATCGCCTTCAGCATCTCCGAGATTCGCCCGTCCCTCTCGTCCTTCGGGAGATGGTAGAGCGCACATTGGAGGCGCAGGTTCTCTCGACCCGTAAGTTCGTCGTCAATCCCGACTTCCTGGGCCGCATATCCGATGATCTTGCGGATGCCGGCGGGATCCTTGTCCACGTCGATCCCGTCCACAATCGCGGTGCCCGACGTCTTCTTGATGAGCGTCGTGATCACCTTGATCGTCGTGGTCTTCCCCGCACCGTTCGGGCCGAGGAACCCGAAGATCTCACCGCGGCGGACCTCGAACGAGATCCCGTCCACCGCGCGAATATCCGGATCGTAGACCTTGACCAGGTTCTCAACCTGGATGATTGCGTCGCTTTCGGCCCCCACCTTGGATGCCGCGACCGTGGCGGTCCGGGATTTGGAAACGCTCGTCGAAGCCTGGGCCGTCATGCCGCCCCCCAAAGGTCCGTCGGATTTAAGGGAGCCGGGTTTGCGCATTTCGCGCACGCTCGCGAAGTTCGCCGTTGGGGGCTCACCCTAGCCGGCGGGCATCCGCCCTGCGGCCTTGAGCACGTGCAGTGCGTCCGCTGTTACCCACTCGTGGTCGTCGTTAGCCGTCCCACTCCGGTGGACGAATAGTCGACGTAACACTGAAACCCAAGATTCATGAAACGGAAGAGAATCTACGGGCCGCGAGGGGTCGCTTTGCGGATCCATGTCATCAGACTGGGCGTCGCTTTGCTCGTGGTTGGGGCAGTGTTCGGCGTCATCGGGTACGTCAGTTGGAGCTTTCTCGAATCAGCCTACGTCGCGCAATGTATGGATCTCGCAGCTCCGTCCAATTGTGGCTCTCTCGCTTCCAGCGCCCAGAATTGGGCCACGATTCTGAGCGCATCCGTCATCGTCTTCGTCTCTGGACTCGGATTCGTGATCGCGGGGAGGAAGCGAATTCCAGCAGTGAATCCACCCTGAGGCTAGGCAAACCAGCGGACGGCCCTGAAGGAAAAAGCCTATCTGATGATCAGCGCGATACCGAAGACTCGGAGGGAAACTTGTGGGACGCGGAACAGCCTTCGCGGTATCCGGTGTGTCAGTTTGCCTCTTCGGAATCATCCTGATGCAAGCCGGGATAGCCCCTGGGTACGGCCTTCTGGTCGGCATTATCGGGGTCGGAATGAGCTTAGCGGGAGCGGTCGACGAGTATGAAGAGCGGCTGCCCGAGGAAACCTGACCGCGTTCCAATCCAAGAGGCCGACGGGAACGCCCGATCAGGAGGCGGTGCTCCTCGGAATTGCAGCCGCCTGAGGTGAGGGAGTGAGCCCAAACTTTTCCCATCCTTGGCAGCCCTCTCGGCCCGGCGTTTGCCTTAGTATGGCGCCGGATCGAGTTCGGAAAAAGTAAGAATCCAATTGTTCTACCGCACACTCGGGCGACAATCATGACATACAAAGCATACATCGACAACATCAAAGCCAAAACCGGCAAGGATCCGCAAGATTTCCAGGCATTGGCAAGGGAGAAGGGTTTAGTAAAGCATGGCGAGCTCCTTGCGTGGCTCAAGTCGGACTGCGGGCTCGGACACGGTCACGCCAATGCAATCATCCTGTACATCCAGAACCCTGAACTCGCTAAAAAGAAAGTACTAGCAGATGCGAGAAAAGAAAGCGCCAAGAAATAGTGGGTAAACGCCCCGGTCGGGATTCGAACCCGAGCACCCGGCTCGACAGGCCGGGATCATAGACCGCTAGACCACCGGGGCAGTGGTCGTCGCCAAAGTTCGCGGGCTAATTATCCTTTACCCTCGATGACGACGTATTCGGACGCGAAGATTCCGCTGTCCCTGGAACGTGTCCGACCAAGTCACTCGGGGTTCGACTCAAGTGACGGAAGTAGGGCGATGATCAGGACGACTGCGACGAGCCCCGCTGAGAGGAGGAGCGCGGTCGGAATCGTCGTCACGGGTACGACGCCCGCCGTCGCAAGATCCGCAGCAAGAAGCGGAATCACGACGGCCAGGACCGAGGCGATCGTGAGGCGGATGAGCGCTCGAAGAAGGGCGCTGCCGATCTGCCTCTGTTGGGCGGAGGTGATCGTCGCGAGGAAAAGCGGGGCGAATCGTTCGGCGAGGATCCGCAATTCCAGTTGAGCGATCAACAAGGAGACGAAGACCAAGGCGGGCAGCACCTGGATTCCAAGGAGGAACGCGTGCGAGACGACGTAGGTGGTTCCGAGGGCGAGGAGGCCGATCCATCGGGCCCATCGTCGATGAGAACCCCGGGCCAGGAGCAGGAACACCACGTTGGCGATGAAGGGTACCGCGAGGCCCGCAGTCCAACGACGGTCCGGGACTGCAAGGAGGTCCCAGAGGACCCAGGACTCGAGGAGAGCCAGGACCGCGATCGGTGTCCACCGCAGCGCGGGCGACATCAGGTGCGACGAGGCCATGCCGTCATCCTCCGCAATGCGAGTGCCAACGGGGTCGCAGGATCCCAGTCGACGACCTGAGCGACGCGACGCAGCTGGCCGACCCGGTTCGCCCGCTCCATCGCGAGGATTCGATAGGCCATCCGGTCTTCTTCGGAGTCCGGCCGAATCCGTCGTTCGATCGCGAGGGCGGACGGCGACACGATCGCGATGTCGTAACCGCGGGCCGCGAGTCCGACCACGGCCGTGAGCGCCTCCCGGTCCAAGAGGGGCGTGATCAGGACGATGAGACAGCCCCGCGGAAAGAACCGCGAGAGGATAAGGCCGACGTGGGAGAAGCGCCATTCCCCTCCAGGTTTCACGTGGACCAGATGGTCCAGAATCCGGTAGAGCTGCTTCCGTCCGAAAGCGAGCGGGACCCAATCGATCACCTGGCGGTGCACGATCAGGCCGACGCGATTCTTGGCCGCTAGGACCCGGTCCGCGATCCCCAACGCCGCCCGCACCGCGTGCTCGACCGGGTTGTCGGCCTCCGTGCCGACGGACGATTCACGGCGCGCATCGACCACGATGACCACATCGCCGGACCGCTCCCCTTCGTACTCGTTCGTGAAGAGCCGCTCGAGGCGGGCGGAGGCTTTCCAGTTGATCCGGCGCACCTCGTCCCCCGAGACATACTCCCGAATCCCCCAGAACTCGGTGCCCGGACCGATCCGACGGGACGGGACTTGTCCGAACCAGGGCCGGGTCCGTCGCGGCTGGAGCTGAGCGCGGCGCAGGTCCTCCATCGCGGGAGCGACGACGAGCGGTGAGCGCAGGTCGAGGACCACATCTTGGGCACCGAGGGCGAGCGGATCGAAGGACCGGGCGCGGACCGGCCCGAGGACGAAGTCGCCCTTGACCGGAGACCGGATCGTGTAGGTAAGGCGAAGCGTGCCCTCCGCCTCCAGGGACACGACCGCGTGGTTCGTTCCTCGAATCAACTCGAACTCCCGCGGGAGGACGTCCGCGACCTCGACCAGGTCGAGGGATGAGCCTTCGTTCCGGACCAGGAGCACCACGTCCACTTCGCGGCCCGCGTCCGTCCGGTCCCGCGACAGCGACCGTACCACGACGAGGCGCGGCTTGGGCGGCGGGGCGAGGGATCCCGAGGCGAGGACGATCATGGGGGACAAGGCGAGGAGCAGGACCTGCCAGCTCCGGAGGGCGAGGCCGAGCAGCAGGAATCCCATCGAGGCCGCGGCCAGGCCGCTCGAGAGCGGCGTCCGCATGTCACGGCACCTTCGGGACCGGGACCTGGGCCAGGACGTCCGCGAGCACGGTCGCCGTTCGGACCCCTCGGATCCAGGGATCCGGTTTCAGGATGAGCCGATGGGCCAGCGCCGGTTGCGCGACGGTCTTTACGTCGTCCGGAGTCACGAAGTCCCGGCCCGCCATGGCGGCCCGAGCCCGGGAGACCTTCAAGAGGGCGAGCGAACCACGCGGACTCGCGCCGACCTCGACCTGACTGTGGCTCCTCGTCGCGCCGACGATGTCGACCATGTATCCCTCGACGGCCGGATCGACGTGGACGTCCTCGATCGCGGCCTGGAGCGCACGGACCTGGTCCGGCCTCGTCACCGGCTCGATCGTCGCGTCGTCCGACCGACGCTGCCGCCGACGCTGCAGGATCTCGATCTCCTGTTCCCGCTTCGGATATCCGACGTCGATGCGCAGGAGGAACCGGTCCACTTGGGCCTCCGGGAGCGGGTAGGTGCCTTCGTGCTCGATCGGATTCTGCGTGGCGATCACGAAGAACGGTCGGTCGAGGGCGAACGTCTCCCCTTCCAGGGTGGCCTGCCGTTCCTGCATCGCTTCGAGCAGCGCGGATTGCGTCTTCGGCGGCGCGCGGTTGATCTCGTCGGCCAGGAGCAGGTGGGTGAAGATCGGACCGCGGCGGAGGACGAAGTCGGACGTCTTACGGTCGTACACGTAGGTGCCGGTGATGTCCGCGGGAAGCAGGTCCGGGGTGAACTGGATCCGGCGGAACGAGAGTCCGAGGCCCGCGGCGAACGACTTCGCGATCAGCGTCTTCGCGAGGCCCGGCACGTCCTCGATCAAGAGGTGCCCATCACCCAGGATCGCCCACAGGACCCGTTCGAGGACGGGCCTCTTGCCGACGATCACCCCCTCCACGGCATCGAGGAGGGATCCGCTGACCTCCGCCACGGAGGCGAGGTTCACCGCCAGGCCTCCATGTGTTCGAGGGCCTCCTGGAATTTGCGGGTGAACCCGCCTCGTTCGCGGGCCCGCCGCACCCACGCATCTCGGCCATCAAGGTCGCCCGCGGGAAGGTGAAGGAACTCGGCGAGGACGGGGTCACCGAACACGCGGAGGAGGGCTTCCGGCTCCCGCTGGACCTCGTGCATCGCCTGGGGGGAGAGGCCGAGCGAAAGTCGCGCGTGTTCCAGGAAGGCCGCCCGCGCGCGCAAAGTCACCAGGACCTGACTGTACCGCAGCCCGTGCGTCGCGCGGCGGACGGACGCGGCGACCGCCTCGAGTTCTCCCGGTTCGGCCGGTTCCGGCACGGTCGGGGGAACGAGCGGGGCCGGTTCCGACGTCCCGCGGAAGACCTGTCGCCAGACCAGGACCGCGAGAAGACCGAGAACGGCGATGCCGATCGCCCACTGGAGGGATCCGCTGAACTGAGCGTAGTATAGGAAGACCATGACCACGACGGCGGCCATCAACACGAGGGCCACGCGAGAGAGGGACATGCGGGCGAGGGGGTCCCAGGAAGGAGAGAGAGCATCCGTGCTCGCGGGCAAATCGCGCGAGCGCAGCACCTCACGCCTCCAACGCCGCCTGGATCTGACCGAGGCTGTCGATCGCGCGGGCCCGGTCCCGGTCGCCGAGCGGATGCTCGCTGTACCGAGCCTCTTCGAACAGGGACGTGAGGATGCCCGACGCATTGCGGGATACGCGCAATCGGTCGACCGCGAGACCCTCGAGCTCGTGGGGTGTGAGAGGGTCTTGGTCCGTGATCCCGCGAGATCCGAGGAGGGCGCAGAATTGCTGGAAGCAAGCGAGGATCACCGTACGGACGTCTCCACCTTCCTCGAGGTCACGAATCGTTGCGCGGACGGCGACGACGGCCGCTTGTCGGGCGTTCGGCGCCGGGAAAGCGAAGTCCCAGTCCGGATCGGGGCGGCTCGACCGTCGGAGGACATACAAAAGCCATCCGACCGTCGCGAG
>Ga0099793_10000509_pt1 | contig 10564 bp, 8 predicted proteins | sample Rivendell_Oct201_9_FD_77319 | JGI IMG/M metagenome (GOLD analysis project Ga0099793, IMG submission 77319) | Vadose zone soil and rhizosphere microbial communities from the Eel River Critical Zone Observatory, Northern California to study diel... | ecosystem: Environmental > Terrestrial > Soil >...
CCCCAGCCGTCTCCTCGCGGATCGCCGCCCTGAATCACGAAGTTCGGAACGACCCTGTGAAAGACAAGACCGCGGTAAAACGCTCGTTGGGTGGCAAGTTTAAGGAAACTCATCACCGTGAACGGAGCCGCTTTCTTGTACAACTCCATCGTCACATCTCCCCTGATTGTTTCCATTTTAACTCGCACGGTCTCCGGAAGGGCGTTTAGATAAGAAAAATCAAAGTCCGTGAAGAGGGGCTCAATGGACGCCGGAATTTCGTCTGTATAACTCCTCCCCGTAATCGATGTCAGGGCCGAGGCGCACGCCCGCGCAACCGAGCGATCGGGCTGCTCCAATTGTTTTCGCAGAGCGTCCACCGCGCTTTTCTCTTTAAGCTTTCCCAGCGTAGCCGCTATTTCCTGGATCGCTTCCACGTCGTCGGGAACACGCAGCCGTTCGAGAGTTTCCGCCAGCCGCGGAGCGGCAGCCGGTCGCCGAAATAACGAATCCCCGAGAATCGAAGCCGCCGTTGTCACAACCGCCATGTCATGGACGGAGAGAGCGGCGATGCTGGCTTCATAAATCTTCCGGATCAACCCGCCGTTCGAGGGATTTTTCGTGCCGAGGATCTGGAATCCTTCGAGCGCGGCGCTGTAAAGAACGGGGTTATCCGGCTCCAGGTAGCGGGAGAGCAAAGCCGACGCCTCCGGGGAGCCCGTCGTGCCGAGCGCGACGATGAGCCGGGAATTCAATGGCCGCCAGGGCGACTCCCTCGGAGTTATAATGGGCAGTGCGGCGGCGCCTTCGAGGGCGGCAACCGCACCCGCTGCCTCGGCCTGCAACTGCCAGAGGAACCCATTGTCACGGTTGGCAGCGATGCGTTCGAGGTCGGAGAAAGCCTGTACAGATGCCTCATCCGAATCCTTTCGGAGATCCGTGGTGCCGAAGACCGACAGGGCGGTCAGCGCGACACCCATAGTGCCGTTGAAAAATGAACGACGAAACGTTTCAACAATACTCGGCTTGCCGCCCAGCTTGAAATTACCCAGAGCCCTGAGCGCGCTGACCCGGACGCGCCAATCCGGGTCGGAGTCCGCGAGCTTCTGTAAGGGGATGAGTGAGACGCTCTCGTCCTTTACTTTTCCCAGAATCGTCGCGGTCTGCATGCGCACAAGCGGATCCGGGTGCTGAGTCAATTTGACGATTTCTTCTATACTGTTTTTCAATATCCGATGATCGCCGATCCGCTGCATCGCATACACCGCCTCCCATTGGGCGGCATCGGGGGGTTTGATCAATTTTAATAAATATAAAACGCCATCCTCGACTACGATCCCCCGGATGGCGAATCTCGCGAGGCTCATGACGAGAGCATGGCCGTGAACCGGGGGCTGCTCATTTCCGAACCGCCGCATCATGTCGGTCAGGGCCGTCTCCGTCCCAAACTTCCCGATCTCCTCGATCAATCGGTCCGCGGGAGCGCCGCGGATCTGGTCGAGGCGCGTCCAGATCAGTTCGTGAGCGAGGCGTTCCCGGCGGGGAGAACTCAGTTGTCCGGCCGTCTGTCCGATCGCAAAGGCTGCTTCCGACTGCACCTTCGGGTCTCCATCGTTGACAAGACGATCGACGAGCAGGTTGATCACCGATGTATCCTGGATGCTTCCGAAGGCATGCACCGCCCTCTCGCGCACGGCGGCATCCGGATCGGTCATCAGGCTGATTAATTTTCCATCATGAATCGTGCGGGTGTCCTGGATCCTGAGAATCGTTTCTGTTTTCGCCCGCCTCTCTGCGGCCTCCTCCTTCTGGGAAGTCTGGGCGGGAGAGAGTGAAACAATGGTGAGTGTGAGGAGGGTGAGACGGATGAAACCCGGATATGTATCCGGCCGATTCATCATGAACCCCGTTTCCCAAAGAGCTTGCGGCCGGACTCGCTCGTCACCCGGCCGACTTCTTCGACGGGCACTCCTTTCAGCTCGGCAATTCGAAGGGCTATCAATGGCAGGCGGGAGGGCTCATTCCTTTTACCGCGGAACGGCACGGGCGTCAGGTATGGGCTATCCGTTTCGAGCATCATCTGGTCGAGCGGGATCCTCGCCGCCACCTCGGCCATCAGATTCGGCTTCTGAGGCTTGCTTACGAACGTCACAGGCCCCGGAATCGAGATATAGAATCCCCACCCGTTGACCTTCCGGGCCATTGCTTCATCGCCCGGAAAGCAATGGAATACTCCGCGTCGGGCCGCCGCCCCCTCACCGTCCCCATCCGCGGTGATCCTCCAGGGGCTTTCGCCGGTGAGTTTTCGCTCGACAATCCTGAGCGAATCCTCTTCTGCCTCCCTGCTGTGGATGACGATGGGAAGCTTCCGGCGGCGGGCGATATCAATTTGCAAGGCAAAAACCTCTTGCTGCCGGTCGCGCGGGGAAAAATCGTAGTGATAGTCCAGCCCGATTTCCCCTATCCCAACGACCTTCTCGTGATGGCTCAGGGCTTCAATTTCTTCGAGAGTGCGGCCGTCGCACCTGGCCGCTTCATGAGGGTGGTATCCCACGCAGGCATAGATGATGTCATAGCGCTCGGCGAGCTCGATCGCCTCGCGGCTTGTTTCAAGATCGGTCCCCGGGTTGACGATCCAATCGACACCGGCATCGCGCGCCCGCGAGAGAACATCGTCCAGATCGGCAGCGTAATCTTTTTTAAATAAATGGGCGTGCGAATCGACGTACATGTCTTGGCCCCGGGCGTTCAGACGGATGGTCGCAGGATCGAGCCCAGGCGTTCCACGACATAGTCCACCTCCTCATCCTTAAGTTGAGGGTAGATCGGGAGACGGAGAAGCCCCTCGTAGATCCGGTCCGTTACGGGCAATTGCAGACTCTCCGTTCCAAGCCTGGCTCTCGCGTACGGCGAGGAATGGAGCGGGACGTAGTGGAATGCGCTGGAAATACCCGACTCCTTTAGCCGATGCATGAGCATGGTTCGCTCGCTCTCGCCTTTTACTATAATGTAGAAAATATGGTAGTTGGATTCGCAATACGCCGGCATGGAGGGGAGACGGAGTTTCCCGCGCTGTTCAAGATCCTTCAGTCCGGACATATACCGCTCGTGGACGCGTTTTCTCCCCGACTGGATGGGCTCGCGGTCGTCGAGCTGGGATCTCAGAAGGGCGGCGAGCAAATCAGAAAGAACATAGCTGCTTCCGTGGTCTACCCATGTATATTTATCGACCTCCCCGCGGAGGAAATTTGAGCGGTTGGTCCCTTTCTCCCGGATGATCTCGGCCCTGCGCGCCAGGGTTTCGTTGTTCGTGACAAGCGCCCCGCCTTCGCCGCTGATATAATTCTTCGTCACGTGAAAACTGTACGCCCCCGAGTCTCCGATCGTGCCGAGGTAGCGTCCGCGGTACTTCGCATTGACCCCCTGTGCCGCATCCTCGACGACCGCCAGACTGCGGTCGCGGGCGATACTCATGATCTCATCCATTTCTGCCGAGATGCCCGCGTAGTGGACCGGCACAACGGCCCTCGTGCGCTTGGTGATTCTTCGTTGAAAATCCTCGATGTCGATCGTCATCGTGCGATCGTTGATTTCGCAAAACACCGGCCGGCCGCCGCCTCGAATAATGGCGTTGGCCGTGGAAACGAACGTAAAGCTCGGAAGAATCACCTCGTCACCGGGGCGGAGGTCTAAGAGCATCATCGCCATCTCAAGCGCGTGCGTACACGATGTCGTCAGAAGCGCGTGACGGACGGAAAAGAGGTCCTGAAGCTTTTGCTCGACGGCTTTACACTCGCCGCCGTCGCCGCCGGGATTACCCGTCTCGATCACCTTCCTGAGCCGGTCGAGGACGCTGCCGTTCAGGGAAGGCTTGTTGAGCGGGATGGGGTTCGGATATTTTGGAGTTATCGCCATCAATTGAGTTCGCTGCGTACTTGCATATCCGGGCGATCCGAATAAATTTTCAGAAGACTTGAAATGGTTTGCTTCATATCGTGGTTTTGTACGATGCCGGCCCTGGCGGTTTTCCCGTGCTGCCGGCGCAGAACAGGATCGAGGAGATAACGGGAAAGCTTTGCCGCGAGATCCCGGCTGTCTGCGACGGCATACAAGAGCCCATTGACGCCGTCGGTCACCTGATAAAGATTGCCGCCCGCCCGGGCGGCCAGAACGGGCAGTTCCATGCCCATGGCATCGAGGACAACGAGAGAATACAATTCATCACGGCTGGGAAAAACGAATACGTCGAAGGCGCTCAGATACCCGATCATGTCATCCTGAAACCCGACAAGGAGAATCCGATCGCCCAATCTTTCCTGCGAAATAAACGATTGAAGTTCCCGGAGATAAGCCTCGGAGCGTTTTTCAAATAGTGATCCGCGGGGAGCGGCCAATCCTTTCCGGGTCGGTTCTCCGACGATCATATAGACGACCCGCGACTGCGCATTTTTTTCAATGTAGGGAAAACTCCGTGCAAAGTCCATCACTCCTTTGCCCGGATCGATCCGCACCATCGTGCCGATAAGGATATCGCCCGGCTTCACCCCGTGCCTGGCGCGGATGTCGCGTCTCTTGTTCTCATCTCTCCGGTATTGCGCCAGCGGTCTGCCGTACGGCAGGAAATGAATCCGTTCGGGCGGCGCGGCGTAAAGGTAGGGTAAACGGCTGTTCAGGTCTTTGGACGATGTAAGGAAGGCATCGACGCGCCCGAATATAAATCGATGGATGGGATCCCGTTTGGCGGGCACGCCCATATAGATGCTTAGGATGAGTCTGCGCGCGGGATCTCTCATTAATGCCAGCGATGCCGGCCAGATGTCCCGGTGATAGTGAACATGGACCACGTCGATATCCCGATCCCGGACAAGGCGCCTCACCCACCGGATCTGGTCAAGACTCAGAAGCCGGGTGCCCGGTCCATGCAGCACCTCCACCCCCCGCCCCCGCAGGAACGCTTCCGCCTTCGAGCCCCTCTTGCAGATGGCGACGATTTGGACCCCGGCATTTTGCAATTCAAACATCAGCGTGCAGGCGTACAGCTCGAGCCCGCCCCACGCCTCGGACGTGCATAAATGGAGCGCACGCACGCCCGTCAGATCCTTGTTTCGAGTGTGAATACGAAATTTCGCGTCGGCGCCATGTTGCCGATCAGTTCGACGTAGTAGTACTGGAACAGGTTATTGATATGCAAGGCGGAAGTCATCGGAAGGCCCCCTATCGCCCAGTCGGCCCCAATGCGCAGGTCGGCGACGTAGATGGGAACCCGCTGGTCTCCCTGGGGTATGATGCCGAGGGTGACGAAATCGTCGTCGATTTGCTCGGTCCTGCTGAGAATCCGGAGATCAACCCCGAGCCGGAACGGATGCCCGTCGAGTTGAGTCGAAACATAGAGGAGGTTTCTCGGCCTGTACTTGAGAATGTCTCCGGTGGTGACGTCGCGCGGGACCATATACGTGTAGCTGACCTGACTCTGCACGTTCCCGTTGAAAAGACTCAAATTCAGTGTCAGCTCGGAGCCATAGATGAGCGCCCGCGTAATATTTTGAAAATGAACGACGCCGTCGTTTCCGAACGCCGGCTCGATCAGATCCCAGAATTCGTTCCTGAAGATTGAAATATCGCCGTGCACGCATGGATTAAACGTATGCGAACCTCCCAAATCCAACGACCAGCTGCGCTCGGGCTTGAGATCGGGATTGGGCAAGATCACGACCCCGCCGGCGGTCGAAGTCGTAAATACTTCCGCCACCGAGGGGGCGCGGAATCCCCGGCCGGCCGAGAAGCGCACTGCCGACGAGTCCGGCAGGCGATACACCAACCCGAGCTTCGGGTTAAACTGGCTCACCGGTTCGAGGCCGCCGAGCTGTTGATAATCGAACCGCCCCCCGAGCGCAAATCTCATGGGCCCGGGAAGGCCGATTTCATCCTGAAGGTAGACAGCCCCACCCCGGCCGGTATGCCGGCCAAAGATCGTATCCGCATCCACGTTTTCGAGACTTCCGGCGAACCCCACAATCAGCGTATGATTAGGCGAGAGCCGGTAGTCCCCTTGCAGTTCTCCCGTGACATTATCCGAGCGGGAATTGCTGCCCGCACTGTCATACTGGCTCGGGATATTGTCATCCCACCTCGACCTGAACCAACTGAACCTGGCCGAACAGAGGAATTGATCGGAGAGGAAATTCCGGTAACCGCCGCTCAGATTCCAGCGGACGGAATAGACCGACTGTGCGAGTTGATCTGCTTTCGGCTGGAAGGCATGATCGAAGTCTCTCCAGTAAAGAAAATTCCCCCGCCGCTGTTCGAGAATGCTAAACGAGACGCCCGCCGATTGGTATGGCGAAATCGTCAATCCAAGCCGGGCAGAACCGTTCCATCTCTTCCGGTAATCATTTTGGCGATAGCCGTCGTTCTGCGACCGATCAAGCGCCGTCGCCAAATTGAAATCTCCGATCCGGCGTGCATAGGATACATGCACGCCGCTGAAGAACCGCATCTCGTCCGTCCATTTCCATGTCTGGTATTTCGGGAGGTCGTACATCCCCCCGTAGAGCCGCAGACCCGTTTCCGGGGTCTCGCTCGCCGACTTCGTTATAATATTGACAACGCCCCCCAGCGCGCTCGAACCATAGAGTGCGGATGCCGCCCCTTTGACCACTTCGATCCGGTCGATCTGGGTGGCAGGCAGACTTTCCCAGATGATCTCGCCGGTGTCACCCGATATAAAAGGAAGCCCATCCACGAGCATGAGGACCCGCGTCCCGACACCGAAGCTGTACCCGGCCGACCCGCGGATGTTGACCTGGGATTGAGTAACGTAAACGCCCGGCACGTAGCGAAGCGCGTCGTCGACTGTTATTGCATTTCGATATGCAAGGAGCCTGTCGTCGACGATACTCACGCTGGCCGGAATATCCTCCGCTACCTCCTCGTGCCTGCTCGCGGTGACGATCACGGGCTGAGTCTGGAAGGGAGCGGGTTCAAGATCGATGGTCAGATGCGTCGTATCTGCACCTCGCACCATGACGCCCGGAAGTCGTCTCGCGTGGAATCCGACGAGAGAGACGAGAAGAGTGTGCGATCCTGCCGGCGCATCGCGAATAATGAAGCCTCCCTCCGCACTGCTTGAAGTCCCGAGGACCGTTCCCTCAAGCACGATTGTCGCCCCGGCCAGCATCTCACCGCTCTCGCGGCTTGCGATCGTACCGGCGATCACGCCACCACCATCGGGCTGACTCCGGAGCTCCGCAATCAGAAGAAGCGAGACAACCGAGGTCAATAGAAGCCGGCTCATCGCTCAGGGCCCCCGCGGTGGTCTCCGGAAATCCACGCGGATATCGATCCCCGGTAGAATGCTGTCCGCCGGGACGATGATTGGCCCCGGTCTGGAGGTATCCCCGTTCGCGTAGTACTCGCCGACCGCTTTCCAGTCGGCTCTGACGTTCGGCCCGAAGCGCTGCGCAACCACCGTATACGCAAATGCGCCCGGGGGAATCGGCGAGAGGACCAGCTTATAATGGATGGAATCCGCTCCGTAGGGCTGGAGCGTCTCGGTATAGCGCGCTCTCCCCTGAAGCACTTCATCCAGAATATCCTGCGACGGGAAGTTCTTGAATGAAACGACTCTCAGATCGACGACGCTGTCCGTGGGGGGCCAGTTCGTAAAATAGATGGTGCCGCTTATGCCGTAGGCCGGCCCTAGCTTCGCGGCAGATTCGGGAGAGAGTCCTTGGTCGCAGGCGGGGTACTGGAAGAGCGAGAGGAGAAGAAATGCTTTGACAAACGCCGAGGACAGTCTCAATCGCGGCATCTCTACGAGGAAGCCAAACAATTTCACCGATTAAGATAGAAAATGACTGACGGAAATGCAAGGTCGGTGACAGGATGATTTTGTGTGGGCTATATCCTATATTTCATCATGACGATAAACCGCTCTCCCAACTCAACGATTTCTGACAAGGCATTCTCAGCGCCCGAGATTTCCATCCCACACAATCGCTGGAGCCGTTTGATTCTCCCATTCGGTTTGGTCGGGCTCCTGTTCTTGTTCGCCATCGATCCCGGCTGCCGCGTAGCACAGGGAGATCCTCCGACCATCCAGATCCAGGAGGACGAACACGGCAGACGTCTCGTCATCGACCATCGTCTGAAGGCATATGCCGACACGCTTACCTGGGAATCCAACCTGAAGTACACGGCCGTCGCGGGCCTTCCAATCCATTTTTTTTCCATTCCGGGAAGACTGCTTCTGATGGGACTTGGAGCGGGTTCCATTGCGAAGGCTTACCGGAAAGAACGATGGTCGGTCGACGCGGCTGAACCTGATTCCGGGGTCATTGCCGTTGCGAGGAGATCCTTCGGGTTGCGAGAAGAGGATGCCGTGGTTTATCAGGTAGACCCCCGCCAATTCCTCGGATCTCACCCGGATCGTTATGATCTTATCCTCGAGGACATGGTTAGCGCACGAAGCATCCCCCCTCATTTAATGACAGCCGAATTCTTCGGGTTGGTGGGCGCACACTTACGGGAGGGCGGCGTTTTCGGGATTTCATTCGAATGCGCCGGTTGGAACGATCCTGTTGTCGCGTCGATTGCGGCCACGCTGAACGCCCGATTTCGATCTGTGGTCGTGTTCCCGATTGCGGAACCCCCGAACAGATTCGGCGCCATCCTGGTCGTGGCGTCCGATGCTCAGCACGAAGAACTGGCTCGAGATGTCGATCGGAATGAGGGATTAAGTCCCGAGTGGCGCTTCGGGCCGGAATACCAGAGGACGCATGCGTGGGATAATCGTTTCGCTCCCGACGTTAGACGTGCGACGGCCCAGTTCGATACTCGCAACACATTGGACCGGATGTTCAGGACCGAGAACGACTCCGCGGGAGCCCAACCGGGTGATTACACGCCTTGAGAACCGTTTTATTTAAGCGGCTTGATTTCGCCGGTCTCATCGATCCTGACAGGATAGCCTTCTAACATCCCCGGGATTCTCTGCTCCAGCGCCGAACTCTTCTTCACGACCATGACGCCTATGCACGGCTTGCCGTCGTCGAGCGCGCCGACGTAAACACCAATCACGCCCGGCACCGACATTAATTCCTTCGTATGGGCTTCTTTTACGAGATTGATGTCCCGCTGCGCCATGGAAGATTCCCGCTTGGCATTAATGTTGTCCGGTCCGCATCCCAAAGCGGGAAGCACACCGAAGGCCAGAGCTGACATCGCAATCAAGGAACCCGCCCCTTTTGCTCGCCATTTCATCATTCGGCACTCTGGCAAGATTTGAAATCCTGGATTTCGACCCAAAGCACCGTCCCGTCCCGCAGAGCGGGACGGGACGGTTCAGAACTCAAGCCCATCACTTGTTAGTGACCCGTTACTGTCCGACCATTCCGGCGCTTCCACCTGCGTTTCCGCTTACCCAGCTCAGAACGTCACCGATCGCATTTGCGACTGCGGTCGTCGAGCTGCCTGCATAGAGAAGTCCAACGGCTCTTGGGTTGGTCGATACGTCTTCAACCATAAGAGAACCGGAGTCCCCGGCAATCAGAAAGCTCTGTCCATGGAATTTGTTTTTTACCAGAATCTGACCCGTAAAAGTCTTGGTGAAGGCGACTGCTCCCGCGCACTCGTTGTCGTACTGAACGCTGACCGTGGCGTTCAATCCGTTCACGCTGCTCCTTGTGATACCGCTCGAGCGGCCGCTTTTCTTTACCGCCTGCCCGATAAATGCCCCTGTGGTGGAAGCAGAGATCGTGCCGACATCCAGGATTGCACCATCTGTGCGCACCAATCCAGAAATCACCTGAGCGTATCCGACATCGACATTCGCCGCCGGCAGGCTTCCGGATCCTGAAAGATTGGCGACATTCTGTGCACCATTGGCATCGCATGCAACATCGACGAGACCCGGTTGAATGACCGGATCACCTGCCGTGGCAACCCGCCCGTTGCCGCCTGGCACGATATCGCCCCAGAAAACGTGATAGTTGCTAAGGACATACTGCGTTGTTCCGACGTGGATCAGTGAACCGAGCGTGCCGCTGCAGCAGAACCCATTAGCGAGATCGTACCGCCAGCCCCCCGAAGTGCCCAACTGTATGGGCGGGGTTTGCTTGACCTGGTGTGCTGCGGCATTCGCCAAGGGCCTGATTTTTCCGACAACCATCTCGACAACCGGTATTCCCTCCAGATTACGCGGAAGGTTGGACACACTGGCTGAACCCTTCACCGGAGGCGCGATAGGGTTCTCCAGCAGCACGAGAACGGCTAGTCTGCCGTCGTCGGTGAGACCCGTCGCAGTCCCGATAACATTCCGGTCCGCCATGAGTGAAGAAGTGTGGCGGTCCTGTACCGCCATGACAGACCTTACCTGCTGATTCTCGAGGCTCAGGGGTGGTCCTAATTGGCTCGTTGCCGGTCCGCTTGAGAGGTCCTGCTTCTCGGAACACCCCGGCAGCAAGATCAATCCGAGGACGAGGAGAAGTGTCAGCAAGCCGACAACCAACCATGAGCGAGGCTGAATACGATCGTTCATAAATTCCCTCCTATGGTTTTGGTGAGGTTATGTGAATTAAGGGGAACC
>Ga0099793_10000516_pt1 | contig 10529 bp, 12 predicted proteins | sample Rivendell_Oct201_9_FD_77319 | JGI IMG/M metagenome (GOLD analysis project Ga0099793, IMG submission 77319) | Vadose zone soil and rhizosphere microbial communities from the Eel River Critical Zone Observatory, Northern California to study diel... | ecosystem: Environmental > Terrestrial > Soil...
GGCCGCGAGAAAGACCACCGCAGAGGCCCCCAGAATGAACGATGCGAGAACTTCGGCTTCCAAGCGACTCGGAGCGACGTGACCCGGCATTTTCTCCGGTCTCGGTTCATAGAGGACGGCGTGTTTCCGCGCTTCCTTGTGCTTCCGGTGCACATGGAGGTAGGGAGGGATGAGCAACGCCACGACGAACCCGGTCACCAGGAAGAAGCCCGCAACTCCGAGGAAGAAACGGGCCACGGAGGCGAAGACCAAGTAGGCGAATGTGCCCATCGCGAGGAGGACGAGGAACAGGCCAATACCTCGCCGCCTTCGCTTGAAACTAAGGGCCACGGCATTCGTATGAATCTCGACGCTCAAAGGCCTTCCGACGGAAAGCCTGTGGTGCCGCTCACGGACGCTCGATGATCATCGAGACCGCATTGCCCCCGCCGAGGCAGAGGGTCGCGAGGCCGCGCTTGGCGCCGCGGTCCTTCATCGCGTAGGCGAGCGTCGTGAGGACGCGGGCGCCGCTGCAGCCGATCGGATGCCCGAGGGCCACCGCGCCGCCGTTCACATTGAATTTCTCATACAGAATTCCGAGCTCGCGCATCACCGTGACGCTCGCGGCGGCATATGCCTCGTTATGTTCGAACAAATCGATCTCATCGATCGACAGGCCCGTCTTCTTCAGGAGTTTTCGCACACCGGCGATCGGCGCTTCCATGACGGCTTCCGGCTTCACGCCAACCGTTCCGTAGTCGACGATGCGTGCGAGCGGCGTCACGCCATGCCGGTCGGCGGCTTTCTCCGACATGACGACCATCGCCGCGGCGCCGTCGCTCAGCTGGGACGCATTCCCCGCGGTCACTTGGCCGCCCTCTCGGAACACCGGAGGAAGCTTCGCCAGTTTCTCCATCGAAGTGTCCGTGCGGATCCCCTCGTCGACCTCGACGCGGCCCGCGCCGGGCACGTCGACGGGGAGGATCTGCTCCTTGAAGCGCCCTTCTTGCGTGGCCGAGGCGGCGCGTCGTTGGCTCTCGAGGGCGAAGCGGTCCATCTCCTCGCGGCTCACATGGAATTTTTCCGCCACGATCTCGCCGGTGATGCCCATGTGATACTGGTTGTACGCATCCCAGAGGCCGTCGTTCACCATCGCATCGAGGAACGGCACGTTGTTGATCCCAATGCCCCAGCGGGCTTCTTTGACCAGGTACGGCGCGCGGCTCATCGACTCCATGCCGCCCGCGAGCAGGACCTCCGCGGACCCGGCGCGAATCATGTCCGATGCAAACATGACCGTCTGCATCCCGGACCCGCATACTTTGTTCACCGTCACCGCGCCGACACGCTCCGGGAGGCCACCGAAAAGCGCCGCCTGACGCGCCGGGTTCTGGCCGAGGCCCGCGGCGATCACATTGCCCATGAGGACTTCCTCGATGTCCGCCGGGACGAGGCCCGACCGGTTTACCGCTTCGGCGACCGCGAGGCTCCCGAGCCGGACCGCCTCGACGTTGCGGAACGCGCGACCGTACTTCCCCACCGGAGTGCGGCAGGCACCCGCAAGAATCACATCCGTCAGCGCAGAGACCCCCGCGACGGATGTCAAGATGGTGCCGCGGTATTAAGCTGTTGTCCGATGGCTGCGGATCCACTCGAGGGTCCGCGGCACACCCTCTTCGTACGGGGTCGCGGGAGGCCGGATTCCCGTGAGCGATCGATACAGCGTTCCATCAAGAAGGATCGGATCCTCGAAGAGATAGGCCATCTCGTACGCGGCGCGAGCCATCGGGTTGAAGAGCCCGACCAGCCGGTACATCCCGCGCCCGAAGACTCGGACGGAGGGCTCACCCAACCCAGCGGCCGCGTAGACGAGTCGGATGAAATCCCGCGACACGATCGGACGAGGACCCGGGACATGGACCGCCCGGCCATGCGCCGCGGGCGTCCCGATGAGCTTCAGCATCGCATCGGCCGCGTCGTCGTTGAGAATGAATTCGTGGAGGGCGTCGGCATCGAGGGGCCATCGGCACGGCCTCCCCGTGAGCGCGCCCTCGAAGACGGGATGGAGGTCGTCGTGCATCCCACCGGGGCCGTAGACGTCCGGGTATCGCGGGAGGACAAGGTCCACGCGTCCGTCCTGATGGGCCTGGAGCAATCTCCGTTCGACGGCTAACCGGACGCGTCCTTTCACCGTGTGCGGTTCCTGCGGATGGTCTTCCGTGACGAACCGAGATCGCGGGCGTCCGTAGACGTACACGTTGCCGGGAAAGACCAGGGTCGCGCCTGCGGCCTCGGCGGCCGCGAGCGCGTTGTCCGCGAGGAGCGGGACCACCCGCGGCCAGTCGGGGTACGGGGCCGCCGCCGCATGGACGACGACGTCCATTCCGCGGACCGCCTCGACGACGGAATCCCTCGAGCGAAGGTCGACTGGGATCACATCCGTCCCTGCGGGGAATCCGGCCGCTCCTGCTCCTGGCCGGACGACCGCGCGGACCTGGTGGCCCGCGAGGCGCGCTCGGCGCACGACGGCCCCTCCAATCAATCCCCTCGCACCGAGGACTGCAACCCGCATATCCATCGGACATCGCGGCCGCTGAAAAGGATGACGCCTTGGACGGGGCGACCCGCCTACCTGCACGATGCATGCACGAGCCCGGCTTATGGCGCCGCTGCGACCGTCGCCGGAAGGCCCGCTTCGGTGAGGCGGGTGAGGTGTGATCGATGAGAACCGGAATCAAACTGGGGCCGCGCGCGGCCGCCTTCGTGGCGGTCTTGATCGCGGCGAGCGCGGTGGGCATCCTGACGCCCACCCTGAGCAACACGGTGTCGAAGGATGTGCAGGTGACGGGCTTCGCGGTCACCCTGACGGTCGACGGGATCCCGGATTCCGTGGCCCCCGGGGGCGTGTTCCGCGTCATCGCGACGATGGCGAACAACGCGAACCGACCGACTCCTGCGGTGCTGCGGATGGAAGTCCGCAATCCCAACAACACGGTCCCGGACGAATTGACCGTGTACTCCCAATGTGGCGCGGAGGAAGTTATCTCTGGAACGCGGCTGATCTACTACATCGGCTGGCACGGACCCCTCCTCGCCCCGAAGGGCGTCTCGTTCGCAGCGGGCCTGGATCTCGCGACCGTTTCGTCGGCGATCGGGTCCGCCGAATACTGGCCCTCCGTCCTGCACGAAATCCAGGAACGAGATCCCGCGGGGTACGAGTCCCTCGTGAATCCCGGGTTGAACGCGTCCGTGGGAGTGCGGAACTCGGGGTCCTCCCTCCTGAAGGCCCTGAACTATTACGCCATGGTCATTTCGGGGAACCCGGCGAGCTCGAACCTGGCGGACTGGACGCTCACGACCGTCTTCTCCGAGCGGTTCGTGGCCTTCGGGGGACCGTCGCAGGACGGATTCCTCGTGGAAGTGCATCCCCAATCCCGCGGGAGCTTCCAGTTCAAACTGTGGGCCGAGAGACCGGATGCCCTCGGGATCCCCCACCACCCCTACACGTGTGGGCCGCTCTGATCCGCGGCCCGTCTCTTTTTTTATTTTCATGAACAATAGAAATGGCCATAACTTGATTTCGCGGGCGACGATGGCCGACCCATGGACTTTCCCCCGTTCGAGCACCTCCGGTTCTACGAAGGCGTACACGATGTCCGCCTGAACATTTCGTATTCGAACATCAAAGGCTTCACCCTCGGGGAGTTCCACAAGACGCTACCGAAGGACTTGGACCTGAACTGGACGGACGAACGGGGACCGCCCGAACTTCGAAGGCTCATCGCCCGACACTCGGGAGTGCCGATGGACCACGTCCTCGTGACCACAGGGGCTACGGAAGCGAACTTCATCGCCAACGCCGCGTTAATTCAGTCCCGCGATCGCGTCATCGTCGACACCCCCAACTACTCGCCCTTGCGCGACTGTGCCTCGGGTCTCGGTGCGGACGTGGTCCCGGTCGTGAGGGACTGCCGCAACGGATGGGCCCTCGATCTCGACCGGTTTCGAAAAGCGGCCGGAGGCAAGGCGAAGCTGCTCGTGTTCGCGAATCTGAACAACCCGACCTCCGCCCCGGTTGGCCGCGAAGAACTTCGAGAACTCGAGGACATCGCTCAGGAGTGCGACGGCTACGTCTTGGTAGACGAGACATTCCGCGAGCTCGCGTTCCAGAATGCACCGCCGAGTGTCGCCGAATTCGGCCCACGCATGATCGCCTTGTCCACCGTCACGAAGGTGGGAGGCCTCGGCGCGCTACGGGTCGGCTGGATTGTCGCCCATCCTCAACTCCTTGAGCGGTTCAAGAATGTGAAGGATTACACGACCGTCTGCGGGTCGTCCGTATCCCAACTTCTCGCGACGTGGGCCCTCCAGCGTTGGCCGTTCTTCCGACGACGTGCGAAGGACATCTTGAAGCGGAATCGAAAGCTCGCGGAAGATGCGCTCGCTCAGATCCCCGCGCTACACGGCGACGTGCCAACATCTGGGTCGGTGATGTTCCCTCATTCCGACATCACGGTGGCGAAGCTCGCTCAGCGACTCCTCCGCGCATACAAGACGGTGATCGCGGAAGGACGATTCTTCGGCATGGAAGATCATTTCCGAATCGGTTTGGGCGGAGATACACAGGAATTCCGTCGGGGACTACAGAATCTCGAAAGGTCGGTCCGAGAGCTCGCATGACCCATCGACCCTGGAGCGCCCGCGCCCGGATTCGAACCGGGGTCTTCGGGTCCGAAGCCCGATAGTCTGTCCGGACTAACCTACGCGGGCACTCTTGTCCGTACCTGGTTCTCCAATAAGAAGGTCTCGCCCGTCGTTTCCGATCACCCTGTCCGCAAAGCGAGACGAACTCGCAAGAGGCCATGATTCTGTTCTGCAACGAGCCCGACTCAGCGGTCCGCTCTCCATATTTTTCGGCGGACCACTCATATCTTCGGTACCAGTCATCATATACCCGCTACCCGGTATGGACCGTCGGAGAAGGGATCATGAGTCACATCACCGTTGGCCAGGAGAATTCGGGACCCATCGAACTGTACTACGAAGACCACGGCACCGGTACGCCCGTCGTGCTGATCCACGGGTGGCCGCTGAGCGGTGCCCTGTGGGAGAAGCAGGTCGCATCGCTATTGAATGCGGGCCACCGGGTCATCACGTACGACCGCCGAGGGTTCGGCAAGTCTAGCAAACCGACGACGGGCTACAACTACGACACTTTTACGGAGGACTTGCACAAACTGATCACGACGCTCGACCTGGATGACGTCGCTTTGGTCGGTTTCTCGATGGGCGGCGGAGAGGTGGCCCGTTACTTTGGCAAATACGGATCAGACCGAGTGAGTAAGGCCGTATTCATGGCCGCGGTCCCACCGTTCCTACTGAAGACTCCCGACAACCCGGAGGGGGTGGACGCCAGTGCCTTCGAAGGAATCAAAGCTGCAGTCTTGGCGGACCGCCCTGCATTCCTGTCCCAGTTCCTGCAGAACTTCTTCAACGTCGACGAGCTGGGAGGCCGGCTCGTCAGCGACCAGGTCGTTCAACTGTGCTGGAACATCGGGGCGGGCGCGTCGCCCAAAGGAACCCTGGATTGCGTCACCGCATTCTCAGCGACGGACTTCCGGAACGATCTGAAGCGGGTTGACGTCCCCACTTTGATCATCCATGGCGATGCTGATCGGATCGTGCCCTTCCCGGTCTCCGCAAAGCGCACGCACCTATTGGTCGAGGGGAGCAAGTTACTCGCGATCGAGGGCGCACCGCACGGCTTGAACTGGACCCACGCTGCCAAGGTAGACCCCGAGCTGGCGCACTTCCTAAGCTAGGAACCATCGATGACGTCGAGGAAACCTCCACCCTGGAGGACCGAGCTCCTCGATTACTTCGCGTCGGCCTCGCTTTCCTCGGGAGGCCGCACCCTCCGGAAATTGGTGTAGACCAACGCATCGTATGCCAACTTGAAGACCCCCGCGGCCACCAACGGTGTGCCGAGCCAGAAGTTTGCCATCGCATAACCCGCGAGGGACGGACTGATCGCCGACGACACCGTGCGCGTGGCGCTCGTGAGGCCCGCCGCCGCGGTCCGATCGCTCTCGTCGACGATCGCCATGACGTAGGATTGCCTCGCAGGCACGTCCATTTGCGACAACGATTGACGGCACAGAAGGAGAAATACGGCCGCTATCGGCGTCGGGGCGAGCGCGACCGCGATGAGCAAGAAGTTGGAAGGAATGTGGGTGAAGACCATGGTCCGCAGAAGTCCGATCCTTCGCGCAATCCGCTCTGACAGGAGGAACGACAAAGCCGTCACCAACTGGGTCAGGAAGAAGATGGTCCCGAGGGTAGCCAGGTCCAGTCCAAATCGGAGATAGAAATAGTACGAGAGGATGCTCTGCCCGATGAAGCCGCCGCCGAACGCATCCACCGCGAACAAGGCAGACAACCGGGCGACGATGGGACGACCGCGTGGGGAAAGCGCCGACCGTCGCGCGGGCCCGGACTCCGGTTCGACCGCTCCTGAGAGGGAGGAGTAGAGTACGGCTCCGACCAGCCCGGAGACCATGTAGGCCAGGAACAGCGGTGCGTAGCCCACGTATCTCGGGAGACCCGCCAGGAGCGCTCCCGCCGACGAAGCGCCATAACCGACGAGGTTGTACACGCTGAACGCGAGCGTCCTGTGATCGGCGCGGGCGGTTCGCGGGAGAATCGCTTGTTCGAGCGAGAGGAACGGTCCGACTTCTCCTGCCCCGACGGTCATGTTCCCTACGATGCCCGCGAGAACCGGGGCCCACCAGGCCGTCGAGACGAGCAGCAGACTCCCCGCGACGAAATCCGTGAGGGCGAAGAAGACGAGCGTTTTCCTCCGGCCAATCCGATCCGCGACGAAGCTGATGATGACCGTGTAGAATGCGCTGCTCAACACGGTCAGGGTCAGGACAATTCCGATGGCGAACGGGCTGAAACCGAGCTGGGCCAGGTAGACGCCGTAGATGACTCCGAGAAAACCATAGGGGACGGTCCGGACGGTCTTCTCTACGAAGATGATCTTCCCGTCGCGATCCATCCATCCTCGCGACCTGGTAGCGCTCACCACGTTCTAAGACCCCCAAAGCGCCCAAGAGAGACCGGCCTTGACGCGGACCATCACTTGGGGGCCGAGCGTTTTGACCGTGCGGAAGTCTTCTTCGGTGGACGCGTAGACGCCTCCGGGGCCCATTTCAGTTGCATATGGAATTCCATGTCGTCCTCCTCCTTGGCATAGAGGAGTTTGAATGTCACCGGCTCCGTAGGTTGTACGAAGATTCTTTTCTCCCCGGGAAAAACCTTGGAAGTGTCGATCGAATGCCGACCGAATCCTTCCCCAAGCGCAACGAGTGCCTTTGACACCTCCGCCTTCCCCAACCGATTCTGGTAACGAAATATAGACTCGTGGACCTCGCGGTAGTGCTCCAACACTTCCATCATTTTGGTCCAATGGCCCATCGTCTGAGTAAGCTCGATCCGCCCCTTTCGCGTAAGGGCGTAATGCTTCCGGTCGAGACCCTCATCCCTAAATTCGATTCGGCTGGTGACGAGACCCGCTTGTTCGAGCTTCTCAAACGCGGGATATATCGTCCCCGTCTTGGGCTTCCAATAGCCGGAGAAACGCTTTTCGAGTTCCCGAATCAGCTCGTACCCATACATCGGCTTCTCGGACAAAAGCAGGAGCAGCCAAAGGGAGACGGCCCCGATTTTCATGCCGCGCGGCACGGTCCCGGCCATAGGATGACCCAAGCGGGGCCAAACACGTCGTGGTTTATATGCGTAGATATCCTACGCATGAGCCTCCGGTGTATGGTAATTGGTGGTTTCTGGATCACTCTCCGGAGCCATTAAATATAGATAGAGATACTACCTGCGTAGGGATCCTACTACAGGAGGACTTCAATGCGATGGGTAACCCGAGAGAAGGCGAAGGTGGATCGAATCGCGTGTCCATGGCTGATTCGGAAGTTCGTTGACCCCGGCGCCGAGTTTCTGTTTGTGCCGCGTGAGAGGGTCTTGGACGTCGCGAAGGAAAAAGACGCGATCCCATACGACAGTCCGGGAGCACAACTGTTCCATTACAAGGAGAACGGGGATGAGCGCTGCAGTTTCGACGCCATCATCAAAGAATATAAGCTCACGGACCCGGCGTTGCTCGACATGGCCGAGATTGTGCGCACAGCCGACGCGGCGCCGCGGAAGCCGCGTACCGAAGGCGCGGGGCTCGAGGCGATGGCCCTCGGGTTTCGAACAAACGCGAAAGACGACTTCGAGAACATGCGGCTCCAGTTCCCAGCCTACGACGCGCTCTACTCGTACTGCAAACTAAAGGTCGAGGGACAAGCGAAGTTGGAGCATTCGACTCGATGAGTCTCCGGCTTCTGGGCTACATCGAGCTTCCCAGGCACACAAAGGAAGGCGGTTTTGATCATGCCGCCGTCCATCACCCCTCCTCCCGGCTCTTTATCGCCCATACGTCGAACGATAGCATTGATGTGGTTGAATCCGCCTCCGATCGGTTCCTTCGGTCCATCCCAGGACTAAAAGGCGTCGCAGGCCTCCTCGTGTCAGATGAACGCGACCTCCTCTTTACCGCAAACCGCGCCGAGAACACGATCAGCATTTTCGCCGCCAGCAAGGAAAAAGAATTGGCGAGACTCTCGGTCGGTATCCGTCCCAACGGGCTCGCCTTCGCCGCCTCGCGGGGTCTCTTGCTCGTGGCCAACGTCGGTGACCCCGAAAGACGAGGCTCCTCTACCCTTTCGCTGGTTGATGTTGACCAGAAGGCCGTGACCGGGACCGTCGTCCTCCCGGGACGCCCTCGGTGGGCCGTCTTTGACGATACGAGGGCCGCTTTCTACGTCAATATCGCCGATCCTCCCCTGATCGTGGGACTCGACGTGAAGAATCCCCTGGAAATTACCGAGACCTTCGAGATTCCTGCCAAGGGACCCCACGGCCTCGACCTCGACCCGCGCGGGAAACAACTCTTCTGCGCCTGTGACGAAGGCAAGCTGGTGGCAGTCTCCTTGGACTCGGGAGAGGTCCGATCGATTCAGGACCTAAGCGGCGCACCGGACGTTGTGTTTTTCAACGCGGCGCTGGGTCACGTCTATGTTGCGGTTGGCGCCCATGGAGTAATCGAGGTCTTCGACTCGAAGCGCATGGCACTCATCGAGCGGACGCCAACGGAGCAGGGAGCCCACACATTGGCCTTTAACCGTGTGAATAACAAAGTCTACGCCTTCTTGCCCGCCACGCACAGGGCGGCGGTGTACCAGGATGTGGTACATCGGGAGTCGTGATGGATCGAATCCAAGCCACGGGCATCATTCGCCGATGTGGCGGCGGTACGAGACCGCGTCCATGAGGGCATTGATCTCAGCGGGGTTGGAGACCTCCACGATCGCCATCCAGCCCGAACCATATGGATCCTTGTTCACCAGCTCGGGTTGATCGGTGAGCGTCTTGTTCACCTCGACCACCTTTCCCGTCACGGGGGCAAAGATCTCGCTCACCGCCTTCACCGATTCGACCGTCCCGATCGGCTCCCCTTGCTTGACGACTTTTCCTACCGGTGGAAGTTCGACGTAGACGACGTCCGTCAACTCGGTCTGCGCATGATCCGTGATCCCGATGCGGACCCGCTTTCCTTCGAGCTTCGCCCACTCGTGGTCCTTCGTGTAACGAAGGCCCTCCGGGATGTTCGTCAAGACTCCCAACCGGACTGCCTCGATGCGGCCGTGCGGATATGAGGTTTCTGCCTACCGCCCCTTGTACTTCGCGCCCCAGGCCTGGTGGACGAAGATCTCGTCGCTGTGGATCTTGTGAATCCGGTGCAGGACGACGATCAACATGAGCAAGGCGAAGAAGCCGACCGCGAGAAGAAGATACACCGGGTTCGACAGAATCGTGGAGAAGTAGCCCTGCAGGGTAGCAACCAGGTCAGCCATTCGTTCTCGCCAATGCGAACCAGTTTCCTCCGCTTCGGAAGAAGCTTTCTCCCTGAAGTCCAGAATCGATAATTAATCGCTCGAGCTCGCCCTCGCGGAACAGGTGATACGGCCGAGGAACGGTCGTGCCGTCGGGCATGCGCCACGGAATCTCCACGTCCGGATTCTTCGGCTTTGCGCCCAAGCGCGCCGCGATCTGCGGGTCGTCGACGGACCACACGCTGATGAGGGCCTTTCCTTCCGGTTGCAGGACCCGTCGCATCTCGGCCAAGGCGAACCTGCGATCGTCGCGCGAAGGGAGGTGATGTAAGACGGCGATCGACAAAGCCGCGTCGAAGGTCTTGTCGGGGAACGGGAGCGCCGCTGCATCCGCACCGACCCACGCGATCGAGCGGAACTCGTTCGACGACATGGTCGACTTCCTCGCGATGGAGAGGAGACGCCTCGAGACGTCGACTCCCACAACGCGGTGACCCGTCAGCGCGAGCGGCCGGGAGTGCCGCCCATGGCCGCACCCGACGTCGAGGACGAGGTCGCCCGCAGGAACGTCGGTGATGAAGTCGACGACTTCAGCCC
>Ga0099793_10000521_pt1 | contig 10510 bp, 7 predicted proteins | sample Rivendell_Oct201_9_FD_77319 | JGI IMG/M metagenome (GOLD analysis project Ga0099793, IMG submission 77319) | Vadose zone soil and rhizosphere microbial communities from the Eel River Critical Zone Observatory, Northern California to study diel... | ecosystem: Environmental > Terrestrial > Soil >...
ATGCCGTCGACGGTCAGCTCTCCGCGGGTCGCGGTGAGGATGCAGCCGAGGATAGAGAGGAGCGTGGTCTTGCCGGAGCCGGACGGTCCTTCGAGCGCAACCACTTCGCCGGGATGCAGGTCGAGCGACACGCCGCGAAGCACATGGACCTGCTCTCGCCCCTCTTGGAACGTCTTGACGATCTCGTTCGCCGACAGCACCGCCATGGGCGCCTCCTAGGTGCGAAAGACGAGTCCCGGATCGATGCCGGCCACCTTGTTGAACGAAAGCAGCGAGGCTGCGATGCAGAACGCCACCGTGCCTCCCAGCACGAGCGCCATGAACGAAGGCTGCAGGATGAGCTGGAGACCGCCTCGCGCCACGGCTGGCCGGATCAGCAGCGCCGGGATGGCGCCGAGCGCATATCCGATCAGCGCCGACACGGCCGCCTGGCGAGTGAGGATGGCGTAGGCAGCCCATTCGCTGCGCGTGTGCACGTCGTTGAATGGCAAACGCCGCCGGATCTCCGCCGCGACCGAGGGCGCGTCCACGCCGGGAGCGATCTTGACCAGGATGTAGGTCGTGTTGCCCCGCAGGGTCTGCGCATTCAAGCGCTGCGCCAGGCGGAAATCGAGGAAGGCCATCGGCGTGGTGGTGAAGCTCTTCGCCCCACAGGTGCGGCCGATGATCCGGAGCCGCTCGCGGTTCACCTCGCGGTAGTCGCCCAGCGCGAAGGGTCCGAACCGTTTCGCTGCACTCTGGTCGAGAAAGAGGTAATCGCCTCGGCGCAGATCGGAGAGATTGCCCTCCCAGCTTCCCCAGGGGATGCCCCACCGCTCGAAGTCCTCGAGCGCGTAGGTGATGACGCTCTCCTGCGACCCGCTGGGCAGGTCGATGTTCAGGAAGCTGACGATCAGGTTGTCGGCGCGCGCCACTCCGGGAACGGAGCGCACGCGATCGACGCGCGACTCGGGAAAGGCGTGGCTGAAATCGACGTTCGGCGTGTTCTTCGAGGTGACCCAGAGGTCGGCATCGATGTGCTCGACGGTCACCGAAGCGTTGTCCAGCAGGCCGAGGAAGAGCCCGACCTGGAACAGGACCAGCAGCACCGCAAACGCCACGCCGGCGATGGTGATGGCGAATCGCGTGCGGTCGTGCAGGAGCGTCTTGAGGGCGAGATCGACCATGGCTTCTTCTCAGCGAGCGATGCCGCGCATGAGCGTATCGAGCAGGTGGTTGAGGCGGGTCTTGATCGGCCGCCAGCGGATGGGGCCGGAGCCGGTTTCGCTCATGACGATCGCGAGCGCCGAGAGTCCGTGCACCGCCGCCCAGAGCGTCTGTGCGACGAGGTCCGCGTCGCACGAGGTCGGGCGAAACCGGTCCTCGTCGATGCACCGCTGCACGACCGACCGCAGCATCGCGTATGCATCGCGCTCGGGCACGCCGCGGCCCTCCAGGCTGGCCTTCTGCCCGGCACCCTTGGGACTCATGAACATGAGCCGGTAGCTGCTCGGGTGCTCGAGCGCGAACTCGACATAGGCGCGGCCGAGCTTGCGCAGGCGCGCGAGCGGGTCGGGCTCGCGCGCGACGCGCACTGCGGCCTCGGCCAGCGCGGCGAAGTCGCGCTCGCAGATCTCGCGCAAGAGCGCATCCTTGTCCGGGAAATACTGGTAGATGGCGGTGGCCGAGTATTCGATGCGCTCGGCGATCTTGCGCATGCTGACCGCTTCGACGCCCTCGCTCGCGAACATCTCGCGGGCCGTCGCCAGGATCTTCTCCCGCAGGCTCTTCTTCTCCCGCTGTCTGCGCTGTGCCGAGCCCACGCGTCCTCCGAACGGCGCTCACTTACTTAACGTCGTTAAGTATACTGACGCCGTTGTGATGCGTCAAGCGAAAGGGGGATCCGGCCGCCGATTTCTACGAGCTGTGCGGCCGCCGGCTTCCTGCCGAGCACGAACGTGCACCTCGCCTGGGAGCGGCGAAGATGGCGGCAGTGGGACGAGCGGGTTCCGCGCTGAGCGCCGCGCTACGCGGTCGCCGCAGCGGCGAGCCGCGGCCCTGTTTCCCTGCCGACGCGGCGCAGCAGGTCGTCGAGTTGGACGCCCGAGAGCGTTTCGTTCGCCAGCAGGAGCCCTGCCGCGTCATCGAGCAGCGCGCGGTTCGCCAGCAGGATCGCCTGCGCCCGCTGGAATTGCGTCTCGACGATGCCGCGCACCGCGACGTCGATCTCGCGCGCCGTCTCTTCGGCGTAGAGCCGCTGCGAGCCGTACGCCTGCCCGAGGAGCGTCGTGGGCTCGCTCTCGTACGTCACGGGGCCGAGCGCCGCGCCCATGCCAAACCGCGTCACCATGCTCCGCGCGATGTCGGTCACCTTGGCGAGGTCGTCGGCAGCGCCGGTCGAGAAATGGCCGAAGACCACGTGCTCCGCGGCGCGTCCGCCGAGGAGGACCGCCATCTTGTTCTCCAGCTCTTCGCGCGTCATGAGATAGCGGTCCTCGGTCGGGCGCTGGATGGTGTATCCGAGAGCGCCGATCCCGCGAGGAATGATGGAGATCTTGTGCACCGCGTCGGTGCCGGGCAGCGCGGCCGCGACGAAAGCGTGGCCCATCTCGTGATGTGCCACGATCTCGCGCTCGCGCGGGTTGAGGAGGCGGTTCTTCTTCTCCAGACCGGCGACGATCCGCTCGATCGCCACGTTGAAATCGTTCATGGTGATCCGGTCCGCACCGCCGCGGGTCGCGACCAGCGCCGCCTCGTTGACGAGGTTCGCGAGATCCGCGCCGGTGAATCCGGGCGTGAGCGCGGCGACGTCCTCGAGCTTCACATCGGCGGCGAGAACGACCTTGCGTGTGTGAACCTTCAGGATCTGCTGGCGTCCGACCCGATCCGGCCGGTCCACCAACACCTGTCGATCGAAGCGGCCCGCCCTGAGCAGGGCCGGATCGAGGATTTCGGGCCGGTTGGTCGCCGCGATGAGGACGATCCCGGAAGCAGGATCGAAACCGTCCAGCTCCACCAGGAGCTGGTTCAACGTCTGCTCCTTCTCGTCATGGCCTCCCAGGCCGGGCATCGTGCCTCGGGCGCGGCCGAGCGCGTCCAGCTCGTCGATGAAGATGATGCACGGGGCCTTGGCCCGGGCCTGCTCGAACAGGTCCCGCACGCGCGCCGCGCCCACACCGACGAACATCTCCACGAACTCCGACCCGGAGATGGAGAAGAACGGCACACCCGCCTCGCCCGCGACCGCCTTGGCAAGCAGCGTCTTGCCCGTCCCGGGAGGCCCGACCAGGAGGACGCCCTTGGGCATGCGGGCGCCGAGCCGCCCATGCTGCTTCGGGTCCCTGAGGAAGGAGACCACCTCCTGCAGCTCTGCCTTGGCCTCGTCCACTCCCGCCACGTCGGCGAACGTCACCTTGGTGTCGGTCTCCACGTAAACCTTCGCCTTGGACTTGCCGATGGCCATCAGCCCGCCGCCCGGCCCGCCGAGCTGCCTGGCCATGCGGCGGCCGACGAAGATCCAGAGGCCGAAGAAGAGCGCGATGGGCACGACCCACGAGAGGAGCAGCGCCGTCAAGTTCGACTCGAACTGCCCGCGGTACTCGACCCCGTGCTCGTCGAGCTCTTTGGCGATGTCGGCGTCCACGCGGACGGCGACGAAGCGCTTCTTTCCGGCGATCGGCTCCTTGAATTCGCCCGAGAGCTGGTCCTGCCCGACGATGACGTTCGCGATCTTGTCTTCCCGAACCAGCTTCTGGAAGTCGCTGTAGGGAATGGTCGCGACGGCCTGCTGGCGGCTCCACACGGTTTGCAGGATGAGAACGCCCATGACGGCGACGAAAACGTAAGCGAGGTTGAAACCGGTCTGTTTCCTGTTCATGAAAACCCCGTTCCGGACGACGGGCGCCGGATCTCCCTGCGCGGGCGCTCTGTCGCACCGCCGCGCTCGCTCCGGAGGGTAACAACCACCCGAGACCGACGCGAGGCGGATTCTCCGGCCAGCCCATCAGCTTGCTCATGCCCTCCCCCTCAGAGCCCGAACCCCGTGGACACGTAGAACGCGGTCCGCTCGTCGGAACGGACGATCATCGCGTTGACGGAGGTCGCGAGCACCAGACCGGGCCCCGCGGCGAAGACGGCGAGCCACAGGCCTCCCCCGGCGCCGTTGTGCCAGGTGGATGAGGGTAGGCCGGCGCGAAAGACGCGGCCGACGTCAGCGACGCCGGAGATTCCGTACCGGAACGGCAGCAGGGCGAGGAACCTCCCGATGGCGATCCGCAGCTCGGCGTTTCCCCCGACGGCGGCGTCTCCCGCGTACCGATTCGCGTCGAATCCCAGCAGCGGAATGCCGCCCATGCCGGTGAGGGCCAGCGGGATCGGCAGGGTTGCGCCCCCGAGAAACGCCGCGTCGAAGAACGGATACGTCCCCCAGTTCTTCTCCGCGGCAGCGTGAAGGTCCAGGAACACGTCCGTGATCAGACGCCCGCCGAGCGACGCGGACGCGGAGGCGTGGACCTTGCTGAACGCGTGCGGGTTGCTGAAGATGGCCGGCGTATGCCGTCCGGCGAGGCGGAAGCGGAAGCCTCGCTGCGAGGTGAGCGCGCCTGTCCTGGTGTCGAGCACGAGACCCACCTCGCCACCCCCCTCGGTCATTCCGGCCGATCCGTACTGGCTGCCCGCCACGGACCCGCTGTTCTGGATGGCGGAGACGTGCTTGATGGGAAAGCCGGCGTACGCGCGAAGGGGTCCGGTCACGTTCAACTGCAGGGCGGGAAACGCGGCCAGGTGCTCCTGCCGCACGTCGTAGCGTCCGGCCGATTGCTCCGCGTCGATCCGCTGCGTGTCGTTGCCGAACCCGTAAAAGTTCAAGACCTCGACGCCCGAGTACCAGAGCGACACCAGGACGCTCAGCGGGGAGCGCGTACGGAACTCGGCGCTGTATTGAAGCCGTGGGCGGCTCACGGCCGTCGCCCAGGCGGCGGCAAAGTCCATCCGCGACGCGTAAGGATGAAGCTCGAAGCCGTAGCTCGTCAGCTCGGCGCGGACGCCGGGGAACAGGCCTCGCGTCGAGTCGTAGGAGAAGACAGGGAAGAAGAGCAGATCCCGTCCCCAGTCGCGGACGGGCTCGTATCGCGCGCGAACCGGTTCGGGCTCGCGCGGGTCCGGAGGAACGATGCGGACGCGGATGCCGCCGTCCGAGCCTTCGTCGACGACGCGGCCGCCGCGGGGAGTGTACACGCGCAGCTCCGAAGTCTCCTCCGAGACGAAGACGCGCCGGAAGCGCGGGGTGCTGACCTCGACGGTCCCCTGAGGCTCCCGGCGCACGCGGATCGTCTCACCCTCGGCCGCGCGCAGGTCGACCTGAGAAGCGAGAAGCCGGTAGTAGTCGCGCGACGCCGCTACGAGCCCGTCCCGTCTCGCACGCAGCAGCCGCTCGAGCTCTGCCCCTCCTTTGGCATACATCGCCGACGGCAGCTGGCGAACCGCATTCGAGATCACCTCGTCCGTGATCCTGGCGACGAGATCGGCCGTTTCCGATTCCCACGTCCCGCGGTCGAGCCAGACGAGAAATCGCCGGTCGGTGAAGCGGCCGGAGAACGTCAGCTTGTCCATGGGGGGATAGCTCTCGCCAAAGCCCGCGAGCTGCTTGGTGTAGTACTCGGCGACGCTCGGGATGATGCCGCCGAATCGGCTGAACGCCTGGTCGCGGTCTCGCGGGATCGGCCGCCAGACGGTCTGGCCGTCCTGGTCGAACCTCGCCCAGCGCCATTGGTCGAGGTGCCGATCCCAGTCTCCGACGAGCACGTCGATGAGGCGGGCGCGCAGGTAATTGCGTGAATCGACCTCATCCTTCGAGCGCGTCTCCAGCCGCACGAAGACGCTCAGCGTGTCCTTCAGCTTGTCGACACCGACCTCGCTGCCCTCGTCCCGCTCCTCCACGAGACCAAGCATACCGACGAACATCGCGCGGAACTCACCCAGCTCCGGGTCGTCCGGCATCACCGCCAACTGTGGATGCGCATGCATTACGCCGGCCGCATCCAGGAATGGAGGCACCACGAGCGCCGCTCCGGGATGGATGGTGCTGGTCAGGTCCTGGAGGATGTCGCCGAAGATGGACGCTCGCGTATCGGGATCCAGCAGGCCCGACACGTCCTTGTCGACCGAGCGGAAGACCCAGGCGTGGCCGTTGCCGCTCTTCAGCCGGAGATTCCTCGTCTGCAGGCCTCCGCCGCGGCGCTGCGGACGGAGCCCTCCATCGAAACCTTGCAGGTCGAGCACGGGGACTTCCACGGGCGTCGTCCATAGGTCTCGCCACTGTTCGCCGAGCAGCAACCTTCGGAACCAGCCCGCGCCGTACTCGGGTCCGGGCGTGACGACCTCGACTCGTGTCTCGCTGGCAGGAACCGCATCCGCCGCGCTCGCCCACAGCCCGGCGATCAGCGCGAGCGGTGCCACTGCATGATCCAGGAAATTGCCCATTGGAGCTCGCCCGCTCAAGTCGCCCCGACGACCTCGGCAGGTGCTGCGACATTTGTGGGCGAATGAGCCGTGCTCTGCGCGGGCTCGCTGACCTCCTCCGCCGCCAACGGGAGCGTGAAGAGGAAGGTGGCTCCGGGACCATCGTTGGGCATGGCCCATAACCGTCCGCCGTGGCTTTCGACGATGGACCGGGCGATCGACAGGCCCATCCCCATCCCCTCTTTCTTGCTGGTGTAGAACGCGTCGAAAATGCGCTCTCCGGCCTCTACATCGAGCCCCACGCCGGAGTCTCGCACGGTGACGCGCAGCAGATGGTCCCCGTCACGTTCCGTGCCGATCGTCAATCGTCGAGGGCGATTCTCGACGCTGCTCATGGCCTCGGCTGCATTCAGGATCAAGTTGAGGACCACTTGCTGGAGCTGCACGCGGTCGCCGGCGAGTGGCGGAAGATCGTCCGCGAGCTCGGTCGTCACCACCACGCCGCCCTTCTGCGCTTCGTGGCGGGTGAGGGCGACCACCTCGCGGATGGCCTCGTTGATCTGCAGCATCTCTTTCGTCCCCTTCTTCCTGAAGAGGTCCCGAAGACGCGCGATCACCTCTGCCGCTCGTTTTCCGTCCCGAAGCGACCGCCGGGCGGTCTCCGCCGCCAGCTCGAGGTGCCGCTGTCCCCTGGCCAGGGAGGCTTCGCTTCGTGGAGCACGAGCACGCACAGCGCGAAGTACCCGCCCGCCAGTCGGGAGGGGGAGAGGCGGAAGAAGCTCCTCCCTTTCAACAGCACCAACCCTCCTCCCTCAGCGTGCAACGGTCGCAGTCCCGAAGTCCATTATTACCAGCGCCTGTTCGAGATGGCGACCGGAGTCAGTGGGCGCTGACGTCGACGGCCCCTGCCCGCTGCGGCCGGCGCATGAGGACGATCACCCAGCTCACGGCGAGAAACGCGAAGGCCAGCAAGAGGAAGTTGTTGTTGAAGCCCCGCAGGAGCGCTTGCGCGCCGATGCGCTGGTTCAGCACGGCGAGGGCCGCGCCTTGCGGATCGAAGAGCCGGGCGCCCGGACCATGCTCGAGCAGCGCCCTCTGCTCCGCCACGAGCGACCCGTATGCGTCCACATGGCTGGTGATGAAGGTGAAGTTGTGCTTCACCTGCCGGGAGAGCATGGTGCTCATCCATGCCGTTCCGATGGAGGCGCCGAGCTCCCGCGTGAGATTGAACAGGGCGGTGCCGCCGGCGCGCTGAGCCGGAGGGAGCGATGCGACTCCGAGCACCGTCAACGGGACGAAGCCGAACCCGGTGCCGATGGCGCGGACGAAGAGCGGGAACGCGACCTGGGCCGTGGTCACCTCCGCAGTCAGGTGCGCGTTGAGCCACAGGCTGGTGAAGATGCCCGCATTGGCGACGACGAGCAAAAGACGCGGGTCGACCTTGGTCACCAGCCTTCCCACCACCGGGAAGATGAAGAGCTGGATCCAGCTCCCCATCAGGAATACGCGTCCGATGTCGAGCGCGCGGTAGTGCAGGATCGTGCCGCAGTAGAGCGAGAGCAGGAGCGAACCGGCGAAGATGGCGGTCCCGATGAGAAAGTTGAGCGAGGTGGCCGCCGCGTAGGCGCGATTGCGGAAGACGCGCAGATCCACGACGGGATGATCGTGCTCGAGCTCGTGGGTGACGAATCCGACCAGAGCGATGCCGGCAACGACGGCGAGGACGGCGATGGTCCTGTCCTCGAACCAATCGTTGCGGTTTCCTTCCTCGAGGACGTACTGCAAAGAGACCATCCCGATGGCCAGGAGGGCGATGCCGAATCGGTCGACCGGTGAGCGGTCCGAAACGAAGCCCGGTTGCTCGATCTGCGTCCAGGCGAGCCAGGCCGCGATGAGGCCCAACGGAACGTTGATGAAGAAGATCCAATGCCAGCTGGACCACTCCACCAGGTATCCGCCGACCGTGGGTCCGAGCAGCGGTCCGGTGATGGCCCCGATGGCGAAGAGAGCACCGGCCATGCCGTGCTCCTTCTCGGGATAGCGCGAGAAGAGCACGCTCTGCGAAGTCGGGATGATGGCGCCGCCGCCCAGGCCCTGGAGGATGCGGAAGCAGACCAGCGACGGCAGGTTCCACGCCAGGCCGCAGAGCGCGCTCGCTCCCGTGAAGATGAGGATCGAGACCGCGTAGTAGCGCCGGAAACCGAAGCGCCTCAGCAGCCATCCCGAGATCGGGATGATGGTGATGTTCGCCATCGCGTATGCGGTCGAGACCCAGGCGATCTGGTCGAGCGGGGTCCCGAAGTTGGCGCGGATGTCGTTCAGCGCGACGTTGACGATGGAGATGTCGAGGAACGCCATCAGACCCGCGAGCATCGCGCCAGCGGTGATGAGCGGCTTGCTGCCGCGAAGGATCGCGGCCTCCGCGCTCATCAGTCCCTCGTCCGGACGGTGACGTCCGCGCTCATGCCGGGGCGCAGCTCGACTCCAGCGGAACCATCCAGGCGGATGAGCACCGGGATGCGCTGCACCACCTTGACGAAATTTCCCGTCGCATTGTCGGGTGGCAACAGGGCGAAGCGCGCGCCGGTCGCACTTGCGATGCTCTCGACGTGGCCGCGAAACTTGCGCCTGCCGTAGGTGTCCAGGCGCACCGTTGTGCTCTGGCCCGCGCGCATCCCGGCGAGTTGGTCTTCCTTGAAGTTGGCGACGACCCAGACGTCGTCGAGCGGGACGATGGCGAGCAGTGGACGCTCGGGGCCGACGCTCTGGCCCTGCTCGACGGTGCGCCGCGAGACGACTCCCCGGCGGGGCGCCCGCACGGTCGTATAGGAGAGGTTCAGCTCCGCCAGCTTGAGGGCCGCCTCGGCTTGCAGCGTTTTCGCCTCCGCGAGGGCGAGCGCGGCGCGCGCCGAGGCGACCTGCTCCGCAGCCGTCTGGGCGGCGCTCAGCCGCCCCTTGGCGAGCACGACGCCGCCGCCGGATCCGGCGCGGCCGGCCAGCGCCGCGGCCAGACGGGCGCGCTCCCTCTGGTATTGCGCGCTCGCGCCGTCGAACTCGCTCTGCCTCTGGTCCAGATCCGCCGCGGGCGTCACGTTCGACTCGACCAGCGCACGCGCCCGCTTCAGGTTGATCTCCGCCAGCGATTGACGTGAGTCGGCGGCGGCGAGGTCTGCTCTCACCTGCTCGATCTCCGCCTCAGCCGACGTAAGCGAGAAGGTCGCGGCGATGAGACCGCCCCGGGCCTGGACGAGGTTTGCCGGCGCCGCCTTCTCCGTGAGCGTGAGCGTCGAGCGGGCGCCATCGGCTGCAGCTCGCGCCGCCGCCAGATCCGCGCCAGCGGCATCGAGCTTCGCCGCATAGTCGGCCGGGTCGAGCTCCACCAGGACCTCGCCCGCGTCGACGACCTGGTTGTCCTCGACGCGCACGCGGAGCACTTGCCCTGCAACGCGGGGCGAAACGCTCATCACGCGTCCTTCCACCTGGGCGTCGTCGGTCGATTCGCGACCGAGATGAAGCAGGTACCAGGCGCCTGAAACCAGCACCGCCGCGGCGCTCAGACCGGCGATGAGGAATGGAGTCCGCTTGCGGCGCGTCATTGGGAGTTGCGCCGGTGGAGCCATCGAGACTGCCGTCGAGCCGCTCATGACACCCTCTCCAGGATGGTTGCGATTCCTTGGCCACCGGCGGTGCACAACGCGATCAGGGCGGTCTGCTTGTCGCGGCGCTCGAGCTCTTCGAGGGCGGTGCCGAGGAGCATGGCACCCGTGGCGCCGAGCGGGTGGCCGAGCGCGATCGCCCCGCCATTCACGTTGACGCGATCGGGATCGAGATCGAGCTTGCGCATGGCCTGCAGCACCACCGCGGCGAACGCTTCGTTGATCTCCCAGAGATCGATGTCGCGCGCGCTCATTCCGACGAGACGCAATGCCTTCTCGCTCACCGGCGCCGGAGCCGTGAGCATGATCACGGGCTCGCTGCCCAACGTGGCCATGGCGCGGATCCGCGCGCGCGGAAGCGCGCCTGTCTCGCGAACATACCGCTCCGACGCGATGAGCACCGCGCCGGCGCCGGC